>JAEEGJ010009340.1_pt1 | contig 26331 bp, 14 predicted proteins | sample 8958761 | NCBI WGS metagenome assembly JAEEGJ01 (sample SAMN16246546, study PRJNA631951) | gut metagenome | biome: gut microbiome; feature: rumen; material: RS-attached | host: Bos | place: Iran: Karaj | collected 2018-10 | reverse complement strand
AAAGTATGATCTATTCGATCATCTGATAAAGACAGCTGCAACTTATACTTCTGACATCAAATGGAGGGACTATGCTGGGGGCGGGAAGGTTGTTAACACTCTTTAGTCCTTTTATCACCACACAGAACAAAATCTTTATATTTTTCGCAAATGGCATCGTATTTATCTTGTTTACTGCTATTATAAGGTTTTGCTTTGAATTTCTTTTTAAAGGAATGGCCATCCTGATAATCTACAAGAGCCTTCTGAGGTTTTTTGTTTAGCGCAGTAACAACGGATGCCATTCCCCACCAACGCAGATAAGTGCTTTCAACCTCAGTGACATTAGTAGAAGCTATTCCCATCTCATATCTACAGAGGAATGCTGTGCCAGTAAGATTGGCAGATGTCACAAGGCACCAATCATCTACGATATAAATTTTTGCATGAAGACTATCCAAGGTCCTTACTTCTTTATTATTGTTTGTGAATTCATCAAATGTTTCCTCTCTGATAAAGCCGGAATCCACATCAGTTAAAACTCTACAATCAATAGAAGGAAGCTGCCATTTTCCACCAATTATCTTTTGCACATCCTTCAATCCTCCAATATACGGAGATGCTATCCATATTCTACTTTGGGCATTTTCGCATTTATCGCGAAGGATGTCTATTTGTTGTTGTTCTGATAGTATTTCCATATTTTGCATAGTTTATGTTTTATAGTTAATATTCAAGTAACTTAATTTTTTAATCCCAACCTTCTTCATCGTTATTCTCCATATAGCGGCTCATGCCGTTATCATCCATGTCATCCTCAGATGCAGGGTCGAAGCCACGCATATTGTCTGGCTTATGGGGAGAACGTCCTTTACCGTGTGGCGGTGGAGGTGGCGGTCCACCTGGTTGCATGCCTTCAGGTGGTTTAGGTGGCCGATGACCATCAAAATTGCCACTATCTGGTGGCGGTGGTGGCATGTCGGGACGTATAGAGTCCATAACAGCAACACTATCCACATCACTGATGTTAGTGCCATTAGTACTCTTTCTGCTGGAACACGATGCCATGAACAGCAAGGTAATTCCAAGACAAATCAAGACATTATTATTGTTCATCATCATTATTGTCCTGTTAAAATTGGGACGATTAAATTTAACTATTTCAGAAGCAGGAACACGATAGCAGCTATCGCAAAAAGTGATACAGCATTGACAATCAGACTGTATTTCAGCTTCGTCTGGATGTCAAAAAGCGATCCCTTGAACTCTTCAATTGCATTGGAGAGTTTCTCTGTTGCTGCATTTGATGCCTTGATAACGGTATCCCTGTCTTTCTCAAACGCTTTGACTTTCTGGTCATAATCCTTGCCGATACTATCCACAAGTTCTTTGACCTTAGTTGTTATGACACCGAGTTGGCTTACATACTCAGCTGTGGTTTTATTCAGACCGTCATACGAACTGACTGTCTTTTCCACCTGTTTCCGGGCAGACTCTACATTTTTGAGCCCCTGTTCTAACTCCCTAAGTGAGTTGTTGATTTTCTCGTCAATCATAATTCTTCTATATATTTGTGATTTATACTATTCAATTCATCAGCATGTATTTCAAGTTGAACGGCTAGTTGGATCTTCTCGATATACCCTTTGTCTTCTGGAAGAAGAGCCGTGTGATCTATGAGCAATTGTGCATATTCGTCAAGGAGGTCAAGCTTTCCTTGAGAAGAATACAACTTCATGACGGCCTTGTAGTCGTTATACAACTCCTCTTCAAGCATTTCGTTTTCCTGTTGCCCAAGGAAGAGAATACAGAAAATATTAAGCAGGTTCAGTACTGGATTCATTTCAGCAACAGCTCGCCTTATCAGACGCACAGCACCTTGCAAGTGCTTGATGTTGTCCTTTTGGGAGTCATTGTTGACAATATCTGGGTCAACTACTCTCATGTACTTCTTCACCAGACCAAAATCAGATATTTCACTCTCACTATGAATATCATAGTTTGTATCGTCCTTCAGAGAGAAAGGCACCTCCTGACTTACACTAGAATCGTATGTAACGAACCCTTCCCTTGCGTATTTCGAGTTGAAATAGTAGTAGATGAAGTCTTTTAGGTCCTCATTAGTCTCCTTCCAGTCTTTATCGGAGTTGATGGCCATGTTGCAGAACTGCTCCATATCCAGTATGCCTCTAGCCCTCTTGTCAGCAATGCTCCTATATATAAAAGATGTAAGGTGTTTCAAGCAAGCCATAATCACTCCGTCATTAGCTGCCATCTTCTTAACTTCATCAATCATAATGTCCACTCTGTCCTCGGAGTAGTACTTCCGATAGTATAGACGGAGGTAATCATAGTAGTGCGACTCGTTCTGGCATACGGTCGTAATACGGAATGTCTTTTTAGCGTAGTCTTCAGTAAAATCATCTATCAGACCAATGATACACATTCGGTAGATGGCCTTTTGGATGGCATCCTTATATTCTGCTGAGCCATAATCTCGGATATAGCTGAATCCCCGCTCGTTCTTGGCGTTCTTTGCATTCCATGTGCTGAACAGGGGCATTTGCCTTTCTTTCAGATAAGTATTATACTCGTCAAGTACATGTTCGTTCTCTTCGTATGAAACATAATATGTCAGAGTTGTTCCTATAGGATATCTTTTGATATATTGCAGAATACCTTTACTATTGCCGTATTTCAGGGAATCAATACCCGCAATCTCCTCGTTACTGATTCGTACATATAATCCATTCATGAGCAATTCCATGACATACAGCTCAAACTCCTCTCCAAGGAAATTGCTATCGTAGAAGAACTTGTTGTTAGTGTAATCAGCAGAGAAATGGCTCCATTGGCGAGTTCTGGCATTGATAACGGGGAATGTCTTAGAGGAATACATGATTGTTGCCAAAGCCATCTTCTTGTCACGTCCAGCACGACCGGCCTCCTGAACAAACGACTCCAAAGATCCAGGATAGTTCAAATGTACGGTCAGACGCACATTGGACTTGTCGATACCCATTCCAAAAGCTTTTGTGGCCACCATCAGGTTAGTGTCTCCTGCAAGGAACTCATCCTGACAGGACGTATCATCACCACCCTTATATGTCGATATTCGGTTGATGTTGTGCTCTCTTAATGTATTAGCTACAGTAGGAACACTCAGTCTTACATCAGGCTTCCCTTCTTTGTTTGCACGAATGCAGAAGACAATACCGGCTACATCCGTATGCCTTTCAGTATACCAATCCTCTTCAACGTCTGTATAAAGATCAGTTGAGTTGATTTCGCTGATTTTGCTTTCGTCAGATATATTCTCCCTTTCCAGGAACCGTTTCTTTATCTTGTCAATACTATCTTCATTCTGTATTTCCTGAATTTTCTCCGTAGCATCATTGATGGCATTAAGAACCATATCCTCCTTCAGTTCATCAACCATTCTGGCTTTTCCTGCAGCTGATGCATCTACAGGATATACATAATATTGTAACTCCAGTCGATTCGTGTTCTCGTACCTGACAGTTGCATCATCTTCTAATGAATAAGAGTTGCTGCCAGACAATTCTCGTTCCACATCTGCGAGCACGTCAAACGAGGCCGTTGCCGTCAGTCCAAACAAGGAAATATGATTGTCTGTACCTTCAACTTCTTTCGGAAGAACATAGTTGTACAGGTTCCTTCCCAGATGGAGATAGGCCAACCTGAAGTCATGTCCCCACTCTGAAACGCAGTGTACCTCGTCAATCACACCGTAGGCAAAAAATATATCTGATTCGCGCATGGAACGCAGGACTTCTCTGAACCTGTGTATGCTCAGTCGCTCTGGCGACAAGAACATAATTTGTATTTGAGATCCAGTAAGCGCATTCTCTCTTCGTTCTCTTTCCTCTTTGTCCTTGGTAATATCGCTATTGATGTACGAAATACAGTCCACACCTGTTTTGAGCAAACCGTCATACTGGTCTTTCATCAGACCTCTCAGTGGGTCAACAACCAAGGTAACTCCTGGCTGCAGCATAGCAGCCAATTGATAGGTAAGAGATTTACCTCCACCTGTTGGTAGTAGGCCAATGACACTCTTTAGCTGCAGGGCACGACTAAGAATCGGAAGCTGACCTGGCCTAAAGTCTTCCTTTCTGAATATCAAGTTAAGGAAATACCTTAGGTGCTCACAGATCTCCTCGATATTGTGGTAATTACCCTGTGAGTCTTTCTCAACAAGAGGTTTGTACATGATTCTTTCAGTTGTATAGAGGAATCTCTCCGCATATATGGTCTTCGATGAACGGACAATGAAGTAGCAGTCGTTGTTTGCCTTGTATTTCGAGAATACGACCTCTTCAGGGTTACAGATTTGGTCAATAGAGACATCAATGATAGCATCATAAGTAACTTGAGTCTTTGCCTCCTTTTTGCAATGAATGTTGATAGTGGGTAGAGTCATATCACTGTAATTCTGTGTCATGGCAACGATATGATGATATAACTCAGCAAAATCGTTAAGAGCAAGTTTAGCCACCGATGTGTCATCCTCAATGACGAGAATCTCCCAAGTATCCTTGTTTAAATCCAAACGGTCGGATATGATTGCTTCAGCAAAGGTCTTTTGAATACGAGCAACTGCGTTAAGACTCTTCATCCTATCCTTAGAAGTGATAGCATCCAGTACATTTTGGCTTGCTATAGTTGGACAGCCTCGTGAGATAAGGTTGCTGACAAGGGCATAGATAGGACAGAGATTCTTGTGTGCCGTCATGTCAAACGGGGCCAGAACCTCAAATGCACTCTGTAACATTGACCCTTGCAGGTCTGTATCTGAATAAGAAGCGAATAGCTGGACAGGGGCAAAGTAGTTGTACTTGTGGAGAATGTCTTTGTTACGTGCCAGACTGAATGTGAAGCTCTTGATCAGGCAACCATATGCCTTTCCGTTAGGATGACGGCCAAAATTTGTGTCACGGAACTCGGTGAACACACGAAGACCATCTTTCTTGAAATAATAGCTGAAGGTGTTGATTCGGCTCTCATTAAGATTTGCCGGACCAATACATAATGCAATATGCTGATTTCCAGAAGAGGTTATCATCTTTGAAACCCCTTTTAGGCTTACTGCTTCAATGTCCAGAATATTTGAGAAGATATGTATTGCACAGGGTTCCTGTACATCAATCTCAGTAACGGAATTGCTATTGTCACCATAGTCAGATGGCAAATAGTATGGCAGGTCGATTATTTCTGCAGAATGACTTCCTAATGCCTGTCTTACATGTAACACGGCACGCTGTCTTGCCACGTTCGATGGTTCCTCCAGAGTAATCTTCTTCAGTTTTGACAGCGTTCCCTGTTCCCTGAGTCGTTCTATCACGGCGACGGTGCCGATTCCCTGTCCGCATCCCCAATCATATATCTCAACTCCATTGCTCAGAGCTCTATAAGGAAATTCATTCTCGTCCAAGGCACGTTGCAGCTTATGGCGATGCATAGGTCCATAGGCAGCCATATATGCACAACACTGTTCTTCTGTTTCCAGCACAGCAGTTCCGTGTTCCAAGGTCCGACCTTCGCTGTCTCTATATGTCCACGGACAGGATTTGAAAGCTAAAGGGACATAACTCGATGAAACTCTTATTATGTCGCTGATAGACAAGTCGTTTATCCTTTGAATATCGTTTGTATAGCTCATACGATTGTCAATAGAGTTATTTACCGGTTATTGTGTCTCCCCATGGGTTCGCCTTATGGCATTCCCAGTTTTGCAGTGCCAATTGTTTAGTTGCATTGGCATAACAGTATTCACACAGGTGCGGACAGGTGTTATACTCGCCAATGTCTTTCGAAGCCATACATTCACAGAACTGCCGCTGACCAGGATCTTTCTTGTGTCTACTGATAAAATAACGGTTGCTCGGTAAGCGTATTGCACCTTCAGGCAGCTCAGGTTCACCAAACAAAGACGGTGTAGGAACATCCTCAATCTTCACTTTCATAAAGTCCATCAGTTCCTTGTCATCCCATGCAAGACGAGTTATCAAATCGCCATCAATACACCTGTTGTGTAAAATATCATATTTATCGATGTCTATCTTCTCACCGCAAGTGGCAAGCTGATAGTTCCAGCCACGCTCACGATTCATGGCAGATAGTTTCTCAGCGAAATCCTCCATCTGTTCAGTTTCCCATTCATTATATGGGATGCCATTCACCTCCAGATTATGCTTTACCTTCTTATACATAGCTATGTCCGCATAGCTGAATACGAGCTTTTCTGTAAAATCTTTCAGTTGGTCGCCAATGTTCCGCACCTTCTCTAGTAAGTCGTCAACAGAAATGTCATTAGTCAGTATCAGTGGGTCAAACCTCCAGATGACTGCCCCTTTTCCTAATTGCTCTACAAGCAGTTTGTATGTATCAATACGATTAGCAAGTGATGGCACCTTTTCAAGCTTCTCCTGCTCATAGTCGTTCAGCGTGTATTGAACGTAGCATTTAATGTTCCGTTCTTTGAGAATATGGAGATATGGCAATAGTGGACGAGGATTCTTAGACCAAAACACTATGAATCGCGTCTTTTCGTATGAAACATAGGACTTAACCCCATTAAAAGGATTTGTCCAGGCAGAATAACCTTTTTCTAATCGGTTAAAGAACCAATCGGCATAAAAAGCAGGAATGTCAGTACTTCTACTGGCCGACACAATTAATGGAGCCTGAGCTTTTACAGGATTGCCATTTATGATTATTTCTGTTGGTTTCCAAGTTGCCATAATTACTCAATTTAGATTGATTGCTAAATAGTCCATTCCCATTTCTTCTGGAGAAAAGGGAGAATCCTTTTTATAAAATACAATATTACTGTGATTGGATGAATCCAATACATATCCACAAGAACACACAATATAACTTAATGAATCACATTGCCAACTATTTATTTGCAATGAACAATCTGGGTCAAAGCATCTAAGTTTGTCACGCAAATCTATTGCATATAGCTCGTAATCATCAATAAAGGTATTAAGAGCATCTGTTATTTTCTTCTGTTCCATTCTGCTCTTATCCTTATAGTCGTCGCTGTTTAGAACTTTATCGCGGCATTTGTTTTTGTTGAATTCAACTATTGGATATTTTGTGAAGATATAACTTGGCACCTTTGCATCTATTTGAATGCATGTTATAAAAGTTGCAATCAGATTGTAATAAGGAAAAAGTATTCGTGGCATTTCATAAGCCTTGAACAAAGTGTTCTCTACATACTGTTTCAACATTTCTTTCCTTAAAATGATTGCAATACGTTCAACGCATGTAATATCTCTTAATGAAACTGGAATTATGTTAGCAGAATCAACCGAAGATCTTACATATTCGTCATCAGCATCATTGTTGTCATATGCAATTATATAGGTGTTCTCTGGTAATGATTGATTGCCAGACAAGTAGGGGAGGTCACAAGTTACTACAAATCTTAATTTTTGAGGGCCAACCATAACATTGATTACTCCATACTCGTCAACGGAAAGACGTATGTCTGGACAATTATCACGTTGAGCTTTCCATTGCTTATCCGTACCTACGATATTATAACCAAGGTATTCGATGTCCTTAACTGCATAATTGATTATTGATATACCGTAATTTCGGACATTGTTGATAATAAATTCATCAGCATCTGCCTTATTGTCGTCAGGATTAGCATTTTCTTCTTTGAGTAATAAAACCCAAAGTTTCTTCAGATACCTATAATGTTTGTCGTTAATCAGAACGTTTGTGTCATGATATTGTACAGACTTGACTAAACGTTGATCTACATTATAAAACAAATCATACTGACGGAGCTTTAATAAAGAGTCTCTTAATTTTTTTAGACGCTTCATTGTGGAAGTCACAATCTGAATGTCAGCGTTTGCTGCCTTGTAATTCCCAGATTGTTCGTCATAAACCTTTCCGGCAAGACTAAGTTCTCTTCTTACTTTCTTATACCAACAATCTTCTGATTTCTCATGTTTTTCTATCAACTTGGAATACTCAATGAGAAATTCTGTAATGTCACGTGTATATCGCAACTTTCTTTCCAGATGATGTGCTGCTCTTGTGACCAATGCAATAACCAATTGATTTTCGAAAACATTCTCATCGGAAATTATCTCCTCTGTCAATATACGACTTGGCCTAAAACTGACTAATCCTTTATGGAGCCAATCTTCTGTATGAGCAGCCAAATATTGGTTGCTTCTATTTGAAATACGCTTTGCTCTTGAAACTGGTACTTTTTCGATTGTGCGATTGAGTTTAGAGTATGGTGCATGGAAAATCGCTTCAATATGCTTGAAGTCTTCTTCCATTTGCGTCGCAAAATCACCAAATTCCAATCCATTCTTAATACCCTGTAGCAAAGGAATTGACCTGAAATCGCCGTTCTCTACAGATTCTGAAATGATTTCAAAGATATTATGCTTATCTTTGTTAACATCGTCTAAAAGTTCCTGATGAATACGTTGACCTTCTTGAACTTTATAGCTTTTTGATGTCAATTCCTTATAGGTTGAACCCATAGAAATAGCATATCTTCCTAACTCAATATCGCCAGGAAGATTGCTATCATTAAGGATTTTTCCAGTATATCTGTCGATTATCTGCATTATTTCTTTAAAATCTCAGCGTTTAACAGTTTATTTCCTTCAACAGGTTCTTGTTTCTTGAATGCCTCAGAGAACAATTTGTTATATTTCTTTTGGAAATCCTCCAAATTGTCCGCTGTCAAGTCATACCTATTCTTCAACGATCTGAACAAACGACTTGTAATCAAGTGGTCTGCTGCTTCTGCAAGACATTCGGTGGTATCTTCTCCAAGTGCAATATAGCCACATATGAACTTCCTTGCCTGTTCATCAAAACGGTTGCCAATGCCTATTCCACGGTCATTTAGCCAATTACAGAGAGATTGAGTTTTGATAAATTTGTCAAATTCCTCATATCTACTTAAGTACTGTACTTCTGCATCAGCAAATTGCTCTCGAAGCCAATGAAAATCTACTGAGAGTCTGTCTCTGCTTGTTGGATTTGCAGATTTAGCCACCCGAATCTCTTCCAAAACCTTGCTCTTGTCGTTGGTTCCCATAACCATGACGTTAGAGCGGTCATAAGTTTTGGGAGCGAAGTCCAAGGTTGTTTCATCATGATTGGCAGTTCCGATGAATCTTACATTAGGAGGTAACTGCATCTGACGGCCTTTGAACAACTTCGGCAAAAGTTCTTCGTCTGCATTTATCTTGATATAGCGGTCGCCAGTGCTTTGTTCCATCAATGAAAGGAAATCAGCAAAGTAATGCTCTGGATGTGACAGATTCATTTCGTCAAGAATGATGAGGAAAAGGGTGTTCTTGTATTTGGGTTGAGCGGCTAAATACAATGCTTTGAAGAAATCCGTTTCCTTGTATTTCTTTTCAAAGTTATTGTAAAAGCCCATCAAGTCCATATTATCACGCCAACCAGATTGAATGGCGCAAATGCGGTATGGCTCATTTCTATTTCCATTATCGTCCTTACCTGTGTACCCCTCTGCACCAGCAACAAGTGCCTTTGCAATTTCACGCGGCAAACTTGTCTTACCTGTACCACTTATACCTTGTAAAATGCTAAGGAGTGACATGTTAAGTCCTGCCATAAAGGTACGAATGGTCTTCTGATCATAATAGAATGGCTTGGGGTCTTTAGCACTGGCCATGTACTTCTGCAAATACTCAACAAGTTCCTTTAAGCTATTAGGGCGGATATATCTTAACTTGCGGTTTGCAAGTTCAGCATCTTCATCCATGTGTCTTGTCTGTTCAAAAGCACTTTGCTTGGCTTTCTCCTCGTCTTTAAGTTGATTGATAGTCTCATGCAAGTCTGCAACAGTTCTCAACAAACTTTTTTCTCTTGCCTTTGAACTGTCAATCTGTGCCTTATATGTATTGATTTCAAGTATATAGGCATCGGCATTATGTAAAGAGAGTCGAAGTTCGCTAAGTCTTTCTTCGCTGACTTTGTTTTCCATCTCACGAATTTTAGCCTTCAATTCTGTGACAGCATTCGCTTTTTCTTCGTATTCTGCCTCAGAATGGCGTGAATCCAACTCTTCCTCCAGCTTCTTGCATTTCTCTTTGAGAATATTTTGTTCTTTAATCATCTTCTCTGCATCAGAAGACTCAAAAGCAGACATGAGTTCGCGTTTGAAGTCGGATAGTGATTTATTCTCTCTTTCTAACTTCATGTTCTTGCTCTTTAACGAGAACTTTTCATCTTCCAAATCATTAATCTTATCATCATACTCATCTTCTATTTCCTGTCTGATGCGTTTCTCTGCAGATTTCTTGGAAGACTCAAAGAGTTTACGCTTTCTTTCAAGTTCTGCTTTATCTGCCTCTAACTGAAGATTTTGCTCGTCTAATTCTTCTTTCTTCTTATTGAGCTCAGAAAGAGAGCTAATATAAGATTCATGCTTCTTACCCATATCTTCAACCAGAGTTTTGGTTGAATTGGTAATTTCTTCTTCAGTAGAGCGCATCGAATCCAAAAGGCTTTTTATGACAGTGGTATATTCTCCATTGTCTATAGCCATTTTCTCCTCGTCGAGCTTCTTCTGCCTATCGTTATTCAGCTTCCTTTCTGATTCAAGCTTCTTTTCTTCATCTTTTTTATAGACCTCAAAATCCTTTTTGTCTTTAGCCAATGTAGCTTGATCTTGAAGATGCTGGTCTTTAATTTCTTCAGCTCTCTTTTCGATCGCCTTGATTCGAACCAACATATCATGAAGTTTGCTGATGTAGCCATCAACATTACCAGTCTTCTTAATGTCTTCTATCCTCTGAGCATCTTCTTTGGTATCAACAAGTTCCTCTGCAGGGATTCCTGCTGCTTCAACTGGCATTTCTTCTTCTGAGAATGTAGTAATCTTATCCACTTGTTCTTGGGTAAGATCTGTCACAACCTTAACATGAGAATCAATATTCTTGTTATTTTGGTTGTTCTTATTCTTATTTTTGTTCTTATTCTTTCCCATTATTCCAGTGTTTTAATATAATCGTTAATTAAATCTGTCATAAAGCTGAAATACTCTCTGGCATCATCTCCAGTAAATGCCGAACTTCTGTCTTGTGACTCAGTAGTACCATGACCAACGTGATTACGCATTTCTGTTATGCCAACGATAGTATCAATTCGATTCTTGAAAACTTTAATGACCTTGCAGTCTTCAAGGTTCGGTTCACATGAAAGAGACATAATAAACTTCATCAGATAATCGAGAAGAGAACGACCTTTCCAATTTTTGGTTTTCTTTTGAGATAACACCCATGGTACAATATCAGTATCAGATAGAATTCTCTTTTTGAATACTGCTTTAAGGCACTGTTTTCTTTCACTTATCGCAGTGTAATCCCTATAGTTTTTATCCAAGTTCGCATATGCGTCATCACCAAAATTGTTGTTTAAGTCGGTATAAACATCTTCTCTATCAGCCTGATCTTGTTTTAAGATACTCTCGATAGCAGCTTGCATATTTATAAAGAACATTTGCTTCTGAGCATGACTGATTGATTTGAAGTCATTACGTTCCATACGCATGTAATAGTCAACAACCTCATGAATAGCTTGCTGAATATTTGAGTCCATCTTTTGAAAATTATCTCCGAATATGATAGCGATTCTTTCCTGGACCTGTTCCTCAAACCATTTTACACTTTCATCAAACTTCCGATTGTTTTCAGTAACAACATCCTTGAAGGTGTTGAACAGAACGGTTGAAAACTGTCTGTTGGTTTTCTTTTCCTTTTCAAGATATAGCTTCAGCTCATAATTATTCCCTTTACCGAAAGGATCAAGAACAAGCCAGTCATCATCGTACCCATTATCCCCTTGTGGGAGATAGATGTAAGTACATACCATCACAGTCTCTGGCTTATTGTTGGGGATATACTTAATCTGAAACATTTGTTGAGTAATGTCTTCAACATCGCCATCGCCCTCCATATCCCTGTAGGTGGAATTCTTTATAACTTGAAGAATTTCTTCCTCTGAAGGTGGAAGGCCAAGCGTGTTATCACTCTCAATAATGTTCAATGGAGCCTCTACAGATCTTGTTCCTCTCTCTGTATTATAGACAAGTTCACCATTGGAAACTTCGGCAAAAATTACTTCTCTCTGATAATAAGGAAAGAGTTCATTACCATCATCGTATGAGAAAATATAGCCAATCTGCCTTTGAGAATCATCTACTATGAATCCATCAGCATTGTTACGCATATCTTCTCCTTCTGGTGTCAGGAACCCCGTGCTAAGTATAAGTCCCTTACTTTCAAGCTGAGAAACAATAAGATTGATCAAATGCTCGTCAAGATGCAATAATTCTGCAATCTTTGCATTACTAATCTGAGGCATATACTTTAATTTGAGTACAGCCTTTTGAAAGTAATTCAAACCCGATGTGAACTTATTGGTCTGAATTCTATACATACTCATTGGAATAGAAACTAATAGACATTTGTCACTTGGTTTCGCCATTCCCATGAAAATCTTCTTATTAGATTCTATTGCCATATGGTTTGTTCTTTGTTATATTTGTACAAAAATCGTATATGCCAGGCACATACTTTTCAGCATAGCTGTCTTCAAACATATTTGCATCGCCAACAACAATGACTAATTTCTGTGCTCGTGAGAAGGCTACATTCAAACGGTTCTTCAAAGTCAAGAATCCAAACACTCTTTTTTCATTTCCGTCTTCTCTACTTTGACTATTGGAACGAACAGTGCTGAGAATCACAATATCAAATTCTTTTCCTTGGAACGAGTCAACGGAGCCGATACGGAATTTTTCCTTATCTCCATCGATTGTTCTATATTTAGGAGCAATGCTATAGCCATCCTTGTCTTTTATAACGTAACCATGTTCTGGTTTTGCAGCTTCTTCAAAAAGCGTTGTAACCTGCTTCGAATAGAAGGTAATAACACCGACAGAAAGATGCTTAAACTCAGGATCATCTCTAAGTTCGTCTATAATAGACATGATTCTTGCGGCTTCAGCTTGCCTACATTTACTCTGACCTTTGCTCTCAGGTTTGTCACCAGAAACGTTACAGAATATCATTGTCTTGTCTTTCGCCCATGGAATAGACAAGTGATGTTGCTTAGTCTCGTATAATTGTTCACTGCCTGGTTTAAGCATACCTTCTCCTGTTTGGGGATCTTTATAGTACGTGTTACTAATAAAGTCGCCAATAGTAGGATGCATTCGGAATTGTTCATTAAGAGTAATACATCTTTGACGTTTCGCTTTCTGAACATTTTCAAATATAATACCAAATAGTGACTGTTCATAGAGTCTGCGCTTTTCTTTCTTTTCATCAATGTCTTCTATCATGGCAAGACTCCTTTCTGCAACGTCGGATTCGAGAAGGTGAGGAAGCTGATTTTGGTCACCAACCATGATAATACGGTCTTCTGCCTTGACCATCGGAATGATTAAGTCAAGGGGATTAGAACGTGCAGCCTCTTCCAAGATAACATTCTTGATATGGGAAAAATCCTTCATTTCTTTACTTCCTGCCAACTGATTTGTGGCTGCTACTGTATCACCATACTCTTGAAGTGAATGGCGAATATAGGATGAATTACCATGAAGATCCTTTTTCAAATCAGACAGGACAGAACGGATAAAATCATCCTCATTTTCGTAGTTGCTTTCTTCATACCTGCGAGCACAATTGGCAGCATCTTCAAGCCATGATAATATTTCATTATGAAAGTCTTTCTCTACCTGAACCTTCTGAGCTGTTATTTTCTCAACCATAGATGTCTTGAAAGTGGATAACTTCTCCAAATAATCTGCATCAGGATTAATCTCAGGTGCATCTTCGAGGAACTGGATGTCTTCCTCATTTAAGTCGAATCCGGCCTGAAGAACATCAGCGATGATTCCAAGAGTATTACCGAAGTTGTATTCATCTTCGGTAGTTGGAATGCTGTTAACCAAATCAAGGTTTCGTTCATTCTTTCTTATAAAAGATCTGACTCCGCTGCGTATCTCGCGTAACCTGTCAAAGGATATTCCTGTGATAGGAGTATCTTCTGGAACTATTTCCGTCACGGAAGCGATTATTTCATCAGCATTCTTTTCCTTTGAGAACAAGGCAGCAAGTGAACTGAGCCGAGAAGAAACACGCATTTCAGATTCTCCACCACGAGAATCTATTTCTTTTTGTAAGTCCTTCTCGAAATCTGAAATGAAGCGTTCTTCAGCCCTTACGCCCATAGTTTTCTTTCCCACTTTAACAGTTGGAAGTCCATGAGTGTACACCTTAGATGCAAGATGCTCTATGGTGTCATTCTGAAAAGCCGAAGCTAAGATGGTCTTGACTGTACCATCTTTTTCTTTTTTGTCGGCAAGTTCCAATAACCTGTGACAAATGGCTGCAACGACTGTAGTTTTACCTGTTCCTGGAGGCCCTTGAATAATTGTAATATCATTCCTATTATTGAGTGCTATTTCAACAGCCTCTTCCTGGTTCTTAGTAAGATGTTCTATGCCGAATTTCTCTCTAAGAAAATTCTCAGTCTTTTTGCTCCAAGCAGATATATGTTTGTGAGAGTCCTCGAACATCTTATCTGCTTCGTTTTCAATAGCAAACAACAAGTTCTGAAGAACTATGGTACGTCCCTTAAATAGTTGTTTTACAGCCTGAGAACGACGCTTATCAACAATTTCATTGCCAAGCAAAGATAACTCCAAGATACCCGATGAAGGAAGGCGGTATAACTCATCTTCAAACTTTGCTTCGCGATTATGTGGATTGAATTTGAGCATTGTAACGATTGGCGGCTGAGTCTTATCGCAAACCAATTGGAATTGTGGTTCTGAAGATGCAAGACGATACAATAATGATGTCTGATCTGGATTTATATCCAAAACAAGATGAGCTATACCATTTTTAGGTTTAGCACTAAAATGGTATGCTATCTTTCCAAGTTCGTCGCTCTGTTCTCTTGCAATCTCTAACTCAATTCTGGAGTACTCTGTCCATAATCCCATTAACGCTTCTCCACTGTGAGCTTTGCTTACAAGAGCGTCATGAGCTTCCTTTGCCTGGCCGATGTCAACAAAGTTGATATTCTCGTATGCAAGTATATCAATCTCGTCAAATCTTGTTGGAAAACAAACTTTTGAAAAAATCTCTTTTTTTACAACTCTGACATTCTCCTTATGCTCATTCTCAATCAGAGGAACATCTATAAATCGTGGAGTGTCTTTCTCTTTATCTGAACGAATACCATAAACATTCCAATTCTTGCCTCCGTTTTGCCATGCTTTGACAAACAACAGTTTATATTTTCCGGCATCGAAGACATAATTGTTTGATAGATTCTTTTTCAACTGCTCTGAATCAGCAGTTCTAAAAGAAATCTTTGTACTGTCATCATAGGCTATGTCCAATTGGGGGAGGGGTGTGACTGTTCCACACTCAATATACTTGAATGTAAATAGCCCCTTATCTTCTAATGGCTCAATCCAAAAGAGATAATTAAATGAAGGTGGCTCCGATGGAGCGATATTGGGAGTTTCTTTGAATCGTATAGTGATAGGCTTATCCTCCATGCTATTGTTGTTACCCTTTTGTTGAATGGTAAAAAGAGGACATAATGTGTCCCATTTTTGGAGATATATAGGGGCACAACCTTCTACGTGAATATCATCATCTATACGACATTCAAAAGAATTGCCAAAAGCTTCTTCAGCAAATAACTCATATATCTTTTCAATCTTCTGCATATATCATGTCGTTATTAAGTTGTACATTTAATACTCGTTGTGATTCATCTATTTGTCGTAAGGAGAGTACCAACTTCCTTGGGTTGTTTTGTGGAAACACAATTCTTGTTGGTTTAGTGATGGGACGTTCATATCTTTCACCTTTAACGGTAGAAGCATAGAAAGAGAATCCATTTAGTGGCTCTATAACCACTGCTATGTTTGGATCTCCATCAGATGATACAACCTCAATAGACAGAACATCTTTCACATTAAATGTGTCTGTCAATAGGTGTCTTGAATTAACATATAGTTTATTCGACTTGTTGACAAGTAAAACACCAACTGGATCTGGATATAATTCCTTCTCTGTTTCAGAGAATGTATAAGTATCTAAGTCAAACTTCTTGTCAATACGCTGTATGGCAACGGCAATAGGAAAAATCGGCTCGTCTTCACAGAAAGGACAGAAATCATCTTCTTCAGTATATATGAAATCAGTTTTGCAATGAGGACAATATTTAAGATGTGCCGCAGCTTCATATAAGGCATCTATCCACTGAGACATCGATGACCTTTTCATAGGATCCTCTTTACCAATCTCAAAAGTCTGCTTGAACAGTTCACGTATATTAGGAGTAGTAAAGAAACTATCATAATAACGTCTGGTTAACCGATTACGAGTGTCTTCACTATCATCTATCCACGGAAGATGACCTCTCATGGCTTCGTCCATAGAAAACGTCTCGTCTATAACAACATCGCCAACAAAAGGATGACAGAATGCCAATAACTCGTGCGCAATAATTGCAAAGGAATAACAATCGCTCATTGGTGTATTGGGCATACGCCTGTTAACAACCTCTGGGGCAGCATGGCTGGCATATATGAACACATTTCCTAATCCAGAATAGTAGTAATTGGTTTCAGGAATTGTTGCCTTGACATTCCACTTGGATGTTTCAATGTTGATATATTCTGGTACAAAGTCCTTATATACCTTGTTCTTTCTATGGTAATCCACCAATTGTTCAGCCAGAGAAATGAGTATTTCAAATCTCTTCTTTATACCTCCGGTGGAGATAAACCACTTCTCAAAATCTTCTTCCTGATTAGCCCAACGGTAGTTGGTTATATTTTCTACTATGGTTTTTGACGCATTGCCGCTATCTGATGATTTCCGTTTTAAGAAAGAACCGTATTTCTCGTTAAATGACTGAACTTGATTCTTATGTGGCTTATCATCTTCTTTCCTTTGTTTCTCTACTTTTGGCTTAACAGGTTCAATCAGCTTAACTTCTTCTTGTTGAGCAACTTGCTCAAAAGAAGGGAATCCAAATTCATTGACTGAAACAAGTCGGCAATAAATATGCTTCGGAGTAGGCTGATCTTCTTGCCAATCGAACATTTGAACACGACAAAGAGAGTCCTCATATCTTACGATATAGGTCTTTCTCCCTTTTATTGGAACAACCCTTTCTACAGGAAGTTTCAATTGTGCTCCTATGTTGTGCTTGATGGCTCGCATTTAATATTAACTTATTGTTTTGGCTTTGAGCTATTGACTCTTTCGAATTTGGGACAAAAGAGCGGATATTTGTCCTTTGTTTTGGAGATTGTGTTTGGCATAACCTCAGTCAGTATTGCTTGGATTCCTTTATCAGCAAATCCTGCATGAATAGGCTGCAAAACACATTTGCCACCACAAACGACATTCCCATCCTGGTCTTTAGTTATCAAGAACGTTTTACCCTTATACGCTTCAATTAGTTCCTCAAGAGTCCTATTGTCTTGCGTACTTTTACTTTCGTTGTTATTCTTGTTTTTTAATAATCTAATCTTTGCTCTGTTTTCATGAAAATCATGTATTTTACAATAATTTGAAAACCAAATAACAATATCACAAAGCTGTAATGCATATCCATATAGATAATATGTTGCTCCTGTTTCTTCTAAATACTTCCGTACTTTGGTTTTGTCATCTTCAGTTAGTTCAACATATTCAGAATGTGACATTTCATTGGTTATAAACAGAATTTGACTTATGGTACGTGCATAATGCTGAGGTAACAAACTTTCGCCTTCTTCACCAAATCTAATTGGGGAGTATTTAAGGGTGTTACCACTTATGTAATTATACGATTCCCATAAATTCACTTCTCCTTCTTTCATGCATTCATCTGGGAGTAATCCCTGATTATAACATGCGCGGAAGATTTTCTCTATAAACTGCCTTAATTGATTATAATGTAATAATGCATCAAAATTAATTTGTTCTTCTGGGAAATGTAGTGGTTTGAGTATTTTTGTTAATATAGCACTTGCTCCTCTATCGAAGAGTTCGGAATCAAGAACACGAATGACGTTACTGTATTTTTCTCTGATTTGATAATCTTTATCCAGAGAGGACACACGAATAACGTTTTCAATCAAATGCTTTATATCTTCATCCTCATTCAATTTACTGTAATATACTTTTTGCCATTCCTTATCCCATTTCTCCCTTTTGTTTGTTAGGCTATAACGAATTATACTTGCGAAGCTATCCCGGGAACCAGCTGACAATACAAACCAAGGAAAGAGCTTCTGGTATTTCTCCGTGAAACTTTCAATTTCAGAAATTGCATTTGCTAAGAATTGCTCATTTTCTTGGTCGTCTTTATGCAGTTTGCAATAGCAATCAAGAACAATTGCAGAGATGGAATCTTTGTGGGACTCCAGATAATTTCTCCCAGACTCCCAATCTTCTTTTGCAATAAGGTTTAGCCCTTTAAGACTTGCTTGAAGTTTGAAGGGCTTACACAAAGGACTTTCGCTTTGGTCCTCTATCCAAAGAACATTAATTTTTTCCATTTTTGTCTTCTGTTGAATTGTTTTTATTTCGACGAAGGTTCTTTAGGAGTTGCTGTGTGTTCCTTTCTATTTCTTCATCTGTTGGTTCCAACACATATTGAGCATTCTGCTCCTCGATGTAGTCTTGAGTTTCCATTTCCGTCAATGCATCCTGGGCATTTTGCTCCTCGATGTAGTCTTGGATTTCCAATTCCGCCAATGCATCCTGGGCATTCTGCTCCTCGATGTAGTCTTGGATAAGCAATCTATCCATTTCTTCTTGTGCTTTTTGTTCTGCAATGTAGTCTTCGATCTCCATATCTAAACTCAGATTCTCTGTGTTTACAATATTGGTCTTAGTGAATACTAACTTATAAACTACAGGATATACTTCTTCAGGAGAGTTTATAAACTCAATCGTACCATCAAACCGCTCCATAAGCTTTTTGATTTCGTAACCACCAATACCAGAATGTCGATCCCGATGCCCAGAAGAAGTGACACCAAATTTGAATACATCATCACTATTCAAACCAGGCTTCGCTGGATGTCCGTTGTTAGAAATGAAAACAATATAGCAGCCTTCTTTGGTCTGAATTTCGATTTTGATTCGATTGTTCTCACTTTCTCTACCTTTGAAACCATATTCAAGGGCATTCGCACATATATCATCCATTATTCTCTCTAATGCTGCTTTGGAGAATTTGATAATCTTTGTTGGTTCCCCTTTTCTTAAGACAAAATCGGTTTTTGAAACACCAACGGGTTGACCGTCCTTGTCATATAATATAACAGGAATATCTTTATCTGCGAAGTCATCGCCAGATGGTTGGTATTCAATTTGAAATACTGAATTCTTATGGGTATTTCTATAGTCGATAAAGAATTGAGCTAGTGCCACGTCCTCCTCCTTGTAGGTTTCTTCTTCACCTGCGGTAAAGGCATTGATAGCCTTATTTACAGCTTTAAGAAAATCACCGATACTATCGAAAATCTCCTTAACAGACATACTATTGTTTTCTTCACCCAATACCATGCTCTCATCAAACTTACCTCCAGTACACTCACGTACAGTATTAAGCAGTTCCCAATTTGAGTTTAGGCCAAATAAAATCTGGCCAACTGCATGTTTCTTAATATGTACGTCACGTTTATATTCTTCCAATTCCTGAGCCATCTTTTTTTCTCCCTCACTAAGACCTTCATGAAGGTCTTCCATAAGAGATTCGTTTTGTTTTTCTAATGATGGGATTGGAATGCGAAGACTAAAGAAGTCTGCAACGGAAAGGTGGGGCATAGCAACGCCAGTACACATTGCTTTTACCTGTTTGCCTACGAACTCGGACGTAAGCATTTTTAGCAAATACTTTTCAAGAACAATTTCTCTTTTGGCTTGCATGAAAAAAGCATCTTGCAAAGTATCGATAATGCAATTAGGAACCTCTTCTGTAAGTTGTCCAACTTTGATATTCCCAAATATCACCTGGGCAACTATACATGGCGATGACACTTCATATCTTCGTTTGGGTTTCTTTTCTCCAGCTGGACTTTTCTCTACATCACAATTGATATAGTTATCTGAAAGTCTTTTTATTAAGAATGAAGACTTTCTTTTCTCTGAAGATTTGACCCCAATACTTTTACCAACGATTTTTACCAAATCTTTCAAGAAATACAATTTCTCTTCAGAATTGATTGCCGGCAAAACAAAGAGGTATCTCATTGGATCAAGATTGTAATTCTCGTTGAGCGATTCTTGGGAAACAACCTTGTAGTAATTCTCGTCCTTATTTACGATACTATCGATAAGCGACGTGTATTTAAATACCTGTCGTCCTGTTTCTTGTGTGTTTTTTGTTACGAATTCTCTTCCGTCAACCAGAGCAAAATGAGTGGCTTGCTCTTTCTGAGCGACTAGAACAACTGTATTTACATTAGTAAATGGCGCAAATATTTTTGGAAGAGAAATGACACTACGAATATAGCCATTGTCAACCAAAAAACGTCTGAGTGCTTCTGCACGAGACCCCCCAAATACAAAATTCATTGGCAAAACACAGCACAGGAAACCTCCTTGCTTTAACTTATTGTCAAAGGCCATACGAACAGCGTCATATTCGGTCTCGCCGTTCTGCCCATAATGCAGGTTAAATGGGGGATTAAATATAACATAGTCATATCTCTCGTCTTGTTTTTTGAGATTTGCAAAAGAATCTCCATTGTCGATATGCGCATCAATGCCATGAGCATCTAAACGAATCTGACCAAATGCCCATGTCCTTTCGGATATTTCATCTCCTTCAACTTTCACATTGGACATACCTACTGCTTCGGAACAAAATCCTGCGAAAGGAAGATATACACTCGCACCTTCTGGAATATCTAACCCCTCGCAAATAAAAGCAGTAAGTTCCTTTGGTTGTGAAAACTCAAAGGACTCGCTCATAAGCAAGTCTTTTGTGTAGCCGTCTAGACAATACTCAATAACAGGCATATAATTGTCTGTTAGAAGTTTTATTTCTTCAACTGAGAAATATTCGTTTAGATTGAATACTTGGTCATTGAGAATATGGAGAACTTTTTCAGATGCTCTTTCGCCTTTAACCCATGCGTACAAAGAAACAGAGAGCTGCTTGTAATAGTCATCAATAATGCTGAACCCTCTTCTTTTGTTTGCATAAGCATAAAGAAGGTTCATCACTTCGTTTGATACAGTCTGGAAAATGTTGTTGTTTGCCATTTTTGTTCTTGTTTTTTGTTTCTGGGTGCAAAGGTAAGAGTACTTTACGAACGCTATGTTCGTACTGAAAAATATTTTTCATTCATACTGAAAATTTGTTTTGAAATAGCATCTTTTAATGATACTGGACTCAAAACAATTAATCCATCAAAGAATGAACACAATTCCCTTCTTAATTCATAATTATCGATACATCTTAAATAAATAAAATGACCAGAACCAAGTTGTGGGAACTTCTGTTTTAGCAGCATTGCTGTGGCTTCATCAACTTCTTTTTGTGATTTATGAAGTGGTTTTGTAATTATATAGTTAAAAGCTTCATTGGAAACCCAAAAATGGATATCCTCTGCTTCTTTGTTTTTTGGTAAAGTTACACCTATTATATCTTCAAACCTTTCTTCAAGATCCACAGTACATGGGTAGTATTTCATTTCCGGAATGGAATTGATTCCATCAATTCTGTCCAGAGCAAATGTCAAAATAGCTTTATCAACATCAGCAGCTCCTAGAAGAAACCAGCGATTGTTATACTGCTTCAGTAAATATGGATGAAACACAATGCTTTTTACAGCGAAGTCTGAAAAAGTATGATATGATAACTCTATTACGACTTTGTTTGAGATTGTATTGAATAACAATCCCAATAGATTTGAATTTTTCAAAAAAGGATTGTTGCTGAAGCTTATAACTTTTTGTCTTTCCTTCAATCCAAGTCCTATTTTGAAACGCTCTAACCATTCAAAATTATCAAGACCATCAAATTGACCAATAGTACTAAGAACTTCTTTCAACAGATTACTTTCTTCATCACTAAGTTCTTTTGTAAATATTGAGAAAGACGGATTTCCATATCTTAAACATCTCTTCCCATGAATACGAAACCTTTCAATATCGGCAGAGAAAGGGGCATATTCCAAGTAATTGATGTCTTTTTCAATGCAGCGTTGAGTTACTTCCGGAAAACCTGCATCAACAAGTTTCTCGTTACATTTTTCTGTCAGGTCATGTATATCATAATAATGATGCCTGTCTGACAATAATTCGTCTAGATATTTATATCTTGTAACTGCGTTCTTATTACTTGGCATATCTCGTATCGTTTAATTTATTATATGGCTTACGCCGAAGCTAAAATGACTTGATGAATTTGTTTCACAAAGTCTTTCAACTGAACAAAATGGTCACCAAATGTAACACGCCAATTCAATGCCTTCAAAGGGTACTCCATGAAATTTTTGGTCTCAATGTCACCATTGACACTTACATAATCGAGGATATTCTTCAGATAGAGTTCCTGTTCTGAAGTGAGATTATTGCCCTCAATGAAATTCTGGTAAATCTGGAGTGCTTTCTTGCGATCGATACCGTTAATGACTCTAATAAAGGCTGCAACATTATTTTTATACGGATGCCCCTCTGCCAGCTCATCATATTCCTCCCTGGTGCCAAGCTCCTCAAAGAATATACGTTCCAACTCTGCAAAATCGCCGGAGGTAAGTTGCTCGAAATCTTGAATCTTACGTAGGGTAGGATTGTCTGTGTTTTGTGCCAGATAATCAATGACACGCTGCTTATATGTGGTTTGGATTATGATATCTTCGCCACCATCTACCGTTTCATATGGATCATCTATGTCAATTACAAATTTCTTGGTTTTACGTGTCTCTTCAAGCAACTTTATGATGTCACGCAACTCAGTTCGTACATGTTCCAGGCTATCTAGTGACTCATTTTCCCAAAATTGAGGTTTCTGTACGTTTCTAATTGTGTCTATGTGTGCCATGACTGCAGAAACAGTACCTAATTTTTCCAAATGAGCAGCAATGTTGACTACTACCTGCCTAAACTGACCAACCCGAACTTTCGAATCTATATGAGCCAGTTGTAGATGAAGTAATATAACATCAAACTTCTTGGCAGATTCATCATCGTCATCCTCTGGTATAAGCTTACCAATCTCTTTTAAGCGTAAAACATCTACATCAGAAAGATAAGCCCATTTGTCTTTGTCACGGAAAGGCTCAATAATACTCCAGTATGGACGTGCGTCCTTACGTTCTTTTACAATTCCATTGACCTGCTGGTGCAACAATACCTTCAGGTCATCATGCAACTTCTTGTCAAATTCCTTCTCTTGATGGTCTGCACTCTGCAATTCTTTAGCAATATCAAGTCTCAAAGAGAAAAGTCTCTCTGTGAGTGACTTGCTATTAGATGGGTCTATACCATCAGGATTCTTCGAAAAATAGTCGAAGTTTCCACACCAGTCAAAGATGTAGAACAATTCTTTATCTTTTCCATCTCCAAAGATGTTTGGACAGAGACGGGTGCCACGACCAATCATTTGCTCGAACTTAATCTTGGACTTCACAATCTTAAAGAAGACCAGATTCAGAACTTCTGGCACATCGATGCCGGTATCAAGCATATCAACGCTGACAGCAATCTGAGGCAGCTTCTCTGGAGTCTTGAACTCACGGATGATCTTATCATGGTGCTTTACTTGGTTGTCAATCAGCTGACAGTAATCGGCACCTCGATTTGGATATAAAGCATGGAAACGCTCCACGATTCTCTCAGCATGTTTGTGGTTATAGGCAAAGATAATGGTCTTTCCAATATCCTCACCACTCTTAATCTTCAAACCACTTTCCATCAACTCCGACAAAACGTTATCGATAGTATCATCATTGATAAGATAACGGAAAATCTCGTTACCTTCGATGTCACGGTGATAATCTGCATTGGGGTCAATACCCTTCAGCATCTTCTCATAATCCCATACTTTTTCAAGTTCGTCACGCTGTTCCTTTGTCAACTCGTCATACTTGATGCCGTTGTTTATCATCTTTGAGTTATGACGTTTTGCCTTATAAGGAACGAGATAACCGTCTTTGACAGCTTCATCGAAGGTGTATTCAAAGTTCGGTTCGTCTTCCAATTCCAGAAGCTTGAACGTATTCTTATCTATCTCATCACGTGGTGTGGCTGTCAAACCAATCAACAGTGAATCGAAATACTGGAAAATGGCACCATACTTACCGAACACAGAACGGTGCGCTTCGTCTATGATTATAAGGTCGAAGTGGCCGACACTAAACTTTGCATCAATATCATTGATATAGTTTATCATCGTCTGGTAAGTAGAAAAGACGAAACGAGCCTCCAAATCTGGTTCGTCATCATCCGATAGCGAAGTCATAGACTCGCTTGGAAGCAGATTCTCATAATTGCTACGTGCCTGACCAACTAGTTCGGTACGGTCTGCAAGAAACAAGACGTTCTTAATCCAATTATTGTTGGCAAGCAGCTTACAGAGAGAAATGCTGACACGGGTTTTTCCTGTACCTGTTGCAAGTACAAGCAAACCACGTCGATGTTTTAGGTTAAGCCATTCCACCAGACTCTTGATAGCCGTCTTTTGATATGGACGGTTAGTGATGGCTTCATCTATTGTCAAATCTGTGATGTTTGCACGTCCACGCTTCTGAATCAAATATTCCAAATCATCGTGACTATGGAATGAAATAACGTCACGGTCTGGATAGCCCATGCCGTCAATGACCTTGGTAACATAGCCGTTGGTGTAATAGATAACGGGGCGAACACCGTACTTGGCTTCCAAGCAATCCGCATACATAATTGCTTGCTTTCTGCCTTTACCGGCATTCTGTATAGTACTCTTTGCCTCGATAACAGCCAAAGGTTTTCCTCCTTTACTAAATAACACATAGTCGCAATATCCAATACCGCTTGGCGTAGGCATTCCTTCTACCTTGATTTCAATACCAGCCTTTCCTCCTTGAATGTCACCTTTGACTGTGAGAATATCCCATTTGGCTTCATTGAGCATATAATCAATAAGGCACTTCCTTGTGATGGCCTCACTTGCAAGTGACTCCTTTGGCTTCTCGCCTGGCTTGGTAGGATTCTGAATGGCGGCTTGTGGTACGCTGTTGACTACATCGATAGCAACCTGTGGTTCGTCAGTTGATACGACATGTACTCCTGGGAACACCTGTGGCACAAGAGTCGCATCAAAAGCTGTAATGTTTTTAAGTGCTTTCCAGCGATAGAGGAAGCCACTGACAACATAATATAGAGAACGAAGACAGATGAACGCATCATTCTTCTTAATCTCTTGTGCGCCAGTATGAGAGGCATAGTTACCAATCTTCTTGACCGTGCGTATGTCTCTTTCAAATTCCCAGTCGTAGTCAATGAAAGCATCTATCTCTGGACGTTTCAGCATGTCGTTGAGCGTTTCGTGCTTTTCGAGAGTTACTGAAGCCATAGTAAGATGGTTCTTAACCAACCATTCCAATGCCTTGCGAGCATTGGTAGCCGATTCCTCTGGGAAGGAACTCTGAAATATTTCTGCCTTATCGCAGTATGCGTGCAATTGGCTAAAACTCGGTATATGCTGAGCCAAAAGCTGGATAAAGTCGAAATTCTTCATATGCGTTAATATTATTAGTCAAACCAATACTGTATTCTGGATGCAAATAGGGTTTCGAGATCTTGTATTGTAGCTTGTATTTCTGATTTCAATCGTTCAATAGTTATGATACGCTTAGCGAATGATTTTTGCAATACTAACGATGGAGATATGATTGGGAATTTTTGAATTAACTTCAAATTTAATCCACCTCTTCCGCCATCACCATTGGATGCACTACGCAGTTCATTATATAGATACTTTATTTGATAATAAAGAAAATCAACATCTATATGTTCATTTGTTATTATAGAACAAATTGACTGGTTAGTACATAGGGGAATTTCTGCAACGCCAACTGTTCCTCTGGTTTTTCCTTGTCCTGCCATTGCAATTACAATTGTATGGGCTGGAATCAATCTCGTACTACAGCTGTCATAGCCAATTTTAGATATTTTCTTATCAGTTTCGAATATACGTCCTTTGGAAACTTCTCCAGAACTTAACCATGATATTGTACCATTCGCCCAATAATCATCAACAGAAGTACTTGGTGTTGCTCCT
>JAEEGJ010009335.1_pt1 | contig 26345 bp, 22 predicted proteins | sample 8958761 | NCBI WGS metagenome assembly JAEEGJ01 (sample SAMN16246546, study PRJNA631951) | gut metagenome | biome: gut microbiome; feature: rumen; material: RS-attached | host: Bos | place: Iran: Karaj | collected 2018-10 | reverse complement strand
CATCATGCGGTAGCTGTAGAAGGGCATCTCGACCTTGCGCCTGTCGTAGAATTCCTTCAAGAAGTCGCGGTAATCCGCTATGTCAGAAAAAGTAACCATCAATATCTAAAATATTTAAAACTTACCGTCGATGCCCTACTCTGTAAACATTTGGTATGGATATTTTGTCAATGGGGATTTTTTAGACGAAAAAAGTCCGCCGAGGCGGACTTTTCAAGCTTATTCTTCGCCGAGGTATTCCACAGCGAAGATGAGCGTTGCGCCACCCGGAATAGGCCCTGCGCCGCGGCTACCATAGCCAAGGCCTGGCGGCACCACGAGGATTCTCTTTTCGCCCGGGAGCATGCCCTGCACGCCGAGTTCCCAGCCACGGATCACGTTACCCGCACCGAGTTCAAATGCAAACGGCTGTCCGCGATCGCGGGAGCTGTCGAACTTGTAGCCGTTCACCATCCAGCCCGTGTAATGCACAATCGCGCGGTGCCCTGAACGAGCCGGTTCACCCTCGCCCTGCTTCACAATAGCATAGCGGAGTCCTTCCGGACCGTTTTCATACTTGAGGAGTGTTGTGTCCGGGAAGAAGTCCATATGCTTTGCCAGTTCCGGATCCACATCGCTAGAGACCATCTCGACACGGAACAAAAGCGTGGAGTTCGGCGGAATCATCGAGAATGCCGTAGCGCCATAGCCCATTGCCGGCGACACGCGCAGCCAGCGGACGCCACCTTCGCGCATACCTTCAAGACCTGTTTCCCAGCCCTTGATCATCTTGCCGGCGCCCATCACAGCTTCGAGCGGCTTGCCCAAATCCTTGGAGCTACCGAACTTGCGGCCAGAGAGGAGCCAGCCCGTGTAATGAACCTTTATTACGTTACCTGCAGCGTTCAGCTTGCCACTGCCCGCCTTTTCGTCATAGACCTTGAGGCCGCGGCCCATATCGCGCCATTTTAATTTGTCTACATCAGCAGGGAATTTGTCTGCTTCGAGTGGCTTTTCGGCATGGACAAGTTCAACAACGAACATCAAGTCGCTATTAGGCGGAATGCCTTCGAGAGAGTTGTCGCCATAAGCCATTACCGCAGGAACCGAGAGCTTGCGGACTTCGCCAATCTTCATGCCGACAAGGCCCTTGTCCCAGCCTTCAATCACCTGACCCACGCCAACCGTGAATTCCAGGGGCTGTTCGCTATAGTAGGAATTTGCAAAATAGGGAGCTTCGACCGTAGAATCCGTTGCCGCCTTGTTCACCGTTGCGCTATCGACAGCCAAGTAACCTTTATAATGAACCTTAATCAACTGACCTGCTCGAATAGCCTCTCCTGCGCCCTCCTTGAGCGTTTCAACCTTAAACGGGACGGCCCAAGCAGCACTACAAGCAAGCAACACAAGAAAAAACTTTAATTTTGACATAATATCTCCTGCCTTATAAAATAGAAAATGCTAGTTTTTCAGAGTAAGGATTTATCGTAAACGGATTTAAATATGCTATCAATCATCATCGTCATTGCGATTGTGCTATTGTCCATCGTCCTCGCCGGGATCGGAATTTATGTGGGCATGCACAATTCCGACGAAAAAGAAACGACAAAACCCATTATCGACGTATCGGGGCAATACGCTGCCATCGGCCGCCCTGCCCGCGAGACGCTCACCGCCGTGAAACCGTCCGAAGCATCTATCAGGGCTTGGCTTGAAACCCAGAATTTAACTCCAGAACAAAGGTTAGCCTACATCGAACAGTGGAACCGCACTCTGGAAGAAACAATTAAGACCATTGACGAAGGGGATAAGCAAGGAGTCGCCACTTACAGAATTGTGATTGGTCCCAAAGGCAAGAATTATTGTAAATTCGTCAGTGAGGAAAATTTCATCACCCGCGAACAGATTCGCAATCACGCGGAAATTTTACCACCCTACGTATTGGGCTGCGACTGTAAGCTTTTACCGAAGCAACCCTGGGAAAACCCGAGCAAATCCGGATGGAAGGCTGTGATCCCGACACACGGAAACACTTACAACGTCCCGGATTGGAGGCAACTTGCGTAAGTCATTATTATCTGCTATTCTCTTGGCTCCAGCCATGGCACTCGCCACAGGCTCAGCCATCATCACCCTCCAGATGCCCGTTGGCGCACGCCAGCTAGGTATGGGCGAAGTCGGTGCTGCACTTGCCGATGACGCAACCGCCATGTACTACAACCCGGCAGGGCTTGCATTCGGACCGCTCGCCGACGAATGGCGCAGCTCCTACAGCGCAGACGCGAAAAAGACGCCGTTCTTCACGCACATGGCATCGCGTTCCAAGAACGGGTTCTTCGACAAGAGCGAACTCTGGGCAGGCACCACGCAGGGCATCCTCAAGTTCGACGGCGAACAGTGGGTCAACTACTATTCCGTCACCTTGCAAGGGAACGCCAAGATTAAAGACGCCGTACGCACCTATGTCGGTTCCGAACGCGGACTCGATGAATACACCCGAGTCGTAAAAGCATTCAACGACGTCAAAAATGCCGACGACGAATCGCACGTGGTCGAAGTCAAGATGCCCTGGGACCTCGTCGTCAAGGACACCATTACCGCAATCCTATACGAAAGCCTCACCGAAAAGCTCTGGGTCGGTACCCCCAAGGGTCTTTACCGCTTTGACGGCAAAAGCTGGAAGTCTTTCGAAACGGAACTCGGCGAACGCCGCGTGACCGCACTCGCCAAGCAAGGCGCCTCCCTCTGGATCGGTACGGACAACGGACTCTTCGTCTACCGCAACGGAGCCTTCGAACAGAAGGGCAAGGTTCTCCCGAGCCAAAAGATTAACGCTCTCGTCTGGGCAGAAAACCGCAAGGAACTTTACGTGGCAGTCAACGGTGCAGGTGTCGCACGCCTTACCCCGAAAAAGAGCGCCAACGACAAGGACCGCTGGAGCCTGTTCAACCAGGAAGACGGCATCATGGACTTGAACCCGACCGCACTCGCCGTCGACAGTTCGGGTCACGTTTGGGCAACCCACAAAGGCGGTCTCTCGCACTTCACGCTCCGCAAGTGGGAACAGGTACAGTTCGCGAACAACACTGTAAATGACGTTTCCGTGGACCGCAAGGGCGCTATCTGGATTGCAACCGACCTCGGTGTCTGGCGCCACATGCCGGATTACGCTACCGCTAGCGGACGTAAGGCAGAACTCGAACGCGGCTCCAAAGAAGACCCGACCGTGACCAAGCGCGATGACGAATGGACGCACTACCACCAGGGCAACGGACTTTCGACCAACAAGGTCTGGGCCGTTCTCCCCGAAGGTAACGACGTTTGGTTCAGCACCGCAAACGGCATGGAACAGTACAAGGACGCCGACTACCAGCTTACCGCCTTCTACGAAAAACTTTTGCCGGTCCTCAACATTCCGGATCTTTACCACCTCTACGGCGGCATGACCATTCCGCTGAATGACTGGGGAACGCTCGGTGTGCATGTGAACTTCGTCTCGTTCGGTTCTACAGTTGTTTCTGGCGACCTCGATGCCGATGACCTCGTGGCATACAACAGCTCCGAAATCGTCGGTGGCGTGAGCTACGGCACACGCTTCCCGAACGACTGGGGCCTCGGTCTCTCCATCAAGTTCTTCTACTCTGACTTGAGCTCCGGCGCAGCCGCAGGCGAAGAAGAAGCCACCACGTTCGGTTACGCATTCGACATCGGCGTTTTGAAAAAGAACTTCATCGTCCCGAAACTCAACATCGCACTCGTGCTTGCCAACATCGGTCCGAGCGTGTACTATGTGGACAAGACAATCGAAGACCCGATTCCGTTGACCTGGCGCCTCGGACTTTCTTACGAAATTCTTAGCATGGCAGATTACAAGTGGACGGTCGCTTTCGACTACAACCGCGAAGTTGTGAAGGATGACGACAAGGGCAATCCGGAACCGTTCTACATCGCTTGCTGGAAGTCCATCGTTGATCCTGATGGCGACACAAACTCCTTCCTTCAGGGCGTATTCAACTTCGGTACAGAATTCATTTATTCAAACACGATTGCTCTCCGCCTCGGTTACTTGTACGACCGCGTGGGCAAGCGTAACGAAGTTGACTTCGGTGTTGGCGTGATGCTCTCCGACGTGTTGCAGTTCGACTGGGCAACCATCAAGAACGTAGGCCGTGCAGACGGCGTACGTGATGGTCAGATGCGCTTCGGCATGCTGTTCAAGTTCTAAGTTGCTAGTTATCAGTCATTAGTCACTGGTCATTAGTCAAAACGTGGCGGCTTCGCCGCATTACAACGAACGAAAAAAGTCAGGTGATGAACCTGACTTTTTTTATTGCAGAAAAAATCGTCACTTCCGGTTTACATCTGAAATTCTCAAGTCGATATATCTAAAGCAAGGGCAATTCTAGCCCAAACAACACATTCACCAAAGTTCTGCCGCATTCCGGCAGGACTCTTTTAGGGAGTTTTTACAAAATGTTTAAAACGTCAGTAGCAACTGGCGTTTTTTTTTGCGACCTCCCCAAATCACACCTCAAAGGAAAATAATATGGAAAACCAAACACAAGCCACCCAGAACACCACCCACTTCGTCACGTACGCCTACTCCAAGGATTTCCACGGCAAGAAGCCTGACTACGCCGTCGATCACGGCGAAGGCATCGGCTACGACCTCCAGCTAGAATGCATGTTTTACACTACGAGCTTGGAAGAGGCCGAGCACGACATTCTCGAATACGCCAAGAATTACCCCAACAAGGAAAAACCGCTCTTTGGTTTCCACGTATTCGAACGCCCTGGCAACGCCTACATTATCACGACTCAGGAAGGTGCAATCGAACGGACGTCTGAACGTTGGTATGGTCCTGACGGCACGCTTGTAGCAAAGAGCGACACATCTACCGTGGCAAGCGATCCCGAAGAAAAACGAATGTTCAAAGGCTGGGAAAGCACCAATTTTAAAAAGGGCGATATCGTCGAATTCTACACGCCAAAGCGCCATTACGTTGCTCTAGGAATCTTGATTAGCGATGTTTGTCCGCCAGATGTAGCAGAGATGCTACACGACAGACACGGCAACAGATGCGGATATGACGCAGACAAAGTCCTTATCGTCACGCCGAATTACAACGAGCAAGGCACATTCGGCATTGGCACGTCTCTCAAGTATTCAAGAATCAGCGTCCACACCGTCAACGTGTTTAAGCCGAGCTTGCCCTTCGCTAAGACGGACGAAATCATGCTGCGATTCGTCGAAGAAACCGAACGCAGAAGAGTCGAAGCGCTAGAACAAGTCAGTCAAGAATTATTGAAAGAAAAGCAACAGAAAGAAGCGGAAGAAAAAGCTACTCCACGCGTTCAAGAATAATCAGCGCGCGGTCCTGAGTGCTGTTCGGGATAGTGTAGAAATGCTTTCCGATAAACTTGTAGCCGAAATCTTCAGGGTAGAACGTCTTGAGTTCATCGGCTACTGCAGGACCCTTCATAAAGAACACGCGGCCGCCGACCTTGAGTGAATTTGCGATGCGCGGGAGCGTTTTTTCCATGAGTTCGAAAGCACGGCTAATCACACCATCGACCGGGATGGTCATGCTGCGACTCGTGACTTTATGACCGAACACGTCAATTCCCTTGAGACCCATCTTTTCGATGACCATGTTGAGGAAGTTGATACGGTTCGGGCGAGGTTCGCACAACGTAAGTCGAATGGACGGATTCACAATCTTAAGCGGGATTCCCGGGAAACCAGCACCGCTACCGACGTCAATCATACAGGCAGGCCACTTTGGCACGTAAGCATTGATAAGCGTGCAGTCGGCATAATGGCGTTCCACCATCGTCTCAAATGCATTGAGGCGAGTCAAATCCTGGTCATCGTTGTTCGCACGGAGCAGCTGATGGAATTCCCAAATCTGCTTGAGCGTCGGCTCCTGGAGTTCCACACCGTAGTAATGCAATAGCTTGTCGAGCCCGGCAAGCGAAGGCGTCACACGCTTTCCGTTGAAAAGCGGGAACTCCGTACGCGGAGCTTTCATGTGCGGGATAAAATCCTTGCCAAGCGCACTAGCGCCACTGCGAGGTTTGGAATTTTTGGACCAAGATGAATTTGCCATATTCCAAATTTAAAAAAGTTTTTTCAATAAAAACTGAAACAAAAACGCCTCTCATGCGTGTATATATAGCGGAGGTTCCTTTTGTTCAGAATACTTTTAACTTTCGCTCTCACATTTTTTACGGTCATTCATGCACAGGCGCCATTTGACGTTGCTCAGGTTTTCGAATGGTGGGACGACGGCATCATCACGCCCGAAGAAGCCGAAGAAATTTTTTCGAGACTCGAAGAAGAAAACTACGACGAAGCGTGCCTGCTTGCCGAAGTCTATGCGCAAGAGCCCTGCATAAAGCCCGCGCAGCCCAAAGCAAAGCCATCGCAAAATGCACAGAAAACGCTAACTATAGTTCCGCACGGCTACGTTTCGTGGAAAGGCAGGTACAATTCCGACGGGCACTTGAAAAAACACCGCGAAGAATTGCAGCTTCAATTCTACTATTTTAAATTGAGGCTTGGTTCGCAAGAGCTTTTGTCCTACCACCGAGACAATTTCGAAGCGCATTTCGGACAAGTTTCCACCGCCGAATTTCACAGCCACATTCCGCTAGACACGTTATGGGGTGCCGCACTCCTCTACCCCATCAGCAAATTCAGGCTCGGAGCATTCATCGACTCCAGCAAAACGTTCAACGCGCACGTAAGCTTTAAGCCCAACCGCGAAAACGAACTTAACGCCACACTCTGGAAATTCCCTGAAGCCACTGCGCTTGCGCTACAGGCCCGCACCACCCTCGGGCAAATCTCCGCATGGTACCAGTTCGGGCAAGACCGCCCACTCGTCAAAGTCCAACTGCAAAGCAGCAAGAACTGGATTTCATGGAAGACCACCGCATACCTCCACGGCGACAGCATTCCGCAAGGACTCAACTTGAGCAAAGGCATCGCCGAAAACTGGCTTTGGGCATCACAAACCGTTTCCGCAAAATGGCCCGAAGCATTGAACACAGCGTTTTCCATCAAGGCACGCATCTTAAGTCCCATTGCATCAGACTCCATAAAAACAGACTCCGTAAGCGCCCGTTTCAAAGCAACATTCACCTCGGGTCCTGAACGATTCCGCCCAAGTTTAAGCGCGACTTGCCTCGAAGCAAGCGACAACTGCCGCACAACGGAATGGAAAGGCATCATCGAATCTACATGGGAGCAGTTTGCATTCAAAGCAGGTGCAAATTTGCGCTACAACCGCACCAACAGCACCAAACTCCCCAAAATCGAGCTCGGCGCCACCTACCACGCCAATTCCGCCACCGCCAAATTGACCGTTGCATTCCCCGAATCCACCCCTGTAAACGGCATTTCCGTCCAAAACGAGGTCAAATTTGACGCCGAACCACTCGGCTGCGACTTCGTGTTTGCGTTCAAAAAGACCAAAACCAAGCCGTTCAAGCCAAATTTCGCCCACATCCAGGCCATCCTCAAATTTTGAGACATTTTACCCCAAAACACCCCTTGTATACAAGCGTGGACACAATTGTAACCACAAATTTTTGGAATATTCTAATCTATTTGCTGTAAGAAATCTATTATTAATAATACCCAAACACTCTCAGACTCCTTTAGGTTACCTCCTTTGCCTGAAGGAGTCCTTTTTTTTATCTTAGGGATATGTTCTACATTACCGCAATTATCGGATCTATTGTCTTTTTGCCCTCCATCGCACTGAATATCGCCCTTGCGCTCGGGGCACCGCTCGGCATGTACGCCATGAACGGCCGCCACAAGGTCGTGCCGCAGGAGGTCCGCAAGGCATTCATATTGCCGATTATCATGCAATTTGTGGCGCTTTTCACGATTCTCAGTGCCGGGCACGTGCTTCCGGAGACAATTCCGTTCGGGATTGTGCGCATCCTTGCCTTTTTCTACGCTGTTTACCTGACGTTCTACACCGCAACGGTATTCTTTAGCCTGAGTGCTCAGGAACGCCACGTCATGGGACCGCTCGCCATCGCCTCGACCATCTGCTTTTGGATTGTCGCAGTAGGAACGATTCAGTAGGAAGTAGACGAGAGACTAGAGAAAAATGGATAGCGAAAAACAACAGCCAAAGCACAATTATCAGGTCGACCTGGACCGAATCATCCGCAGACTAGAGCACACAGGCGAAGTGCCGACGCTCTTGTTGCATGCGTGCTGTGCACCGTGCAGCAGCTACACGATTGAATACCTTTCACAATATTTCAAGATTACGCTTTTCTATTACAACCCGAACATCGCGCCCGCCGAAGAATACCAGCATCGCGTGAACGAAATCAAACGTTTTGTCGCCGAATTTAAGACAAAGTACCCAGTTACGCTCGTCGAGGGCGAATACGACCCGAAAAAATTCTACGATGTCGCCCGCGGACTCGAGAAAGAACCCGAAGGGGGCAAGCGCTGCCGCAAATGCTTTGAGCTCCGCCTAGCCGAATCGGCGAAACACGCCAAAGAACTGAACTGTGACTACTTCACCACGACGCTCACCATCAGCCCGATGAAGGACGCCCAGGTGCTCAACGATGTCGTGCAGGAACAATGCGACATCTATGGCATCAAGCGACTCCCGAGCGACTTCAAGAAAAAGGGCGGTTACAAGCGTTCCATCCAGCTCTCGCACGAATACAACCTTTACCGCCAAAATTTCTGCGGGTGTGTCTACTCCATGCGCGAAGCGGAGGAACGCGAAGCGAAAAAAGAGCGTGACATTTAGAGCGTTATTATTTATACTTTTATAGAATGCACAGAATATGGATATACGCAATAGTCGTCTTAGGGGCTATCGTCGCTAGCGCATGCAGTGACGATGTTACCGAAGCACACGACGAAATCGCTGATACCCATGACGACCCGCCTTCTGACGCCATCGAAATTATTGAAGTTAACGACAGCACGTCTAACAAAAGTTCTTCCAGCATTTACCGCACCACAAAAGCGAACCTTTATTTTTCAAATAAAGTCGAAATAAAAAGTTCATCAAGCGAACCATCGTCATCGAGCGAGGAAGCCGAATCTTCGAGTAGTTCCAAGCCCGCGCCAAAATCATCTAGTTCGCAACCAAAGTCCTCAAGCTCGGAGCCGCCCGCCAGTTCGAGCAGTGAAGAAAGTTCTAGTTCCGAGACGCCAAAGTCCAGCGCAGCGCTCCGCTTTTACGATTGTGAGCAATACGACTGCGTCACCATGGAATACCTGAATCCAGATGTTTCTTACGGCGAAATGCTAGACAAGCGCGACAACCAAGTTTACCGCACCCTCGTCATCAGTAACCATGTGTGGACCGCGCAAAACATGAACTATGAAATCGAGAGCGAAGAGAACGAAGATGTAACCAGCTGGTGTTACGACAACGAACCTGAAAACTGCAAAAAATTTGGTAGGCTCTATACTTGGGAAGCGGCAAAAAAAGTTTGTCCTGAAGGTTGGCATTTACCCACCGAAGATGAATGGCAGGAGCTCATTGCAGAGCACTCTTGCGATATTGTGATAAAAGACGGAAATCCACCCGTATATCGTTGCGCAGGGACAACACTGAAAGCAATTGACAGCTGGGGAGACGGCCTCGAAAACACCAACGAATACGGATTTTCCATCGTTGCCGCAGGGATCGTAAACTCAGGGGCCTTCATGAACAAGGGTATAACGGGCTACCTGTGGGCCTCAACAACACAATATGAATCTGAATCACTCGCAACCCTAGTCATATTTGAATATAACGAAGATTACACAAGATTCGTATTGACAAAACCAAACTCCGGGCTATCCGTCCGTTGCGTCAAAGGGGCCGCCGAGTAAGACGAAAATAAATTTCGCCCGCACTCGCGTTTTCTATCTTTAGGTTTATAAACTTTTTAACCCCATAAGTTCCATTATGTACGATCCTCGATTTTTACCCATTTGCAAAGAAGACCTGGACGAACTCGGTTGGGATTACGTTGACGTGATCATCATCAGCGCCGACGCTTACGTGGACCACCCTTGCTTTGGGCATGCGGTTGTCGGGCGACTTTTGGAACATGAGGGTTTGCGCGTAGCGATTTTGCCGCAGCCGAACTGGCGCGATGACTTGCGCGATTTTAAGAAGCTTGGAAAGCCGAGACTTTTCTTTGCAATTTCGAGCGGCATGGATTCCATGGTGAACCACTACACCGCCGCAAAGCGCCTCCGCAGTGACGACGCCTTTACACCGGGGAACAAGGCCGGATTCCGCCCCGATTATGCGACATACACTTACGCAAAAATTTTGAAGAAGCTCTATCCCGATGTGCCGCTACTCATTGGCGGTCTCGAATCGAGCCTTCGCCGCGTGACGCATTACGACTACTGGAGCAACAAACTCAAGCCGAGCATTCTGTTCGATACGCAGGCCGATATTCTCGTTTACGGCATGGGCGAAAAGCCGCTCAAAGAAATCGTTCGCTTGCTCAAAAAAGGTGTCCCGTTCTCGAGCCTGAATTCTGTTCCGCAAACAGCCTACTTGGCGCCCAAGGGAAATGTTCCGAAGAACAGCAAGTGGGAAGACTTGCGACTCTACAGCTACGAAGAATGTTTGGAAAGCAAGAGGAACCAAATCGAGAACTGCCGCCGGGTGGATATCGAATGCAACAAGTGGTTCCAGCACCGTATTCTGCAAGATGTCGCCGAACAGACCGTGGTGATCAACCCCGCGTACCCGCCAATGGAATACGGCGAGCTCGACGAAAGTTTTGAATACCCCTACGCCCGCGAACCGCACCCGCGTTACAAGAAGCGCGGCAACATTCCGGCGTTCGACATGATCAAGTTCAGCATCAACACGCACCGCGGCTGTTTTGGCGGTTGCAGTTTTTGCGCCATCAACGCACACCAGGGCAAATTCATCGCAAGCCGTAGCCGCGAAAGCATTCTGCGCGAAGTCGAAATCGTGACGAATATGGAAGGCTTTGCCGGAACGATTACAGACCTCGGCGGCCCCAGCGCGAACATGTACAATATGCGTGGCCGCGACCCGAATCGCTGCCAAAAGTGCGCCCGTGCAAGTTGCCTCACGCCCAAGATTTGCGACAACATGGACACGCACCATGCCGAAATCTTGAGCCTTTATCGCGAAGTGCGCAACCACCCGAAAGTGAAGCACCTGTTCATCGGAAGTGGAGTTCGTTACGACATGCTATTGCAGGAGACGGATGACGAAGAACTCCGCAAGGACCACGAAGAATACGCCCGCGAACTCATCGACTACCATGTGAGCGGTCGCTTGAAAGTCGCGCCGGAACACACGAGCGACGCCGTTTTGAAACTGATGCGCAAGCCGAGCTTTACGCTGTTCCACAAGTTCAAGGAATTCTTTGACGACGAATGCAAACGCATCGGCAAAAAGCAGCAGCTGATTCCGTACTTTATCAGTAGCCATCCAGGATGCACCGAAGCCGACATGGCTGAACTCGCACTCGAAACAAAGCAATTGGGTTTCCAGTTGGAACAAGTTCAAGACTTTACGCCAACGCCGATGACCATTGCGACCGAGATGTTCTACGCCGAAATGACGCCGGACGGAAAGCCGCTCTTTGTCGCAAAAACACCCGAAGAAAAAGCGAACCAGAAGCAGTTCTTCTTCTGGTACATCCCGGCAAACCGCCCGCACTTGCGCGAAGTTCTGGAACGCCTCAAGATGGGTAAGGTCAGCCGCTTGCTGCTGAGTCGTACTGCAATGGCGGAAGGCAAGGAATACTTCCCGAGCAAGGAACGCGAACAGAACGAAGACTTCCGCAATCGCGAAATGCAAAAGCGCGACGAACGCACGAATGCATTACGCCCGAAAAAAGAGAAAGTCAAGAATCGTTGGCGCGATGACGGGTACGAACCGCGTGACAACCGCTTTAGCGAAAGTCGCGACCGCTTCGAACGCGAAGGGGAACGCCAAGAACGACGCGGATTCCACAGCGAGCGCCGATTTGATGACCGCAGAGATTTCGATCGTAACGAGAATCGCCGCGACTTTGACCGCAACGGGGACCGCCGAGGAAATGTATTCGAAGACCGCCGCGGAAATCAGCAGAACGTGCCGTTCCGCGAGCACCGCAATGTGGAAGACAAGAACCGCTTCAACAGCGGCGAGATAAACCTCGCCAGCCGCCGTTCACACGGTAAAGGCTTCAAGAAACCGACGTTTAAGAAGTGACAGCGAAGATATCATCCTTGCGTTTTCTTTATTCGTTACGCCCAGTTTAGCTGGGCATTTCTTTTTATATTATTTCACAATGCTCCGTTCCCATTTCATTCCGCAATTCATTCTTCGAGCCTTCTGTGAAGGCGACAAGATTCAATATATGGATCTTGCATCAAAAAATGTGGAATCCAGAAACCCACGATCCGTTTTCAGCGAGGATGGTTATTATCCCGAGCAATTGGAACATGAGTTATGCGATAAAATCGAACGAGATTTTGCACCAGTACATAAGAAAATTATTTCGTCTCGCTACAAAATGATTCTTGACGCTAATGAAATGTTTTTGCTGAAGAAATACCTGCTTGTAGCCTCACTTCGCATAAAAAGTGATGAACTCAAACAAATTTCTACAGAAGATTTTTTCAAAAATGTAGAAACGGCGCTGAATTGTTCGACGAAAGATGATTTTAATCGACTAATGTTTAATGCAAAATTGAAATCCAACCTTATTTTGGAAGAATTCTTCAAACACATAGTGGGTTCTTATACGATTTTTATAAAGACAAGTCATAGCAAAATTGATTTTGTTATTCCTGATAGTGGTTCTGCTAATTATATTGGAGCGTATCAGGATAAAAAGTTTGAAATCATAAATGGTATGATCAATATGGTTCCAATCCCTCTATTTTATGATATCAAGGTGAAGATGACAAAGCACGATTATACCATTTTTCCGCTCTCAAAAAATACGGCTGTTCTTTGCGTCAATCCGTTTTATAAGTTACTTGTAGGAAAACCTTTAACATCAAATTCTATTCCACATGTTTTTGGTTTTGGCGATACAGAATTGATTCAGGATGCTAAAGTTGGTTTCAATCCTAATGGAACCATAAAAGACTATACTTTCGACATCAAGCAACTGTCCCGCCAAGATGCGTGTTTTTTAAACCATCTAATGCTAACTAATGCCGAATGCCATATTGCATTTGCCAATCGTGAAAAGATTGGAGTAGAGCTTTAACAATATCCTATTGACACACACTCTCCACAAATCTATATTCCTTTCTGTAATTTCGACAATCCTCGTGACAGTCGGCATAGGCCTTTGGGTCCGTACGTGCATCCGCGACGGGGCACATCAACCTTCTTGTTGATGTTGTTGGATAGCTGGCAGGAACACGACCTGCTCGAGAGCGCCGCAGCGCCAAGTAACGCCGAGGAAAACCCTCGCCAACAATATTGCAAGATCATCCCCAAATAAAAAAACACATATTCAAGGTCAAATTTGATCTTGAACATAATTGTAAATCTTGAAGTCACAAACTGAGACTTCAAAACTATTCGCAAAACAGCGAGAATTGGAGTCATATGGATCAAAAAAAGGAATTAACCAAATTTTCTGTAGGAAATACTTCTGTTGCACAGCATATTCTTATCCTTCGCGATAAACAAGTTATGCTAGATAGAGATTTGGCGACTCTATACGGAGTAGAAACGAAGGTTTTAAATCAGGCGGTTAAACGCAATCAAGAACGTTTTCCTGAAAGAAACTGCTTTCAACTAGATAACGAAGAATACGCAAATTGGAGGTCACAATTTGTGACCTCCAACGCGGACAAAAAAGGCTTACGTCGTGCTCCCTATGCATTTACAGAGCAGGGCGTTGCGATGCTCGCTTCTGTATTACGCAGTGATACCGCGATACGGGTTTCACTTCAAATTATGGACGCATTCGTTGAAATGCGCCATTACCTCATGTCAAACCGGAGCCTAATTGGATCCAACGACCTCGCCAAATTATCATTACAGACTGAACGAAATACAAATGACATTGCAGAAATCAAACGCGACATGAAAAACGTTATGTCAAACTTTATCGACCCAACCACTTACAAGCATTTTCTGATTTTCAACGGACAAAAACTAGAAGCGGACATTGCCTACACACAAATTTACAGCATGGCGAAAAAGTCTATTATCATAGTAGATGATTATGTCGGAGTAAAAACACTTGATTTATTAAGAGGCGTTGCTAAGCATATTTCTGTAAAAATATATAGTGACGAAAAAGGCCCCGAACAATTGACGAAGCAAACATTAAATGACTTCCGTGCAGTTCGTCAAGATGTAACCATTTCCGTTGGCCGCACAAGAAATAAATTTCATGACCGCTATGTTTTCTTGGATTATGGCAGTCCTAACGAAAAATTGTTCCATTGCGGAGCGTCTTCCAAAGATGCGGGCAACAAAATTACGACCATCATGCAGATCGAATGTCCGCAAGTGTATCACACGATGATTGAAGAATTAATAGACGAAAAGCAAAGAGCATTGTAAAACAGCAATGCCGGCACAAAGGCCGGCATGACATATTAATTAAGCGAGCGTGGCTGCAACACTCGCCTTATGCGTTTGTCGCAAGCACACTCCACCACTCTCCCTTGGTGCGTTCGACGGAGACTTTGAAGCCGGCTTCTTCGAACCACTTGAGGACGTAATCCTTTTCCGTGACAAGCTGACCGCTGATGATCAGTTCGCCGCCTGCGGCGAGCAAATCTTCGATGTCGTCGCGGAGCGGCCAAAGTTCACTGCGGATCATATTGCAAAGAATCACGTCGAACTTCGTTCCATCCTTGAACGCATCCAGAAATCCGAGCACGCAGTCACTTTCGCCAAAGCCATTACGTTCAAAGTTTTCGGCAATGCAAGGAATCGTAAGCGGGTCAATTTCCGTTCCCACAGCAAGGCTTGCGCCCTTGCGACGAGCAAACATCGCCAAGATGCCCGTACCCGTACCGATGTCGAGAACCGTCTTGCCCTTGAAATCAACGTTTTCCATAAGCGCAGCACAGCTACTAGTCGTTTCGTGCTCGCCCGTTCCAAATGCAGTCTTTGCCTCAAGTTCCAAGACAACCGCTTCAGGATCTTCCGGCGTAAATTCCACCCAAGGCGGACGCACCCAAAGATGCTCGCTTACAGCCACCGGCTGCGCACGGTCACGCCACCACTTGTCCCAATCCTTCGCAGGCTCTTCAGTCACAACAAAGTTGTACTGCGGAAATTCCGCCACGATGCGGTCGCGTTCCGCCTTGTCGCCCGTGTAAAAACAGAACTCCGTGCGGCCAGCGGTCACCGGATCGAGCTCTTCGAGCGTCGCAACACCCGCCTCAAAAAGCAGGTAGCTTGCAATTTCATATTCTTCATCGGGGCAGTTGCCCTCAGCCTTGTACCAAGTATCAATTTTCTGCATAGTTTAAATTTATGAAAATTAGCGGCACCGCAAATTCGCACACAAAATGCAACTCCTGAAAAAGTGATATATTTACCATAGGTCATCCTGAGCAACGCGAAGGATCCAGTAAATTATTTAAAAGTAACTGGATTCTTCGGCATCCGCCTCAGAATGACGATTGAGCCGAACACAATCATGCTTTACATCCACCAATTCCCAGACTGGACACGGTTCCGCTTCGATTCTCCCAAGGTGCTCCAAGCGCTTGGGCAGACACGCCTTGAAGAAGGCAAGCTCATCGGAATCATGCAAATCTGCGGATTGAAGGACATCGAAGCCAAGCTCCTCGCCGAAGACATCGTCGCCAACTACGCCATCGACGGCTACACGTTGGACACGGCAAGCACACTCGCCGAAGTGGAACTCAAAAGCAAAGGTTCGCAAAACTACATCAAGAACTATCTAGGCGCCATCCAGAACGCCTCGCAGCCACTCACCGAAGAACGCCTATTCAACTGGCATTCCGCGATGGGTCAGAACAAAGTCTTAAAGTTCCGCGAAGTTCCGAGCGAAGTGCAAACGACCATCGACGAAAAGCAACTCCATTTTGTAGGCCCGAACCCGGAACGCCTCCAAAGTGAAATGGAAAATTTTTTATCGTGGTTCGAGAGTGCAAATATAGATGGGGTGATTAAAGCCGCAATTGCACATTTCTGGTTCATCACAATCCGACCATTCGCCGATGCAAACGGCAGACTCGCCCGCGCTATCACAGCGATGCAACTCGCACGCACCGAGAACACGACGCATTGTCAATACGCGCTGAACAAACAAATTAACATTCACAAAAGCGACTACTTCAAGATTCTCGCTCGAACGCAAGCCGCAAGCGGTGACCTCACCGAATGGATTTTATGGTTCCTGCAAATGATGCGGGACGCCATCAAGGATAGCGAAGAACTTTTCGCTCCTGAAATCAGCCGCATCCAGTTCCGCAGCGCCCACGCAAACGACACGTTCAGCGCCCGCGAACAGCAGCTCATCGACGAAATCATGGAAGGCCGCCTCGCGCAGCCCTTCACCGCAAAAGAAGCCGCCGCCCTCTTCAACGCAAGCCACGACACCGCCCTCCGCGAAATACAGAGCCTCATGGACAAAGGAATCCTCGAGACGAACAAAAAAGGCGGTCGCAGCATGCGATACCGCCTCGTCAACAGTTGACAGCCATTAGATCTTAAAATCAAAAAAAGTCGCGAGGCATTTAACCCGCGACCTTTTTAATTTCGTTCAAACCATTAGCCAACAACTATTGACTAATAAATGAATGGGCATGGAGGCCGTGCACCTAACGACGCACGGCCGATGTTGTTTATTAATAAATAAACAGCATCTCGCGATACTTCGGCAGCGGCCAAAGTTCGTTCGGCACGATCTTTTCGAGGCCATCCACTTCCTTGCGGAGAGCGGCAATCGCATCGACAATACCTTCGTGGAGTCCACCGAGCGCCTTTTCCATCACATCAATCGCAGCGAGCAAACGGTTCATGCCTTCGCCAAGCGATTTGGCGTAGCCGTCAAGACCCGGGAAGCCCTGGTTAAGGGCCATTTCGTTTGTCTTGAGAGCCTTGGAGTAAGCTTCGACAACAGCCGGCATAATGATATTCTTTGCCATGTCGCGGGCGATTTCACCTTCAATGTGGATGCGCTTGTGGTAATCTTCCACATTCACTTCGTAACGGGAAACCATTTCAGCACGGTTCATCACGCCATACTTTTCGAAGAGCGCAATGTTTTCGTCCTTCGTCAAAGCCTTGAGCGCTTCCATAGAAGTACGGATGTTCGGGAGGCCACGCTTTTCAGCTTCCTTCACCCATTCTTCGGTGTAGCCGTTGCCATTGTAAAGGATGCGCTTGTGTTCCTTCACGATCTTTTGCAAAATCTTTTGCAAGCCCGTGTGGAAATTCTTGTCATCGAGCTTTTCAAGCTGTTCAGAGATCATGTCGAAAGCTTCCGCGACAATCGTATTCAAGACAACGTTCGGTTCAGAGCAGCTCTGGCTAGAGCCCGGTGCACGGAATTCAAACTTGTTGCCCGTAAATGCAAACGGCGAAGTTCTGTTGCGGTCCGTAGCGTCACGCGGAAGCGGCGGAAGCGTATCGGAACCGAGTTTCATTGCACCGGCCTGCTTGCTGGACTTCGGCACACCTTGTTCGAGTTGTTCAATCACGTCGGTGAGCTGATCACCAAGGTAAATGGAGATGATTGCCGGAGGAGCTTCGTGAGCGCCAAGACGGTGATCGTTGCCTGCACCTGCGCAAGTCATGCGGAGCAAATCAGCATGCGTATCGACGGCATACATAATGGCGCAAATGGCAGTGAGGAACACGGCATTCTGGTGCGGGTCCTTGCCCGGATTGAGCAAGTTGCCCTTGCCGTAAGAAAGACTCCAGTTGTTGTGCTTGCCAGAACCGTTCACACCTGCAAACGGCTTTTCGTGCAACAGGCAAACGAGACCGTAGCGGTCCGCCACATTGCGGAGCGTTTCCATCACGAGCATATTGTGGTCGCACGCGAGGTTCACTTCTTCAAAGAGCGGAGCAAGTTCGAATTGAGCCGGAGCCACTTCGTTGTGACGAGTCTTTGCCGGGATGCCGAGCTTCCACAGTTCCTTTTCCACATCGTTCATAAAGTTCAAGATGCGGCTCGGGATGCTGCCAAAGTAATGGTCATTCATTTGTTGGTGCTTTGCAGGAGTAGCACCGAAAATCGTGCGACCGGCCTGATACAGGTCCGGGCGTTGCAGATAAAATCTCTTGTCGATGAGGAAATATTCCTGTTCGGCGCCGAGCGTAACAGTCGTCTTCTTCGGACCGGCCTTGAAGCAAGTCATAAGGCGGCGAGTCGACTTGGAAAGAGCCTGCAAGCTGCGGAGGAGCGGAGTCTTCTTGTCGAGAGCTTCACCGGTGTAGCTGCAGAATGCAGTCGGGATGCAGAGCGTAGCACCATTGCCGTGACGCTTGATAAACGCCGGAGAAGTCGGGTCCCAAGCGGTATAGCCGCGAGCCTCGAACGTGGAGCGCAAACCTCCACTCGGGAAGCTCGAAGCGTCCGGTTCGCCCACAATCAAATTCTTGCCGCTGAAAGCCATAATGGCCTTGCCACCAGACGGTTCAATAAAGCTGTCGTGCTTTTCGGCCGTCGAACCCGTCAAAGGCTGGAACCAATGCGTAAAGTGCGTTGCGCCGCGATCCATTGCCCAGCGCTTCATAGCATGAGCGACATCACCAGCGATGCTCGGATCAAGAGCCACGCCCTCGTCAATCGTTGCGAGCAACTTTTCGCAAATGTCCTTCGGGAGGTAGGTGCGCATGGCATCGGCATTGAAAACGTCTTCGCCATAGAAATCGACATTCGCAGGAGCGGCAGGCATCACAGCACTCACCGGAGCAGTTGCGATATCGTAGATGGCCTTATTACGACTATTGTTCATTTTTCACCAGTCTTTTTATTGGTTTATCTCTGTTTGCTTCAAAATTAGCAACGAAAATTGGCCTTTGCACCGTACAAAATCGCCTATTTTTTGTGCTTTTCATTACATTTTTGTAAAATTATATCACTTTATTACATTTTTGTAATACAAGATCGCAATTTATTACTATATTAAACACGTTCATCTCTCCTAGAGCTGCGTCGGGCTGCCGCAGGCCCGGCGCAGCAACAGAGATTCCCCGAAATGCAAAATGGATATCGAAGCTCTTGAAAACACGACTTTCGCGGCCATCGTCGAGAAAATCCAAAAGGTTCGCAAGCGCGGCGAGCTTTTAGAGAGCATTCACGGGATTTTAAAGAAAAACTTCGAAACCGTCGAAGCGGAACACCAAATCGAATGCCAAAAAATCCGTAACGTCATTGAAGGCATTCCAGGCGAACTCATCGGCAACACGCGCGAAATGCGCGAAGTGAGCAAGCTCGTCCGCCAAATCGCCCCCACCGCCGCAACAGTCCTTATCCGCGGCAAAGCAGGCACCGGCAAGGAATACGTCGCACGCAGCATCCACGAGCTCTCGGAACGCAAAGATTCCCCGTTCGTAGCGCTCAACTGCGATGCCCTCACCGAAGGTGCGAACTCTTTTGAAAGCGAACTTTTCGGTTTTGAACGCGGAGCGTTCACAGGCGCTACCAACCGCCACATCGGCAAGGCCGAACAAGCTAACGGCGGCACGCTCTTTCTAGATGAAGTCGCCGACTTGCCGCTCCCCGCGCAAATCAAGCTTTTGCAATTTATTCAGGAACAAAGTTTCAAGCGCCTCGGCAGCAACATCGAGCAACGCTGCAACGTGCGCCTCATTGCAAGCACCGGCAAAAATCTCGAAGCCATGATGCAGCACGGCACGTTCCGCGAAGACCTTTACTACCGTCTAAACATTTTCCAGATTTCGCTCCCCGAGCTCATCCAGCGCAAGACGGACATTTTACTTTTGGCAGACCACTTCATCGAAAAGATGAATTACAAATACGGCAAGAAAATTTTGCGTTTAAGTTCGCCCGCCATTGATATGCTCATGAGCTACCATTGGCCAGGTAACGTGCGCGAACTCGAGAACTGCATCGAACACGCATGCCTTGCGACAACTGACGTCTGCATCAACGCCTACGATTTGCCGCCCACGTTGCAAACCGACGTCACGTCAGGAACGTCCGTGCTCCCCGAAGGCAACAGTCCTCTCGCCACGCTGATGGACAGCTACGAGCGCGAAATTTTAAGCGAAGCGCTCCGCCGTCATGACGGCAACATGAGCGCCGCCGGGCGTGACCTTTCCGTAAGCCCACGCATGATGCTATACAAAATAAGGCGGCTAGGAATAGCCGCCTCGAATTAACGCATTGTCACTCCGGCCACCGTGCCGGAGCATCAATCAATTATCTCACGATAGCAATGTTGTAAACCGGAAGCATGTCCTTCGGTGCATCAATCTTCTTGAGTTTGCCGTTATCATAAGAATAAAGACCACCAGTCTTCGGACCACGATCGCCGATGTAAAGAACACCGTCGACATCATCAAAGATGAGAGAGCCTTCGACATCGCTCAAACCATCAATTGATTCTACAGACTTTTTGGAAAGATCAACCTTGACAAGAGGAATATTACCAACATAGTTTTCATCATAGCCATTATTAATTGCAGCATAAATCACACCATCAGGATCAATAGCGAACGTAAACACGCCACCGCCGAGCTTCTTTCCGTCAATAACCATCGAGGAACTTTTCTTGGCAAAATCAACTACTTCAATACCGCGTGCATCATCGGCATCCGTACCATAGCTAGTATTATACAACCCATGAGACGCCACATAGAGTTTACCATTGGCAAAGCCCATTCCCATCGGGTTCTTCTTGGCAAGCTGAATCGTGTCAAGGAGTTCACCATCGTTAAGTTTATACAAAGCAAGGAGGGCCGGAGCCGGGTATTCTCTATTAAAACCCTTAGATACACCACGTTGGAAAAGAGCAAACAACGTATCGCCGCTCACATCCAAATCAATAAGGTGCGGAGTTTTTTCTTCACCCTGCGAGAAATCATCCGTTTTGATTGTCTTTGTAACCTTGCCATCCTTTACAGAAACCTTAATAATCTTTGCTGCGTCATCCAAAGACACCCAGACTTCGTCCTTGTTAGCCTTCACAACATCACTCGGATTGGAGTTATCATCCAATTCAACCTGCCATGTCACCTTGTTTTCCGAAGGATCAACAAGTGCAATATTGTCCGCGCCCTTTCTTTCAAGAATAAAGAGATTACCATCAATACCGATAGCTTTAGAGTCTTTAAAGAACTGAAGAGACTTTTCAGAGACGCCATCTTCATTAAGCCAACGAAGTTCTCCTGAAGAATTGTAATCCGTACCCATGACATAAATCGACGCTGGTTTCAGCGGATCGTCATCAGCAGAAGTGGAGTTGTCCGAGCAAGCCGTCATATAGAGGGCAAGGGACGATGCCGTTGCAAGCATGAGGAATTTTTTCATAGTGGTTCCTTTTTATGTTTTTCGCAGACGATGTGAATTACAGATTTTGCAAGCCGCATTCTGCGCGGGGTTTAAAACCCCTGGGTTAATGTTAATTTGTACTCTCGTCCTGGAGTCGGGAATGAAATATATGGATTTCTATACGTTTCATCCGTCAAGTTCCGGAGCGCAAAGACAAGTCGTGTTTTTGTAAAAGGGGTATAAGCCAAAGCAAAGTGGTGCAAATCCACCGCAGGCTGCTTAACGCGATTCGCACGGTCATCAAAAATTTCAGTGCGATATTCCGAAGTCCATGTCAAATCAAGATGGAACGGCAAGTCAAATCGCGCCTCCGCGTAATAAGAACGCGCAGGTTCATTTGGGAGTTGTTTGCCATGGTAATATTTCTCACCACTTCGGTCTTCGGCATCCTGGAATGTAGTACGCAAAACCACGGTGAGCCATTTTTTCGGTTTGCTTTCAAGTTCCGCTTCAAGCCCACGAATATGTGCTTCTCCAATATTCTTCGGTTTTGCAAATCCAGCACTTACAAGCCAATAAATTCCGTCATTGATTTGAGTTTCAAAATACGTTGCTCGAATTGCGGTATTACTTTTAGGAATCATATAATAGCCACCGACTTCAAAACGCAACGCAGACTCATCCTTTAAATTCGGATTCGAGAGCACCCCCGGATAAACACCGTAAAGTTCCATCAATTGCGGCGTACGAGCAAAACGGCCAAAACTTAAGTTTCCACCATACCGAGAATTCGGCTCATCATAGCGCACAAAACCACGTACCGTCCATGTGACGTCACGTTCCTTAGCCGTTTTCAAAAACAAAGATGTCGTCGGCTGAACAAAATTTCCACCATGCACATCATCCTGAACAAACAACGCCGAAGATTCTCCACCTATAGAAAGATTTTTTACAATATCATAGGAAACATCACCAGAAACATTTGTTGCAACGCGCATCAAGTTCCATTTATTTGCTGATGTTCCGCGCTTTTCATAATAGGACGCATCCAAGGATAAACGTAAATTCGCCTCTAGCCGTTCTCCCGAATAATTCGCTACAACTTCAGGAACGAGACTATAACCCGCCGCTCCATACTCTTGCATTCCAAGAGTGTTATACCCAATATGATCTAAATCATAATACGAATGCGAAGTTGCCTTTTCATACTTTCCCGTCAGCGAAAGTTCCAGCCAAAGCCAGCCGAGCAACTGCGGGAGTTCAGCCCGATATGTTGTCTGCGCAAATTCGCCCTTGTAGCCCGCCACAGACGTCTGGTAATCATCACGTCCTGGGTTTCCGCCTTCCGAACGGCTAAAGTTCATATTCAACGTTGAGAACACGCCATTTGAATGCAGAACGCGAGCCTTGAAAAGTCCCGAGTATTCAGTAAACTCTGCATTGCGGCGCGTGTCCGTAAAATCATCATTAGGGTTGTAAGGCGTTCCATTTTGGCTATCAAATTCGTAATCGTTATCGCTATGGCGCACCGACAAAGACGCACTCACCGAAGCGCTATCCGTCAAGCGCGAGAGCAACTGTGTCGAAGCTTCCCACGTGTTGTGGCTACCGTAGCTCAAAAGCACACGACCCGATTTTTTTTCTTCCGGCTTGAGCACCGCTTCGGCAGGTTTCGAACCTTTCGTGATAAAGTTAATGGCACCGCCAATGCCGCGACCGCCAAACTTTGCCGGCACACGATCCTTATAGACTTCAATCTTTTCAATCTGATTCAAGTCAATCGTTCCAAAATCAACCGCACCGCCCGACGCATCATTCAGCGGAATGCCATCCATGCAAACGACAATATTTTTTGCCGAGACTCCGCGAATGCTCACGGTCTGGAAACTCCCGACACCGCCCTGGCGCGTATATTGCACGCCAGGCAAAGAAGCGAGGACTTCAGCCGCCGAAAGCGAACGTCCTTCCCACGCTTCAGGCAAGACTTCGGCATAGCTCGAAGACGCCTGCAAAGGCTTTTCGACGCTCGTCGTCTCGTAAACGGAGGACTCGCCTAAATCTTGGATAAACTCTTCGGAAAAACTAGAAACGCTCGTAAGCAGTACGGCCGCGCACACGCGAACGCCCAAGAGACTGCCAGAACGACTGCACGCAGTCAAACACCCACGCAAACGCGTGGCTATGCAAAGCGATGTCTTTCGCACCGTTTAACAACCCGTGGCGCAAAGCGCCCGTTGTGCCTTACAGTTCTTCTGACTCGGGGATCACTCTACTTCCAGCCCCTTCACACCCGCCTTGCGGCAAGCATTGGTTTATGCTGGTTTCGTCCTCCCTTACAGCGGCGAGACCGTTCCCGGCTTTCACGGGATTCTCTTATATCGAATCTTTGGCGATACGATACAGCGTTTTACCGCATAAGGCATTTTCATTGCCAAATATAGTAATAACGGCAAGGGCATGTAACAAATATTTTTCAATTCTACCTTACAAACAATCTTTTATAGTTTCCCGAGAAAGAGGATTTTATGAGAGCCTTATTAAGTTTAACAGAAAAATGTAACCTTAGATGCACCTATTGTTATTATAACGAGAGCCAAAACGAACGTTGCGCCGACATGAGCGACGAAGTCAGAGAAGCAAGCCTCCGCTATATTTTAAAAAAGACAATTGAATTCAAGCACGATTTCATCGCTATTACTTTTTTCGGAGGGGAACCTCTCTTAAGGTTTGACGTCATCCTTAAAAGCGTTGATTTTCTTAAAGAACTTGTCGAAAAACATCGTTCCGAACTTCCTGAAAATTTCGAATTGAGGTTTGCCATCAATACGAACGGAACATTGTTGACCAACGAAATTATGGAATACCTCAAGCAGGAAAGATTCCTTATCTATATATCACTAGATGGTCCCGCATCGCGCCACGACATTTCAAGGCGTACCGTCAACAACAAAGGAACTTTTGACGCTATTGCGCCGTTCATCCCTGCACTTACAAAATTAAACGCATTACCGCTTTCAGTCATAACCCGTAAAAACATCAGCGGACTAACCGATTCTGTCAAATGGTTCAAAGAACAAGGTTTCGTCCAAGTTCAAAATATGGTCGATTTCGACGGGCACTGGACTCCTGAAGACATGGATGCGCTTGCAGCCGAATATACCAAACTTGCACAATATTGGTACGAGCTCAAGAAAGCAAAAGATGACTTTTACGTACAAATTATACACGACCATGTATTGTATCATGTTCTCGATTTAAAGAAAAAGAAATGTTCCTGCGACATTCTCAAAGGATCTATCGGCATCGCAACGAACGGAAATGTTTTCCCATGCAGCAGATTCATTTCTAGCAAACCCAACGCCCCCTATTTGCTCGGCAACGTCTTAGACAAGGAAGACCACATTTTCGATGGTCCTGTCGCTCAAGATGTGTACAAGTTCCTTGAATCCGACAAGAAACAATGCGAAGGTTGCGGAATCAAGAACCGTTGTTCGGCCCACGAATGTGGATGCAACGCATTCTACACGACAGGAAGCATTTGGGGTGTTTCACCCGAGGTATGCACACACGAACGTATTTTAAGCGCCATCTGCGATGATTTTGCCATCAAGCTACAAAACGAAGGCAAAGCAGAGGACGTTCTTTAACCCTAAACCAAACACAAGGAGATAACATGGCTGACATCAGCATCAAAGCAACAAACGCTAAAGAAGTAAAGCAAGTCAAGAACACCGCCGAAATTCGTGATCTTGGCACTCGCGGCGGGGAACGCATTTTAACGCCGAAGGAACCTATTGAAATCAAGAAGCCGAAAGTCAATCCCCACGGAGGCGAAACCGTTCTGATTGACAAGGCCGCAAAGAACATTGGCAGAAGATAATTTTACTTCTTCCATTCCGCGAGCACCATGCCCGCAACAATGGCCGCTGCCCCCACTAGGGCGACGGCCGTTATTTTTTCGCCAAGCGCAATCACCGCCGTAATAATCGTCACAAGCGGAATGGCGTATATATAATTGCTAGCGAGAACTGTCCCGAGTTGCTTCAGCACCTTATTCCAGATAAGGTAGCCAAACATCGACGAGAACACCGTAAGGCAAAGGAAGTTGAGTGAAACTACAGGTTCTGCAAAGTTCTGCCACGGGACTCCAAGGAAATGCCCAGCACCCGCCTCATTTGGAGCAAGAGCCGTTTCGCCAAGCATAATGATTATTGACGAGAGCGCTCCATAGAAAAACATCTTTCGAGTTATAAACAACGTAGAATATTTTCCGTTGAGGGGCCGGACAATCAAGGAATAAATAGCCCACATACACGACGAGCTGAACGCAAGCAAGTCGCCCACCGGAGAAAGCTTTAGAATAAACTTTCCATTCAGCACCACGAGCACCATGCCAACAAACGTAATCAAGCACCCGAGAATCTGTCGTTTGACAAGGCGCTCACTCTTGTAAATGAGACCGCCAAAAATCATAATCAATAGCGGATTCGTGCAGACAATCAGCGACACATTGCTCGACGGCGAAATCGTAAGCGCCGTATTCTCTGCCCAAAAGTAAAGCGTACAACCCGTGAGCCCGCACAAGCACAAAATCAGTTCGTGCTTCCAGTTTTCGCAACGAAACTTTTTATGAGTCATTGCAAGCAACAACAAGTACGTCACCGTAAAGCGCAACGTAAAAATCTGCACCGCCGAGAAACCGTGATTCAAGAGCACCTTCGTGCTCACAAAACTCGTGCCCCAAAACGCAATCGTCCCTATGGCAAGCAAATGCCAAAAAGCGAGGCCGCGAGAGCCATTCGCAGAAGATTCGGGAGCAGAAATCGGAGCAGGTTTCATCAGAACGAAAAATAGAAAAAATAGGCAATCGCGCAATTTATAGTTTTAAACTATCACTATCGATAATTTTTAGCTAA
>JAEEGJ010009334.1_pt1 | contig 26350 bp, 17 predicted proteins | sample 8958761 | NCBI WGS metagenome assembly JAEEGJ01 (sample SAMN16246546, study PRJNA631951) | gut metagenome | biome: gut microbiome; feature: rumen; material: RS-attached | host: Bos | place: Iran: Karaj | collected 2018-10 | reverse complement strand
CGAATTCGTGGCCACCGCATTCAAGATGGCTCGTGAACGTTGGCCGAATGCAATCTTGATTTATAACGATTACAATACCGTCCAGTGGCAGAAGAACGAAGGTATCGACCTTATCCAGAAGCTGAAGAAGGCTGGTGCTCCGGTGGATGCCTACGGCTTGCAGGCTCACGACATGATGAGCCAGGGCGGTGGCCAGGGTGGTACCGGTGGTGGCGGCTCCTGCTTGAGCATCAACACCCTGAAGAGCACCATTGAAGAAATCTGGAACAAGACCCAGATTCCGTTGTTCATTAGCGAATACGATATCTTCACAAGTAACGACAATGTCCAGAAGCAGTGCTACCAGGAACAGATCTCTTACTTTATGGAGAATGAACATATCGCAGGTATCACCATTTGGGGCTATATCTACGGCGCTACGTGGAATGACGGTACATCCGGTATCATCAAGGACAACAAGGACCGTCCGGCCATGACTTGGCTGAAGGAATACCTGAAGTCTAACAAGGGTGCCAATACCACAGGACTTGCTACGGGTGACGTCACTCCGGTGGAGCCTGTTCCGCAGGAACCGTTCAAGGGTCAGCCGATTGCCATTCCGGGCAAGGTCGAAGTTGAAGACTTCGACAAGCCGGGCCAGGGCAAGAATGAAGATGGTTCCAGCAACGCTTCTTACAGCGACGATGCTGACAACCACGGTGATTCCGACTACCGCAAGGGTACGGGTGCAGACTTGTACAAGAAGGCCTCTGGAGTTGTGCTCGGCTATAACCAAGAAGGTGATTGGTACGAATGGACCGTTGATGTGAAGAAAGCTGGTGACTATACCGTATTCGCTTCCGTCGCCACGGAAAATTCGACTTCTAGCTTCTCGCTTTCTGTCGATGGAAAGGTCGCTGTTGAAAAGGTCGCCCTTTCTGGTACAAACTTTGACGATTTCAGCAATGTCAAGGCGAACATCTCGCTCCCGGCTGGCAAGCATGTCCTCCGCATGGATGTGACCGGCTCCTGGTTCGATATCGACTACTTCAACTTTGTCGAAGGCAAGGATGCAAAGGATCCTGCTGAAGGTGGCAATGGCGGTAGCGAAGGCGGTGACAAGCCGGGCGAAGCTATCCGTACGACCATCCACATGGAAACTCCGGTACGCAGCTCCTATGATGTCTTTGACGTGAATGGTGTCCGTCTCGGTCGCATGAGTGCCTACTCCATGAGCGAAGCTGTGGAAATTCTCAAGAGCACAAGCGACATCAAGGTTCAGGGCATCTACTTGCTCCGCTCCGTGAAGAATGGTGCAGTGAAGTCCGTCCGCGTCGCTCGTTAATAATTCCTAATCCATAACTCCCCCCCAAGGGAGCCTTAAATACCCAAAGGCCTTCGAGGTAACACTCGAAGGTTCTTTGTTTGTAATTAGGGATTAGGTGATAGGTTGTAGGTAGTAGGTTGTAGGGATTAGGAAAAGTATCACACGTTTCGCGTGTTTTGTAGCAATAATGTTTGCAGATGCTTTAATCTTTGCTGTCATCCTGGAGGCGTCAGCCGGTAGGATCCATTCGGCTCTAATCACTTACACAGTACTTTTCACATTGTCATCCCGGCCTAAGGTCCCTGAGCTTGCCGAAGGGCCGGGATCTCCTTACACAGTACTCATCACATATACGGAACCCCTTGCGTTTCACTTCCTACCGCCTACAGTCTACTTCCTACTTTCAATGTAAATTTCTATTTATCGACAAATTGTCAATGATATTTATCTCTTTTTGAAGTTATTTGAAAAAAAAGAGAATAAATTCAAATTAGGTGTGTAGGTTCTAACCTATAGGGATGTGATGATGAAATCAAAATATTTGAAGGGCGTAGTGTCTGCTGCGCTTTTAAGTGGGGCCGTTTTTTCGTATGCAGGCCCCGGTATTGCTGACGGTGCTGCCAAGTTTATCGGCAACATCACACAGTCTGGCACTGCTCCTGGTCCTAATGACCAGTTTACCAAACTGTGGAACCAGGCGACTGCTGAAAACGGCTGTAAGTGGGGCTCCGTCGAGGGTACCCGTGGCCGTTACAACTGGGGCGCCTGCGATGCCGCCTATAACTGGGCAAAACAGAACGGTGGTCACTTCAAGTTCCACGCCTTGGTATGGGGTTCCCAGTATCCAGGCTGGCTCAATGGCCTTAGCACAGAAGAAACGAAGAAGGCAATTACAGCCTGGTTCGATGCTGTCAAGGAACATTACCCCGATCTCGAAATGATCGACGTGGTGAACGAAGCTATCCGTACGGGTAACAACAGCTATCATTCTCCTTACGGCAAAAACAACAACATCATTCCGGCACTCGGTGGCGATAACGGTGGCAATTACCAGTTCGTAACGACTGCCTTCAAGATGGCACGTGAACGTTGGCCGAAGGCAATCCTCATCTATAACGACTACAACACCGTCCAGTGGAATAAGGATCAGGGCATTCAGCTTATCCAGACCATCAAGAAAAACGGCGCTCCGGTTGACGCTTACGGCTTGCAGGCTCATGACATGATGAGTCAGGGCGGTGGCCAGGGCGGTACCGGTGGCGGCGGCGTCTGCTTGAACATCAATACGCTCAAGAGCATTACCAAGGAAATTTGGGACAAGACCCAGACTCCGATGTTCATTAGCGAATACGACATTGCAACGACCGATGACAATATCCAGAAACAGTGCTATCAGGAACAGATCACGCACTTCATGGAAAACGAGCACGTTGCAGGTATTACGTTGTGGGGCTATATCTATGGCCATACTTGGCTCGACTGTAACGGAAAAGCTCCCGGATGCTCCGGCATTATCAAGGATGGCAAGGATCGCGCCGCTATGGCGTGGCTCAGAGATTACCTCTCCAAGAACAAGGGCGTGAACACGACTGGTCTTGCAACAGGTGATGTGACTCCGGTGGAACCTGTTCCGCAGGAACCGTTCAAGGGTTCTCCGATTGCCATTCCGGGCAAGGTCGAAGTTGAAGACTTCGATAAACCGGGCCAGGGCAAAAACGAAGACGGCACCAGCAATGCCTCGTACGGCGACGACAGCGAAAATCACGGTGACTCCGATTACCGCAAGGACACGGGCGCTGACCTTTACAAGAAAGCTACCGGTGTTGTACTCGGATATAACCAGGAAGGTGATTGGTATGAATGGACTGTGAACGTGGCAAAGGCTGGCGACTATACCGTATTTGCCTCTGTCGCGACAGAAAATTCGACTTCTAGCTTCTCGCTTTCTGTCGATGGCAAGGTCGCTGTTGAAAAGGTCGCCCTTTCCGGTTCAAGTTTCGACGATTTCAGCAATGTAAAGGCTAACATCAATCTCCCGGCAGGCAAGCATATCCTCCGCATGGATGTGACCAGTTCCTGGTTCGATATCGACTACTTCAACTTTGTCGAAGGCAAGGATGCTGCTGATCCGGAGAATAAGGGTAACGATAATCCCGGTCAAGGTGGTGACAATCCGGGCCAAGGTGGCGATAAACCGGGCCAAGCCATCCAGACGAAAATCCACATGGAAATTCCGGTGCTTGGCGCCTACGATGTCTTTGACGTGAACGGAGTTCGTCTCGGTCGCATGAGAGCCTATACCATGGATGATGCTGTGCAAATCCTCAAGACTACGAGCGAAATCAAGACTCAAGGCATTTACTTGCTCCGCTCCGTGAGAAATGGCGCAGTGAAGTCCGTCCGTATCGCACGCTAAAAAGTTCCTAATCCACACTCCCCATACCCAAAAAGGGAGAATACCCAAAGGCCTTCGAGGTACCCCCTCGAAGGTTCTTTTGCAATTAGGGGTTAGGTTATAGGTTATAGGTTGTGTGTGGGGGGGGAAGTGCTATCTTCTTCTAACTGTCATCCCGGACTTGCGATGCTCTGAGCTACGTCAAAGAGTGCCGGGGTCGGTTTACACGCATCTTTTCACTTACACGACATCCTTTGCATCCTTAACCTCTAACCCCTAAATCCTAGTCCCTAAAAATCTTTTTACAAAAAAATCGTGGACAAATGGCCTGAAAAAGCGTGTTAACAATATAGGGGACAAATGAAAAATCCCTTCTAAAGGATTTTACACGTGGCTGAAAAAAGGACCAAAAAAAAACGAACTCGTAAAAAACCTTATTACATCGTCGAGAACGAACAGGGAGAAAAGTTTTTGCTTCCGTATTACGCAGAGACATTCCGTGTGCTGATGGACGATAAGGACACTATTCGCGATTTGCTCAACAGTGTGCTAGGGCTTGACTGCAATCATGAAATCATCGATCTCATCTACGAATTTGAGAAAACCATCGACGTATTCATGCCAGAGGATGATCCCGCCCGCCTTGATGTTTGGGTATCGACCAAGGATAATCGTTATTTTAATGTGGAGATGCAGAATTGGGGGCACTCGTTCTTTTATGACCGTGTTCAGCTCTATAACGCATACCAGACTCTTCGTGGCAAGTACGAGTTCAACCGTTCGCAGTTTTTCAATTCGCTGAGCAAGGAAGAACAAAAGTCTCGTTTTTACGAGTTGCCTGAAACAGTCTCCATTTGGTTTTGCTATTTCCGTATTCTTAAGTCACGGAAAATCTTCAAGGATTCTTGGGCCGTGTATAGCGAGAACGATGTCAAAAGCAGCAACGAGAAAAAGCCAGCACTACCGATATTCACTAAAAATAAATATATTATAGTTGATTTACCGAACTTCATTCGGCTGCGGAAGAAAATCGGGTCGCGTGAAGACTATTGGTTGAAGCTCCTGTCGCAAGGGCCACTTGAAGTTCCCGAAACCAGTGATCCGATTTTTGCAAATGCGCGCAACCGACTCCGCGTGAGTCGTATAAAACCAGAACTGCTGAAAGTCATGGAGGCAAAGATGTTTGACGATAAACATGTACGAGAGGCCATCGAAGCTGAAGCCTACCTTAAAGGCGAAGCAAAAGGTAAAGCCAAAGGAATCGCAGAAGGTGAAGCTAAAGGTATTGCAAAAGTAATGAAACTCCTTCGTGCGAAACGAGCTTCTCCAGATTTGATTACTGCTGTGCAAGCTCTCAAGTAGCAGACCTGTCACCTCGCACCCCAGCTTGTCATTCCCGACTTGACCGGGAATATCCTTACATATCCCTCTCGTTGTTGTTCCACCAGTGGAGTCTGCCTTGAACCTATTGAATGGGGTTCGGGATCGTCATCCTGAACAACGTGAAGGATCTAGTTAGGCAGTAGGGGTTAGGTTTTAGGGGGTACGAGCGTCATCCTGACGACCGAAGGGAGGAAGGATCCAGTCGCAGTTCTCATCACATTGTCATCCCGGCCTAAGGTCCCTGAGCTTGCCGAAGGGCCGGGATTTCCTTACACAGTACTCATCACAGATACGGAACTTATTGCAATCGCCCATACCCCATGGTTCGGCAGGCTCACCAACCGGTTCTCCGCTTAGTGGGCGACCCCATACCTCATTTCCCCTTGCGTTTTCCTAACCACTAACCACTGTCCTCTTCCTACTTCCTACCGCCTACTTCCTACTTCCTACTTCCTACTAACTCCACTCCCCCAAAAAATCCCCAAATTTCCACTCACAACTTTATCAAAATGCTCAAAAATGATGTAATTTTATTTATGACTATCGAAGTGGAGCATAAATGAGTGATAGTAAGAGACAATTCGCATACGCAGACCTTTTTGCAGACGTATTTTACGAGCAGTTCATCTCGGCTTATTACCTAAATCTCGTTGACCATACGTATGTCGTTTATTATCGCGAAGACGATACCAAGAAAGAGTATAGGGAAGACGGCTGTAACGGTTTCGATGTCTTGAAAAAGTTTATTTCCGAAGATGTCCATGTCGATGACCGTGAACAGTTGAAGGGGCTTTTGTCGCCGGAATATATCCGCAACCGTTTGAAAAATGAAAGCGCCTTCTCCTATGTGATTCGAGGCCTTTCTACGGGTATGGAGCGCTATTGTAGGCTTCAGGTTTCTCGTGGTCGCGACGAGGACCATGCTGCGGTTTGTTTCTTGAATGTCGATGACGAAATGCGTAAACGCATGAAAATTGAAGAGGGCAACCGCGTCATCCGGGCTTTTGCTGCCGAATATGAATCGCTTTACAGCATCAATCTCGATACCGAAGAGATGATACCCTATGTAAAGTCCAATATGGAAAACGTCTTTGAGGAAAGCGTTCGAGATAAAGAATCGTATTCCGAGGCACTTGAAAAATATGTAGAGAAATCAGTCATTGCCGAAGACCGTAAGCGGGTTCTGGATCTTGCTTCTATCCGGAACATTCGTGCAAGGCTTTTGAAACAAAGTAGTTTTGAAGTCGATTTTAAGAACGATAAGGAACGCTATTACGAAATGAAATTCGTTCGGTTGTCCGGCGATAATCTCTCCAGTATCGTCCTTGGCATTGCGGACCGCGATGAAATCACGCGCTCGAATTTGATGAACCGCGAATTTTCCGAAATCGCAAATGCTCTGAGCGTTGAATATGAAATCATCTATTACGTGAACTTGATAGATGAATCGTATGATGTATTCAACAAAGAAGACAGCTACATCAAGCTGAAATTGGTAATGTCGGGAAAGAATTTTTTTCACGAATGCCTCAGAGATATCAAAAAAATAATTTATCCACAGGATGTTGAAAAACTTGTCTCAGTCATGAACAAGAAATTTTTACTCTCGCAACTTTCGGGGGATAAATCCTATTCTATAGAGTACAGGCTTGTTGTCGATGGACAACCCCAGTATTACCGTCTCAAGGCTCTTTGGTCTAAAATGGCGGACGACCATATCATTATCGCTGTCGCAAACGTCAACGATGAAGTTGTTGCGAGAGAAGAACATAAGCGCGATATGGAACGCAATTTCGATATCATTAACGTTCTTGCGACGGAATATTCGTCTGTTTATTACATCGATCTCGAAACGGATAGTCTCACGCCTTACACGATGAACGCTTATACGGAATCGAAGTTCGGAACCATTTTTTCGAAGGGCATTCGTTTTTCTGATGCGTTCAAGATGTATGTCGATAACTTTGTTCATGATGACGATAAGAAAATGGTGCTCGATGCGGGTTCCAAGGAAAATATCGAAACGCAGCTCAATACGCAGAAGTCTTTTATTACGCAGTACCGGAGCTTTGATGGTGGCGTTACCCGCTATTGCGAAATGAAGTTCGTAAAAGTCGAATCCGAAGAAGATAAGCCGAAAGCCGTTGTGCTTGGTTTTGCCGACAAGGATATTGAAATCCTCAATCGTTATGTCGATAGCAAACTTTACGAGGATTACTTCGGCGTTTATTACGTGAACCTCGAAGATAACACGATTCGTAGCGTCCGTGAATCTACCATTTATGCAAGAGGGCGCGATTATGGTGGATTCGCTCCCTATAGTGCCTCTGTTCTTGAATTCAGCAAGGTCGTGCTCCCCGAATATCGCGATGCATGGGTGAAAATGTCCGATGTTGAATACATGCGTTCGTACTTGGCAAAAGACGATAAACGCGAATACAATTACAGGGCAATCAAAGGCGAATGGCGCCGTGTGATTACGTTTGTGATGGAACGTAAAAACGGGGTCCCGGTCAGTTTCATTCTTGCGTTCATGTTCATCGATAACGAGACTGCGCAAAAGATGGAACTGGATGCGAAAATTGCAGAGCAGAAAAAGGCACTTGAAGAGCAACAAGTCCTTTTGGAAAAAGCCCTTGTGCAGACCGAGGCCGCAAACAAGGCTAAGACGGTATTTCTCTCGAATATGTCGCACGATATTCGCACTCCGATGAACGCCATTATCGGTTTTACGAGGCTTGCTTTGTGCAATCTGGGGGATTCGACCTTAGTCAAGAATTATCTTGAAAAAACAGTTGTATCCAGTACGCATTTGCTTTCGCTTATTAACGACATTTTGGACATGAGCCGCATCGAATCTGGGAAAATCGTTCTCGAAGATGTGAATTGTAGCTTGTCCGAAATCATGCACGACTTGAATACGATTATTCTTGGGGAAGCCGCTGTCAAACATCAAAAACTTTGCATGGACAGCTTTAATGTGGATAACGAAAATGTTGTCTGTGACAAACTGCGTTTGCACCAAGTTTTGATAAATTTGCTTTCCAATGCGGTCAAGTTTACGCCGATGGGAGGCAATATCCATGTGCTAGTCCGCCAGACAGCGACTCACGACAATGTAGGCTCTTACGAATTCCATGTAAAAGATGATGGCATCGGCATGAGTCCCGAGTTCTTGAATGTCCTGTACGAACCGTTTGAACGCGAACGAACTTCAACTTTATCCAAGACGCAGGGAACAGGGCTTGGAATGTCCATTACGAAGAAAATTGTCGATATGATGGGCGGTACGATAGATGTGGTCAGCGCTCCAGGAAAAGGAACGGAATTCATTGTCCACTTGGATTTGAAAATTCAGGAATCTTCTGTAGATTTGACAAACTTGCAGAAACTGCAGAACGCTCGTGCTCTTGTCGTCGAAAGCGATTATAACGCTTGTTCCAGCGCCATGCAGCTTTTGTGGCATCTTGGAATGCGTGCGGAATGGACAATGTATGGCAACGAGGCCGTTCTCTTGATGCACGAATCAGCCAAGCGCGGCGAGCCGTACTCGGTCATCATTGTCGATTGCGCCATGCTGGACATGGGGGCGATAGACGTTGTCCGTGAAATCAGGCGGATTCCTGTAGAAGAAAAGCCTATTGTCATCATGACTTCTTATGACTGGTCGGAAATTGAAAAAGAGGCACGAAAAGCCGGAGTGACGGACTTTATACGTAAGCCGCTTTTCCTTTCCGAAGTTCGCGATTCTTTGGCCCGTGCAATCGGAGCTTTGCAGGATGATGACAAAAAAGGTCCAGAAGAATCGTATGACTTTACGGGCAAGAAAGTTCTCCTCGTCGAAGATAATGAACTGAATCAGGAAATTGCGCAAAGCCTTCTAAACGATATGGGCTTGGTTGTCGATTGCCTTGATGATGGCTCTCTGGCCGTAGAAAAGCTCAAGACGGCCCCACCGAACGCCTATGACTTGATTCTCATGGACGTGCAGATGCCTGTCATGAACGGTCTTGAAGCGTCCCGCTGCATAAGGGCGATGGATAGCGAGTATCTAAAAAATGTTCCGATTGTCGCCATGACCGCAAATGCGTTTGAAGAAGACCGCAAGGCTGCCATTGATGCCGGTATGAACGAACATATCGCAAAACCCATCGATGTGGTCAAGCTCAAAGAAGTACTAAAAAAGTTCTTAAAGTAGAAACGGCTCTGCCAGTGCTAGGATGCTGTGCCTAACCACTAACCACCAACCACTAACCACAGGATTAGACGAAAGAACGGACCTTCGGCCCTACAGACGAAAGAAATAAGAATGGATAGTGATGCTTCGCATGTGCAAACACTCTCGTCTTTCGTCTCTCGTCTTTCGTCTAAAGCAAGTCTATGCATCCATAAACGGATATGAGCCGCGGATGCTCAGGGTCGATTCTATTCCAAGCTTGTTGGACTTTTATGGAACAAGGTGTTTTACTGCCTTTCACCATGATTTCGCACTTGAATTCAAATGAATCGCCGCTTTGTTGCGAATCGTAAAGCAATTTGGAGAAGTTGTTCCAATTATGGCGTCCGAGGATATCCCAAAATGCACTGCTCTTTTCCGGCTCGACTTTTGTCTGCGGGAATCCTAAAATTTCTGAACCTTTGGCCGAAATCTTTAGCACGGAAGGGTCGTAAGTATATTCAAAGACAATCCCTTTCTGGAAAGATTCAAAGAACATACTCTTTTTGTGTTCGTTGCGGTACTGCTGGAGAATTGTACTGTCCGAAGGATCGTCATCGTTTTCGAAAATGGACCTTGCAATTTTTGAAAACTTCTCTTGGCTCAACTGTTTCGTGTGGTTCTTGCTCATCTCTTCGGGCAAAATGTCGGCGACATCGCCGAGGCATTCCAAAAGTAACGGATTGAAAACGCCGCATTCGTTGTTGCGGATCATCTCAAGCGCTTTTTCGTGGGAGAATGCTTTTTTATAGCAGCGTTCGCTAGTCAAGGCGTCATAAACATCAGCAATGGAAACCACTTGCGCGGAGAGGGGGATTTCGTTCTCCTTGAGTCCGTCGGGGTAGCCTCTGCCGTCCCAGCGTTCATGATGCCAACGGCAGATTTCGTAGGTGTATTTCATCATCGATTCGTTTTTGAAAAACGTCATTCCGTCGAGCATGTTGGCGCCGTTCATGGAATGCTGCTTCATGATTTCGAATTCTTCCGGAGTCAACCTTCCGGGCTTGTTCAAAATCTCGCTGGGAATCGTAATTTTTCCGATGTCGTGCATCGCCGAAGCTGTTGCAATGGAGTTTATGTCGTCTTCAGTAATGTTGTATTCGCTAGAACGTTTAAGCAATGCCCGCAGTAGAATGTCAGTTAGCGTCTTGATATGCAGAACATGCTGGCCGCTCTCGCCATTGCGGAATTCGACGATGTGGCTCAATATGGAAATCAGCATGTCGCTGTTGCGTGTTCTTTCGTAAATCGTGTTCGTGACAAGCTCGGACAGTTGCATCTGTTTCACGTAAAGCCGGATCGTATTGCGCACTCGGGTCTGCACGACCATCTGGTCGAACGGGCGGTAAATAAAGTCCGTGACTCCAAGTGCGAATGCCTTAGAAACCTGCGTGCTGGATGTTTCTGCCGAAATCATGACGACGGGGGTTCCCTTGATCCACCCTTTTTCGTTCATGACTTTGAGCACCTCTATTCCGTCGCGGCCGGGCATTACCATGTCGAGCAGTACAAGCGTAATTTCAGTAGCATCTTTTTCGAGAATTTGGAGGGCTTCATCGCCATCTTTTGCTTCGATAATATCATATTCGTCGCACAGCAGATCCGAAAGTACGGCTCTGTTCATGGCATCGTCATCGACGATTAAAATTTTAGCACGTTCGTTGTTCATTATCCGATAATTTTCTCGTTTCTTAACACCGTTATGGCGGTATAACCATAATTTAAGAAAAATGTTACGAAAAAGGACGGTGAAATTCTTGAAATATCAATTTTTTGCGGGTTGAGGGGATGCCGCCCCCTTTGCGTCCGTAACGTAAACACTTAACACAATTGTTTGATTTTAATTTCTTTAACCGCTAACCACGAACCTCTTAATTTTACTGGATCCTATCGGCTGACGCCTCCAGGATGACAATCCTAACCACTAACCACTAATCACTAACCACTGCCTACTTCCTACCGCCTACTTCCTACTAACCACCCTTATATTGCCATTTTTCAAGACTTTACGCCCCTTCTTAAACACGGCCCGCCCAAAATATGAGTATCTTATATATGGGATGACCGCTTACCGTTGTTGATGGGATTCTTGTAGGAGAAAAAGTATATCATGGACAGTCTAGAAACACCAAACTTGACACATGCGATTCTGTCGAGTGCAGGCATTGGCTTGTGGACTATCGAACTTGATAGTGGTAAATCTCCTAGAATGTATGGTGATAACGCTTTTCTCCAGATTCTTGGATTCCCCGAAGAAACACTCCCCGAAGACCTCTACAACTTATGGTGTAACAACATCGACCTCTCGTATTACGAAGCTTTTGCCGAATCCATCGAACAGATGACGAACGGTGAAACCAGTGAACTGGAATACGCATGGAACCACCAGACTCGCGGGATTATCTTTTTAAAAATCCATGGGGGTCGAAACAACGATTACAAGGCTGGAGTGCGCCTTGAAGGCTGCTGTCTCGATGTGACGGAACAGCTTGAATTCAAAATGCACTTGCGCGAACTGGAACAGTATTCCAACATCGCGAATACGCTAGGGGACGGCTTCGATAACATCTATTACGTCAATATCGATGACAATTCGTTCGTGGAGTTCAATGCTCAAGGTATTGTGAAAACGCTCGATATCAAGGCTGGCGGGGATTTTTTTGAAGGGCTGGAACAAGCTCTGGAAAAGGCCGTCTATCGTGATGACTGGAATACAGTAAGCGATTTTGTCAGAAAAGAAAATTTGTTGAGCGCTTTGGAAAAAGACCGTGCCATTTCGATGGCCTTTCGATTTTTAATTGATGGACAGCCCGTCTTTTACCGTTTGAAGGCTGCGAGGACTCCTGATTCAGACAACCGCATTGTGGTCACGCTCGAAAACGTCGATGAAGAAGAATCAGCAAAGGCCGAACAGGCACGCGAGGAAAAGTTTAACGACAACATCATCAAGATTCTTTCGCGTAATTATTCCGGCTTGTATCTGTTCAATACAAAAAACAATACGGGTAATGCAGTATCTTTTTATCAGCGCGATAAGGGAAATTATGAAGATGGCTCTACCGATATTGTAAACCGTCTATTGAGGTTTGTGCAAAAGCGAGTCCATCCGGACGACCGCCATGAATTGGAAGAGTTGGCAAACCTTGAAACGATCCGAAAAAAATTGGCTACGGTCAAGAGTTATTCTGTCGTATTCCGTTGCGATTATTACGGTGTCTATAAATATACGGAACTGACTTTGGCGAAGGCGGAAAACATTGACGAAGAACCTGTCAATATCGCTGTCGGTTATGCTGAAATTGACGCCCAGTACAGGGCTGAACTCGAACGGCAGGCGGTGGCGAACCGCGACATGGCCGTGATTTCTGGCTTGTCCGATGACTTCGGTTGCGTCGTCTATGTCGATTATGGAACGCTTGCCGAGGCTCATTACCGTTTTGACCCGTTGTTCGAAAAGTACGTTCCGGGCTGGTCGAAAATCGACAATTTCGGGAAACGTCTTGAGGTCCTTGTCAATACCATTGTGCATCCTGCGGATAGAGAGTCTTTCTGTGCATCGACAGAACCTTCTAAAGTTCTCGAAATGGTTGAAAAAGAGCATTTGTATTTTGTGAACTTCAGACTGCAACTCGACGACGAAGACGTTTACTACCAAATTAAATTCGTGAAGGACGAAAACTTCAAGAATCACGTCATTGCGGGTTTCCATAGCGTCGATGCCGAAACGAAACGCGAAATGGCGAACCTTGAAAAAGCGGAGCTCGCGAACAAGGCGAAGAGCGCTTTCCTCTTCAACATGTCCCATGATATCCGTACGCCGCTGAATGCGATGCTTGGTTTTACCGACATGGCCATCAAGAACATCGACGATAAACCCAAGGCGTTAGATTGTCTGAAAAAATCCAAACTTTCAAGTGAACATCTTTTGTCATTGGTCAATGACGTGCTTGACATGTCTCGCATTGAAAGCGGCAAGGTGGATCTGGATTTGAACCCGGTCAATATCGACGAAAACGGCGACGACTATGTGCCGATGCTAAAGTCGCTTGCCGAAAAGAAAAACGTAGGGTTTAAGTTTGTCCGCCATGATATCCAGAACCGCTACGTGTATGTCGATTTCTTGCGGTTGAACCAGGTGCTTATTAACATTGTGTCAAATGCCGTGAAATACACGCCTTCGGGTGGGTTTGTATCTGTGGATATTACGCAGGTGCCGTCAGACCGTGAAGGCTATGGACTGTATGAATTTGTCGTCACCGATACGGGCATTGGCATGAGCAAGGAATACCAAACGCACCTCTTTGACGAATTTTCACGCGAAAGAACATCAACGGTCAGTAAGCAACAGGGGACTGGTCTTGGACTTGCCATTTCTAAACGCATCATCGACATGATGGAAGGCTCTATCGAAGTCGAGAGCGAAGTGGGGAAGGGGTCCAAGTTCACAATCCGTATCCCGATGCTGTTGCAGAAAAATCCGGAAGCCGTGGAGCAAGTGCGTTTTGCCCATTCCGAAGAAGAATCCATTTCGTTTGAAGGCTTCAAGGTTCTTGTCGTCGAAGATAATGAATTGAATCTTGAAATCTCGCGTGATATTCTTGAAAGCGCCGGCATCGTTGTTGAATCTGCAGAAGATGGCTCGATAGCTGTGGAACGTCTAAAGGAAAAAGGGCCTGATTACTACAATTGCATTTTGATGGATATCCAGATGCCGGTGATGGATGGTTTCGAAGCGACTCGCAACATAAGGCAAATGTTCCCGGACAAAAGAATTCCGATAATCGCCTTGTCTGCAAATGCTTTCGATGAAGACCGCCACAAGTCGATTGAAGCGGGAATGGACGGGCACCTCGCAAAACCCATTGTCATAGCCCAACTCGAAGACGCGTTGAAGAAGTTTCTTAAACGTTGAGACGAAAGACGATAGACGAAAGACGATAGGTTGTGGCGAATAATCTTTCGTCTCTCGTCTATAGCCGCATCGCGGCGTTCTTTCGTCTAATTTACTCTAACTGTTTAACCAATTCTTCTATAACGATGTAGTTTGCTTCGACTTTTTCAAAAAGTGCTTGGGTATTTGGGGTCCATGCAATCGGTCCATACCCATCATTTTCCGCATTTTTTGTATGTCCAAGCGGTGCAAGGTCGTCCGCAAGTTCATCGAGTGAATTATCAAGTTTTTTAAGGCAGAGTCCGTAGGCGTAATTATCGAGCTCTTTTGCCGCAAAGAATGCAGCCTTTGCGTCTTTGCTTGCAATTGCATTCTTCAATTTTTCAAAGTATGAACCGCTAAAGTATGTTTTTAAATATTCAACAATACGATCTACAGAGCGGATGTTTTCGCAAGCTTGAGCATAATATCCGTCAATTGAAAAAATTTTAGTTAGCGTCCTGTCTTGCTTACACCATCTTTCATGTTTTTCTTGTTTCTTCCTTTCTTCATATTCTATTTCAGCTTCTAATTCAGTAAAGTTTGTCTTTGCTGTTTTCTTGTCTAATTGTTTAACTAATTCTTCTATAACGATGTAGTTTGCTTCGACTTTTTCAAAAAGTGCTTGAGTGTTTGATGTCCATGCAATCGGCCCATATCCATCATTTTCCGCACTAACATTATATTCAAGCGGCGCAAGGTCTTTTATAAGATTTTCGAGTGAACGTTCAAATGTAATAAGGCCTAGATACCGGGTGTAATTATCGAGTTCTTTTGCCGCAAAGAATGCAGCCTTTGCGTCTTTGCTTGCAATTGCATTCTTCAATTTTTGAAAGTATGAACCGCTAAAGCATTTTTTTAAACATTCAACAACATTACTTATAGAAGAGCTGAAGTTATAGTAAGCTAGAGAAAGATATGCTTCACCAATATGATAAATTTTAATTAGCGTCAATTCATCTGGAGTCATAAAGTTTGTTCTTGTTGTTGTAAAACCTTCGGTGCGTCCATAGCCCAGCTTGAAGACGCGTTGAAGAAGATTGAGAGGGAATGGGCTCGCACCTGCGGTGCTTTGAGCTATGAGGTCGGCACGTTGTGCCTTTGGGCACGCTTCGCTTTGAGCGTTTTTTATTGCATTTCCCCATACCCCAGAGGGAGCCGTAGGCGACCGTGCTCATACCCCATAGCCCATACCTACTACTCCAGCTGCTTGATTCCTTCTACGGCAACGGTGTAGTCGGCTTCGACTTTGTCAAAAAGTGCTTGAGAATTTACTGTAAATGCAAGTGGCCTAAGGTCTTCTGTAAGTTCACTGCTTGATGCGGAAAGCTTGTTCAAACCGAGGTTTGCGGCAACGCCTTTGAGCGTGTGCGCTGCACGGAATGCAGTCTTTGCGTCTTTGGCGGCAAAGGCGTTTTTCAATTCTTCAAAGCTTGGGTCGCTGAGGAACAACTTTAAATACTTGGCAATACGGGTTTCCATACGGAGTCTTTCGAGAACTTCGTTAAGCGATTCACCTAGGGAGCTGTATAATTCGGAGAGAGTCATAAATTTATCCTTGCTAGTTTAAAACTTCGATGTGTCCATAAGCGGACATGAGTACTGGAGGTTCGTTTTGTGTTTTGTTCCAGATTTGTAAAATTATTACTTTGCATGGAACGTTGTTTCCGTCTATGGTCAAGTTCATGTTAATCTGGATAGTTTCTTCCTTGGATGTCGATTGCTGGTATAAAGCTTCTTTGATTTTTTGCCAGTTGTCGTTTTCTATATCTAGCGCATTCTTATTCTCGTCTTCGATAATGGTTTTCGGAAGATTGAGCTTTTTCGCTGCATTCGTAGAAAATTTCACTATTGAAGGGGAATACGTGTATTCAAAGAGAATATCGTTCAGCATGGACTCGAAGAAGTTGCTCTTTTTGCGTTCATTGATAAACTGCCTGAATGCCTGGTTGTAAATCGGATGCTTCTGGTCTTTCACCATTGTGTCTGCAATGTAGAAGAAATCCTTGTCGGCTTGCTTGTTCCAATCGAATGTTTGTAAAGCTGCTACGAGTTTGTCTGCAATTGAATCAAGGCAATCCAGCAGTAGAGGATTGAACACGCCGCACTCGTTGTTGTGGATCATTTTGAGCGCTTGTTCATGGGTGAACGCTTTTTTGTAGCAGCGTTCGCTAGTGAGCGCGTCATAGACGTCTGCGATGGAGACGATTTGCGCCGCTATAGGGATTTCGTCGCCCTTGAGTCCGTCCGGGTAACCTCGCCCGTCGTAGCGTTCGTGGTGCCAGCGGCAGATTTCGTAGGCGTATTTCATCAGAGGTTCGTCCTTGCCGAACGGTACGGAATTGAGCATCTGTGCGCCGTTGAGGGAATGCCCCTTCATGATGCTGAACTCTTCGGCGGTGAGCTTGCCTGGCTTGTTCAAGATGGAATCGGGGATGGTGATTTTACCGATATCGTGCATGGACGATGCGGTACTGATGATGCCTATGTCGTCACGATTGATTGGATATTTTCTGCTTCGATGCAAAAGCTCGTGCAAAAGCATTTCTGTGATGGTGTTGATGTGCAGCACGTGCATTCCGCTTTCGCCGTTGCGAAACTCTACGATGTGGCTGAGCATCGTCACCATCATGCTGTTGTTGCGGGTCTTTTCGTAAATCTGGCTCAGGACTAAATCCGAAAGATGCTTTTGCTTTGCGTAGAGGCGGATGGTGTTGTTCACGCGGTTCATGAGCACCATTTCGTCAAATGGCCTTCCAATGAAGTCGGTCACTCCAAGTGAGTAGGCGCCTTCAATGAGCGAATGGGAATTTTCTACCGAAATCATGATGACCGGAATTTCGTTGATCCAGCCGTTCTTGTTCATGATGGTAAGGACTTCCATGCCGTCTTTCTTGGGCATGACCATGTCCAGAAGTACGAGCGAAATCTCGGAGGTCTTTTCTCGGAGTAGAAGAAGAGCCTCGTTGCCGTTTTTTGCTTCAAGTATATCGTATTTGTCGCAGAGAACGTCGGACAACAGCGTTCTGTTCAAGGCTACATCGTCAACAATCAGTATAAGAGGACGTTTTTCATCCATAACCAATTCCTTTATATCCCAATCCTTTCCCAAGCGCAACATGCCATTACACTACATAATCTATATAATTTCATAGCGTATCGTAAGAAAAATGTAAATTCAAATTGATATGATGTTTGCAATTACACAAAAAATAGGCGTTAAAACGGGGATAAACCGGTTTGGAGTATTCCAAGGTGTGATTTTACGCATTTTATAGAGACTTTTACAAAAGTAGCCTTGTTTTTTTATACCATTTCAAACTATCTTTTATTATGGATGGGTGAAATCTTTTTTTAAAAGGAATTCATATGAAGAATATGGTTAAACTTATGTTTGGCCTTGCTGCCGCAGCGGCAGTAACGGCATCTGCAGGAAGCTTTCCGTTCCCGCAGAACATGAAGTATCCGCATGGCAATATCATCGAATATGCCAATACGGATGTGATTAAGCAACACTACGATGCCTGGAAGAAGGCCTGGTACAGTGCCAGCCAAGGCTGGGTCCTTGCTCCTGAAGGAACTTGCTCTACCGTTTCCGAAGCTATTGCTTACGGTATGTTGATTTCTGTCTATATGGACGATCAGACCGTGTTTGACAAGCTCTATGGAACTTGGAAGTCCAATGGCGGTAACGGCGCTGGTATGAACTGGCGTGTTGGTTGCCAGGGCGGTTCCGGTTCTGCATCCGACGCTGACTTCGATGCGGCTCTCGCTCTCGTGATGGCTTCCAAACAGTGGGGCGGTTCTTACCTCAACGACGCCAAGACGCTTATCAGCTGGATTGCAACTAACGATATCAATGGCAACAAGATTAAGCCGGGTAACCAGTGGAACGACGCTTTCAACCCGAGCTATTCTACTACGGCAAACTTCCAGCTTTTCCAGGATGTTGCCGGCGGTTCTTGGTCTAGCGTGATTTCCCAGACCTATACCGAATTGAGCGCTTGCCAGGACGCTACGACCGGTCTTGTTCCGGACTGGTGCGACTGGAGCGGTCACAAGCCGACCAAGACGTCTGCTGCTGTTTCCAACGACATCGGTTTCTATGATGACGCTGCCCGTACTCCGTGGCGCATGGCATGGGCTTATTACTGGTATGGCGATACCAAGGCTCAGGCTTTCAATAAGAAAGTTGTGGATTGGCTTATCCCGACGACCCGCACCGCTAGTGGCGTGAATTCTGGTTATGCTTATTCTGGTGGAAAGTACGTCGCGGATGAGAGCGATATTCGTAACTTCGTGTCCTCGACGTTCTCCGGAGGTCTCGGCCTTGCAACATCTTCTTTCGATACGGAACAGGCCAAGGACTATTTGAATACGGTCTATAAGGTTCTTGTTGAACAAAAGAGCTGCGCCAAGGCTGATGGTTGCGGTGAAGGTTCTAACCCGGGTGAAAAGTACTATCCGGCTACTTTGAACATGCTTTACCTTCTCCTCGTGACGGGTAACATGCCTAACCTCTATAATACTACTGGTTTCACCAAGTTCACACCGGATCCGACCAAGGCTCCGTCCATTAAGATTGGCGATGGTGAACAGCAGGAATTCGGTGACACGACGGTTGCCATTTCTGGTCTCTGGAACTGGGGTGCATACCATGATAAGCTCGGCATCGGCACTCAGATGCTTCCGGACTCTGGTTCTTCTCCGATCTTCAAGATGGCTGATGGATCCTACATTGTCCATGCTTCTATGGAAATTGGCCCGGAACCGGAATGGACCGAAGAAAAGGCTAAGGCCGGTCTTCTCAAGTATCCGTCTGCCGGTATCGCTGTCACGTTCAAGAAGGACGAATGCAAGAAGGACAATAGCTGCGGCGTTGACTTCAAGGCTCTCGGTGTCCAGTATATTCGCGTGACTGCAAAGTCCAAGGGACCTATCCGCATGGCTATCCTCAATACCATTACGGATGAAAACGAAAAGAAGAAAGTCGAAAATGCAGGTGCCGGTTCTGAACCGGGTGTATATGTTGACAATACCGACGATTATAAGGATGTCCTCTACGATATGACCCCGACTGATTACGGCTTCAAGGGTACTGGTACTAAGGATGGTGCAATTGACATTCTTGACTGGGTTAGCAGGAATAATGCTCCAGAAGGTAAGCAGATTCTCCAGAAGATCAAGGGCCTCAAGTGGGAAGTCAAGGATGCTAAGGGTGGTATCGGTGAAATTTCCATCAAGGCTGTTGAATTCCTCGATGCTAGCAAGAACGTGATTGACTACGAAAAGATCACTGGCATGAAGATTGTAGAAAAGAAGGATCCGTTTGAATCCATCTACAAGGTTTCTATGATGCCGGGCTTCAGCGTTCGTGCAAACGGCATGCAGATCCAGATTAACGGCATTAAGTCCGGTAGCTCGTTCGGCGTTTACAACATGCTGGGCAAGGTTATCTCTTCTGGCATCGCTCTCAGCGACAACATGACCGTCAACGTTCCGATGGCAGGTTCCTACATCGTTCGCGTCGGTTCCGAAATGAGCCGTGTCAACGTGAAGTAATTTATTCTCAATTTGAATTCCGGAAAGCCGAGGCGAAAGCCCCGGCTTTTTTGCGTATTTGAGTCTCGAAGAATTTTATATTAAACGACATTAATATTGTCCATTTCTCTTTTGTCTCCCCGGCCTGAGCCTGCCCCGGACATGTTCCGGGGGGCCGGGGTCGGATTTTTTTTGAGAATTTACTTTTGTCGTTTACTATAAAGTTATACAAGGTTAAAGAACTTGCTTTTCGCCTTGGTAGGCAAATTCAATAAGTTCTTTGCCTTCTTCTGAAGCGAGATATTCGACGAGCTGGTGCAATTGCGTTTTGGAGTTGTCCGCATCGTAGTACATGCAAATGTCGAACCGCAGAGGATAGTCTTTTGAAGTGGGCTGGGTTCCGTCGATGGAAATGCAACGCGTTTGGATGGATGCGTACATCCGGGCGTAGTACGACCAGAAGATGTTTCCAATGCTGTCTGGATTGTCACAGACAATGTTGACGAGTTCCGGCATAGTTTCGATATCGCTTTGTGGTAAATTTGCCGGTTTTTTTTCTGTAATGCCGAGATTAAACGCATTGCGACTGACGTTTTTTTCTGCGGATAGCTGATAATTATGGATGGCTCGGTCTTCGCCTCCGACTTCTTGCCAATTCTGAATTTTCCCTAAGTAGATATCTTTGAGTTGCGATAAAGTAAGGCTGTTTACAGGATTGTTCTTGTTGACGAGAATGGCTAGGGGGTCTTGAAAAATGGGAACGCATTGCAGCCGCTTGACTTTTTCTTGAAGTTGTTCTAAATCCTTTTTGCTCGCCAGTGATATGTACATGTCAATCCGGCCTTCCGCCAAATCGGAAAATCCTTTGCTGTTGGATACTTTGTCTAGACTTTTTCTTTCGGTAAAACAGTGCGGCTCAAATATGTTTTGGCAAATACCTGCCATTGCAGGGTAAAATGCGGATGCGGCGCTGATTTTCAGTTCTGCATCTGTTATTCGAAATGACGTCTCGAATTTACGGAGAAAATTATCTTTGCGAAAGGGAACGAACTTTATTGTGGGGACTACTAATAAATTTTCTTGATTCATTGCACCAAAATATAAAATTTATCAGCTTTCGCCAAAGGTTCATTTTTTTAATGTCGCAAAATGAATTCAATAATCCATATTATCTTGCAACTTTCTTTGTAATGGCTGCTAGGCCTTTGGCTTCGGCGCGGATGATATACGTGCCTTTGGGATAGTTTTCTGGCACGGTGAAATCGCGGACTGTGCCGAGACGGTTCCCGTTCAGGTCGAACAGCGTGAACTTTGTATAGACTGTGCTGTTCTGCACGTTGCCCAATTGAATTTTCGGGAGGGCTGTTGAGGTGTCTTTCGTTGAGTCTGTTGGGGGTGTTGCAGTTGTGTCTTGGGGATGCGTTGTAGAATCGCCTGCGCCTGCTTTACGCACCGTGAGGCTTTTCGATGTGAACTCGATGATGTAGGAGCCGTCGCTTTCGGGGGTGAGCTTTTGACCGTCTTGTTCAACGATAGCTCTTTCGCCGACGCTCTTGGTGTCGATATTCACGCGGAGTAGTACGCTTTTGGGCATGTGCTCGTTCGGGATTTTCCAGCTCACGGTGTAGCCGTCGTCGGTGGCGGTCGAGGTTGCGGCATCGACGATAAAGTGGGCTCGGTAGTAGGCGCCGATGGTGCCGAAGGGGGCAATCCAGAGTTTGTTTTCGATAGCGTGCTGGAACAGTTTTTTGATGTCAGCGGGGCTGATGGCGTAATCGTCGCCTTGGTCGTCGGTGACACCGTGATTCAAGACCACAAGCCATGTGCCGCCCTTGATTTGAACGTCCCATGGATTGGCTCCTTCGAAATTTCCGATGAATGCCGCAGTGTCTAGCGACGAAAGCAGCTCGTTGACGCTTGCACCGGAGCGGGTCCAGATTTTAGCCTTGATGCTCAGCCAGTCGGGTTCCACGTCCCATTCGTTACGGCCATGCCATCCGCAGTCGCGGTTGATGAAATGTCGCGTGTCGATAACGCTTTTGACTTGGTCGTTGTTTTCGCAGAACGGAGTTGCCAATGACGTCACATTGATGGTAGCGCCGTTGTCTGCAATCACTTTTTCGATGTTGTCCGCGAATGTGACGATTTCTTTTTTCAGTTCTTCGTTACTGCCGACTCCGGTCAAATGCGCATGCGTGTCCGTGTGATTGCCGATTTCGTTGCCGGCACTTGCAAGCGCTGCGAATCCTGCGGCGTTCTGCTTGAGGCCGTTCCCCATGTTCGTCAAGAAGAACGTGACATGGATATCCTTCATCTCGTCGAGGATGGGTTTTAAGTTTTGCACCTGGTTTTCAAGCGCATCGTCAAAGGTGAAACTTACGGCGCCGACATGGCCGTTCCACGGAATCGTTTTGATAGGTGCTGCCATGCTGAATCCTGCAAGCCCGAAGGCGAAAGTGCACGCCGTTACGGCTTTTATATTTGAAAATAATTTGCTGTTCATAATCCACGTCCAAACAACTTTTTTATAAAGATAATATAGAATAGTGGGGGTGTGAGGTCGCGACCTCCGGTCGCTTTGAGGTGTGGGCACGGGGCTTACGCCCCTCTGAGGTATGAGGTGTGAGGGTAATGTAATAGGAAATGCTAGTGGTTGGTGGTTAGTGATTAGTGGTTAGTAAGCAGTAGGCAGTAGGACAAATACGTAAGGCGAGAGAAGCGGCGGAGCTCGTACCGACATTTCCGTGCCTAGTATTTGGTAAATGAGCGTAGCGAATTTACAAGTAGGCGGTGAAATGCAATTGGTAACGTATCTGTGGTAAGAACTGTCCCGAAGCAGTCTTCTTCAAAGCGAAGCGTGCCCATCGCCCAGAGCGAAGCGAGCTTGGTGCATTGAGATTATTCTTTGGCGGTAAAGTACAGCAATGATTTAGTGATAAAAATGGAAAGGCTGATTTTCCAATCGGCTTTGTAGTATTTTGCGACATCGAATTCTATTATTGAAAAATCAAATCTTGCGGACCATCCAAAATCGAATTTGGAATATGTCATTCCGATTTCAGGCCCGGTCGCTAATAACATCACTGTATCGAATGCATAAACAAAGCTGGGGTTTGCATAAATAGAGAAATAATCTTTTTTGAAATGCGTTTTTGCTCGTAAAAAGAACAAATAAGTATCAGTCTTGATATAGGAATCATAAAGCCATCCGCCAATATCGAAGCCTGCGGTTACCATTTTGTCGCCAAAGAGGTATCCGCCAAAGCCTGAGGCTAGCGAAATATTCTTTTTATCTTCGGCAAAAGTCATTCCGACAAGCAGTAATAGAGAAAGCCAAATGATACGCATGTTAGAAATATACAATTTTAAACAAGCGAAAAAATTCCCGGAGGCGTTCGCCTTCGGGAATTCTGTAAACGAGCTCAGCGAGCTTAAAATTACATGGCTTCGAGCTTCTTGCCCTTGGTTTCGTTGACGAGCTTGGCCACGAATACAAAGCTTATGGCCGCGAATGCCGTGTAAATCAAGTAAGTCGGGCCGATGCCGATGCCATGTTCGCCGACGAGAACGGGGAACGACCAGCTGACCAAGAAGTTAGCACCCCACTGGGCAAGTCCGCAAACGGAGATGGCGACCGCACGGATGCGGTTGTTGAACATTTCGCCGAGCATCACCCACATCACCGGGCCCCAAGTTGCTGCGAAGAAGGCCACGTAGAAGTTTGCGGCAAGGAGTGCAACGATACCGCTCGTATGTCCGAGATTGCCTGCGGCATCGGAACCGAACATGAAGCAGCAGGCGAGGGCCCCAAGCGTAACGGTCATACCCGCAGAACCGATGAGCAACAGCGGTTTACGCCCAATCTTGTCGATGAGGAGGATTGCTGCGATGGTCATGGTCAAGTTGATGGCGCTGGAAATTACGCTAGTGAGGAACGCATCGCTTTCACCGAAGCCTACACTTTGCCAAAGCATGGATCCGTAATAGAAGATGACGTTGATGCCCACGAGCTGCTGGAGAATGGCAAGACCGAGACCCGCCCAGACAATTGGGGCGATGCGTTTCTTGCCTGCAATTGTTTCGAGAAGGTCGGAAAGCTTCGTCGGTTTGTTGCTCTTGAAGGATTCCTGGATTTCGATGGCTTTTTCTTTGATGCCGACACTAGCGATAAGCGACAGGACTTTTTCGGCTTCTGCCATGCGGCCTTTGTTGACGAGGTAACGCGGAGATTCCGGAAGCTGCCACGCGGCAATGCCGTAAATGAGTGCCGGGATAGCTTCGACCCAGAACATCACTTTCCACGAGTGGATACCCATAATCATATTGCTTGCGGAACCCGAAATGCGAACGATGATGTAGTTCGAAAGCAACGCTACGAAAATGCCGATGACGATGGCGAACTGCTGCATGGAGCCGAGCCGTCCACGTAAATGTGCCGGGGATGTTTCGGCAATGTAAATCGGGGCGATGATGGAGGCGACACCGATACCGACACCGCCGATGACACGCCATGCGATAAAGTCATAGATGGTGAAGGGGAGGCCTGAGCCGATTGCGCTTATGAAAAAGAGGATGGATGCCGCAATCATGCACCGCACACGTCCAAATTTATCTGCCAGGCGACCGGCAAAGTATGCCCCGACGGCAGCGCCAATCAGCGCGAGTGAAACGGCTAGACCGAGCTGCATGTCGTTGCAGTTGAAATATCCCTTGAGTGCCACGTTGGCACCGTTAATCACGGACGAGTCAAAACCGAATAGAAACCCTCCGATGGCAGCGGAAAGGGTTATCATGATGACGTGTCCAACGTTATAATTGTCTTCTACTGCCATGATTGTACCTCTGTTGTTTGATAAATAAATTTCGTGCGTTAATTTAGCTATCTGCCTTTTGTAATTTCAAGGATTACAAATAAACTCAATAGTCTAAAATGGACTAACGCTTTTGTTACGGCAAGCCGAAAGATTGCTCCCTCTGTTCCCATCCCGTATATGATTAGATATATATAATTTTATTAGAATAGGTAATTTTTTTATGTAATTTGTGCGGTTTGGAATTTTATTTTGGTATATTGGGCCAAGTTGTAATACTTTTTTAGAGAGTGTTATGTTTTCTTTTGCTAATTTTGGATAATTTAGTCAAACAGTTCGGGTTCGTTTTCAATCAAATCTTCGGCAAGGTATTTTGCATCTAAATTTTCGATTCCCAATTCACGATTGGTAATTACAGGAATCGTCCTTACACCGACAAGACGCACTGCTCGTTGTAATAGGGAATAAGGGAGTCGTGTGTCATGAGTTTCATTCCCTCGACTTTTGCCTGACAAATTAAAATCCGGTCAAACGGGTCTTTATGTCGTTGAGGGGCATCTTCGGAATACACGAGAGACTTCAACTCGATGCAGTGATTTGGCTTTACAGGCAGACATTGTAAGCCGGCCTTTATGCTTAGGTCGTTAAGTTCGCCGCCAGAGAAGTTGATATCTTCGGCACGCTTCAAAAATTTCATCTGGGTTTCCCAGATGTTTACGGAACTGTAAAAAATTTCGTTATCGGGATTTAGCAGAATATCCCAAGCCTTTTGCGATAATGCTTCGTCGCGGGTATGAAACCAAACGAGAATGTGCGTGTCCAGAAGAATTCTCATAGATATTCCTTAAAGTCTTCTGCAACTTCATTGTCGAAGGCGTTGATGTCTTTGGGGTATTTCCATTTTCCCTTGGCTAGACCTGGGGTCACTTTGGAAGAGCCGTGTTTTTCTTTAGCAGAGAGAACTTTTACCTTGAATTCCAGTAAATTGAGAAAACTGTCGATTTCATCGAAGTATTCTTCAGGAAAAGTGCTTATTTTCTTCTGTAGTGTGGCTAACGACATAATGCGACCTCCATGCAGGAATTCCTTTATCAATATAACTTTTTTTCGTCAAATAGGGTAGTTGTGGCGAATTTGTGGCATATCGGAGACCTTTTTCTTGATATCATAACCGCCTTTTTCTATCTTTACGCCCGAAAAATTAACGTTGGGGAATTGTACCCCTGAGGATCAATCATGTTCCGTGAAGTTAAAAAAGATGAAACGTTTCCACAAATAGAAGAGCGCGTGCTCGGATTGTGGGACAAGGACGAAAGTTTCAAGAAGTCGCTGGACTCCCGTCCGGAAACTGAACCGTACACTTTCTACGATGGCCCTCCGTTTGCAACGGGCCTTCCGCACTACGGTCACTTGCTCGCCGGTACCATCAAGGACATCGTTCCGCGTTACTGGACCATGAAGGGCAAGAAGGTCCCGCGCGGTTTCGGTTGGGACTGCCACGGCCTTCCGATTGAATCTCTCGTGCAGAACGAACTCGGTCTCGCTGGCGTTGCCGAAATCCAGAAGCTCGGTGTCGATAAGTTCAACGAAACCTGCCGCGGCAAGGTGCTCAAGTACACCAGCGAATGGAAGAAGACCGTGCGCCGCATGGGCCGCTGGGTGGACTTCGACAAGGGCTACAAGACCATGGACAAGAACTTCATGGAATCTGTGTGGTGGGTGTTCAAGCAGTGCTTCGACAAGGGCCTCATCTACCAGGGCTACCGCA
>JAEEGJ010009333.1_pt1 | contig 26352 bp, 25 predicted proteins | sample 8958761 | NCBI WGS metagenome assembly JAEEGJ01 (sample SAMN16246546, study PRJNA631951) | gut metagenome | biome: gut microbiome; feature: rumen; material: RS-attached | host: Bos | place: Iran: Karaj | collected 2018-10 | reverse complement strand
GTCAGCGTCCTTCGATACGATGCAGCCGTTCTCCACCGCCAGCAGGGGCAGCTTGTTCTCAATAGTCGTTGCTTTCAGCGTATTCCTCATTGTCGTTACACTTGTTTTTGATAATCAGGTACGGCTTGCGTCGGTTGATCAGGAAACGGGGATGCTGTCTGTTGGCCATTCGCTTCATCAGTCCGTGCTCCCCGTAGCGTCGGTTGAGGGCGAAGGTCTGCCAGACCAGGACGGAGGCAGACACGACACCCGTACCGATGCACACCCACTGGTTGACGCCAGCGAGATAGAGGATCACGAAGAGGACGAAGACTGCAAGCAGCCCGCCCGCGAAGATGAAGAGATACTGCGCCTTCAGCCCCTTGAATTCAACCGACTGGCCGATACCCTTGTTGATGTTGTATTCAGCCATTGGTCGTTTCCCTTATACCTTATTACTATTATAGGCTTAGAGGAAGAACGAGCGCAGGATGGTAGCGGCCACGATGAGGAAGATACAGGCACCGAACCACGAGGCTGCGGTCTTCGAGGTGTCGGGATCACCAGACGAGAACTTGCCATAGACCTTCACGCCGCCGATGAGTCCCACGACGGCACCGATGGCATAGATGAGTTTCGTTCCTGGTTCGAAGTAACTGGTCACCATGCTTGTTGCCTCGTTGATACCTGCGAGGCCGTTGCCCTGGGCCATAGCGGTTGTGCCCCCAGCAGCAATGAGGGCTGCACATGCTACAATCTTCTTGTTTGCGAACTTCTTTACATTCATTTTCATTTTTCGTTTACGTTTTAATTGTTAATACTGTTGATTGGTTGTTTGTTGGATTGGATAATTGTTGGATTCAGTGGTTGCAGAAACGCACGTCTATCCGTAGTCTCTTTGTTTCATTCCTTTTTCCTGTTTGGTTTTACACTAAGAAGCTGACGTTGAAGTCCTCGAACCTGTCAGGCATGGTGAATCTCGGTCTTTTTGTCTTAGGATTATCAGACTTCTCGCCATAGTACTTTTCAATGATACGCTCAACATTCTCGCCGATTTCGGGCCATAGCCCTGCCACCATGTCAAGCAGTTCCGTCCCTTTCAGGCTATTGAGGACTGCCGCTGCCTTCTGCTCATCCTGCTCATCAGGGTCTTTCTGCCTTGCGGTGTTGAAGGCGAGGTCGATGTCATCCAACGGATCACCCGTGGCAGTCGGCACATCTGGTTCTGCAAACATATCGTCCAGTTCTTCGTCAGGTACGGGAACAATCTGTTTTTTATCTTCCAGTTGGCAGTCCTCTATGGACACGGGTGTTGCTATTTCCTTTCCGTCCTCGGTTATCTCACCTCGAACGACTACAGCTTTCCGTTCTTCCTCTGCCTGTCTGACCTTCATCCTACGCAGCTGGTCTGACATGTTGAAGGTACTATGCCCTATTATGGCACAGTCTTCCTCCGCAGTCTCTTCCGATACCTGCCGTTTGACTGTATTCCCTGCATTTGGCCAGATACCTGGCGGGTACTTGATGAATATGAACAGCTCATAGGCAATGATGGCCAGCAGTCCAATAAGTATGAATGTCGCCATACGTCAGTCCTTCAGCAGATGTCATGATAGCCATTGCGATAGAGGTAGTTGATAGGCTTCTCATATCGCAGGAAGTGGTCTGTCAGCACCATGTCAATGTATGATGAGATGTTGATTCCTTCCACATTCAGGATGTTCACAATACGACTGATGCGGTCGTGGTAGTCGTTACGTATATATGTCAGCTTGCTGTCACGGGACATTCCTCGTTTGGGAGGATTGGCAAAGATACTTGCATAGTCCCCGAGCACGTCCACTAACTCATCGAAATCCGCATCCCCGTTAAAGGTCATATCCTTCCTGTCGTCAGGTTCCTTGAAATTGATGGTCACATTGTTTCGGGGTACTTTCTCCGTATGCTTTACTATGGGCAAGGCCGTCACCTTGCATCCCTTTCCGTGTGCCAGAATGGCTATGACTGCCACGATTCCGGCCACGATGATTCCTGTAATCAATATAATGTTCATTCTTCTGTTCCTTTTTTTGTCAGTATTTCATTAAATCTCTGTTTTAGAAGCGTGTCCACTGCCTCGCCGTATCTCTCGAAATGCTCATAGAGCACGTTGTCAAGATAGGCTGAGATGGATACGCCCCTGCCGAGGATTTCGACAATCTGTGAGATGCGTTCGTGGTATCGCGGACGCATGTAGCACGTCTTGCCCGAATGGGCATTGAAGTCCGTCTTCTTCACAAACTGCCGCTGGTATTCCTCCGCCAGTCCCTGTTTTACGCCTTTTGTCGAGGGACTTCTTGTCTGGGGACGCCCTCCGGGTCTGGGTGGGGGCTCGCGGTTCTGCTGTTCCGGCTCCTGTGTTGTCCTTGTCGGTTGCAGGGCCATTTCCGGGCGTACACTCTCAATGAGTGCCGCCGCGTCTATTCCAAGGTCGAGGTTTTTCGGCATCTGCTCACAGTTTGATGATGTCAAGGATCTCGTCTGTCAGTTCCCTGATGCAGCTGCCCTTGATGAGAGTGCGGTCTGGCGGGAACATCGTCGAACGGAACAGGGGACGTTTGTCTTCGGTGTCACCCTCCCTGCGGAAACGCTTGCTGTCGGGTACTTCGGTATTGAGTGCTGTCAGCCCAAGTTCGTTGATGACCTTGTTATAGATGTCGTAGAGACGGGTCTTCTCACGTGCGTCAACCATGTTCCAGACGAAATAGAAGCCCTTGATGTTTGTCTGTCCTGTTGTCACCATGTTGTCGTTGACGAGTTTTGCGTAGGTGAGCGAACTCTGCATCACGACGCGATCAGCCACGATAGGACAGAAGACGTAGTCCATATGTGCTATCGTGTTGACGGCTCCCTTGTTGTTCAACGTGCCTGGCAAGTCGAAGAAGATGATGTCGAACTCCTGCTTCTCCATCATCTGACGTGCTACGTCAAGGGCATCCTCCGGACGGCTCTCTACGACGGGATAAGCTTTCTTTCCCAGCTTCTTGAACATGTCGTATGCCTGTCGGCACAACAGGCTGTTGCCCTCGATGTTCTTCATGTCACGCTTGCGCATGTCCATGATACTGAACTGCGGGAAGTCGCAGTCGATGACACCGATGTTGAGTCCCTTCACATAGTGTAGGTAGCTTGCCGCCAGCACTGTCAATGTCGTTTTGCCAGCCCCTCCCTTCTGGGTGGAGAAGGCAATGAATTTCGGTTCTTTCATTTTTACTTCTTTATTTATGTACGTTACACGATATGTCTTTATGTCCCGCCCTATATCAGTCCGTATGTCTGTCCATCCGGATTTAGATAAGTCCCTATGTCCGTACTTCACCATGTACATCGGTATAGTTGTACTTCTGTATGGCTGTAAGTCCGTAGGTCTGTAGGTCCGTACATCCGTAGGTCAGGACGTATGTAGGTCGCTAAGGACGGTGCAAAGGAACTACATTTCTACGGACCTGCAAAGGAATCCATGCCATGTGGCCGCTAATGTCTGCTATCCGTTACGCCACACCAGCCAATCAGCGGAAAAATTTCTTTCAGATTATATAATGTTGAAAGTCTGTCCCGCCGTAAATGCCGACCTTTGCAGCCGCAAACAAAGTTCAGGAAGCGACGAACGTGTCGGCAAGACCGATATGTGTGCTGTTGAAGCGACTAATCCGTCCGCAAGGCGGATTATGTATGCCCGCAGGAGCATAGCAAGATGTCTTTTGAGTTACTCAAAAGGTTTCGGGTTACCCACGAAACTCTCATCTTGCCCTTGCAGGGGGCTGGGTCTGACTCCGAAGTCGTCATCCCCTGATTTGATGAAACGATAGTAACGTATCACAGATAATATGGAAGAAAACAAAAAGCGAAAAGCGGGTCGATACCCGAAGAATAACAAGTGTACCCACTGCGTGATGGTACGCTTCGACGATGTGGAATGGGCCAGATTCCTCACACTTTACGAACAGTCTGGCGTATATGCCAAGGCCGTTTTCGTCAAGTCGAGGGTCTTTTCCGAGCCGTTCCGTGTGGTGAAAGTGGACAAAACGATGATTGAGTTCTACGAAAAACTGTCATCGTTCCATGCCCAATTCCGTGGTGTGGCTGTCAACTATAACCAGGTAGTGAAGGAACTGCGCAGCCACTTTTCCGAGAAAAAGGCAATGGCCTTGCTCTACCGTTTAGAGGGTCTTACCCGTCAGATGATGGAGCAGGGACAGAAGATCGTGGCATTGGCAAAGGAGGCTAAGGAGCGATGGTAGCGAAGATAACTATCGGCTCTGGTCTCTTCGGGGCTATTAAGTACAATGCCGACAAGGTGAATGAGGGTAAGGGACAACTGCTTGATACTAACAAGATATTCAACGATGGTACAGGCAAGGTTGACATTGCCCAGGCCCTGCATGACTTTGAGCACCACATGCCATTGCAGATGCGCACGGAGAAGCCTGTCATCCACGTCTCGCTCAACCCCCATCCTGATGACAGGCTGACAGATAAGGAACTGACCGAAATGGCACATGAGTATATGCAACGTATGGGCTATGGTGAGCAGCCGTATATCATCGTGAAACATGAGGACATTGAACGTCATCACCTGCACATCATATCAGTCCGTGTGGATGAACAGGGTAAACGCATTAACTCTGACTTTACCCACAAGCGCAGCCTCGCCATTGTCCAGGACTTTGAGCGACGTTACAACTTGCACAAGGGTGAGAAGCGGGAGAACAAACAGCAAAATCCCCTGCATCCAGTGAATCCAGATACGGGGGACATCAAAAAGCAAGTGGGAAATACTGTCAAGACTGTGTTCCGTAACTACCAGTTCCAAACAATCGGGGAACTAAGGGCATTGCTGTCATTATATAACCTGACAGTAGATGAGGTAAGGGGTAATGTAAAAGGAGAGGACTATAACGGGTTTGTCTATTCCGTTATTGATGCTAATGGAAATAAGGTCGGGAATCCTTTTAAGTCTTCACTCTTTGGCAAGACTGTCGGCTATGAGGCACTTCAGCGTAAAGCAACTTTTTCCAAAAAGAACATCAAGGATAAGAATCTCACAGAGCCGACAAGGAAAACATTGGAGTATGCCCTCCGTCGCACATACGATAAGGACGAATTGGTGCAGATGCTGAAAACCAAAGGCATTGACTGTGTTTTTCGCTACACAGATGAAGGCAGACTATACAGTGCTACCTTCATTGACCATCGCACTCATTGTGTCCTCAATGGTTCACGCATTGGTAAGGAGTTCTCTGCAAACGCACTCGACAAACACTTCAACACCCCGATTGAAGAACAGCAGCCTTTCCGTGAGCACGAAGGTAACGAACAAGAGCGGTACCATGACAGCGATACGGATACCGACAGCAGTCAGGGTCAGACGCAACAGGCATCTGATGACAGCGGTACTGGGTACCGCTATAGCGCATCGAGTACCGCGTCCTTCCTTGATGCCCTTGACTTCCTCAATACCGATAACCCTGTTACGGATGCAGAAGAAGAGGCATTCAGACGCAAACTGCAGCGCAAGAAGAAAAAGCGTCGTGGCCCAAGATTGTAATCACCCTTTATTCAATAACAATAAAATTCAAAAGAACTATGCAACAAGAAGATGATTTGAGAGGTCTCGCTAAAATCATGGAGTTTATGCGAGCCGTGAGTATTATTCTCGTAGTGATGAATGTCTATTGGTACTGCTATGCAGCCATTGACGGCTGGCATCTGACAATGGGCATCGTGGATAAAATTCTGATGAACTTCGACCGAACGGCAGGACTATTCCATTTAAGTTTGTACACCAAACTGTTTGCAGTACTGTTGTTGGCCCTATCCTGTCTCGGCACCAAAGGCGTAAAGGAGGACAAGATGACGTGGCCACGCATCTGGACTTCGCTTGCCGTCGGTTTCGTTCTGTTCTTCCTCAACTGGTGGATTCTCGACTTGCCTTTCCCGTTCGTGTTCTGTACGGCACTCTACATCTTCACAATCTCCGTAGGCTATATCTGTCTGCTAATGGGTGGTCTGTGGATGAGCCGGCTGTTACAGAACAATCTCATGGATGATGTGTTCAACAACGAGAATGAATCCTTCATGCAGGAAACCCGACTGTTGGAGAACGAGTATTCCATCAATCTGCCGACACGTTTCTACTACAAAAAGAAGTGGAACAAGGGATGGATCAATGTGGTCAATCCTTTCCGTGCCACCATTGTACTCGGTACGCCAGGTAGCGGTAAGTCTTACGCAGTAGTGAACAACTTCATCAAGCAGTCCATTGAAAAGGGCTTTTCGATGTACATCTATGATTACAAGTTCAGTGACCTCAGTACCATTGCCTACAACCACATGTTGACCCACAAATCCGGCTATAAGGTGCTGCCCAAGTTCTACGTTATCAATTTCGATGATCCTCGCAGAAGTCACAGGTGTAATCCAATTCACCCAGACTTTATGACAGACATTTCCGATGCCTATGAAAGTGCATACACCATCATGCTCAACCTCAACCGCACATGGGTACAGAAGCAGGGTGACTTCTTCGTAGAATCGCCTATCATCCTGTTTGCAGCCATAATCTGGTTCCTCAAACTTTACCAAGGAGGCAAGTACTGTACCTTCCCTCATGCCGTTGAGTTTCTGAACCGCAAGTATGAGGACATATTTCCAATTCTGTCTTCCTATCCCGAATTGGAAAACTATATGTCCCCGTTTATTGATGCCTGGCAAGGTGGTGCTGCTGACCAGCTCCAAGGCCAGATCGCAAGTGCCAAGATTCCGCTGTCCCGAATGATTTCCCCACAGCTCTATTGGGTCATGTCAGCCAGTGAGTTTACGCTTGACATCAACAATCCGCAGGAGCCGAAGATTCTTTGTGTCGGTAACAATCCCGACCGTCAGAACATCTACGGTGCAGCCCTCGGCCTGTACAACAGTCGCATTGTGAAACTCATCAACAAGAAAGGAATGCTGAAGTCATCGGTTATTATTGACGAGTTGCCTACCATCTACTTCAAAGGGCTGGATAACCTGATAGCCACTGCCCGAAGCAACAAGGTGGCCGTCTGTCTCGGCTTTCAGGACTTTAGCCAGTTAGTCCGTGACTATGGTGACAAGGAGGCAAAAGTGGTTCAGAACACAGTCGGCAATGTCTTTTCTGGGCAAGTAGTAGGAGAAACAGCCAAGACACTGAGTGAGCGTTTCGGTAAGGTCCTACAGAAACGGCAGTCCATGTCTATCAACCGACAGGACGTTTCGACCTCCATCAATACACAAATGGATAGCCTCATTCCTCCAAGTAAAATCTCGACACTGACACAGGGTATGTTCGTCGGAGCTGTCTCTGATAACTTCGATGAGCGTATTGACCAGAAAATCTTTCATGCGGAAATCGTTGTGGACAATGCAAAAGTTGCTAAAGAAACCAAAGCCTATAAGTCCATACCCATTATTACTGACTTCCTCGATGGAAACGGTAATGACAACATGGATGAAATGGTGAAAGAGAACTATCTCAACATCAAAAATGAAGTCAAACAAATTGTAACTGACGAACTTGAGCGTATATCTATCGATGAAAACCTATGTCATCTCCTCAGTAAGAAGTAGAAGTGAAATCGGTAGGAGGAGGCTCACTCTTCTTACCGATTATTTTTTTCTCTTGCTTCTCTCATTTTTGCAGCCATTTCCCCATCGGTCATTGGTTGCCAAGGAATGACAATACGAAGATCGCTATCGATAATACAATATATGTTCTCTTCCTCGTTATCTTCCATACCAAAACCATCTTCATCTGCAAAATATCGACCATCAGGATAAAGCATCCAACAAAGACAACAAATGCCATTGCGGAAATCGTTATAACGCCCCAAACCACCATAATCCACATGTCGGTGATTCAAATCATAAGTGTGCTCAACCTCTTTAAGTTTATCCCAATCAAAATCTTGATCGCCAAATCCAACCAAATTACTGTTTTCATCTAACAACTGCCTTGCTTTGCCTGTGTTGAAATTGGCATAGAACAACGGGCCACGACTCTCTCCAATCCATAACATTCCCTCACCTATAGGATGAATTGATAGTTTTTCAAGTATAGGATGTCCTTGGCATGTAATGCCTCGTTCATCACAACTAAAAGAAAGTCCCGTTATACAATTCGTATCATTGCACGTTTCCTTTTCCGTTTCATCTGTATTCGTATCAAACGGAGGCAATAGACGCTCAGCTTTATCATATCCCACCTCATAAACATTCTGGCGATATAAGTATGGCCCATATCCTGGTTCTTCTTCTGTAATAGCAAAACCAACGATTTCGCCTAGTTTTACATTTCGAGAACTTGTTTCAATAACCTTTGCTTTCCAACGCCATAAATGGGAACCACTTCCCTGTACTGACAATTCCGGATCAGTAATCAGTTCCGTCAATGTTGCTTCGTGATACCGACACTCATATATCCTATCACCTTTCTTCAACTTACACTTTTCCATATCACCAGCCTCCTTTATGCTTCTTCTTTCGTGTATATAATTTATCCGACTTGTGGATTTTGTTATGTGAATGAAAACCTGGACCAAGCAGTTCCATTTCTGCCTCACGTCCGCCGCGCCTCATTGCCTTAATAGCATCGAGATTGGTTGTTTGCAATATCTTCTTTCTCACTTTCTTCATCCGTTCACATTTTTGTTACTTCACCACGATAGAAATCATCTGCCATGTGCAGAATCAAATCGTGCATTTCCAAATCATCCTTATAGTACTGCGGAATGGCATCGTAGCCTATAGCAGCACCTAAAATATTACCCATAACGGCACCAGTACTGTCGCTATCACCACCATGATTCACAGACGCAATCATGGCATCCTCAAAACTATCAAAGTGACGAATGGCACAATAGAGTGCTATAGCCAGTGCTTCGTCACCGACCCATCCTTCTCCAAGAGCTTTAATGTTCTGAAGGTCTGAACGATCATTTGTAGAAAGATCAATGGCCACCTTTGCCATACCCATCATCTCCAGATCCTCAAGGTGATGTCGTGGGAACAAGTCACCCAACTTACCCATACCTTCACGTATATACTCAATAAACCCTTCTCGCGTAGGATTCTCATCAAGAGCTAATCGATAGATGACATGGGACATCAGGGCTGCTGAAATGAAGCCCAACGGATGCTGGTGGGTTATCTCTGCAGCATCACCAGCCAACCTGTCTGCATCAAAAATATCCATCCGATTGTCAACAGCCGCGTAAAGCGGTATTGGAGCAATCCTCATGACTCCACCACATCCTTTACTGTTATTCATGGGATCGCGTCCTTTCTTGATGTCGTTGAGCGATGATACACATGTGTTACCTGGTGCACGACGGCAATTCAGTTCCGGCACATCACGTATCCAACATTCCGCCTTCCCCTTATGCATCCCAGTCTGTGTCTCCAACCACTCCAAATAGGCTCGACAAATAGCAAATTTTGGTTCGATTCCAAGTTTTGGAGCGTTCAGTAAACCATTGGCAGTGAAGAGTGTCATCTGAGTATCGTCTGAAACTACAGCCTTACCAGTATCACTACTATGAATATCGAGCCTTGTTATGCCCCGTTCTCCATAACGGGCCTGTATTCCCTCAAAGGAATAGATAAATTCCACAGGGTATCCTAATGTATCGCCAACGGCACCACCAATCAGCGAACCTCTTATTCTGTCTTGAATTGTATTCATTGTTTTTTCTGTTTTTACATATAATCTAGCGTCTTCTTACAGTAGGTTCCATTATAAAATACATCCAGCACCTGTTCAAAAATGTCATCAGGGGAAACTGCATCGAACAGAGTCATGCAGGAACGTACTTTCATCGCATCCAGACTTCCAAAGATATCAGTTGCAGCCATCTCTTGATGGGTGAGAAGTACTCTCGTTACCTCACGAAGCCTTTCCCCAAGAATCGGATGCTGCAAGTATGCCTCTGCTTCATCATATCCGCTTATACCATAATACTTTGCATTCCAACTACGTCCCAGAATAGCAAGCTGCGGAAAGATAAACCATATCCAGTGTGACCGTTTCATTCCGTCTTGTATTTCCTGTAGAGCCTGTTCGTAGTACAGGTTCTGTACCTCCACAAACCGCTTCAGGTTATATTTGTCATCAGTAGTTAAAGCCTCTACAAAGCCTTTTGGCAAAATGACATTCTCCACATCGATAGCATTCAGAAATAGTGGCGCAATATCTTCAACCTTAAAGCCTGCGATACCACAGCCAATCTGTGTGACATAAAACTTCAAATCTGGTCGCGATTTGGCAAACGCAATAAACTCATCCACGTAAGGCTTGATAGTTTCCACACCACCTTGCATGGTGGGGATAGCATAACTCTGTCCTTGCAAACCAAAACCTTGCCCCCATATCGCACCGAATCGCTCATGCGCCAATCGTGCAGCACCGCCTCCATGTGCTCCAGCAAGGTTGCTTCCAAAGACAAATACCTCATTCGACTTTAGTTCCGTAATCCTATTTGGTGTATAATCTCTGCTGTACATAATCACATACCTTTTCAACTTTTACTCAATTCCTTTATAATCTCCTTCCGCTCGTGAAAGACGGCCTCAGGGATAGGTTCAACACCATTCTTCTCTGTCATATACCTATAAACAGCATTCAGCATTCTCATTATTTTGTTTGTCGTGAGACCCTTATCTTTTCTGTAACCACAGATTGGTGGAGGGGCAATACCCTTATCAGCGGCATAGAAAACCCAGTATGTGCAAAGCGCAATGTCAGTACGATGGAGTCCCATAGCACAAGCGATATAGAACCGACCTTCATCAATCAACCTACAGAACTCCGGGAACAACTCTATCATCTTGACAATCCACTCTTCCTCATAGGCAACAGGAAATTTGAAATATCTGATGCCACTACGCTGACATAGCTCACTATAGAAGTCCGACGAATAGTCTGCTCTTAGGTCAATAATCTGACTGATGCCAGACTCTATCATGGTGTTCCAGGCATGCAGTTGTCGGGTCGAAGAAAGTGTTCTTCCCCGGAAGCCTCCATAGACCTGTGCCAAGTCAGGGATTCCTGTTGACATAATCCTCTCAACATCCAATCCGTCAGGTCTAATATTAGCTTTCACTGCATACTTATCCAGTGCGATCTCTTCTGTCGTTTTTCCTTCAGCATTCTTTTTAACAGCCTTGCTCACATGCCATCCGTCACAGAACAAGCACTTATAGGTCGTAAAGGAATAGCCGTATCTTTTCGTCATATCAGATGCTGCTTTCTCCGCTTTAGCCTTGCTCTTATAGGAAATCTTTGATTTCCCATCGCTCCGCTTTGCATGAGCATAAATAGAGAAAGCACCCCATGCTGATCTGTTTACTATCAAGTTGTCAAACCAGTCTGGCCGACTTAGCTGATCTTTAATCCAAGTACCAATATACTTGGATTTAATGTACCTTATACTTTTATATATAGTTCCCATATAATATTACTCAATATGTTTCTATGTGTATAAGGAGTGGACAATTATAGTAAAACTATCTTTTGTAGACAAAAAAGAGGTTTTACTTACTTCATAGCTGCAAGGCAGTTGCTAATACCAGAAAAATAGATAATCATATTTTGAACAATTGATTGTAGAGTCTTATCGCATCCTGCATGATGTCATAGTGGTCGAATGCCAAATGTGGCAAATCCGACAGTGGCCACCATTCTGCCTTGGCAGCATCATCCTGGCCAGCAACAGCGATTGGTTCATCAACGACTGCGAGGTAAGCAACGGTAACAGTTCTTCCCCGTGGGTCACGGTTAACCTTGGAATAGGCTCCTATCTGTTGTATCTTCGACAGTCGGAGTCCAGTTTCTTCCTCCAGCTCCCTGATGGCGCACTGCTCTGTCGTCTCATCCATGTTCATGAATCCACCGGGGAAGGCCCAGCCTCCCTTGAAAGGCATGTTGCCCCTCTGAATCAGCAGCACCTTCGGCTCTGCTTCTCTTGTTATTACGATACAGTCAGCCGTTACAGCCGGTCTTGGATATTTGTATGTATATGCCATAATCGATGAATTACAATTCTTTGAATGCTTCCAAAAGCATTTTCATGCCCTCAGTAGCGGTTGTTTTGAAGTGAGTGAAGCCCAAATGCGTGCATTGAGCCATTTCTCCTGGGTCAATCACGAACTTGGGAACCTCATGGTGAGCGTAATTGATGAATCCCGCTGCAGGATAGACTTTCAGCGATGTTCCTATAACCACGAAAATGTCAGCCTTGCTTACAATGTCGATGGCGATATTCATGCTGTCAACGTACTCGCCAAACATCACGATATATGGACGCAACTGTGAACCATCCTCTGCCTTGTCACCCACCATGATGGGTGTTGTCAACGGATATTCCTTCACGCAGGTTGTGCGATTGTTCATCGAGCACACCTTACTCAGTTCACCATGCAGATGAATCACCCGAGTAGAGCCTGCACGTTCATGCAGGTTGTCCACATTCTGGGTGATAACCGTCACCTCATGCTCCTTCTCCAGCTCCGCAATCATGCGATGGGCATCGTTGGGTTCCACTTCCGAAAGCTGTTTGCGCCTCCAGTTATAGAAATCAAGGCACCTCTGAGTATCATTGTATAGTGCATCCGTGCTGGCCAAATAAGCCCACTCCTCATTCGTCCACAATCCATCCTTGCCTCGGAACGTGCTCAGTCCGCTATCCACGCTGACACCTGCACCAGTCAGAAAAACTATATGTTGTCGAGTCATACTTTTCTTTTTAGATATCAGTTAGACAATAACTTCTAATCCTATGTGGTCGCTCATTTCCTTGTCCCATGGGAACATGCGGAAAGATGCAACAGGGCCATTTGTATATGCGTAGTCGAGGAAGTACGGATCTGATTCACGAAAACGATGATAGTAAGTAGGGGTAGATTCTTTGCCAAACTCTTCACCCGTCTGTTTGTGATAGATACTGTGTAGTCCGTTAGATTCCAACAGTTCATTTACCATCAGCATATCACCATACCTCTTAGTCTTGTCGTACTGGTTCACATAACAGTTGAAGTCACCAATGACCAGCGTCTTATAGTCCTTGAAGTGCGGAGCATATTCCCGAATGATTTCCTGTGCTATTTGAGGATATGGCTTCTTAGTTCTGTCGTCAGTCGGCTTAGTTGGCCATATTCCAAGAATGAGGTAATCATCAACTATAAGGGGTATAGCATAGTCATGATTGGAATTAAACCATTCAGGAACATACCCTTGACCCTTCTTCCAGACTATGCCCAACCCTTTCCATTTCTTTTGGTGGTAGAAGTATTCAATGCCACACCATTTCATCTCAAGGTTTTCGGGCAGGTGGGCATCTTCAGGGCAGGTAATCTCAGGAGCGACAAGCACATCAGCTTCTAAGCCAAGAAGTTTTTCAATCTTCCAAGGCTGACAATCATTGATATTATAGCTGACAATCTTCATTTTGTTGCTTATTTATATTGATTCAGTCTCCGGTATTTATCAGCAATTTCAAGGAGTACATTGAACTTCTTCAGTCTTTCTTCCGATAGTTCTCCTCTTGCAACTCGCTTTTTGGTGGCCTTGAACCAGTTGAGCATATCGTGCTCTTCAAGTCGGTGCTTGGAAGGACGACGATGATTAGTTTCCATGAACTCCATCATCTGCTCATACTGCTGTTGCCATCTTTCTTCTTGCGTCATTATAATCCTGAACCGTCCAACTCGTCAATATACTCCAAACAGAAATCTTCCAGGCCGATGTAGTAGATGCCGTTCTCGTCAAACCATGGCACAACATGATCACGCACCACGACAATCTTTCGATACGAATCACCTGTACGCTGCAAAGAATTGGTTTCTTGCAGTCTCTTCTCCTCGTCAGGGATGGCGAAGGCCGACTGGATGTAGCAGCGGCGATTGCCTCGATTCACGACAAAATCCACTTCCAGTTTTGAACGCTTGCTCTTGCCTTGTTCGTCTTTATAGTTGTATTCCACCACTCCCACATCGACATTAAAACCTCTGACGCAAAGCTCGTTGTAGATTACGTTTTCCATCAGGTGAGTTTCTTCCTGCTGACGGAAATTCAGCTGTGCATTACGTAAGCCCACGTCGGTCAAGTAATACTTCTGCGGCGTATTGATATATTTCTTGCCCTTTATATCGTATTGTTCGACCTTACGTAGAATATAAGCTTCTGCAAAATAGCCCAAGTAAATGCTGATGGTAGAATCATCTATCTTGGTATGCTTCACAGAAGCGAACGTGTTCTCCAGTTTCTTCGGGTTTGTGAGAGACCCGATGCTGCTGGCTACGATGTTCAGCAGGTCATCCAACACAGAGATGTCCTTTTGGATATGATTTCGTTCAATCACATCCGTCAAGTAAGTCTTTTTAATTAGATCCTGTAGGTACTTGCTTTTCTCCCTGTCAGTCTTCAGTGCCATCACCCTTGGCAGTCCTCCGTAGGTTACATACTCCTGCCATGCACGGCGTTTGTCTCCCTCATACGCCGCATAAAACTCCTTGTACATCAACGGGTTTACGTGAATCTCATCACCCCTGTCCTTGAATTCCGTCATCACATCTGTTGAAAGCATTTTTGAATTGCTGCCCGTCACATAGATATCCACATTCTTCAAGTCCAACAACCCTAAGAGGATATCCACAAATCCTATCATAGCATCCTTATCGTCTATCCACGGATTCGGAATATTGCTCACCTCCTGAATTTCATCAAGTAGTACATAGTATTGTTTCGTAGTATCAGCAATCTTGTCCCGTAGATACTTATCCAGTTCCAACGGATTCCGGTATCTGGCATTTATTGCCACATCCAGTTTTAGCATTATCAGCTGCTCATCAGATACCCCATCATCTTTCAGGTAATCACCAAAGATATCGAACAACAGTACCGACTTGCCACACCTGCGGATGCCGGTAACCACCTTCACCCGCCCATTGTCGCGCTTCTCTATGAGTTGCTTGAGATAATAATTCCTATCAATTCTATCCATACTTCCGAATATTTTGCGTATTTACGCACTACTTTCGGATGCAAAGATAAGCAAAAATACTGAACCATCATCATGTTTTCCGAAATATTTGCGTATTTACGCATCTTTTTCGGAAAAAGCAGCAAAAGACTGGAAGTTTAGTTCACTGATTAGAGTGCGAGAGAAGAACCTCGTCAAGGAATTCCTCTACTGTATAGACTCTGTCATTGACACATCCATAATGAACAGGATAGGGAATCTTGGCGTATTTCTTGAATTCCATATTGATGAGAAATGATGTCATCATGCTGGGGATACCTGTGGAAGTGACAGCATAGGTAAACCCTGCATCCTTCAACGCTTTGGTGAGGATACCTATCTTTTCCTTCACTTTGCAATTCACAGCATACGGTAACACCTTGTTAAGACCGTTCTCATAGTCCTCGTCTGTCCTGTAATATGTTTCTGCCCATCCGTCCATGATGTACTATTTAATTCGTTTGCCTAACTGATATATTGCGTAAGCCCAGAGTGTTTTGTCTTCTCCATAGATCAAGTCTTCACCTTGTGCGTCTCGGTAGGCATCCCATCCAAATTCGTCAACATAAAACGCCATTTCCTCGACTCCATAAATGAACCTGATACTTTTTACTGGCTTCAGTTCGAAAGAACCCTCATTACATACATTGTCAACCGTATATGGATCGTTCAAGTCTATCGTAAAGACATCGGCAGTACTATTCAGCCACTGCCATCCCTTTTTGCCAATATGAACGACCAGTTCATCATTCACAATCTTTGGGAAGTGGGTGGCCACCTGATGGGCTGACGGCAGATTGTCAGGGGCTAATGGATAGTCGAAGAGACCCAGCTTCCCCTTTACACCTGTGATTGGTTCATCAAAGAGCCATGCATTTTTAAGCTGCCAGTGTGTCTGTCCCTCTCCAGCCCAGAAAGATCCGCTATTCGTCGTAAATCCAACCACATCCACGTATCCAATGATTGCAGATAGGGGCATGTCCTCAAACTCAGGAATGATACCAAACTTCCTAAGGTTGCTGATAGTAGATATTTCCTCAGGCATTAGATACTTAAGGTCATAGTCCTTAGGAATAATCTTCCCACTGGAATGAATCAAGATGCGTCCAGGAGCTGTTTTTGGTTGCCAAGTACGGTTTTCAATGTCCTTCACACCGCTACAGATGAGTGAAGCCCAGGGCTGTTGTACTGACAATGTCTTCATTTGCTTTTCATCTTTCTCTTCTTCTGAAGATTCCGCAGCCATCCAGTAGAAGGTCTCTTCTGGCTGGAGGTCGTATCTTGTGGTTTTTTCTTTCACATAATTGTCTATCAAGTGAAGCCATGCCTTTGGCTGCTTGATCATAGCAGGGTATTTTATTCCAAATTCCTGTTGGCATGCTGCTACAATCTGGAGGATGGAAGTACCCACGTCGAGAGTCATCATATTGTCTACCAACAATTTCACACTTGCATCCTTGCGGATGTCTGTCAGTATGCCCAACTTAACTTCCTGTGCTGACGATTCCTCCTCGCCTTTATTCACTTCGATGTCAAAACCGCCTTCCAATAGGAATCGTTTCAGCAGGTTGTTCACTTCGATATTCACTTTAAATACCGACATCTTCTGCCCAGTTTTTGCTTCAAAGTAAGCTTTAGCCTTTACGGCGTCCACAGACTCCTTCAAGCGAGAGAAACGGTTGAACTCGTTCAGGTTCTGCTCAGTTATCTGCAGGTTGAGCATGGTCTTTAGCTGTTCCCTGTCCACTCCTAATATGTTCACCAATTGACTAACGCGGTGGTCTTGCTCAGTAGTCATATATTCGGTGATGTAATCACGGAAGGTCTTGCCTGGCTCCAGTGTGATGTTTGCGCTTTGTACATCGTGCAAGAATATCTCCGCATATCGCTGTTCCTCCTGTGGCAGAGAAGCAAACGAGGCCGACAGGTCGTTCAAGAGCTGTTGCAGCTCCTCTTCGGTCACGTTTGGCTGTTCAAGGGCTTTGCGATACCTCTCGAAGTTGTGGTTCATGTAGTCGGCATCTATCTTCCCCGTGTCTATTTCCGACAAATGCGGGTCAAGGTCGTATGGTGGCTCTTCATCCTGCGGGTTGCCGCCGCCACCTCCACCACCGCTACCGAACAGTTCCTTGTATCTCTGCACCAGGGTATTGTATGTGCGCTCATCGTGGTTTACCGTCACTTCTTCGCCATTGGGACAGAGATAGGTAAGTTTTCCCCAATTGAAGCCTTGCACCTTGGCTGCGTCGAGGTATTGATTGTATTCACGGAAGAGCACGGCAAACCGCCCTCTGAGTGCGGTAGCCTCTGGCAGTCTGGCAAAGTTCTCAATCCCAGCTTGTTCAAACAACAGCGCTATCTCACGATACTTCTGGTTCATGCCTCCAAGATTCACGTCGAGCTTGCTCACGAAGAGTCCTAAAGGTTTGTCACCAGAATACAGACGAACAGCTTCCTTGATAAGATAGTCCATCGTATGCGGATGACTGTAATACTTGATGACTCCGAAAGGTTTTTCATCTCGGCTATATAAACGGTTGGTGCGCGAAAAAGCTTGTATCAGCTCCTCGTACTCTATCACCTTGTCTATATAAAGCGTATTCACCCACTTCGAGTCAAATCCCGTCAACATTTGCGATACCACTATCAGCAGGTCGAGCCTTTTGTCACGGTTGGCTGGTTGTTCCAGTCCGATGTAGGGCTTTTTATGCGCCAAACGGTTCGACAGGTCTTTTTTGAACTTGGCATGCTCAGCAATAGTATAGCTTTGTCCGAACATCTCCTTATAGTCGCTGATAATCTCTGCTAGAGCATTCTCCTTGAATATCGTTTTGTCGGGGTTGTCGTTGGGCAACGATGGGTCGAACAGAGCTGTTACCTTCAGGTTGGTAGCACGTTCTTTGAATATCCGATAGTACTTGATGGCTTGCGGTATGCTGGGAACGGTAAAGATAGCATGAAACTTATGGTTTTTACTCAAAACGAGCCATCCTTCCAATATGTCATCTACCACAGCGTTCATGTGTTCTTCTGTTAAGTACTGCGTGGCAGGAACCATGTCCTCGATGCCGCTTATCCACATGCCTTCTTCGCCATAGTGACCAGCCATCGGCAAGCCCATAATGCGGTTGAAGATGCGGGTTTTCTCCTCGTCCTGCATCACCTCTTTAACGCTGTTTGCACCAGCACAGTTCAATGCTACCTTTGTTTTCAAGTCCTTGTCCTTATAGGTCATCACCTTGTAGGGGTCAAACCCCAGCACATTACCATCGCGTATGCCGTCGGCAATACTATAGCGGTGAAGTTCGTCACCGAAGATGTCAGTTGTGGTACTCTGCTGTCTGCGATTCTCGTCCTGTATGGGCGTGCCCGTGAAGCCGAAGAACATGGCGGTCGGGAACGTCGCCTTGATATCACGGAAGGAGTCACCGAAAGTGGAGCGGTGGCACTCGTCAACAATGAACACAATGCGCTTCTCGCGAATCTTCTTCAGGTCGGCCTGTCGGATTCCGTCCTCGGCAATGATGCCAAGTTTCTGGATGGATGACACAATGAGGGTGTCGCTAACATTGGGTGACTTCATCTTGGCTATCAGTGCCTGCGTGTCCTCCGTTTCCTGTATGGCTTCGTCCTCTTGTGAGAAGTTTCGGTATTCGCGAGCCGACTGAGTACCTAACTCTATCCGGTCAATCACGAAAATGACTTTGTCGGCATTGCCGCTGTCGGCTATCAGTTGTGCGGCTTTAAAACTCGACATGGTCTTGCCGCTGCCTGTGGTATGCCAGATGTAGCCACCCAATTGGTGGTCTGTGTCGTGCCAATCACGATGCTTGGCTACACGGTCATAGATGGCTCGAACGGCGAAATACTGGTAAGAACGTAACACCTTCAACACACCGTCGGTACGGTCTGCAATGGTATAGTAGCCAATCAGTTGGTGGGCCATCGGTATGGAGAGCAGATAGGTGGCTATGTCTTTCCAGTCATTTTGTGGCACATTGTTGAAATCAGCCCAGTGGAAGTAGAAGTCTTTGTTGAATCGCCCATCAGGGCCGGGATTGGCAAAGTAGACCGTTTCTTCAGGATTCATAGCCACGAAGATTTGTATCAGCTGGAACAGTTCGGAGAAGATTCCTTCACGCGAGTATTTCTCTATCTGGTTATAGGCTTGACTAACGGGTATGCCACTTTTCTTCAGTTCTATGTGAATAACAGGCATACCGTTGATTAGCAGCATAAGGTCGCCGCGTCGCTGTTGCAACAAGGGCGAGGATGACGAAAAGTGCGGCTGCTTCACAATCTGATATCGGCTCTGTCCGGCCGCTATCTCGTGCGGATCGAAGATTTTTAGCGTAATCTCCTTTCCGAGGTGTAGCGTGTCGGCTGGATTGTCGCGTTTCACGCTCACTGTGCGCCCATTGATGAAACCGTTGAGCATCTGCGGTGTGCGCAACGTGCTTATCTGGTCCATCAGCTGCTGCATCTCGCCCTCCGTCAGCCGTTGGCCGTTTAGACGGTCAATAGTATTGTTGTTGTCGAATAGGATGTTGGCCCAGTTTTTGAGCAGATCCTTCTCTGTGGGGTGACGGAGCACTTCTTTCTCCCATCCCTTTTTCGACAGCATCTCTATCAATGCGTTCTCAAACTTTTCTTCGTTATTGAATGCCATAGGCTTCTGCTTTTCTATTTTATCAAGCAAACATCTGCTGTAAGCAGGCATGCTTAAGGGTTCTTAACTTTGCGATTTCTTCTTTCGAGCTGTTGATGGCCTCGTCCTGGGAGCGGAAGAAGTCACCAATCAGGCACTGCTCATCATAAGATGGCGCAAGGAAGGAGAAACTTTCATATTCTTGTGCATTAACTCCTGGCTGTCCCGTCCGTTGTGACGTTATCTTGATAAACTTGTCATAAGTACTGGTTTGTGTTATAGTGAAAATGAAATAAGGTGAATAGTCCTCTTTTATTCTTGCGCGAATTAAGAAACCAGCAAAATACACCTCACCGTCTTTCTGGGAATATAGGTATGTTTTTCCCACAGAAGCACCTGTTCGTGCAAATACCAGATCACCTTCTTGTAACCTATAGGAGTCAGGTATAAAATCAAGTTTGGGAGAAGTGACATCAGTTTTATTAAAGAGCCTGGTTTCATCATCAATATCGGTGATTCTCAAGTACTTCCTGTTACCGTCATATTTCCCTGCGGCAGCATTCAAACCATATTCCAATGGTTGGATTAGTGTTTCCTTGATAGTCATACGCATCCATTTATCTGTGAATCCCTTAAATCGAATGGGGGGGGCAATTTCTTCATCACTCGGGAACATCTTGTCAAGCAACGCCTGCTTCATCTGGCGTAGTTTCTCCAACTCCTGTTCCTTTGCACCAATCAGTTCGTCCAACTGCTGAAAAAACTCACCTATTTTCTTCTGCTCGTCTTCTTCCTGCGGCCATGAAAAGGTTGTATCAGCCAGTGCGGCCTTACTAATTGATAAGACTTTTATTCCCTGCAATAACGGAACTAATTGTGAATGATAGGAATCAGAGTTAAATCGATAGCCTAAAAAGTTTGGAGAGAAATAATCGTTCGGTCTTGCAACAATTGTATGCAACCCTGCTACTACATTATTGCCATCTGCATTTTGTATTTCAACAGCTTTACCTGCTGTTTCATCTTCCGCGGTATCTGCAAAGATGACATCTCCATTCATAAGAAGAGAATCAGCATAGTCAGAAACGCTGCTGTTCGTTATGTGCGGAATAACATCTGCCTGTGCATCAACAACAGCATTATACTTGACAAGGATGTCTCCATAATGAATATCTTTGACATCTCCAACTTCTGCATTTAGTTTGTCTCGAGAAAGACTATTATGAGGAGTGTCAAAATTGAATTTGGCACTCATGGTAGATTCTTCCCACTCTCCTTCGAACCCCTTGAATCTAATATTTGGTTCTTTCTTTGCCATACTACTTCACATTTAGAGTCTTCTGAAATTCTGCCAGTCCGATGTTGTCAGCCTCACTGCCTTGCAGTTGGCCAATGAGGTCGTAGAGTCGGCTCTCAGCTTTATTGATGCGCAAAGCAATGTCCTGATAGGTGGTGGCGTATTTCGCTGCAAGTCGCCGTACTCGCTCTGTAAGCAGAGCAATTACTTCAGTAGGCATTCGAGAGAGAGAGGCAGTAAGTGGAGTTATCCATTTCATGCGTAGCAAGTCGATGGCAGTTTCCTCGTCAACAGCTTGAACGGCCTGAATAGTTTGCGATTCTAATTCTGAGCGCAGTTTCTTCAGTTCCTGGTTCAATCGCTTCTCTTCCTTCTTCATGTCGGCAGTAGGTTCTTCCTCTTCAGCAATTTCCGTCAGACGAGCCTCTTTCTCAGAGATGGTGAGCAATGCATCTTGAAATAGTGTTTCCTGTACCAACGAGAAAGGCAGCACATGTCCTTCGTAACCGTCCTGCACCTCACGGTTGTTTTTCACCACCATGTGAGGATCTACCTGACGGACAGCATCCATACCTTCAGTCTGCAGAATCTCTAAATCAGTGGCAACGTGCTCCCAGTCTTGGCTAAAGAATTGGAAAGCCTGATACTTATTTACCAATGTGAACGGCTGTAAGCGACGGAACAAGTCATCACTAATGGCCGTCTGTGTCTGTTGGACATTCAGCGAAGCCATCGGCACAATGAGCGTCTGCTCCAAGAATGTACTATAATTGCTAAAGACAGTCTTATAGTCAGTCTCGAACTGCTTCACTTCTTCATTATCCTTGATAGTCTGCTGAACATTATCCGTAGCCAAATGGCTATAGCCGTCGGCATTGATGGTAAAGAGTTGCTGGCGCAGCGTTGGGAATGCCTGCCAGTAGGCTGACAGCGATGCCAATTCCGAGTCTGGTATGCCACCGAACATCGTAGCATAAATGTCGTACCGCTCTGGTTTGGGAGTGCTATCAACATAGCGCGAGATGTTCAGGTTATAGTCGTTCTGGCGAATAATGTCACGGCTAACCAGACGGGCAAAGTCTGGTGTCTGAGTACGAGAGGTCACTGCATCCACTATCTTCTTGATATCGCAAGCACGGAGTCGGTTGTTCTTGCCATCCTTCTCAAAACCTGCAGAAGCATCTACAAAGAGGATGCTCTCGTCCTGGCGCGTCTTTCGCTTCAGCACCATCACAATGGTAGAGATGCCCGTGCCGAAAAACACCTTTTCAGGAAGCCCGATAATGGCATCGATGTGATTATACTCCACCAGTTGCTTTCTTATTTGATATTCAGAGCCACCACGATAAAGGACACCGTGCGGCAGCACGATGGTCATGATGCCAGAAGGCTTGACGTGATAAAGGTCGTGCAACAGAAATGCATAGTCGGCACAGCCTTTGGGGGCTACACCGAATGGAGCATATCGCGGGTCGTTCTCTTGATCCGTGGGGTCCCACTCCTGCGAATAGGGAGGATTGCTCACTACGGCATCCACATAGAGCGGGTCGTAGGTGCCCTGTGGATCACTTTCATCGAACATAGGCCAGTCCATTGCCAGTGTATCACCATTGCGGCACTCGATGTTCGAGGGACTGATGCCACGCATAATCAGATTCATGCGGGTCAGGTTGAAGGTATTCTGCTTCAGCTCCTGGGCATAGTATTTGATGTTGTTTTTGTCGCTGATGTGCCGAGCCACCGACTTGCCTATATTGATAAGTAGCGAGCCGGAGCCACTCGTAGGGTCGTAGATGCGTATCTCTTCCTGTTGGCGCAAATGGTGGGCAATGATTTCCGACATCATCACCGACACCTCGTGGGGTGTATAGAACTCACCAGCTTTTTTGCCAGCATTGGCGGCAAAGTTGCTAATCAGATATTCATAGACAAAGCCCAGCACATCATAGTCTTGACGGCCATCTGTCGGAATCTCGCGGATGAGACTGACCAGATCGCGCACAGCTGCATTTTGCTCAGCTGTAGATGTACCCAGTTTGCTCAGCCCTGTTTGGAGTGTGTCGAAAATCTTGTCGAACAGCTTTTTGTGATTGGGACTAATCTTACGGTCGAAGGCAGAAAGGGCATCGCGTACATTGGCAACTGTGAAATCCTTCCCCATCTCTAACCAAGTGGAAAAGAGATTCTCGTAGGCAATGAAATACCCCAATTCCTGCTGGATGAAGTCAACGGTCTCTGTATTTGCCTCAGTCATCTCCTTCAATTCTTCGCCGGAGATACCGTTGGCCTGAAGGTAGCCCACCTCCTTGTCAGAAAGGAACTTGTAGAAGATAAAGCCCAGAATATAGTCCTTGTATTCGTTGGCCTCTATCTTGGAGCGCATCTTATTAGCCGAAGCCCAAATCTTAGATGCTAACTGTTGTTTGTTCATTATTCGTAGCCCTGTTATTAGTTGCACATATCGCGATGCAGAATAGCAGGCATACAGGCACAAAAATGGCGTGAAGCCATCCTTATGCACTTACCTAAGGGGCAGACCTGAGAAATTGGAACCCCCGACCACGTATAAGGCTGCGACACGCCAAGGCGTGCGCAAAGCTAAGATGTGGTCATTGGGAATCCTCTTGATAGGGTCTTCCCCTGCTTCATAAATCGAACTATTCCAAAACAGGTTTCTCAGGTCTTTTCGGTAAGTGCGAAATAATCAGCCATGCATCATCAGTCCGGGATTTCTCCCCCGAAACCATCTGCAAAGATACGAATAATAATTGAAACTAAAACATATTTCCACAATTTTACACATTATTTAATAGAAAGCACTGTTTACCATCGCTACAGAGGCATTAAATAGAATAGAACTGGCATTTTGTTAGTCCCCATTGAATATATAGAGAGTACAAGGTTAGAACATGTCTTCGCCGCCTACTTTGTCACCACTTCGGATAAATGGAAAAGAGGTACTGGCAAACAAGGAGAAAGGCTACATGTAACCAGATAAGACCGCCCGCCCTTATCAATTGGGGCGAACGGCCTTATATCTGTGAGCGGACGAGCTTATATCTGCGAGCGACCGCTGAGTTCTGAATTTTGACGCTTAGAGATGCGACAATAATCCGTCAACTATCTGGCTGAAGAGTGGGCCGCACATACCTCCTGCGCTGGCAGGCAATCCATCTTTCTCCAAGACAACCATAACAGTATAATGAGGATTCTTAGCGGGGAAATATCCACACAGTTCCATTCTGAAACTATTGTCTTGGAAGCGAAGAGTCCGACCACATGCTGCCACATCGATATATTCGTGTCCGGCTTTCTTGTAAATGCCGTCAGTTACGCAACGTTCCATTGCCCTCTGAACTGGCTCGATATATTCGGGGTAGCATATCTGTTCGTGTATGACGGTGACATCTTCTGTAGCCCCACATATCTTTACCATCTTACCACCGTTAGCTATGGCATTATAGAACGTCAACATCCCTATCAGGTTATCGGGCTGTCCATTCAGGTAGAAGTTGATTTGGTGTTCGTATGCTTGTCTGTCAGTTCCGTATGCTTGTTCTATGGCTTTAGTCAATCCTACCTCCGAACGGTGGGCAAGTGCATCTTCCAGTGTAATCTCGCCATAACCGCCTCTGCGCCAGTTGTGGTCTTTAATGAGTTTTCCGCTCTTACTCTCATAGATACCGCAGTCTGTATCGATTATGGTGTTCGATGAAATATTCCCCGTCCACTGTACGGCAAGATAGGTGGCAACACCGTGCATATAGTCGTTCTCCCTGTTGAATGTATCTTCATACGGAACGATGTAATTGCCAGTGTCTTCCAAAGAACTGTGAGCCAACACTCTTCCTGTTTTCGTCTCAACAACATACACGATTGCCTTTTTACATGCGTCTGTCAACATCCTGCCTCTGCTTACGCTATCAACATACTCTTGGATGCTTTGTTCTTGTTGGATGATAGGAATTTCTTCCGTGATTACATTTTCATTTTCCAGTCCTCCACTAAGTGCCAGCAACCTTTGTTTCTCCAATTCGTCTATCTGAATATTCTCACTCGCATAGTAATTCAGTAGCCACCTTGCACCCTTTCTGCCTAAGAAACCGTGTTCATCAGCTCTCAGGTAATATCTTACAGCCTGTTCCGGGTCATACACACTGTCGCACACCTCTCCTGCATACATCTCTGCCAGAAACTTGTTGGCAAAAGGAATTTTGTCTGACATATTAATGAGCCTTTCAGCATTATACGGTTGTTGGTTCTTTCCCAGGAATGCCGGAGCCATGCACAATAACAGTTCGCCAAAAGAGCTGCCTTGTTCTGCGCCATATCGTATAGTTTCAAGTCCACCGATAGTATCACCTTCTTCCACCTGCATGGCACCATTGATGACATAACCCTCGGGCTTACCGTTTGCGACTAGCATTGACGCAACATTCTTCACTTTGTCACGATCCTTTCTGCCGATTTCGTCCATCGCCTCAAACATGAGCCTGTAGCTATCATCCTCTGGCAATGCTTTGAGGTAATCATTTAATCTAAGGCTGCTATCGTACTGCTCTGCCATTGATAACATGGCAGTCATACCAATGAAGTCAGCCTTTACAGAATTTCCCTCGCGATAGAAATCTGCCAGTTTCACGTATGCACCAGCATCACCCCAACGGGCCTTCTCCAAATAGTAGCGGTATTCGCCATCTTCCTGATTCACTGGCTGGACGGGGTTAGCCAACTCACTCTCAGTCAGTTGGTCTGAGCAATTTGTCAGGCCTAACAAGACCACAAAACACAAAATAATCTTCTTCATACTCGTTTATCTTGATCGTATTCTATTTAGATACTACGGCTTACACCTTCCCTTCTTCCTCATCCTATATTATAAAGGTTTATAATTTACCTCTTTCATCGTTTACCTCAGAAAGCAGAGCCCGAACATCACTAACGGGCCTGAATGGTCTCAAGACATTGAAATCTTTGTCAATTACGCAGTATATTTCAACTTCGTCATTATCTTCCATTCCGAAGCCATCTTCATCTGCGAAATACATTCCGTCAGGATATAGCATCCAGTAAATGGCACATATTCCATCACAGAAGTCTGAATATCTTCCCATTCCGGCATAGTCAACTTCCATTCGATACGCGTCTCCCGTATGCTCTATTCCGTCAAGGCTCTTGTAATCAATGTCTTCTTTAGTAAAGCCTACGACTTTACTGTTTTCATGGGTCACCTGCATAACCACGTGGGATTAACCGAAAATTTTGACCAATCTGAAAATGAAGAATTTCTTGTCAATGACTCCCCTTAGCTGAGCCCTAAAGTCCTTGATTTTTGCATTGAGGGATTCTGC
>JAEEGJ010009332.1_pt1 | contig 26355 bp, 20 predicted proteins | sample 8958761 | NCBI WGS metagenome assembly JAEEGJ01 (sample SAMN16246546, study PRJNA631951) | gut metagenome | biome: gut microbiome; feature: rumen; material: RS-attached | host: Bos | place: Iran: Karaj | collected 2018-10 | reverse complement strand
GCAAAGGGCGCGGCAACCAGAGGCGCCATGAAGTACATGGAGAAGTACAAGCTTCCCATAGATATGATCCTTGGAACCAGCGTGGGAGGCCTTCTGGGAGGCTTTTACGCCTTGGGCTACAGCCCGGACTACCTCACGGAGCTCATCCGCGGAATGGACTGGGACCTTGTGTTGTCGGACCGGGTGGATACCCGCTTCGTTCCCAAGCGCATGAGGGAGTATAACGAGAAGTTCGCCCTTTCTTTCCCTTTCTATTACAGGAGGGATACGGATTTCAACGACGCGCTTGATCACATTGCCGATTTTTCCGAGGGTAAGCTCAACGTGAGCTCGTCGGCGGTGGAGAACGCCACCACAAAGCTCACGGACAACCTCCGGAGCAGCCTTCCTTCCGGCCTTGCCTACGGGCAGAATATCAATCAGGTATTCTCTTCAAGGACAGTCGGTTACAGTGACTCAACGGATTTCCTGTCCTTCCCCATACCCTTCGCCTGCGTATCCACGGACCTGGTTTCCGGAAAGGCCAAGGTGTGGCACTCCGGCAGCATCAACTTTGCCATGCGTTCCACCATGTCCATCCCGGCGCTGTTTGTCCCGGCCCGTAGGGACAACCTGGTTATGCTGGACGGCGGCATGCGCAACAACTTCCCGGTGGACATTGCCAAGGACCTTGGGGCCGATATAGTTATCGGCATAGACCTCACCACGGACGACCCCAACATGACGGCGGATAAGGTGAGCAACATTGCCGATGTTGTGATGCGCGCCATAGACATGTTCTCCAACGATTCCTACGAGCGCAGCATTGCCGCCCTGGACTTGCACATAAAGCCGGACCTCACCGGCTACAACATGCTCAGCTTCAGTTCCGATGCCGTGGAGTTCATGCTCCTTAGGGGTTACCATGCGGCTGAGAACCTGTCGGATAAGCTGGATTCGCTCCGGAGGGTAATCGGCCCGGAAGAGTTTGAGATGAAGGGCAGGAAGGCGGTGGACGTAGGGGAAAGGTCCGTGCTGATAGACGGAATAGAGATAGCCGGAGTGGGGGAGAAGGACGCGGAGTACATACGCTCGCGCCTGTATATAAAGGATAGTTCCTTTGTGAACGCCCGCGTGCTGGAGGACGAGGTTGCCCGCATCTTCGGCGGCGGATCCTTCGACTTTGTGAACTACGAACTACTTGGAACGGAGGAACCTTACAGGCTCAAGATTCACGGCCAGAAAGGCCCCGTACACCGTTTTGGCGTGGGTTTCAGGCTGGATACGGAAGAGATTATCGCTGCGCTGCTGAACCTCGGCCTCAATACTAACGCCCTGCAGGGCAGCTCCCTTGACCTCACCGCAAGGATAAGCGCCAATCCGTACGCCGGGATGCATTTCAGGTACGTTCCGGCCAAGGGCCCCACCTTCAACGCGAAGGCCATCGCCCGCCTCACTGACCGCAATTCCGTCCTGTACGGGGACAATTACTTCAACGTATCGTTCTACGATATTAAGGAAGAGCTGTCCCTTAGCGACATCCGTTTCCTGGACGGTGAGTTCAGCGCTGGCATCTACAACGACTACCACAAGATCCGGAGGATTATGGGAACCACAGTCATAGGCGACTACGACCCCGCGTCGGATCCCTTGAGCTTCCAGGGCGCCTTTGCCGGCCTCAGGATGAACACCACTGATAGCGGCTACTTCCCGGAGTACGGCGTTAATATGGGAATAAGGTCCGATGTGGTCTCCAGCCTCATCCGAGACGGCGGAAAAAGCACCTTTGGCATCCTGGACGCGGATTTCCTGGCACCTCTTTCCGTGGGCCGGTTCGCAGCCATTCCCAAAGCGCGCGTGCGCTTCCTCTTCGGGGACCAGATACCCCTCTTCTACGCCAACCTCATTGGCGGTGACATTGCGGGACGATATGCGGAGCAGCAGATTCCGTTCGTTGGTATCAACAACGCCACGTTCCGCCGCAACTATCTGGGAATAGGCGGATTAGACCTGCGCTACAGGATAGGGAATAGCTATATAACCCTTTCCGGAAACGCTTCGTACGACTTCTTCAATTTCCGTCAGATCAAGTACGGAGAACTCAACTGGGGCCTTGGCGCATCATACGCTTACAACACCCCCGTGGGCCCCATCAAGTTCCTCATGCACTACTCGTCCATAACCAAGGGACTGGGGGCATATCTTTCAATAGGATTCAACTTCTAGCCTATGGAATACGCCGCCTGTCTTTCCCGTCTCCAGCGCCTTTGTTCCCGTGCGGAGTACTGCGCCCAGGACATGTATCGCAAGGCCCTCAAGGACCTGGAAGGGGACTCCGAAGCCGCCGCCCGCGTGGTGGCTTCCCTCAAGGCGGACAAGTACATTGACGATGCCCGCTACGCCTCCTGCTTCGCCCGCGAGAAATCCTCTCTCCAGGGCTGGGGCCCCATCAAAATCCGCTTCCAGTTGCGTTCCAAGGGCGTTTCCGAGGCGGATATCGCCGCCGGCCTCGCGGAGATCGAGACCCCCAAGGCGGACGCCAAGCTCCGCCGCCTTGTAGAAGAAAAATACAAAACACTGGAGGGAGACCCCCAGTGTAAATTAAAGCTCCTGAAATTCGTCCTCTCCCGCGGCTACGAGTATGACCAGGTAGCTTCCGTGGTAGATGAAGTCATGTCATTCCGGGCTTGACCCGGGAATCTCAAAACCGCCATCCCAACCCTCCGTGCGCCAGCGTGGCTATCGGCCCAAACGTAGCCTCAGCAAATCCATAGAAGTGCTCTCCGCCTATTCTCAGGCCTAGAGGCGTTATGTCAGGAACGGGGACCACGGGAAGGGGAAGATGCCCGCCCATAGCGTAGATTCTCTCTGAATAGACTCCCAGTCCCACACCGGTATACAGTACGATTAATCTGTCCGGAGTCCACAGATGGCGCCACTGCCAGGTGATGGAGTATTCAAAGGATGTATTTGCCCAGCCAACAATCTCGCCTTCCTTGGAATTATATCTGGGCTTGCCTTCAGGGTCAAAACCTCCGGATTCGGGATACTGCATGATCTGGTGATGGCACCAGGTGGTTCCCAGGGTAAGGATGTGCTCGCTCCTGCGGGAGATTCTCATTACGCCTGTAAGGCTCAAAACAGGATAGCTGTAGGGCCCGGCGGTACTCTGGCCTTTCTTTGCCAGTTCATCCTTCACATATGAAGAAGGTGTAACCCAGCCATTCATATAGAAAGGCTGGAGGCCGGTTCCAAGTTCAACTGAATAGGTCTTATTGAACTTTGTGGCCTCCTGAGGCTCTTCCTGGGCGGCGGCAGAAAACGCAGTAACCAGAAAGAGGGTGATAGTCAGAAAACGCGGTCTCATAACTTGGGATCCATCTTCACGGTGATGTCACGTTCCCTGAGGTCTGCCAGCGTGGTATCCTTGACGGCGAATTTCTTGTCCTGATCCTCGAAACGGATGTACGGGCCTTCGTTGTTCCTGAGGTATGGGATTTCTACGGTGCATTTGCCGTCGGCGCCGGTGGTGCCTATGAGCTGCTTTCCGTCATCAGTTTTCCAGGCACTTGCAGTGATTTTCACGCCTTGAATGGGCTTACCGTCTGTGTGAGAGACAAGGGTAAAGGTCATGGGAGCCATTCCGCCTTCGCTTAGCAGGGGATCATAAGGCTCGCCATAGCAGGCCTGGAACACAAAGAGAGCACCAGTGAAGGAAATGCCTTGGAGAATGTTGCGCAAGATTTTCATAGCCGTGACTTTTACCTATAGAATCCCGTTTTTTTACTATCTTGCACAAAAATAAGAAAAAAATATGAATCCGCTGCTTTTCCGCCTTTTCAGGGACAACGAAACCCGCGTTCATGAATTGAACTACCTGTTCTGGGAATGCACTACGCGCTGCAACTTCCGCTGCCGTCACTGCGGCAGCGACTGCGGCATGGCAATAAAGGAAAAGGATATGCCCCTGGAGGACTTCCTGAAGGCCCTGGACACCATTCCTCCCGTGAAAAAGCCCGGAGACTTCAACGTGGTCCTCACCGGCGGTGAACCCCTCATGAGGCCGGACATAGCGGAAGCCGGCCGTGAGATCCTGCGCCGCGGCTTCAGCTGGGGCATGGTAACCAACGGATGGTTTTACGATGAAGCCATGCATGAAAAGCTCATGGGAGCCGGCATGGGCGCAATAACCGTGAGCCTGGACGGTCTTGAGGACAGCCACGACTGGATGCGCGGCATCCCCGGAAGTTTCAAAAGGGCTGTAAGAGCCATAAGCATCATTGCGGCAGAACCCCGCCTCCTGTACGATGTTGTCACATGCGTGAATAAACGCAATCTACCTCAGTTGGAGGCTATCTACAGCCTTCTTTCCGGTATGGGAGTCAAGCAGTGGCGCCTTTTCACGATTATCCCCATAGGCCGCGCGGCATCGGACCCGGACATGCATCTCACGGATGAGGAGTTCGTTACTCTGATGGAGTTCATCAAGTCAAAGCGTGAACAAGGCGGCCCCATGACTGTTACGTTCAGCTGCGAGGGATACCTTGGCAAGTACGAGGAAAAGGTGCGCCAGGTGCGTTTCTTCTGCCATGCCGGAGTGAACATAGCTTCAATTCTAATAGACGGCCGCATCTGCGCCTGCCCCAACATAGACAGGGACCGTTTCTCACAGGGCAACATCTACCAGGACAATTTCTATGAAGTCTGGAACAAGCGCTTCCAGCCGTTCAGGGACCGCAGCTGGGCAAAGACCGGCATATGCGCGGACTGCAAGGAGTGGAAGAACTGCCTTGGGAACGGCATGCACAACCATCACGGAGAGCACGCAGAGCTACTTCAGTGCCACTATCACAAGACCCTCTGTGACAATGAATCCAAAAAATGATTATATTTGTATGATTGGAACAAAACAATAAACTCTATAGATAATTATGGTAAAAGTTGACGTGAAAGGCTGCGCTTCCTTTGTGGATGCCGCCAAGTATGATGCTTATGTAAAGAAGGCCCTGGACGCCTTCGACGTTCTTGAAAGCGAAAAAGGTGCAGGCAACGACTTCTTAGGCTGGAAGCATCTCCCTTCAGAGGTTCCCGCCTCAATGATCAAGGACATTGACGATATCTGCAAGGACTGGAGCGCCAAGGGCGTGGACCTTGTGATTGCAATAGGCATCGGCGGCAGCTATCTTGGCGCAAAGTGCGTGATTGAGGCCCTGAGCCACAACTTTGCCAAGCAGCTCAAGAAGAAGGACGCCCCCGAGGTGGTCTTTGCCGGCAACAACCTCTCCGAGGAGTACCTCGCAGAGCTCATGGACCTTGCCGCAGAGCGCAATGTGGCCTGCATCGTGATCTCCAAATCCGGCACCACAACTGAGCCTGCAGTTGCATTCCGCATCGTGAAGCAGTACATTGAGGACCGCTACGGCAAGAAAGAAGCTGCTATCCGCATCGTGGCCATCACTGACGCCAAGAAGGGCGCCCTCAAGACCCTGAGCACCCAGGAAGGCTACAAGACCTTCGTTGTCCCTGACAACGTGGGCGGCCGTTTCAGCGTGCTCACTCCCGTGGGTCTTCTTCCCATCGCCGCCGCCGGCCTGGACGTAAAAGCCCTGCTGGAAGGTGCAAAAGAGGCGGAAAAGGCACTGGCCAGGAAGTCTGCCGACAACCCTGCCATCGTTTATGCCGCAATGCGTAACCTCCTTCACACAGAGTACGGCAAGAGCACTGAAATCCTTGTGAACTATAACCCTAAACTCACATACGTTGCAGAGTGGTGGAAGCAGCTCTACGGAGAGTCCGAGGGCAAGGATGGCAAGGGCATCTTCCCCGCCAGCGTAAACAACACCGCAGACCTCCACTCAATGGGTCAGTTCATCCAGGAAGGCTCCAGGGTGATGTTTGAGACCGTTCTCCACGTAGAGAAAGCCCAGCGCTCCGTTGTCATCGAGGCCGATGACCAGAACCTTGACCAGCTCAACTTCCTTGCCGGCAAGCACGTGGAGCACTGCAACCACATGGCAGAGCTTGGAACAGTCCTGGCCCACATCGACGGCGGCGTTCCGCAGCTCCAGGTGGCATTCGAGAAGGTGGACGCCTTCAACCTTGGCGCACTCCTTTACTTCTTTGAGTTTGCCTGCGGCATCAGCGCCTACACACTTGGCGTGAACCCCTTCAACCAGCCCGGTGTCGAGGCCTACAAGAAGAACATGTTCGCCCTGCTTGAGAAGCCTGGCTACGAAGAGGCTACAAAGGCCATTCAGGCAAGGCTATAAGGCCGCAAATGTAAAAGGTTCGGAAAAAATGACCGAACCATTTACATAAAACGGCACTGTAGGCCATATAACGTAAAAGGTTCGGCATAAAAAACCGAACCTTTTACATTTTATAAAAAATGGTGGGGCCGTAAGCCGCTTTCTGTTTTTAAATCTGACATTTATCTTCGCAACCTACCCCCCGGCAAAGAGCGGGCAGCCCTGAATCTACCGGTATATTTGGTCTTGCAGGCCCGTGGGCGGTACCCTGAGTGTGTTGCCACAAACAGTCGTGAGCTCTTGCCTCGCATTTTCACCCTTACCGCAGTAAAGCGGCCCCGAGGGGCCTCCTGCGGCGGTTGTTTTCTGTTACCGCTTGCCAAAGATTACTCCCTGCTGCGCTTTCCGCAGACGGGTGCCCTGTCCTGTGCGGACTTTCCTCAGCGAAGTGTTCCGGAAATGACGGGGGCCCTGGAACACGACGCCGCGACAGATCGTCCCACCATTTTGTGGCTGCAAATTTACACAAAAATTCTTACCTTTGTATCATAATGCGATTTCGATTGCTCATACTTGCCTTCTTCTGCCTTTCTGCATGCTCCAGCGCGCAGGTGAAGGAGTACAAGGCAAAGGTAGTGGGGGAGTACCCGCACGATGTCCGTGCATACACCCAGGGGCTTTTCTTCCATGACGGCACTCTCTATGAGACCACCGGCCAGTGGGGAGAGAGCAGCATCCGCACCGTAGACCTTGAGACCGGAAAGCCCATCGTTTCCAAGAAATTGTCCTCCAAGTACTTCGGAGAGGGCTCGGTAGTTCTGGACGATGACCTTTACATCCTCACCTGGACAAACAAGGTTGCTTTCCGCTACGATGCCCGTACCCTCGAGTACAAAGGCTCCATTGGCTACCCCCGCGAAGGCTGGGGCCTCACCACGGACGGCCGGCAGCTCATAGCCAGCGACGGCAGTTCCATGCTCTATTTCCTGGACAAGGACCTGAAGGTTACAAAGCGCCTCAAGGTCACCCTTAAAGACCGCCCCCTCCGCTATCTCAACGAGCTTGAGTGGATAGACGGCAAGATCTGGGCAAACGTCTACACCTATGACATCATTGCCATCATCAACCCTTCCACCGGCAAGGTAGAAGCCACAATAGATTGCTCCGGCCTCCTCCCGGACAGCCTCAAAAAGCCGGACACAGACGTCCTCAACGGCATCGCCGCCGACGCCCATGGCAACATTTATATTACTGGCAAGTATTGGCCCAGATTATATAAGATTGAATTGGAGAAAAAGAAGAAATGAAAGTGTAGTTCCTGAAACTGTAGCGCCCACGCTTCATCAGTGGGAGGGGCCCATCGAAGATGGGAGGGACGAGGACCGAAGGTCCGAGGTTTCAGGAACTATACTTTCATTTCTGAACAGAAATACAGGGGTATCGGGAAACTCCCGGTTGAGAATATACCCTCATAACTTGATACGGTTCATACCGTCGTAAGGAACATGAAAAAACTATTGCTTGTGGCAGCGTGTGCTGCCGTGTCTGCGCTGGCGTTCGCGCAGCAGGAAAAAGTGGAACGCCTTGATTCAGTTGTTGTTTCCGCTTCAAGGGCGGGCAAGAAAACCCCGGTTACTTACACTAATATCGGCAAGGATGCCCTGAGGGCGGCCGATCCACAGGCGTCGCTGCCCATGGCGCTGAACCTTCTGCCGTCCGTGGTTACGTATAACGAAGGCGGAACCGGCCTTGGCAACTCCGCCATGACTATCCGCGGCAGCAAAGGCTCACAGATAAACGTTACCCTCAACGGCATCACCCTCAACGATGCCGAGTCCCAGGAAGTCTTCTGGGTGAACATTCCCTCGCTCACGGCGCTCATTTCCAGCGTCCAGGTCCAGAGGGGCCTTGGAACCAGTGCAAACGGAGCAGGTGCCTTTGGCGCAAGCATCAACATGAATACCGCATTCGTTTCACCCGACCCTTGGGCAAGGGCAGAGTGGAGTCTGGGATCGTACAATACTTTTATCACTACGGTCTCCGGCTCTTCCGGGCTCAGCGACAAGGGACTGTATGCTTCCGTGGCCTATTCAAGGGGCTCCACGGACGGATATATCCGTAATGCCTTCGTCCAGTCTCAGAGCGCTTTCATGGCTCTTGGGTGGCTTGGAAACGGACAGTCCCTCAGGTTTACATACCTTATGGGAAAGCAGCGAAGCGGCATCACCTGGGACGGAATAGATCTGGAGCAATACAATAAGGACCGCACCTACAACGGCGCCGGAGAGTACTATGACGACCTTGGCAATACCTATTATTATCCCAACCAGACGGACAATTACGCCCAGCACCATCTCCAGCTCAACTACACCCGTGCCTTAAGTGGGAACCTTGCCTGGGCTACCACGCTCAACTATACGCGCGGGGACGGCTATGACGAGTATTACAAGCGTAACAAGAAGCTGAAGAACTATGGCATAAGCGATCCTTCCGGTACCGCTCCGGCAAAGAGCGACCTCACTTACCGCAAGCTCATGGACAACGACCTCTGGGTCCTTAACTCCGACCTCAGGTACAGGACCGATGTGCTGCATATCACGGGCGGGGTCAACATCTCCCGCCACCGCGGCGGCCACTGGGGAGAGGTCCTCTGGGTAAAGGCATTCGGTGACCAGCAGCCCGGTTATGGCCAGGACGACTGGTATCGCGCCGACGGCCTCAAATACGATATCGGCTCGTTCGTAAGGGCGGAATACTCACCTCTGGCGTGGCTCACAGCATATGCGGACCTCCAGTACAGAGGCGTTAAATACACGCTTTCCGGAAAGGACGACGACTGGCTGGAATATGGCGCCAACCCTGCGGACATTATGGACTGGAGCCGGTTCTGGAACTTCTTCAACCCCCGCGCCGGAGTCACCGTAGCCAACGGGCCGTGGAAGACCTATTTCTCTGCTGCGCTGGGCCACCGTGAACCCGGCAGGAGCGACATCAAGGAGAACATAAAGGGTAGCGGGGCGGACATCGTCCCGGAAAAGATGCTGGACCTGGAACTGGGCTGGTCCTACGAAGGGAAGGCCTTCTCCGCCACTTCCAACCTCTATCTTATGGAGTACTGGGATATGCTGCTGGAGACGGGAAGGCTGTCATCGTCCGGATACGCGATAAAGGAGAATGTGCCCCGTGCGTGGAGAAGGGGACTGGAGACCTCGCTTTCCTGGAAGGCCATGCCATGGCTCACCGCCGATGCCAACGCCACCCTCTCCCTTAACCAGATTGCCGATTATACCGCTTATGTGCCTTTCGAGGACTATTCCGATACGCATCCCGTGAATTACGGAAAGACCACGATGCTTCTGTCTCCGTCCGTGGTTGGCATGGCTAGGCTGTCCGTTGTACCGTGCGCCGGTTCCGTAATTGCGGCCGATGTAAAGTATGTGGGGAAGCAGTTCGTGGATAACTCAATGAGGGAAGAGATGGCAATACCGGCCTATGCGACGGTCAATCTCTCGGCTAGCAAGGCTTTTGAAATAGGCAGGTCTGTGCTCACTGTTTCTGCCTACGTCAATAATCTTTTGAATAACCTCTACTACGCCTCAGGATGGAGGTGGGAGAGCTACGATCCGGCCTCTGATACAGTCTATTCCGGTATTGGAGTGTACCCTCAGCCACCTATGAATTTCATGTTTAAGGCAAGTCTGAGTTTTTAAAATATTTTATTAATGAGAGAAAAGTTTAAAAAAATTTGGTAATTGAAAAAGTATTCTTAACTTTGTCACAGTAAAACGCTTCTTCTAACCAAATAATTAACCTTCCATAAGGTAAGAATACACTACTAACTAACCAAGAAACCGCTCGCAGTGACTGTGAGCGGTTTTCTTGTGTAGAGTTCCGGTAGAGGTTTCAGAGTCTCAGCCGCCCCCTCCTGACGGTGTTCTCAAGCAGCGTCCCGGGTATTATGTGCCTGATCGCATCCACGACGGCATTCATCTTTGCTTCGTGGATGAAATCTGTACGCATCACCAGGGAGATGGTCCTTTGGGGAACGGGATCCACAATTGGGCGGAGGCACTTCTGCTGACTGTACATTATAAGGTTCGAGTGTGTTTCGGGGATGATGGTTATGCCTCCGTTATCGTTCACAATCTGTATGAGAATACCCACGCGGCCGCCTTCAAAGTAGCCCTCGTATGTAAAGGCTTCTTTTTCCAGTTCCGAAGGGTCCAGCTGGCGGAGTCCGTTTCGTATTATCCAGATGGGCTGCTCCAGTAATGACTCTCTCCTTATGCTCTCCCTGGAGTATGCGGGATTGTCGGGGGAGATATAGGCCAGGAAGCGCTCATGATAGAGCGGTATTTCAAGAATGTCCGGCTCTCTCACGGGACTGGAAATTATCCCCATATCGACTTCTGCCTTGCGGAGCTTGTCCTTTATTATGGAGGTGGGCATTTCTTCCGTCTGAAGCTCTATAGAGGGGTAATTCTTTCCAATATATTTATACATTCCAGGTACCACGACGGGGACGACGGTGGAGATGAGGGCAATCCTGAGCGGACCGGACAGCATGTCTTTTTCCGACAGGGTCATCTCCCGGATCTGCTCGGTGTTATACAGGACGACCTTGGCCTTGTCTATAACCTTTCTGCCTATCTCCGTAGGTGCCACCGGGTAAGCGTCCCTGTCGAATATCCTTGCATCCAGTTCCTCTTCCAGCTTCTTTACCATGATGCTCAGGGTGGACTGAGTGAGACCGCATGCCTCAGCCGCTTTTCCAAAATGCCGGTACTCATCTATTGCTACTATGTAGCGCAGTTGCTGAAGGGTCATAATTGGTAATAATTGATTTTATCAATGCAAAGATAAACATTTTTATATTGATAAATGAGTTTTTGGGCAATAACTTTGCCGCATCAACTGAAACCGAACTATGAACTGGAAGATAATCGCCTGGTATACAGGCGTCTCGTTGCTACTTGTGGCAGCACTCATGAGCGTATCCGGCATAATTGCCTTGTTTACTCCCGGCGACGATAGCCGTGTGCCGCTGCTGTTGTCTGCTTTTCTTACCGGGACTGTGGGCATCTATCCGCTGTTATTTGTTCGCAGAGGAGGGCATCGTCTCACTTTCAGCGAGGGTAACTGCATAGTGGTTATAGCCTGGTTAATGGCCTGCATCTTCGGGATGTTTCCTTTCCTATTTTACGGCAGGGAGTTTACGCTGGTGAATGCCATTTTCGAGAGTATTTCCGGATTTACCACTACGGGCGCGTCCATACTCAATGACATTGAGTCCTTGCCGCGCGGGCTTCAGTTCTGGCGCATTTCAACTGCCTGGGTGGGCGGCGTTGGAATTGTCACTCTGTTCTCCATGCTTACCGGCAGCGCCAATAAATCGGCTTTGTCAGGCGCAGAGATATCCAGTGTGGCCCGCGAGCCCTTTGCAGGGGAGAGAGGGAACAGCTTTGCCAACAGGATGCTCATTATGTATGTATTGCTCACCGTTGTCACTTTCTTCTCCCTTAAGCTCACCGGCCTTGGCTGGTTCGATTCCGCAGCACATGCAATGTCGGCCTGCAGCACCTGCGGATTCTCTACCAAGAATACCAGCATAGCCTTCTTCGCCAATCCGGCCGCGGAGATTGTCCTTACAGTTGCAATGCTTGCCGCCGGACTGCACTTCGGTCTGCTGTTCATGACTTTCATAAAAGGAAAACCTAGGTTTATCCTCAAGTCGGAGACTGTGAAGATATTCGTTTCGCTGGTTCTTCTTGCTATAGCCGTTGTGACCGGCGATCTTCTGATAAACGGCGGGTATTCCTCATTTGGGGACGCCCTGAGGGACGCATCGTTCCAGATAGCTTCAATATCCACCACAACCGGGTTCGCCACTCAGGATACCACTCTGTGGCCGCCTCTGAGTATGTCGGTGATTATTATCTGCTCCCTTATTTGCGGCTGCTCCGGCTCCACTTCCGGCGGCATAAAGATAGACAGGGCCATCCTTGCCGCTAAGGGAATACACCGGAAAGTGAAGATGACGGTGTCTCCCGGCTCGGTCTGCTTTGTCCGTGTGGACGGGAAGCTGCGTTCCGACGAGCAGGTAAACGATGCCTATGCCTATATATTCTGCTACCTGTTCATCCTGGTTGTCTTTGCCGCCCTTAATATTGCCATGGGGCTTGACTTTACAACGGGCATAACCGCCTCGGTGGCATGTATTGGCAATGTGGGGCCTGGTTTTGGCGATGTAGGCTCCATGTGCAACTATGCCGCCTTTCCGTCACTTCTGAAGGTGTCCGGAATGCTGGAAATGCTTATAGGCCGACTTGAGATTTTCCCCATCCTCTACCTCTTCAGGTCCATAAGCAAGTAGTTGGCGTTTTTGCCAGTTTGTCCACGGATTTGGCCGTTTTGGTGGATAAGTTTGCGTTTTGCCGGGTTTATCCACCGATTTGGCGTTTTTGGTGGATGGTGTAAGGCGCCGGACAAGATTTTTTCAGTATATTTGTGTAGAAATACTGAGATATGCGTTCGTACCTTATATCACTGTTGAACGTTGTGTGCGAAATGGCGCCATACCTGCTGCTGGGTTTCCTGATAGCGGGTATTCTGCACGTGTTTGTTCCCAACAGGTTCTATACCAGGTATCTGTCTCGGGACAACAAGTGGGCTGTGCTGTTGGCTGCGCTGCTTGGAGTGCCTCTGCCGCTTTGCTCATGCGGGGTTATTCCCACGGCTATAGGTCTTAGGAATGAGAAGGCGTCCAAGGGCGCCGTGGCATCGTTCCTTATAGCTACGCCTCAAACCGGTATAGATTCCATACTGGCAACGTTCTCCCTTCTGGGGCTGGGCTTTGCGATTATACGTCCAGTAGCTGCACTTGTCACAGGTGTATGCGGCGGACTCCTGGTGAACCGTCTCGTTAAGGATGACGATGACTCAGTATCGTCGGCAACTTCATGTGAAGCAGAGACCGGAAACCGGCTCTGGAGGGTCCTGAAGTATGCTTTTTACAAGATGATCAGGGATATCGGCGGACGTCTTGTGATTGGCCTTCTCGTGGCAGCACTCATACAGGTGGCCATTCCGGACGAGTTCTTCCTTACCTTCGGAAACCAGCCGCTGCTCCAGATGCTGGTGATTCTGGTGGTTGCCGTGCCCATGTACATCTGTTCCACCGGCAGCATTCCCGTGGCGGCGGCGCTGATCATGAAGGGATTGTCTCCTGGCGCCGCTCTGGTTATGCTCATGGCCGGCCCGGCAGTGAACCTGGCATCCATCCTTGTGGTCCGGAAGGCCCTGGGAAGGCAGTTTACGTGGATTTACCTGCTGGTCATCGTAGGGTTCTCAATACTATTTGGCCTTTTGGTCAATGCCATCGACCTGAGTGTTTCGCCCAGGATTACCGATACCTGCTGCACAGACCAGGCTGCGCTTCCTGGCACCTTCAAGCTAATCTGTGCATCGGTTCTGACCTTACTATTATTATTCGCGCTTACTATGAAACTGTTCGATCGTTTCAAACACAAACCCGCAGATCCGGACACCGCCGTATATACGGTTGAAGGTATGCACTGCAGCCACTGCGAAGCCGCCGTATGCCGCGCCGTGGAGGAAATCCCCGGAGTGGAATCGGCCAAGGCAAACGCTTCCGGAAAGACACTCACAATCAAAGGTCCCGCCCCGGAAGAAGCTATCCGCGCTGCCGTGGAAAAAGCCGGCTATACCTTCAAAGGGAAGAAATAAAACGCCAACTTATCCACCAAAAACGCCAAATCGGTGGATAAACCCGGAGGAGTGTGGGGGGCTATTGCAGCATTTCGGGGCGACGCTCGCGGGTGCGGGCGATGGACTGCTCGTCCTGCCAGGCGCGGATGAGCTTGGGGTTGCCGGAAAGGAGGACATCCGGGACTTTCCATCCGTTGAACTCTGCCGGGCGGGTGTAGACGGGGGCGGAGACAAGGCCATCCTGGAAGGAATCGCTGAGGGCCGAGGTCTCGTCCGTGAGGGCTCCGGGAAGGAGGCGGATTATTGCATCGGCAACTATGGCGGCGGGGATTTCACCTCCGCTCACAACGAAGTTTCCTACACTTATCTCACGGGTTATGAGGTGCTCGCGGATGCGCTCGTCAATGCCCTTGTAGTGGCCGCAGAGGATGATTATGTTCTCCTTGAGGGAAAGCTCGTTGGCCATTCCCTGGTCGAAGATCTCTCCGTCCGGGGCCATGTAGATAATCTCATCGTAATGGCGCTCCGATGTAAGCTCCTCTATATATCTGAATACGGGTTCCACCATCATTACCATGCCGGCGTCTCCGCCGTAGGAGTAGTCATCTACGGTGAGGCGGGGGCCCAGGCCGTACTTGCGGAGATTATGTATATGGATCTCTGCAAGGCCTTTCTTGACAGCCCTTCCGGGGATGGAGTGGCTGAGCGGTGAGTCCAGAAGCTCCGGGACTACGGTGAGGATATCTATTCTGAGCATGGGATTCTGTTTGGTCCTACAAAAATAGTGTTTTTTCGCGAATTATTTCTATATTTGTAGTCTATATAAATGTATAACTCTTAACATTGTTATTATGAGCGAAGAACTGAAGCCTGAGGTTACCAATGAGAAGACCCCAGATGTAGTGGAAAACCTTGTCCAGGAAGTTAAGGAAGAAGTCAAGGAAACTGTTGTAAACTTCGGAGAAAAGACCCTCGCGGAGCTTTCCTCCCTGTTTCAGGAGCTTCTGGACAGTGCAGACCGCATGAAACGGTCCAAGGAAGCGGAAGCCATAAAGTCCGCATTTTACAAGAAGCTTTCCAAGGAGAAAGCCGATGCCGGCGAGGACGCCGCCGTCGAGGAACCCGATGAAAATACGCCCGTAGAGGAGGCAACCGTCCCCATGCAGAGTGCTCCCGTGAGCCCCTTTGCCGCTATAGAGGCCGGTTTCAAGTCCCTTTACAACGATTATAAGAAAGAGCGTGCTGCTTATAATAAGGAGCAGGACGCCCTCCGCGAGGAAAACCTTGCAAAGAAGCAGGCCATCATTGAGGAGCTCAAGGCACTTGTGGAAGAGCCCGGAGAGATGAAGGACGCTTTCCCCAAGTTCCGTGACATCCAGAACCGCTGGAGGGATACCGGCCCCGTTCCTCAGCAGAACTTCCGTGACGTCAATGACACATACCAGCTCTATGTCACCAAGTTCTACGACCTTGTAGACATCAACCGAGAGCTCCGCGACCTTGATTTCAAGAAGAACCTGGAGCAGAAAACCGCCTATTGCGAGCAGGCCGAAGCCCTTGCCGGCGATGAAAATATCGTAGATGCATTCAAGGAACTCCAGAAACTGCACGAGCAGTGGAAAGACCTTGGTCCCGTTGCCAAGGAGTACAGGGATGCAATCTGGGAGCGTTTCCGCGCCGCAACATCCGTTATCAACAAGCGCTATCAGGCCCATTTCGAAGGCCTCAAGGAGCAGCAGGTCAAGAATCTGGAAGAAAAGACCCTCCTGTGCGAGCAGGTAGAAGCCATCGCGGAGAAAGAAATCACCTCTTCCACACAGTGGAACACACTCAGCAAGGAAATTGAGGAAATCCAGGCCAAATGGAGGGCCATCGGTTTTGCCACCCGCAAGGAGAACCAGAAGATATACGACCGTTTCCGTGCCGCCTGTGACAAGTTCTATACCCGCAAGCGTGCTTCCCTTACTGAGTTCAAGGACAGCATGAACGCCAATCTTGAGAAGAAGATGGCCATCATAGAAGAGGCCGAATCCCTCAAGACCAGTACGGACTGGAAGGCCACTGGAGACCGCCTCATAGAGCTCCAGAAGCAGTGGAAGGAAATTGGCGCAGTGCCCCGCAAGAAGAGCGAGCAGATCTGGAAGCGCTTCCGCGCCGCCTGTGACGAGTTCTTCACCGCACGTGACAACCGTCCCGCCGGCCCCGGCAACGTCGGAGCGAACCTGGAGGCCAAGAAGGCCCTCATAGAGGAAATCAAGGCCTATGAAGGTGACGAATCCGGAGCAGCTGCATTTCAGGAGAAATGGAACGCAATAGGCTTTGTTCCGTTCAAGGAAAAGGATGCTGTAAACGCCGCTTACCGCGAGGCCATGGCAGAGAAGTTCCCCGGCTTCGGCGGAAGGGGACCGCGCCGGCAGGGTGGCGGCAGCCGTCCCGGTGCGGAGCGCAAGCCTGTCACTGAGAAAGACCGCCTCAAGGAGCAGTTCAACACCCTACAGCAGGAAATCCAGACCTATGAGAACAACATCGGCTTCTTCGGTCTTTCCAAGGGTGCAGAGAAACTGAAGGCCCAGATGCAGGAAAAGATAGATGCGGCAAAAGCACGCCTGGAAGAGCTCAAGGCAAAGATCCGCAGCATTGAAACAGAGGAGTAGGAGAGAGAGATGGACAAGAATTCAATTATCGGCTTTGTATTAATTGCCCTTATCCTGTTTGGCTTCATGGGTTACCAGAGCCGCCAGGTGAGGAAACAGCAGGAGATTCAGGCACAGCTTGATTCTGCACGTCTTGCAGAGGAATACGCCCAGTGGCAGCTGGACAGCGCTTACAAGGCGGAGCATCCGGAACTGGCAGCCGCTCAGGAGGCATCGGCCCCCACCGCATCGGCTGCTCCTCAGTATTCAGATGCACAGCTTAATGCCGCCGCACAGGCAGAGGCCCAGACCTTCACGCTTGAGAACTCCAAGCTGGAGATTGCCTTCACTACCCGCGGCGCCCAGCCTCTTTCCGTACGGGTAAAGGACTACACCAACTACGACAAGAGCGACCTTTATATCCTCAAGGAAGGTAAATCGGAACTTGGCTATACGGTTTATGCTCCTACGGCCATCGACACAAGGAAGTTCACTTTCCAGTATGTGCCTGAAGAGTCCAACAGCAGCACTGTGGTAATGCGTCTCCCTGTAGGGGAAGGCTACATCCAGCAGAGGTATACCCTTGCCGAGGATTCCTATTCCCTGAACGAGGAACTCACATTCGTAGGCATGAACCTGGATGCAAACCGTTCCAGGAGCATTTCCGTTGATTTCCAGGCCACTCTTCCCCGCATGGAGAAGGGATACAAGAACGAGACCCAGTATTCCCGCCTCAACTACTATTTCCCGGACGACAACAAGCCGGAGAACATAGGCAACGGCCGCAAGGGAAGCAAACGTTTCAACAACAACATAGAGTGGTTTGCATTCCAGCAGCAGTTCTTCAGCGCCATCATGCGCGCTCCCGAGAACTTCAGCTACGGAGAGTTCGCCATTGACTTCGTCCCCAAGGACAGCCCTTCACATGACCTCATGAACTGCAGTGCCAAGATGCAGGCAGACCTCAAGCTGGATGGCGGCAACGGCCGTGCCAACTTCGAGTTCTACTTCGGCCCCAACAATTACAAGGGCCTCAAGGCGTACGGTCATGCTTATGAGAAGGTAATCCCTCTGGGCGGTAAGATAATCGGCTATTTCACAAAGTGGATTATCATACCTATGTTTGACTGGCTGCACAAGGGCATCACCAATTTTGGAATCATCATTCTCCTGATGACCATCATCATCAAGATAGTGGTTCTGCCTCTGGCATACAAGAGCTATGCTTCGTCCGCAAAGACTCAGGCGCTGAAGCCGTTCATCGACAAGATAAACGCCAAGTATCCCAAGCAGGAAGACGCCATGAAGAAGCAGCAGGAGACCATGGAGCTGTACAAGAAGGCGGGCGTGAACATGTTGGGAGGCTGCCTCCCCATGCTCCTTCAGCTGCCTATCTTGTGGGCCATGTTCCGCTTCTTCCCGGCATCCATAGAGCTTCGCCAGCAGCCTTTCCTCTGGGCAGAGGACCTGAGCGCTTATGACGATGTAATCCACTGGGGCACAAGCGTTTTGGGAATGGACCACATTTCCATCTTCGCACTCCTGATGGCCGTTTCCATGTTCTTCTACTCCAAGGCTACCATGCAGAGCCAGAACACCGGAGACGATCCCAATGCCAAGATGATGAGGGCCATGAGCCTGTACATGATGCCGGTCATGATGTTCTTTATCTGTAACAACCTCTCATCCGGTCTTAGCTACTACTACCTGCTGAGTAACCTCATCACCATGCTTGAGACCTGGATCATCCGCAAGTGGATTGTGAAGCCGGAGGAGATCATTGCAAAGGTGAAGGCGGCGGAGAACAAACCGGCTCCAAAGAGCAAATGGCAGCAACGTCTGGAAGAAGCCCAGAAGATGCAGCGCCAGAAGCAGCAGGAACAGGCCAAGAAAAACCGCAGATAATGAAAAGACTGGCGTTAGCAGTTATATCCCTTATTCTTGTTGCGTACCCCTCAGGTGCGCAACAAGGCTTTATTTGGGATGTGAACTACGCCGTCCGGGACTGGTCCCAGAACCTCAGCGGAGGCAAACAGTTCCCTCTGGATAATTATCTCCAGTATGCCCCGGTTCTTGCATACACCATTGCCCTTCCTTTTGCCGATGGAGATTATACCTGGCAGGAAAGAACTTGTGTGCTGGGAACGTCCTTCGCATCCATGATGGCCATCTGTTATGGCCTCAAATGGACAACGCATGTGGAGAGGCCCAATGGTCACAATAAGTCTTCCTTCCCGTCCGCACACACGGCCATGGCGTTTATGGGAGCGGAGCTTGTCCGCCGCGAATATGGCCCCTGGTGGGGTCTGGCGGCGTACACTTCGGCTGCGGCTACGGGATTCCTCCGCATCTACAACAACTGGCACTGGACGGGAGATGTCATTGCCGGCGCAGGGTTCGGCATCCTGAGTGCCTGCATTGGTTACTGGCTGCTGCCATGGGAGAGGGAAGTGTTCAAACTGGAATCAAAGAACGCTAGCGTGAGTGCAGCGCCGTCATATATGCCGGCACTCAACGCTCCGCTGGTTTCATTCACTATTGCTTTTTAAAGGTGATTAAGGATAATCTTCAGCAGCTTTGGAATGCTTTGCCCCAAGGGGTGAAGCTTGTGGCCGTGTCCAAGTTCCATCCGGTTGAGAGGCTCATGGAAGCCTATGACGCCGGACAGCGCATCTTTGGCGAGAACCGCCCCCAGGAACTGGCCGCCAAGGTGCCCCAGATGCCCCAGGACGTGCAGTGGCACTTCATAGGCCACCTCCAGACCAACAAGCTCAAGCTGGTCCTTCCGTACGTTTCCCTGGTGCAGTCAGTAGATTCCCTTCACCTTCTGGAAGCCATAAAGAAATGGGCCGTTGACAACAATCGCATCATCAACATCCTCCTGGAACTCCACCTTGGCGCAGAAGAAACCAAGCACGGCTTCACAGAGCGTGAAATATGTGATTTATTAGCCACTGAGGGTATAGGTTCTGAAAACAATGCCACCCTCGGCTTAGAGGGAGGGGCCCATTTATGGGAGGGGCCGGCGCAGCCGGAGTTTTCAGAACCTATACCCTCAGGGGCGTACGGTGTCCGGATTGTAGGCCTCATGGGGATGGCTACCAATACGGACGACATGTCTGTGGTGGAGAAGGATTTTGAGAGGATAGAAAAACTGTTCCGTAAACTGCAGGAGAGTTATCCACAGCTTACGGAACTGTCTATCGGTATGTCCGGGGACTGGCCTCTTGCCGTGAAGCATTCGGCCACTATGGTGCGCATCGGCACCGATATCTTTGGCCCTCGTGAGTATTAATGCGCCAGAATGGCACCTACCAGACCCAGAATTGCGTAGAATTCAGGGAGAGCGGCGTAAATGAGGGTGTTGGTGACAACGTTGTGACCCTGGGATACGCCCACGATACCGTTGGCGCAGACCTGGCCCTGACGGATACCGGAAATGAGGCAGGCAAGACCTGCGGAAATGCCAACACCGAAGCAAATCCATCCGTTGATGGTGCCGCCGGTGTATTTACCCATCATAACCAGGAAAGCCACGAAGCCGTAGATACCCTGCGTTGAAGGGAGAGCGGACAGCAGCAGGTAGCTGCCGGATGCCTCCGGTTTGCGTTTGAGCGCACCCTCTGCCGCGTTACCGGCGATTGTGGTGCCGATGGATGAACCGATACCTGCAAGTGCAAGTACCAGACCCAGTCCTAGATAAGCTAAAATCTGTTCCATAGTGTTATTGTTTGTTTAAAGATTTTTTCAGAGGGTTGTAAACGCGGCCGTTGGCCTCGTATCCGGCATTCTTGAAGAATTCCAGGAAGTTAAGACGCAGGGGGTGTACAAATGCACCCAGTGCGCACATGGCAATGTTGAGAGTGTGTCCGAAGATGACAAGGAGCAGGAACCCTATCCATTTTCCAATGTTGGGGGAGTCTCCCAGAATCATGACGCCCATGTCGTTGAACGCCATGCCAAGCATGCTGCCGGCAAGACCCAGGGCGTACAGACGGATATAGCTGAGTACGTCTCCAACAAGGCCGGTAATCATGTTGTAGGTGTCCCAGAGGCCCATTCCTATGTTGGCCAGCTTGTTGCGTTTGGGGTCGTTGAACACGAATATGCCAAGGGCGGAGACAATGCCAAGTACAATGACAATGATCTTGGTGAGCGCTGCATCGAGCACTCCTGCAAGTGCGAATGCCGCAACGGTGACTCCACCTACCACGAGGAGGGTCCAGCCCCAGGTACCAAGTGAGGCGGCAAAGCCTTTGGTCTTGGTTTCGTGGATGGTCTTGACTACCATTGCAAGGCAGATGTGCAGAATACCTACAACAAGCGCCAGGACCATTGTGGCATCGTTTCCGGCTATCTGGGCGGGGAGGAATATACCTTTAATGGGGGTAAATAACTCCCACTTGGAGATATCCATGGAGAAGAAGGTGTGGAAAAGGAATCCTATCACCACCGTTCCTATGCCAAGGGTGACCACGAGCCCTGCCATATCCTTGAACGAAGGAACCTTCTTGAGCAGAAGGCCCACCAGTACCAGTATGAGTCCATAGCCGGCATCTCCCATGCAGAATGCAAAGAAGAGAAGGAAGAAAACGCTTATGAAAGGCGTGGGGTCGAATCCGTCGTATGAGGGCCTTCCGTACATGTCCGTAAGGGTCTCGAACATCCTGACGAACTTGTTGTTGCGGAAGGAGATGGGAGGATTGTCGTCTACCTGTGCCGCATCCTTGAGATAGAAAACACCCATGGCGTCAAGAGCAGCGGTTACGCTGTCCTGGCACTCGGTAGGAGCATAGCCCACCAGAGTGACAAGGGTATCTTCCGCTGCAGGAACCGCTGCGCAGCCGGCAAGGTGAAGGTCCAGTTTCTCAAAGGTCTGTGAGCGGAGTTCCTTCAGTTCGGGAATACGCTCCTTGGCGGAGGCGAGCCGCTGCATGAGGTGCCGGTAATGAGCTTCCTTGTCACGTATTTCCTTCTCTTTCTGCTCAAGGCTCATCTGAGGCTTGGGAAGCTCTCCGGGAAGGTCATCTTCCCCTGCTACCACAAACCAGACGCTGCTCTTTTCCTCGGATACTGTTGAAAGGGCATATTCCTGTTCCCATTCCGGTTTGAAGGCCTTCTTTGAAACGCAGTGGAAATGGACGGGGACGCCGGCTTCCTGTAGCTGCCTAAGGATTTCAGGGTCATAGTTGCCCCAGACCTTGATGGCGTCACGCTCCTTGTCCAGGGTTTTGAGGGCGTCGGTATCTTCTGCGTAACGCATGAGCATGCCGCCGGCAAGACGGACGATGTCTCCGTCTATCCTCTCAGGTAATGTTCCTTCCGGGACTTCTGCCTTCTCCAGGCCATGGATGAGTCCGTCAATGAGTTCCAGCTGGCTCCACAGCGCATGGGACTGTTCGTCTATGCCTTTTGCGTCACGCGTGATGTCTACAAGGCCAAGTTCCTGGAGTTTCTCCAGGAGGTCCTGCTGTTCTCCGTTCAAAAGGATGAAGGAGTATTTTGTCATGGGAGTAATCATTCCTCGGAGGCCTCCTCTTCCTCTGCGTGGCGTTTCTTGACTATCTTGGACGATGCCTTGGAAAGGTTTTCCTCGTCTTCCATGTAGCGCTTGATCTTGCGTATGGCCTCCTTGTAGCCGGGAATCTGCACTTTTTCATACAGATTCACCTTCTGGGTGGTCTTGCGGCGGTTGTAGTCCAGTATCCTGGCCTTTTCTACATAGACCTCGGACTCTATTCCCAGGCGGGAGAGTTCCTTGAGGATTGCAACGCCGTCTGCGTACCACGCGGGTTTGGTGAAGGCGTTGAAAGGCTTTATCTGGTACTTGATCTCACCAAGGGCGGGAGTCTTCACACCTGCCACTTTCTTGGTGTAGAGATCCACATCCGTTATGGAGATGAGGCCTGGCTCGAACTCGTTCCAGAGGGCGGCAAGGTAGTCGTACCGCCGGAGTGCGTCTTCCAGTTCCTGTACAAGGCGTTCGCTGTCGTTTTTGGCTTTGCGCACTTCCAGACGGAGGGCGCTTTCCTTGTTCTGAAGCGTAGGGAGAGCCCTCTGCCGGACCTTGAGCTGCTTGCCCATCTCCGTCAGCGACGTTTTGTTATATTGAAAATTTATAGCCATTATTTGACCCAGTACTTATCTATAAGTGCTTGTTTGATACCGGTTTCCGCGGGGGAGAAGTACTTTGCGAAAAGCTTCCATGCGGTGTCCAGCATCTGGGTTATGGTAATGTTTACATCAATTGCAAGGAGTTCGCGTGCGTAGTCCTTGGCGTAGGAGAGGCAGCGGTGGTCGTAGTCGGAGAGGTCGAAGCCGTTCTCCAGTTTGGTCTTTGCGTTCTGGGCGTCGGCATAGAGACGTACGGAGGCATTCATCACCTGGGAGTGGTCTTCGCGGGTTTTCTTGTTCTGGACAAGCTGCTTGAGGCGGGAAAGGCTGCGGAACGGGTCTATGATGACCTTTCCGGTGTCTGTATCGGCCTTCAGGTACAGCTGGCCTTCGGTGATGTAACCAGTGTTGTCAGGGATGGCGTGGGTGATGTCGCCGTCGTTCAGGGTAGTGACCGCGATGATGGTGATTGAGCCCTCGGTAGGCAGCTGCACGGCCTTTTCATAGATCTTGGCGAGGTCGCTGTACAGGGATCCTGGCATGGAATCCTTGGACGGAATCTGGTCCATGCGGTTGGAGACGATGGAAAGGGCATCGGCATAAAGGGTCATGTCCGTAAGGAGGACAAGCACCTTCTCGTTCCTGTCTACGGCGAAGTATTCGGCCGCGGTGAGGGCCATGTCCGGCACCAGGAGGCGCTCTACGGGAGGATTCTCCGTGGTGTTGATGAAGCAGATTATCTTGTCCAGGGCACCTGCGGCCTCGAAACGTCCCTTGAAGTAGAGGTAGTCGTCGTTGGAAAGGCCCATGCCGCCGAGGATGATCTTGTCTACGTCAGCGCGGATGGCAACATCGGCCATGACCTGGTTGTAGGGCTGGTCAGGGTCGGCGAAGAAGGGTATCTTCTGGCCGGAGACCAGTGTGTTGTTAAGGTCGATGCCCGCGATTCCGGTAGGAATGAGCTGCGAGGGCTGGCGCCTCTTGTACGGGTTTACGGAAGGACCGCCGATCTGGCGGGGCTCACCGTCTATTTCCGGGCCGCCGTCGATGGGGTGGCCGTAGGCGTCGAAGAAGCGTCCGGCAAGCTGCTCTCCAACCTTTAACACGGGAGGTTCACCCAGGAAGGTGACTTCCGCATTTGTGGGAATGCCTTCCGTTCCGGAGAATATCTGAAGGGTTACCAGGTTACCTTTGATTCGCACTACCTGGGCCAGTTTGCCGCCTACGATGGCGAGCTCGTCATTGGAAACGCCGTCTGCACGCAGCGACACCGTGGCTTTGGTGATGCCTTCCAGTTTGGTATATATTTTCTGATATGCTTTCATGGCTATGCAGTCATTTTCTTAACGGTTTCGTTGTAGGCCCAGAACTGCTCGCTCTCGTAGGCGGAGTAGTTCATCTGGCGGAGCTCGTTGATGAGGTTCTTGAAGAACTCACGGCACTTCTCGAAGTCTTCGAAGTCGAAGTCTTTTTCGCAGATGCCCAGCACCAGGTCCAGCATGAATCTCTGGCGCTCGAGGGGGCAAAGGGCGTCGATGGCGTCGAAGGCATCCTGCTGGAGGATGACGAAGTCTACGAGCTCGCTCTTCCAGAAGCTGACGTGGTAGCTCATGGGAACGCCGTCGTCACCAAGGATGTTTATCTGCTCTGCGGCCTCTTTGCCACGGCGGATTATGTTCTTTGCCTGAAGCACTTTGTCTACCCATCCCTTTTCCACAGTCTTGTCCAGATAATCAATTATTTCCGGATAGTCCAGATACTTGGAGTAGGACTCCAGCGGGCCTACGGCGGGATAGCGCTTCTGGTCTGCACGGCCCTGCTCAAGGGCGTAGAAGCAGCGGGCGGCCTTCTTGGTAGACTCTGTGACGGGCTCCTTGAGGTTACCGCCGGCTGGGGATACGGTACCGATGAATGTAACCGCTCCGCGCTCTCCGTTATTGAGGATGACCATGCCCGCACGGGCGTAGAAGTTGGAAATGATGGCCGACAGGTCTACCGGGAAGGCATCTGCACCGGGCAGCTCCTCCATACGGTTACTCATTTCACGAAGCGCCTGTGCCCAGCGGGACGTGGAGTCTGCCAGAAGGAGGCACTTGAGGCCCATGGCGCGGTAATACTCGCAGATGGTCATTGCGGTATAGACGGATGCTTCACGGGCAGCTACGGGCATGTTTGACGTATTACATATAATAGTGGTACGCTCCATGAGGTGGCGGCCGGTGTGGGGGTCTATGAGTTCCGGGAACTCCGTGAAGATTTCCACGACCTCGTTGGCGCGCTCTCCGCAGGCGGCCATCACTATGACGTCTGCGTCTCCCTGCTTTGCAATTGCGTGCTGGAGCACGGTTTTGCCGCAGCCGAAAGGCCCGGGAATGAAGCCCGTACCGCCTTCTGCTATGGGATTCAGGGTGTCGATGACGCGGACGCCGGTTTCCATGATGCGGTCCGGCCTGGGTTTTTCCTTATAGCACCTGACGGCAACCTTTACGGGCCACTTCTGGGTCATGGTAACGGGAACCGGCTCACCTTCATCGTTGGTAAGAGTGGCAATGACGGTATCTATATTGTACTGGCCTGCTTCCTTTATGTCTTTTACAAGGAACTCTCCCTCAAACGAGAAAGGAACCATGATCTTGTGGGGCAGCCAGCCTTCCTTGACCTCTCCAAGCCAGTCTCCGGCAAAGACCCTGTCCCCGGGCTTTGCCAGGGGAGTGAAGTCCCACAGTTTTTCGTGATCCAGCGGGTCCGTGTATTCACCTCTCTGGAGAAATACGTCCTGCATGGTTGCAAGGTTGTTCTGGAGGCCGTCGTACACACTGGAGAGAAGGCCTGGGCCAAGGGTAACCTCGAGCATCCTGCCCTCGAATTCCACCTGGTCTCCGCCCTTGAGCCCGCGGGTGCTCTCAAACACCTGCACGGAGGCGTTCCTGCCGTTGACCTTGATTACTTCCGCCATCATCTTTACTCCCTGAAGGTCTATGTAGCAGATTTCGTTCTCTGCCACAGGACCGTCAACCTCTACAGTTACCAGGTTGGAGACGATGCCGGTTACTATTCCTTTGGTTTTCATATATTAATGTTTTGTTTCTCTAAGTTATGGGATTCCGGTTCAGGCCCGGAATGACGTAAGGGTGTAAGTTCCTTTAACTTCCTGTACAAGTTTGCGGAAGAGCTCACGCCCCTCGGCTTCATCCAGTGCGAGCCAGCGGTCTACTATATGGAGCTTGGATACATATGCCAGTACGGCGGTGATGTCGAAATAGTGGAAGGTGGACAGGGAGTCCGCCTTTTTCCAGACTATGTCGTCGAGGCCTTTTTCCCGGTCTATGAGGTCTGTGCCTTCTAGCACGGAATCTACCTGGACGGCTTCCTCGAATTCTCCGCCCTGGAAAAGGAATCCGTCGATATCGGCCCTGGACTCGGTTTCCGCCGAGGCTTTGCCGGTGAGGATGTCCGTTTCCGGGGCGCGGCCAAGCTGGCGGTTAAGGTAGCGGACCTTGGCGTTACGGAGATTGAGGTCGAAACGGAAGTATTCCCGGATGTACTTGCAGGGGTGGGAAAGGGCTTCCGCATAGAAGGCCTGGTCCAGGTTTTCCCCCTGGAATCCCTTCAGGAGGAAGTCCAGGATGGCGGTATCCTTTTCTCCAAGATTC
>JAEEGJ010009331.1_pt1 | contig 26358 bp, 12 predicted proteins | sample 8958761 | NCBI WGS metagenome assembly JAEEGJ01 (sample SAMN16246546, study PRJNA631951) | gut metagenome | biome: gut microbiome; feature: rumen; material: RS-attached | host: Bos | place: Iran: Karaj | collected 2018-10 | reverse complement strand
TCGTCCGCCTTGCACCGCTCGTAGTGGAATCCCTGTATGGCGGACTCGGAGAGGCGCACCAGCACGGGGAAGTTGGTGAGCGGCGCCGTGACCTTGCCGACCGTCGGGACGATGTCCATGGAGTAGATGAAGTCGGAAGTCTTGAAGCCGACATCCCCGATTGTGAACTTGCGGACGATGGAGTAGCCGGCGTAGTTGCCGAGGCCGGTGACCGTGACGATGCAGACGCCGTGGTCGATGGTGTACGAGTAGGTGTAGTCCGTGCCGAAGGCGAGCGTCCCGCCCGTCACGAGGTTGGTGACGACGAGCGACGCCTCGATGGCGGCCTCGACGTCGGAGGCGAGCCGCGCCGACGCGATGTCGGGCAGGAACGACGGGTTGAAGGTGCGCGGCGAATCGACGTAGATGCCGTAGTTCCCATAACGGAATACAAATGTCTCGTTCGTGAACGAAACGGAGGAGGCGGGCCTCACTTCAGGCGTCCAGGAGACGATTCTCTCGTCCATCGCGGGCGTCCGCGAGCCGAGGAGGATCGCGACGGACGCGCCGTCCGCGAACTTCGTGACTCGGTTTCCTCCGCAGGTCAGCGGGCTCGTGGAGTTCCACGCACCTGTCAACGCCGAGAGGTCGATCGCCGAGCCATCCTGCATCGTCGGGCCGTAGAAGTAGGCGCCGGCGCCGGGCGTGAAGGTGCCAAGGACATTCAGCGCGGCGGAGCCCCACCCGTAGTTGGAAGAATAGCGCGTGCAATAGTCATGGACGTCAAGAGGTCCGCTTCCAAGGTCAAACGCGGTGGACTGCACTTCAATGTCAATGGAATTGAGAAACGCCTCCTGGCTGAACGTGCGCAGGATGCCACCGCCTTCGCAGACGATTTTCCCGGGCTGGGCAAGCGGTGTGTCGCACCTGATCCAGAGCGTGGCGGCGCTCTTGATGCGCAGCCGGATCGTGTGGCCGCCAAGTTCGGGAACGGTCCATCCGTAGTTCTGCATCGTTACGAATGTCGAGTCTGCGGTGACGGTCGTGCTGGGGTTGAATACGCCGTATGACATGTTCACGCCTGCGACGGTGTTGGAGACGGTGCCGCCGTCGAGGGCCAGGTCATGGTAGCCCCAGCCTGCCGTGCCGGCGGGGTCAAGTGTGCCGTTCGGGCCAAGGTAAACGCTGTTGTGGTTCTGCACGCCCGAGGCATTGAAGCCGAGCGGGGAGAGATTGCTCATGGCGCTGCCGGCACCGACGGCAACGCGCAAAACGCCGCCGAGGATGTCGTTCCCGCCGGTGTAGGTCTGGCCCGTCTTGGCCGCCTTGAGCAGACCCGCGCCCGTCTTGACGAGCTTGAGCTTGCCCGTGAGCGAGACGTTCTCGATTTTCGCCTCGTAGCCGCTCGTATAGGAGGCGGGGACGTGGAAAATCAGTTCGCCACCGCCGATCGAGTCGGTGATGCGGCCAAGGCCGTCCAAGCCGGTAACCGTCAGCTTGTGGCCCTTGAGGTCGATGATCACGCCCGCCGACACGAGGGAAATGAACTCAAAGCCCGTCCAGTCCTCATCACCGTCAAGGTCGATGCTCGCGGTAATCCTCTTGATCGCGTGGACGATGAAGTCCCTAGTCCTCACCACTCCCTCGTAATCGTTCATGCCAGTCACAATGGCCGTCGCAGCGCCGGATGTCGTGTTGTTCAAGTATGCAACGGAGTAGTCGGTGCCAAGGACGAGTTCGGCATGGGCTTCGACGTTCGAGACAACCAGCGTCGGCTTGATCCCCGCGGCAAGGTCCTCGAGTGAATAAACCGTCTGCACCGGAATGGGCGAAATGGTGAGCGACGCGACGTCGAGAGTGCCGCCAGATTCCGTAATCGTCACGTCCGCCGAGCCACTAAGCGTCGCCGCCTTGCCGGAAAGTCGCAGGGTGCCGGCGGAAATCGTGATCTCGCCGGAGAGGTCGGGCGACGCGCCCTTGAGGACGAGCGTGCCCGCGCCAGTCTTCGTGAAGCCGACCGAGCCGACGAGGTTGCCGCTAATCGTCACCGTCTTGCCGGACGGGATCTCGATTGTCGGCTTGCCTAAGTCGCCAAGGATCCAGATGCGGTTCGTCGGCGAAACCCAGTTCTGGTCGATCTTCAGCGTCGCGGAGTTCGTGACGACGACGTAGGCGACGTCCTGCGGCAGCGGGTCGCCGGGAAGCGACTCGACGTACACAAGCTCAAGGGATGTGGGGTTGTTGCCATTCCATGTCCCGATGTCGCCGGTGAAGCCGGTTATGTCGCCGACGATTTTGTTTTCGAGGACGCCGGAGTATGTGTATTCGGTGGCCTGCGAGGGCATGAAGATCGCGCCGCGCCCGGTGACGCTTGCGGAGAGGGTATGCCACCTTGCGGAGTCCCTGTCCTTGGAGGCGTTGACAATCAGGGTCGCGCCGTCCTCAAGGATGTAGTCGCCGGCGAGCGTGTCGTTGGCATCGCTGTAGTCATTCATCGGTGTAAACGCCAGCGTCGCGCCGGCGCGGACCGTGAGGTTGTTTAGGGTGAGCATGTTGCCGAACATCTTGTCGTAGATAGTCCATGTGCACGACGGTTCGACAACGATGAAAGACGACAATGGAGTCGCATAATTGATGTGTGGCGGCGAGCGGACGATGCGATTCGTCCAGACGCTGTAGATCGCGTTCTGTGCCGTGATGCCGTAGATTGATCTGGAGCCGCCCTGCGTCGTTGACCATCCGGTCGCCCCGGATTCGCCGGATATGGACGAAGTATTCGGCGCATCCAGATCGGATCCGCCGACGATGTAGTATTGCGTAACGGCGACGATCTGGAACGGGACGATAACAGAGTAGGCGGCATAATCGCCGAGCCCTGTGACTATCGCGTATGCTGTGCCGGACGCCGTGTTGTTGGAATAGGCGACTGCGTAGTCCGTATTGAGGACAAGCCCGACGTTCTCATCGAGGTTCGTCACCGCCACTTGCGGCGTGACGCCGGCCTGAACCTCGGCGGCGGACACAACCTGGTCGGGAATCGGGGAAACCGCGAAGGCGCCGGCCGATTCGCCATCGAACACAAGGAAGTCGTCCTGCGTCTGCTGGGCATAGTCCGCCGCCGCCCATGCGGCGGAAACAGCGCCGTTGCGAATGCGCATCTCATCCATGCGGGCGTATGCCTGGCAGTTGTTGGAGTTGTCGGCTGCGCCGAAGTCGAGCGTGATCGTGTCGGGGCCAAGGACGCCGTGGCTCAACGTCCGCGGATTCGCATATTCAGAATCTGCAACAAGCGCTCCGTTCACGTACTTGGCAACGGTTGCGCCATTGATCGTGCAGGTGAGGTGGAGCCAGGTCTGGTAGCACACCGGGGCGTTCCTGGTATTCCAGTTCTCCGTTGTGCTGGATCCCGAACCGTAATCCATGAAGATGCCAAACATGGGGTTGGCCGTATAGGGGTAGTTGTAGTTTGCAAAATACCGGCAGCTGAAGCCGCCCTTGCCTCTTTGGCTGGCATCGAATTTCCTCGCGATCTCGATGCGCGAGTTCTGGGCGTAGGTGTTGTTGGCGGTGTTGAAGCTGTCCAATGTCACCCACGCGGAGAAGGTGACGCGCGACCTGTCGGTGAGGGGCTTCGCGGCGGTCGAGGCGGTGAGGTCGGTGACGGCGGGCGTCGTCACGAACATGTCGTGGAAGGACGCGCAGCCGCCGACGATCGGATTCGCGCCGGCGGTCACAGCCTTGGCGTTGACAGCGGTGTAGTTGTTGCCCGAGGAGTCGTAGGCGGTCGCATCGCCCTCGCCAAGGTGATAGACGGCGACATAGTCGGGCCAGGCGTCGGATGCCGTCACAGCCGGCGCAAGCGTCGAATCCTTGACGCCCCAGTATGCCTTGATCTCCGTGACGGAGGAGAGCGATGGCACGTTGACCCAGACGGCCGACTCGCCGGCGGCGTTCCACGTGTCGATTTCATGCGACAGAAGCGTGCCGTCGGATAGCGCGAAGCGCAGGTCCGCGCCATTCGCGCCGCAGTCCACCGGATTGAACCACGGCTGGCGAATCGATGACAGGCGCACCAGGAGCGGGAAGTTGGAAAGCGTCGAGATCACCTTCCCCGAACCCGGTCTTATCGTCATCGAATGGTCGTAGTTCGACGGGTCGATCGTCGTGGCGTTCGCCGCGATCGCGGCGAACGCCACGACCAAGTGAAAAGTGAAAAGTGCAGAGTGTAGAGTTGAACGCATGGCAATGTTCCTAGATTGTTGTAGTGAACAAGATCCAATAATGCTACAATTCTACAAAACGCGCGGGAACCTGTCAACCCCCATTTGGAAACACTAGGTCACATATCGTTCATGGACAAGCCTCCATTAAATAAACGGCTGTTAAATAAATGTCCGTTTCAATTTATACACGACATAGGAGACTTTCGCACCAAAAAGCGTCTCGACTCACATGAAGTCTTCGGGCACGAACTCCGTGCCACCAAATTCGTCCTCAAGTTCCTTGTCGGAGACGAGGTCGTCGGCATCGGCGAGTTCACCGTAAGAAGGGCTTTCGCCTTTCTCGTCCATGCGTCTCGTAAGAATGTCCTGCTTGAGTTGCAACTTCTGATCGCCACTCAAGTCCTTCAGCTTCATTTTGTATCTCCTGGGTGCCATGGCGAAGATACTTCTACCTACGAGACAGCATGGCGCGTCCCTTCTCTGTGAGACGATATTTCTGAAGTCTCGAGTTGGGCTTTTGCGGAATCGTGTACTCGACAAGCCCCATGTCTAGCAGAAGTCGAAGATAGCGTCTGCGCATATTCTTCGACTGACTTATGCCGACCTTTACCGCCAATTCGGATGTGGACATGGTTCCGTCTTTAAGAACAGCGATAACCTTCCTTTGAACATCGTCTATTAGCTTTTCACTCGGCTTCTGGACTGGGGCCGCGACTGGGGTCGCGACTGGGGTCACGACTGGGGTCATGACTGGGGTCATGACTGGGGTCGCGACTGGGGGCACGACTGGGGTCGCGACTGGGGGCAAGACTGGGGTCGTGGGAATCGCCGAATTTGACAATTGTTCGTCGCTGAATCCGTAGATCAAATTCGGCAGCCGTCGACTGCCGATCTATCAATGTCGACAAAAACTCGTAAAAGGAGCGGATGTTTGAAAATCACGGCTGGATTAAGGAGAACTCTTCAGCGGTACATATATCGACATAAAAACTTCATATATAGCCATTTGGCTCTTACGTGGCTCTTACGTGGCTCTTACATGGCTCTTATTTGGCTCTTATTTAATCCTGGAAATCACAGCTTCTGATGACAACGACGTCTGCATTTCGGATTAACCCTTCTGCATTCTAAAAGGCCATCTGTTGTCAAAGACCAAGAGGAGTGTCCTTGTCCGCCAGTGTTTTTTATCCAATTACGGTTTTTGCGCATGGAAACGGAAAGAAGATTGCCGATTTTGTTTCTGCGCTGGCTTTCGGACATTGTTGACGAAAGATGCTTGGAAATGATTTTCTCAATATCCTCCCTCGTGACGGCTCCCCGTTGGCAGATGAATTGAAGGATCTTGTGCATATAGAAGTCGTCGTCAAAAGCTTTTGCCTCGATGTATTCAGCCGTTTTCCCGCCAACGGCGGCAACTTCACCAGCGGGAAAAACATTCGGATAGCGTCCCTCCACGAGACCTTTCTTGCGCAAATCCGCCACGGCCTCCTTTCCGAGACGGGCACCCTTCTGGAGCCGATCAAGGAGGATTATGTCCGCCAATGGAAGGTCGGAGCGCCGAATCAGCAGTTGCGTGTACTTTGAATCAAAAATGCAGCCAGGCAGAGTCACTGACACCTCCTCCGACTGCAATTCATAGTCGGGCATAGGCATGAACCGTTTTCTCTGGGTCATGAACATGCGCCGGATTCCGGAGCCTATCGTGTCAATCATCTTGAGTTCCACCATCGCCTCTGCCAACGCCGCATTGGGGTAATGGCGCGGTCTGGTCTGCGATTCAAGCGCGGCATCGAGCGATCCCGGAAGGAAGGCTCCTGCATTGGCGATGACGAGCCGGTCGGGGAACTCTGTTACGGCGATGCTTTTGCAGAGTCGATAATCTTGGTGGGCGATGGCGTTGTGGACGGCCTCGCGGAACACCCATGGGTCGTATTGGGAAATCTCGACCGGAAACAACGACCCATCTGGCATCGTGCGCAGCGTGATGTTACGAATTTTGGCGAAGACACGATCCACGGCAAGCAGGAACGGAGGCCCGAAATGCTGGTAGTCAAGGCTCGTCCCGTCAGCGTCAAGGAGATTCCAGGTAATCCGCGCGATGGATGGTGGCCGGTGTCAGACACTCAGAGTTCCTTCCATGGATGGTGTCAGACACTCAGAGTTCCCAAATCATCTGCGTCCCTTCAAACTGTTCGCAGAGATTCTTGCCCTCCCTTACCATCTCCTCGACATTCTTGCCGATATACCGGCACTCTTCCCTAACTTGCTCTATCGTCTGCATGTCGTTGTTCCTCTCTCATGAAGTTTTTGGGATGTATTCGTTATTTGGCGACGAACATGAACTTTGAGACATCGACGCCGAAAGCGGCGATAATCTTGCGAAGAGGCTTGTCCTCCTGCCAGAGATAGGTTCTGTTGCCGAGCGAGGACTTAATGCGAATCTTCCCTTCCGCACCAAACCTGGTTGAGAAGCAATCCCCGTGCTTCTCCCTCGGTTTCACGACCTTAATAAGCGTTTTTGAAAATTCCTTTTGCTCCGCCAGCTCATCAAACTTCGCGGCGTCAATCTCCTGAAGTTTCTCCAACACTTTGAGAATCAAGTCACGCCAATCTTTCACATCCACGTAGTGGCTGCCCTCCCATGCCAACGACTTGGGTTTGTCCGCCGCCATGACGGCCTCTTCCGTGAACGGCTGGCCGCCGGAAACGGTGATCTTTGGGCCGGGAAGCTCTTTGGGTTGCAGTTTCTCTAAAAGCTCACGGACGGCGGAAACGACAGCCTCGTTGTTTTGCGCCCCGTTGCCCGTGGCCGCCATCGACGCGCGCAAAGTCTCCAGCTGGCGGTCGAATCCCGCCTCGACCCTGCGGCGGACGAATTCGTCGCGGGCGGCACCCATAAGAGTGATTTTCTGGTTGCCGATTCGAAGGGGAATCTCCTCCGTTTCCTGGGATTTGCCGCTGAACTTACGATAGGAATAAACGAATTCATTCTTGGGGCAGGCCTTGCACATGACGCGACAGACTCTGTATCCTGCAAAAATGGCGGTATCTATCCGCCCGATCAGGGTGTTTGCGTTAGGACTCAGGAAAGCCCTTACGACAGCCCGAAGCTTCAACTCGTATTGATCTGGCGTTCCCCCATATTCATATCCCACATCGTTGTAGCGCGGAGTATGCACCTCAAGAGCCTGTGGCTGCGAGGCTAGGAGCGCAAGGTCCTTTTCGATGCCGCACATAGTCTTGTCATCACGAACCCCTATGTAAAGAACGCCTCCTTCGGCGTTCATAAATGCGGCGAGAGTTTCGGCGATGGTTTTCATCTGCCCGACGTCGGGACATGATGTCTTGGGCGAGATGAAAATGGATGTCTTGAACTCGTTTCTTTGGTCTTCCTTGATGCCCTGGTTGTCGAAGGGGTTCGTTGTGGTTGTGTTGTCAGGCATGTTATGTCTCCTTGTGCGATGGATGTCGGGCTCCTAAAATCCATGAGTCATGCCATGCGAGCCTTTATGCGGCTCGCATGGCATGACTGCGCTTTTACCGTTTTCCCGTCCAGATGCGGAACTGTTCCGGCTTGAGGCCAAAGTGGCGTATCAACCGGACGGCAATGCCGTTTTCAGAGCAAAACGCGGCTTTTGACCCATCTCTGCGGTCTACGCGGATGTCGCCGTTTTTCCCAAGGTAACCCGCGTCGGAACGCAGATGCGTCTTTTGACCCTTGCGCGCAAATATGGGACGGCCTCCGCGCCCCCGCAAAGACGGCTCATCTGGAAGGGCATTAAACTTGGCAGGATCCACAGTCTCCAGTTCGCGGACAAGTTCAACCCAGAGGTCGGCCCAGGAAGTCGCTTTGCCAATAAGCCTATCATCGCGGACGAGGCCTTCAAAATGCCCTTTTAGCGCGTCAATCCTTTGGCTGTCAAAGGGAACGGACGCATTGCTCGCAACCATGAGAGGAGTTCCCACAATGACAGGCGGCTGTTGCCTGTCTTCGACGGATTCGGTGCCTTTCTTTGCCAGCGCTTCCTGAAGACGTGCAATTTCGTCCTTGGCCGCTTGTTGTTTAACTTCAAGCTCCTTTATGAACTTGTCCTGCTCCTTCTTGAACTGATCGATGTCCTTGGAGGCAGAGTTGCGCCCCTTGTCATAGCCGCTCCAGAAGGCTTTTGTCGCGACAAATTTGTCTCTGTCCATCCCGATCAGGTCCTTTGCCGACGATTGTGACCGACAGACAAGGAGAGCATCCCGTCCAAGATAGATGATTCCCTTGCAGGGTTCTATATGAAGTTGAAGATAGGTCAAACCTGACTCGGTATCGAGCTTTTCCCTGGCCTGAGGAAGAAGGCTAGCCGCCTGTTGTCCAAGATAAGTGATCGCGGTGTTTTTGAGTTTATTGCGAAAACCGTCGATGTCCTTGGAATACGAGATTGCCTTGTCGGTGTTCGCATTCATCATAAGCGCGGCTTTGTCCAATACCTGGAAATCTTTGTCGATGCCGGTGACGTATCCTTCAGCGTCCACACCAATGTAGAGGTCGCCGCCCTCCGCGTTCATGAATGCTGCTATCTGCTTCGCGATTTCAAAGGGTTGGTCCGAATCGGGCTGGTTGGTCACGTCATTGAACACGAGGGAGCGCTTGAACTCGACGTACTCGCCTCTGCTCACGCCTATGTTTCCGCCGCGCTGTGGCTTCGCCGCCTTGGGTTGCACAAAGTACTCGGCGTCGAGAACGAATTCTGGTCCCTGCTCGGTGACAGCCGTGCAGACCAAAGTGGCGCGCTGTCCCTGCATGGAGAAAATCTTCCCCTTCAAGTTGCCGCGTACCTCCACTATGTATTTTAGTCCAGTCTTGTCATCTTCAACAAAGATGCAACTTCCATCCTTATCCTGGGTGGCGCCGAGAACAACCATTTTGTATGGTTTCCCGGGTTCAAAAGGTGATACTGACGCTGGTGTCATGGTTCTTCTCCTTGGTTGGGGTTGTTTTGTGGGTTACGAGGCGCACATGCGCCCCGTCAAAAGTTGGATTCGTAAGGTGCGGCGGATTCGGCGGCCATGAGAACGGGGCAATCGGCCTCTTCCGAAGTCGGATAGGAGCCCACATCAGCCGATTCGCGCTGGATGCCCGGCGCGAAAACCTTGTCGATCTCCGCCATGAGATCGGCGGTGCGGCGGAGGGCGCGGACGATGCGCTTCCAGTGCGAAATGTCATCGTCGGTGAGTGCGCGGCCCTTGCGGTCCTTGAGCCACTGATACAGTGGCTTGTAGCCGCCGATGTACTGGTCGAAGGTCTCGCGCTCCACGCCCGTGAAGAACGACTTTTTGTTCACGAACACGTCGCCGTCCCTCCACTCCACCTTGCCCACGACGCGGTCGCCGCCGTCCTCGAACGACACGTCCCCAGCCTCGTCGAAGTCCTTCATCAAGTGGATCGCGACGAGCTGCGCGCCGAGCGCCGCCAGCGCGTGGAACGATTCTGCGTCCGTTGGATACGGGATGCGCGGGAAGTCGATCTTCAGGAACTCCTTGTATTTCTCGCGGTACGACGGCGAATGGAGAACGGCGTAGATGTAGTTGAAGATGTCTTCGGAGGTGGGCTCTTCGCCAAGCGCCGCTTCAATCTTCTTCACGATCTCGGGATTCAGGTTCGGCACCTTCTGCATCTTACCGTGGTACTCTTGGTATAGGTAGAGGGGAAAATCCGTACTCGCTCCATTTTGTCCTCCAACAGCAATAAAATTATAATTCATCAATTTGTTTGACACAAAAACATGACGCCAATCTTGGGATGTCTGGCGTGGCACCGCCAGGCACACATTATCCCGAAGCATATGTTTCATCGTTGCGAAACCGGGTGTACCAACAAAACCTTTTGATTTGCCTGTGTAATATATCCATCGCTCGTCAAATACGCGGAAATTTATTGGGAAACAATACTTGGCAAAAGTTCCATGATCAATAACATCTTTTTTTGCTCTCTCTATAGACCAATCACGACTATCTTTTCCCAATCCATACTTTTTCCTAATTGATTCGACATCCAACACAGAGAAATCATTAACAGTTTTCTTCAATGAATTACAATCAATATGAACACAAATCTCATCACGCTCCATTTTTGCGCCACTTCCAAAAGTCACAAACAGATCCACTACAGAAAAGCTTTTACGATACTCGCTCTCACAAGATAGGTTTTTTTGAACAAAAAAATAATTTGGCTCTTCGGGGCTTAGCATCTGCCATTTGATGCCATCTAACCCGCTCTTGTCAAGCGCCATATATTTGCCCTCGCGCAGTCCCCAAAGATCGGCATAGCGGACAGTGCAATGCGGTATGCGTGGCGCGCCTGTCCTACCGCTCTGCGTCGCTATGTCTCTGCGCGAAACATCATCCCCGCGTTTCACAAAGATGTTGATGCTCACGCCCTGCATGATGTCGAACACGTTTTCATCTGGCGAACCATCTGGACATTTCTCCTGCTTACGTGCATTACCATGCAGATTAAAAATGTATATCTCATCGAACATACCTAAAAGATTCTTGCGCATTTGCCGATGTGTTAACCCATCAATGAAACTATTGTTGGAAATGTAGGCAACAATTCCATCACCGCTTTGTTCTATTATCGACTGCGCGAGACGGATGAACTTGATGTAATCGTCATCAAGGTTAATTTTCCGTTCGTTTAATCCCTCCTTGTATTCCTGAATCAGAGAGAGAATCCATTCGCCCTTGTTCGTGCTGCTGTTGTTGTACGGAGGATTGCCGATGACGATGTTTATTCCGTTGTTCTTCTTGACGGCGTTGGCGGCGATGGATTCGACGGAGAGGGGGTCGTCGTCGAAGAGAGTCCCCTGCTGGTCGGAGTCTCCTGGTTCCTCGAGGGAGTTTGTGAGGTAGACGCGGAGGCGTTCATCCCCCTCGAAGTCGTAGCCTGTCTCCTTGAGAACCATCGCGAGCTTCATGTGTGCGATGGCGTAGGGTGCCATCATCAGCTCGAAACCGTTAAGGCGCGGGAGGACGTTGCAGTCAACGTAGCGACTCCAGGCTTTGGAAAGGCTTTCGTCCTTGAGTTCAGGATGGTTGCTGCGGAAGGTTTCGTAAATGCTGAGGATAATTTCGCGAAGGAAGGTTCCCGTACCGAGCGCGGGATCGAGAATCTGGATTGCGGAGACTTGTTCCTTTTTGATCTCCCTTCCTCCTTTCTTTTCCGTTCTCTCGACCCTGATGGTCTTACTCGCGTCAGTGGCGAGTCCGTCCGGCATGTTGAAATGGGTTCGGAGGATGTAATCGACGGCGCGGACCATGAATCCCACGACGGGCATGGGCGTGTAGAACTCGCCGCACTTGATTTTCTGCTCCTTGTCGTACGCTTCGAGAAACTCTTCGTAGAAGTAGATCACGGGGTCCTCGCGCCCCCCGCCGGTGCGGCGGCCGAAATCGGCGGCGATCCTGGCGGCATCGACATGGGCGAACATTTCTACCACGTCGCCGACGCCCAGCTCGTCGAAGGACACCCCGCCTCCCTGGGGCATGGTGCAACATTCAAGCATCATGTCCTTGAGGAACGGGTTTGTGTTCGGGATGAGATCAATCGCCTCCTCCATGCTGAACGTATCCGGCGTCTGGTCGAGGCACCGTGCGGAGAAGAACCCGTAAACGATCATCTGCGCGTACATGTCGGCGAACTTCGATTCGTCGAGATCGTGGACGAGCATCGTCTTGACCTTGGCGAAGAGCCTGTGGGTGAAGCCGTCCGCCGTCTCCACCCGCATCGCCTCAAGAATGCGACTCTTGATGCCGACCGCGACTTCGGCCATTCGCGCGGCGAGGGCGTCTGATGTCTGGATGACTTCGCCCCAGCACGTGTCGAAAGCCGCCACCCATGCGTTGTGCCATTCCCCGTAATCGGATGCGTAGCTCGGCCATTTGAGCTGGGCGAGTTTATTCTCGAAGTGCGACAAAACAGCGGAGTCTTCAATCGCAGGCGAGCAATGGATTGTGCGCACCTGCGAGAGCGCGTCGGGCTGCTGTTCAAAATGCGCGGCGCAGATCGTACGGTTGCCGCCCGTGCCCCAGAAGCAAAGAAAGAGCAAGTCCTTCTCATCCCATACCGTATGCATCGTGGCGTTGCGGCGCGAGGGAACGAGACGGGAGAGTATCTTGCGAAGCGCGGTGACGGAGAATTTCTCAGTGTTGAACTCCACGCAGAAGACGCCCCATTGCTGCTTCTCCTCCAGCGGTGGCAGCTGGTAGAGCGACTTGACCTTGGCGAACTCCTCGTCCTTGAGCCCCAGGTCGCCCGCGTCGAAGCCGTACATGAAGTCCTTGATGTCGTCGAACGATTCGATGCCGATGTTCCAGTTCAGGCGGTCGCGGAAATACTCAAGAAGTCCGCCGATGTCCGTCACGTCACGTATGTTCATTGTTTTGTCTTCCTTTTGTCGCGCCGATTGGCGCATGTATTACACGAGCTGCATCCATGTGACAAGGCGCAGAACCGCGCCAAGCGGAGCCTGTATCCTTCTGAAGTAAGAGTTGCGTATGTGGTGTTCAATCGTCTTGCGGATAGACTGGAAATCGGCGTCGGCAAGGGTCAAGGCACGGGGTTGCGTTTTTTCGCATCGGATGGCCTGCCAGATGGCGGCAGTCTCCTCTGTCACCTTCTTCGACTCAGGGTCATAGAGGAACCAACGGCAGACGCCCCTTTCCGAGTCCATCGTGCCGTCCATCTTCTTGACCGGTAGCGAATAGCAAAAGAATATGCCTTTCGCCGTGGTTGCGGCCTTTCCGCTGTACATTTTCGCGGGGAGCGACTTGACGGTCTCGGCGTATCCCGTGTTGTCCTTCATGAGTTGCTGATACGCCAACGCCATTTCCTCAGCCGAAGACGGATGTCCCTCGTACTGGGCGTTGAAGTCCTCGAGTGCCTTGTAGTCGTCTTCAGGTGTCAGCAGTTGCTTCCCCTCAATGCCGAACATCTTTGATATGCGGAGCGTCTTCCGCGCTACCGTTTTGTATAGCGCGAGAAGTTTTTCGAGTTCGGCCGGCGGAAGAAAGTTCCAGTAGAACACCTTGTCGCGGTCGGCGGCAATCTCGGGATGGTCGGCCAGCAGTTTCGCCTCAACAGATGCGCTCCGGCGGCGGTCGACTCGGCCGATGCGTTGCATCAGGCGCACGGGATTCCAGTGAAGCTCGTAGTTGATGAGACGCGAGGCGTCCTGCAGGTTCAATCCCTCGGAAAGGACATCTGTGGCAATCAGCGTCCGTATCTCTTTGTCGCCGACATCGCCCGATGTCGCATCGTTGTAGTAGGGCGAAAAACGGCGTACCATTTCGTGCCGGTCGACGTTGCTCTGGCCGTCAATTTCAAAGAGCCCTTGGAAACCGGCCCTTTTGAGTTCGCGTTCCAGATACTTCGCCGTGGCGCGGTACTCGGTGAAGATGAGGAGCTTGCGCCCCGCGAGGCGGACATCCTCCGAAAGGTTTTTCTTGAGGATGTTCAATTTGTCGTCCTTCGACGGATCGAAGCCAATCATGTCGCGAATCAGCTGCGAGAGGTTGTTCAAGTCGAGAACCGTATCCTCCAGCATTGTGCCGATGTCGAAGTCGTCTTCGTTCAGGTTGTTGTTCTCGACTTCCCATACGTAGTCTGGCAAATCGTCATCAAAATCATTGACATCCTCGTCTGCCGTGATGAGATTGTCCTTGATGTATTTCTCGACGAAATCGATGACGTCAGCCTGCTGGGCCAATGTTTTGTCCACAAGGTGGGCTTTCTTGTCGCGGTAATCGACCAGGAACGCCTTAAGCCGGTAGTAGATGCGCACACATGTGTCCTGAAATGCCGCCACTGAGCTTTCAAATCGCTTGAGGAGCAATTGGCGGATAAGTGCGACTATCTGGTTCTGTCTGCCAACCTTCATCGGATCGACCTTGCCGGGGTCTCCGACATAGTAGGCTTTTTCGTATGGCGAATAGACGGCAAGGGACAGAATTGGAATCGATTCACCCCGTGCGTTGCGACGGTCGAAGAGCGCCGTGAAGTGGTCTAGCAAGTCGCCGCATGTCCGTCGCAGGGAGTAATTGGCGACGACCGGCGTTTTTTGCGCGGGGAAAAGGACTTTCGCGCCCTCCTCGGCGCTTAGGCTCTGCTTGACGTACACACGGCTGCGCTGCACGACGAGTTCCTTGACGAGAGGATCGGATGCGAACGCTTGTCGAGTCGCATCGGAATCGTCGGCGCACTGTCCGTCAAGCGACTTTTCAAGTACGCGGAAATGGCCGATCACGCTGTTGATGCCCAAAGACGCGAAGTAGTCGTCCTGGCGGTGTGAGAATAGCTCGATCAGATGCTGGAGGTCAAGGAAGGAATTGTTGATGGGCGTAGCCGTCAGCATGAACATCTTCTTCCTCGGTCCTTCCGCCATCATGTCGAAGAACTTGCGGTACGCTTTGCTGTCGCGGTTGCGGAAGTGATGGGCCTCGTCGATGATGACCACCTCGCCATGAGAGGCGATCTGCCCCATGAGATTCTGCATCTTGTCCCGGATGAGATCCGTGTGGTTGACGATGCGGAACGGGAAGAACCCGTCGAGCAAATCCGGAATGTACTTCGTGATTGTCGTCTCCCAAACAGACTTGCGGGCTGCGGCCGGTACTACGAGGACAACGTTGCGGCGTTCCTGCTTGACGTAGCGCTCGATCAGCATGAGGCCGATGAACGTCTTACCGAGTCCCACACCGTCGCAGAGGAACGCGCCGAAATACTTTTCCGCGATGTCAACAAGGCTGTGGTAACCATCTATTTGGTAGCGGGAAAGTTCTGGGAAGACCTTGGAATCAGTCTCCTCCCATTCCGCGACCGTGGATTCCCGGCCCTTGAAAAACTCGTACATGGAGCGTAGATAGACATCGTATGGAGAGAATTCGCGCGTCTGGTCTTCGACGATCTTCAGAATTGCATCCGTGATGTCAGTGCTTTCATTCCATCGTGCCTCAAACCAGGATTGAAGCTCGTCAACGTTGTCTTTGATTTGGACGTTCAGTTCGACGTTGCGGGTGAGTCCTGCGGCCGTGAAGTTACTGGAGCCGACCAGCGCATAGCCATCCGGCACATGCATCGCCTTTGGAAAAGCGGACTTGGTTTCATCGCGGAAGTAGGTTATGTACGCCTTAGCGTGGAACTTTCCCCTGTCGAATACGCGGCACTCGATTTTCCTTGATTTGAGTGCTGCGGCAATTGCCGGAACGCCAAGCAGGAAGTCGTTTTTCTCCTGCTCGGCGTTCAGACTGTCCTTCATTTGGGCGAGAAACGGTGCCGCCGCGCCTTTCAGCACTTCGCAGGTGCGTTTTGTCACTTCGTCGCCGAGGATGATGCGTATCTTGTCAAGCTTCTGCCAGTTCGTATCGAGAGTCAGAAGTCCGCCGATTTCAAGATAGCCTGTTGCGATGTCCATTTGCTTGGACATGCCGCACCACTCTGCCAGATATTGCCCCACAGATGCCTGCTCCGAGGAATTGTCGACGATGTAGAGATTCGAAATCCCCTTGCCTTGCGGCGAGTGGTTTGCGGCGGCTAAGTCAGATTTGTTGTCGATCATCGTATTCGGTTGTCCGCGCTCTGCAATAGGCCCGCCGTGCCGCGCGGGACAAAATAAGACGCGGCGTGCCTTCAGTCCAATGTTCTGATTGAGGCACGACCAAGCGCCTTGTAGTAAACATGGAAAGAATGGCACGTCGCGCGGTTACCGCGCGACGCACCCGCTTATCTCGCTCACTACTTGAAGATTTGGTCGTTTTCAATCAGAGCGTGATACGCAAGTTGCGTAGCGTGCCGCAGCCCCTGGTAGGCACTGCGGCTCCCCGCGAGGTTCGTTTAGTCGTTTGTCCGTTTGGTCGTTTATTCGTTTTGGCAACGGACTTTCGACCTTGGACTTTCGACCTTTAGACGCGGCGCCATGCGCCGCTCTGTCGCGGGGTTTTGGCCTTGCATCAATCAGCTGTTATTCCGCCGTTAACGAATAAACGAAACAACGAATAAACGACCGAACGGTGCTTGGCCCGTAGGCGGGACTTGCGTCCCGCCATTGTCAAAAGAACTTTCCCGCAGGTAGTCCTCGCGGGAACAAACAAAATACTAGCACAAGCTGCATTTGGTGTGCAAGGATTTTTAAGTGGCTAGGGGCTAGTGGTTAGTGGCTAGTAGCATCGACTGTTTTACAGTCTCATTTACAGTCTCATTTAGAGGCTCATATAGAGGCTCATATAGAGGCTCACTAATTTTGTGTATGTTATTTCAAGCGTACTGCGAAGAGCGGCTTTAGTCCAGTCTTTAGTCCCGGTTCTGGCGCTACCGCGCCGAGGCAGGGAAACTGCCGGGGCCGCGCTTTGCGCGTCTGCGCCGTGTCCGACGCCACATTGAAGCAAGCTTCTTGTGGCGTCAGTCCCGTCGCACGGCCTTTGGCCGCCCTCGGCAGATTGGGAAACCGCCTCCAGCGGCTTGGGAAATCTTTGGAAGTTCCCCCGGCGCTAACGATTAGCCACTCGCGACGAGCGATTGACCTCCACGGCGGCGCAGAAGACGCGGCGCTCGTCGGTGGAAAGGGCGCGGCCGAGTTCCTGTTCTAGGGGGCCGACAATGGCGGCGACGCGGTCGGCGGCGATGCGCTTGGGGCGGAGCGATGCCTTGAGTTCGAGCTTGCGGGCCCTAATGGCGCGATAATCCGCGTCCGTGATTTCGCAACGCCAGAACCGGACCTTGGGTCCCGGTCAGAAGCCCTTTCGTCTCAGCCGCCTCGCATGGTCAGAGCGTCAGCCACAGAATCAGAACAATCAAGAGCCCGATTCCGTAGAACCAAAGGGTGAATTTCGTTCCGCATGTGGCGCACATCGCCCCGAATATGGCCAAATCCTTGGCGGTCGTATCCTTGTCGTTCTTGTGGGCCTCTTCCCACGCTTCCTGAGTAGTCATGTCATCCACTCGCATTCTTCCCGCGCAAGTTCCGTTACGAGGTCACCCCGCCGCACGGGAAAAAGCGGCGCAACCCCTGCCGAAAAGCTAGATACAGTGTAGGGAGGAAACCAGTAACAATTAAGTGCCTGTATCTAGTGGCTCTGTTTTAGAAGAGTGCTGTTTCCCAATACCCACATAATTGGATGGAATGGGATGGTTTTATCACGCAGAGCCGCAGAGAAAGCAGCGCCGCTAAGGTTTGGAAGGGAGCAGTGCGGGGTTGTTCTTTAACGCAGAGAAGCGGAGAGGCAGAGAAGCAGAGATTATTTGGGGAGGTGTGGGGGGCGGGGAATGACAAAAACACCGAGTCAGCATCAATGTCAAAAATGCAAATGCAAACTCCCAAACTCCCACTCTCCTTTCTCCCGAAAAGCGCCGCAGGCCAGGTTAGGCCGCGAATTGCGCGCGGAGCTTCTTCACAGCCTCCTTGGTGATTTGGCTCGCACGTGCGGCGGTGATTCCGTATTTATCGGCCACGTCGGCCAACAGGGAGTTGTCATTCCGCAGGTCATATCTGGCGACGAGGCAATCACGTTCCCTTTTGGAAAGAATCTCCAAGCTCTCCCATGCGGCGGCACCGTCCGTATTGCGCGACACCTGTGAATCAACAGGTTCGCAATTGGCGGCAATGGCATCGCTGAGCTTCGTCGCCCAGTCTTCGCCGTATGTTTCCTCCAAGCTCAAAATCACCTTGTAATCGTTCTTCCACTTGCGGACATGGGCCATTTCATTCTGTTTGTTTATTATGGCCGTAACGGCATACGTGGAGAGGCGGGTGCCCTTGTTGGGGTTGAACTTGTCAATGGCATCACAAAGCGCCGAGTAGCCGCCGTGAAGGTAGTCCAGGAAGGTGATCGATGTACTGTTGAATTTGGTGCGATGCCATTCGACCGTTTTGCAGGTGACTTTGAGCACCAGGAGGATCATCGAATTGAAAATACGGTTGCGGACAATGCGTCGCCTGTTATCGTCGCCATGCTTTTCCGCCGCTTTCATTTCATTGAATGCGGCGCGCATCTCCTCGGCGGTCATCGGCGGCGTGGCGGATTTCACCTCGCGGGCGACCATTGGCGAATGCATTTCTTCGTAATCTTTCGGGGGCAAAGCCGATTTCCGCGACTTGTCGTTGTTCCTGACTGCCTTCATGGTGGTCGCTCCGTTGTCCGTGTTGTCGTTCATGGTGCTTGTTCCGTTGTTCGCGTTGTCGTTCATGGTTGTCCTCTGGGTTAGGTTATGATACGCAGGTCAAGTGAAAAGTTAAGGGCGAAATCAGTAAAAAAGTGTGTTTTGCGCAGGGCGCAAAACACGAAGAAAAGAGCCTGAAATTTTCACATTTATAGTAGACGAAATTGTGGTCCTTGTTAGAAAAAAACTGGGGCAGGTTGGTTCCAATTACGAGGGTAAAAACGCCATTTTTCGGTGCGGCGACATCCCTGGATTCGTGATATACTAATTCCATGGCAACAATAGACGGCGACTATTTGCACCGCGTGACGGTAGTGAGACCCCTGATCAGGGACCTTCTTGAAAAGGGACTCGTCCTCATACAAAACGCGCATGAACCCGGGAAGAAGCCGCACCATAGTTTCTACATGGCGAAGACAACCGTTTCCCAGGCGCTTTGGGAGGCTTTGATGGGGGACAACCCTTCCGTCTACCGCAAAACGGGAGAGGGGACGAAGTGTTTCCCCGTCGATGACGTATTTCTTGAGGACTGCCGTGTCTTCGTGCGCAAGCTTAACGAGCAGCCGGACGTAGCGCAGGCGCGCTTGGTGTTCCGCATTCCCAGAAAGTCGGAATGGCTTTTCGCGTGCCGCGCCGGCGGAAAACCCTATCGAACGGGAAGTCTGGCTTGCGCATGGAGAACCTCAAAACTGGAAGATGAAGCGTGGTATAAGGACACTCCCCATCCATACGTTCCCCCCTTTTCAAACCACGTGGGGCGCCCGACTCTTGTAGCTTTGGGCGCCGACATGACCAGTCGCAAGGACATAGCGGCCAAGGCGGCAAAGTTTGAGAGGGCGGAAGAGGAAAAGAGAAGGGGCCCGCGCCCCATGGGTCTCTTGAAGGACAACGGCTGGGGGCTTTACGACATGTACGGCAACCTCTGGGAGTGGACTTGCGAAAGCGGTGATGACAATGGCCTTCTGTTCGGCGGCAGCTGGAACGACGGCCCCGAGGCATGTGGCTACAAGCCATGCGACGGGGTACCCGAAAAAGGCGAAGGAATCACCGGTCTGCGCCTTGTCGCCACCAAGGTCCGCGGACGCAAACCAAGCCAGCCGTAACACCCCGCATTTTATCCCTATATATAGTAGACTCATTTTGGGGTGTTATTAGATAAAAACAAGGGTAGGTTGGTTCTATTTTCGGGTAAACCGACCTAGACCTTGAGGGCGCTTCGCGCGTCCATCCACGAGACGCCGAAGACATCGGATTGTGCCGCGAACCGTCGAAGAGAAGGCGAAGGCGATAAAGTTAATTGTTGGTCATGGTGTTCTTCGAAAGCCTACGCGCCTTCAGCATCCTCTGCAAGAGGAAAGCGCAGAACCACGGAAGAGTCAGGATGTCGCGGTCGAACCCGATGTTGGCGTCCGCGAACTTGATTCCCCATCTGATGTCATGGTAGCGGGGCGAATCAATCAGCTCCCGAAGCGATTTGGAACGGCTGTTTCCCGCCTTGACCTCCACCGGGACCAAGTCTTCGCCGCAACGAACGAAGAACTCCTCTTCAAGCGGGGAATCCCCTCTTCGCCAATAGTAGAGTCCGAGCCCGGCCTTGGAAAGCGCCTCGGCAATGATGTTTTCGAAGACGGCTCCCTTGTAGATGCCTAGATTGCGGTTCGTCCGCAAATCGTCCTGGGCGTCTTCGTCCAGCATTGAGATTAACAGGCCCGTATCGCCGAAGTACAGTTTGAACTTCGTTTCATCGTAGTTGCCCTTGAGCGGCAGCTCTGGCTGGAGAAGACAGTAGCACGGGTTGACCACGCCCGCATCAGCCAGCCACTCCACACAGCCGCGATAGTCCCTAAAACGCGCCCCATGCGCGACCTTGGACATCTGGAACTTCCGATTCTCTCTGGCCAGTTGCACAGGTATGTGGTCGAAGACATTCAGAATCCGAGTCTGGTCCAAACCCGAGGCGTATTTGCGGACATCGTCCCGGTAGTCGTTCACAATCTGCCGTTGGCGGTCGTAGATGCCGGAAAACGACCCATTGGATTCAATATGCGAGCGCACGACATCCGGCATGCCGCCAAGCGTGCAGTAGTCAAGGAAAAGGGTTCGAACAACATCATGCGTGACGCTTTTCAGCGGTCGCATGGCGCACATCGCCTCAAGCATTTCGCCTGTCAGGTCATCCCCATAGCCCTTTGCCCAGAGGAATTCCTCGAAATCGAGCGACACCATGCCGGCATCGGTTTTATAGCCGACGCTGTTTGATTCGATTTCGCCATAGTTGATGCCCAGAAGCGACCCCGAGCAAATCACATCGAATCGGCCATCCTGCGCGAAAAACTTCAAGGTCGTTGCAATATCCGGGAACTTCTGGATTTCGTCAAAGAAGAGGAGCGTGCCATTGGGGGGGAATCGCCAATTCGAATTGATGCGTGAGATGGCGTTCACGACATCCTGCGCCCCATAGCCGTCATCAAGGATTTTCCTGTATTTCGGTTCCTCGACAAAATTGATTTCAACAATGCTTTCATATCGGTTCGCGGCGAAATGCCGAACCGATTCCGTTTTACCGACTTGCCGCGGACCTTTCAGGATGAGTGGAAGTCGCCGTCCCCCATGCCACTCCTCCAGAAACTGGTCGATTTTTCGCTTTAGGTACATCGCAATTCTCCATTTTTCAACAATTTATTGTATCATAGCCTTACTTTGAAAGCAACAGCCTTCACAAAAACATAGCCTTTAATTCGACCATTCTCACAAAAACGTAGCCTTTAATTCGACCGTTTTCACAAAATCACAGCATTAAATTAATCCGTCGCGAACGGCGGTTTATTCATGGGCGGCCGCGACAATGAAAACGACATCTTCGGCGATCTGGAGCTCAGGCAGAAGCTGACCATCGACCTGCGGCCAGACGTGCCGGTTGTCACCGACGTCAAGGTGTCGCAGTACATCAATCCCTGAAAAGAAGGGAAGGGAACCACCACTCGAACTCGCCCTACGATGCTGATCCTCCGCTACCGGAGGATCAGCATCGTGGGCGCGGTGTTGTGCGGCCGGCCGTAGGTGAGGAAGGCGGGGTCGGTCTGCGTGGCGTAGTCGGCGGAGACGTAGGCCGCGGACTGGACGCCGTCCTGGATGCGGAACTCGTCGATGCGGCCGGTGAGGTCCTGCCCGAATCTCAGCCCATACGAGGTGTTCGCCTTCACGGTGTCGATGGCGTAGCTTCCGACAAGCGCCCCGTCCTCGTAGATGGTGGTTGTCGCGCCGTCATAGACGATTGACAGGTAAACCCAGTTGTTGTAAACCGATGTCGGGAGATCGGGAATGGTCCTCGTGCTGCCGGAGCCGACGGCGTTGAACTTGACAGACGTCCCCTCGTATCCCGTGAACCATCCGTTGCCATCGGACCAACCGTTCTTGTTACGCATCATCTGGGGCCACTTGGCGTTGGAGCCGACACCTATGTCCAGTGTGGATAGCATCCAGCCAGAGACGGTGAACTTGCTCACCGTTGTCAATGGCTTCTTGTTGCCGGTGCCGGCGAGGTTTGAGGCGCTGGTATTCAAGGAGGTCGTGCTGACGTTGCGCGCGAGACCGACCTTGGCGTTGACGTTCGAGACGGTGCCGCCGCCGTTGTTGGTGGTGTGGTAGCCGTTCAAGGAGGAGTCGCGGGCAATACCGCTTTCCTCGGAGAAGTGCCAGACGCCGATGTAGTCCGCCCACGTCGCGTCGGACGGGAGGTCCAGCGGCTCCTTGCCCGGCTTGTACCCCCAGTAGGCGCGGATGACGGTGTCAGCCGTGAGTTCGGGTACGTTGACCCAGACGGTCGATTCGCCGTCCTCGTTCCAGTAGTCGATCTCGTGCGCGAGGAAGGTGCCGTCGGCGAGCGTGAAGCGCAGTTCGTCCGCCTTGCACCGCTCGTAGTGGAATCCCTGTATGGCGGACTCGGAGAGGCGCACCAGCACGGGGAAGTTGGTGAGCGGCGCCGTGAGCTTGCCGACCGTCGGGACGATGTCCATGGAGTAGATGAAGTCGGAAGTCTTGAAGCCGATATCCCCGATTGTGAACTTGCGGACGATGGAGTAGCCGGCGTAGTCGCCGAGGCCGGAGACCGTGACGATGCAGACGCCGTGGTCGATGACGTACGAGTAGGTGTAGTCCGCGCCAGGGGCGAGCGTCCCGCCTGTCACGACGTTGGTGACTGACAGCGAGGCCTCAATGGCCGCCTCGACCTCGGAGGCGAGCCGCGCCGACGCGATGTCGGGGAGATAGGCGGGGTGGAAGAGGCGCGGCGAATCGACGTAGAGCCCGTCATTCTCCACGCGGAGGACGTAGGTGTCGTTCGTCAGCGACACGGAGGAGCCGGGTTTCGTTGACGATGTCCATGTTATTAGCTTCACGTCCTGCGCCGGCGTCCGCGCGCCGAGCAGGATCGCCACGCCCGCACCGGAGGCGAACCTCGTCGTGGGGTTGCCCCCGGAGTTGATCAGGCTCGTGCTCGACCACGCGGCCGTCTTCGCGGAGAGGTCTATGGCCGAGCCGTCCTGCATCGTCGGGCCGTAGAAAAATTCGGAGTCCGGCGTGAATGTGCCGAAGACCTTGAGCGCCGCGTTGTTTTGTCCGGCCCGGTAGGTCAATGTCGGCCTGTAGTTGTGGACGGACATGTCACCGCCCACTCCGAGCGCCGCCTTGCAGGCATCGAGGTCAATGGTCGGGAATTGGGCCGCCGCGTTTGAGAACGTGCGGAGATAGCCGCCTCGCACGACGTTGAGCCGCCCAGGTCCGGCGATGGCGCCCTTCGACGCGATGTAAAGTGACTTGTCGGAGGCGATGCCGACCGTGATGGTGTGGCCGTCGAGCTCGCCTATGGTCCAGCCGTAGTCCTGCATCGTGGCGAAGGTGGAGTTGGCTGTGAAGGTGATGTCCGGATTGAACACCCCGTAGGTCTTCGTGGTCCACGCGACGGTGTTGGAAACCATGCCGCCGGCAATCGTCAGGTCATGGTAGGCCCAGCCTGCCGTTCCGGCGGGGTCGAGGACGCCGTTCGGGCCAATGTACATCCTGCACTTGTCCGCCGAAGTGTTGCTGCCGAAATAGCAGGCAGTGTTCATGGCCGCCACGGCACCCGCGCGGAGGACGCCGCCGAGGATCTCGTTGCCGCCGGTGTAGGACTGGCCCGTCTTGGAGCAGACGAGAAGCCCCGCGCCTTCCTTGACGAGTTTGAGCTTGCCCGTGAGCGAGACGCCGGTTATCGCCGCCGAGTATCCGGTGGCGTATGACGCGGGGACGACATAGTGCAGTCCTCCGCCGCCGATGCTGTCCGTGATCTCGCCCACGCCGTCAAGGCCGGAGATCGTGAGGTCGTGGCCCTTGAGGTCGATCACCGCGCCGGAGGCGACGTCGATGGACTCGTAGGCGGTCCAGTCCTCATCGTTGGAGAGCGAATAGTTCGCCGAGACCTGCTTCACCGCGTGGATGATGAAGGTGGTGTCGCGCACGGTTCCGGCGTAGTCGCCAATGCCCGTCACGATTGCCGTCGCGACGCCGTATGCCGCGTTGTTGGAGTAGGAGACCGTGTAGTCCGCGCCGACGGCGAGCTCGACCATGTCCTCGAGGTTGGAGACGGTCACGGACGGGCGGATGCCCGTCGCGAGCGTCGCGAGGTCATAGACGGTCTGGTCCGGTATCGGGCAGAGCGTGAGCGACGCGACGACATACTGGCCGCCGTTTTCGACCCAGGTGATGCGGGGAGCCGCGCTGAGCTGCGCCGCCGCGCCGACCAGGCGCACCTCGCCGCCCGAAACCGTGATCATGCCGGAGAGATCCGGCGAGGCGCCCTTGAGGACAAGCGTCCCCGCGCCGGTCTTGTTGAAGCCGGCGGAGCCGACGAGGTCGTTGGGGATCGTCACGGTCTTGCCCGCCGCGACGTTGATCGTGGGTGTGCCGGAGTCGCCGAGGATCCAGATGCGGTTCGTCGGCGAGGTCCAGTCCTGGCTGACCTTGAGCGTCGCGCCATTCGTGACGACGACGTAGGCGACGTCCTGCGGCGCGGGGTCGCCGGGGATGGACGTCGCGTTCACAAGTTCAAGCGAGACGGCGGCGAGGTTGTTGCCCCCCCAGGTTCCGATGTCGCCCGTGAAGCCGGAAATGTCGCCGGTGATCTTGTTCTCGAGCACTCCGGCGTACGCGATGGTGTCGGCGGACGACGGCAGGACGATCGCGCCGCGCCCAGTGATGCTCGCCGACAGGATGCTCTGCTTGACGGCCTCGGGGTTCTGGCGGGCATCAAGCCTGAGCGTCGCCCCCTCCTCAAGCATGAAGTTGCCGGCGAACGTATTGTTCTGAATGTTGCCGCCGTCGTTGATCGGTATGACGTTCACCGCCCCGCTGGAACGGACGACGACATTGCTGAGCGTGAGCGTCTGCCCCGTCATCTTGACGCCAAGCGTCCAGACGCAGCTAGGTTCGACGACGATGGCGGAAGTCGCCGGCGTGGCGTAGCCACTGGCATACGGCGTCCGCATCCCGCGGGTCTCCCAGACGTAGTAGATGGCGTTGTCCGCCGTGATGCCGTTCACCGCCTTCGCGCCGCCCTTTGCCGTTGACCAGCCCGTTCCTGATGCAGTACCGGATATTGAAGACTCCCCAGCGGGATCGTAGCCGCCGGAGACGGCGTAGTATTGGGTGACGCCGGAGATGGTGAACGGCACGGAAACGGCGTAGCCGTCATAGTTGCCAATGCCAGTCACAATGGCGTAGGCAGGGCCGACCGTGTCGTTGCCGGTGTAGGCGACGGTGTAGTCCGTGCCCTCGGCGAGGACGGCGGACGTCGTGCCGTCCGTGACCGTCACGGACGGCGTGACGCCGGCGACGAGTTCCAGCGGGCTGGAGACCGTCTGCGCCGCGATGGGCTCCACGATGAAGGGCGGAGCCTCCGCGCCCGAGACGGGGCCGTAGCTGAGGAACGTGTCGGCGTTCTGCTGCGCGAAGTCGGCGGCGATCCAGTCCGCGGAAGCCGCGCCGCTGCGGATGCGCATCTCGTCCATCCGGGCGCGCATGTTCCCTGTAATGGCACTTCCGCTGGCGTCGTCCATCGCGCCGAATTGAAGCGGCGCGACATCAGGTCCGAGGATGTAGTGGGACGTGTCGCGCGGGTTGGTCGTGTTCGATCCGCCCCAATCATTGCCCGTGGCAAGGACGCCGTTGATGTATTTCGCGACGGTCGTTCCGTTCACGACACACGTCAGGTACAGCCAGGTTCCGCTGGGCGCGCCCTGGACGGTGTTCCAGTTGTGCACCCCTGCGGAAGTGGTGCCTTTGCCGGAACACTCGAAAATGCCGAAGAATGGCTGGGCCGTGTGCGAGCCGCCGTTATAGGCATAGTCGTTGAAGTATCGGCAGCTGAAACCGCCGGCGCCGGAGTTCGACGTGGCCCATTTTCTCGCCAGCTCGACGCGCGAGTTCTTGGGGATCGCGTAGCTGTTCGCCGAACTCGGATCGACGGCATCGACGGCGACCCAGGAGGAGAAGGTGACGACCGACATGTCGGCGAGCGGCTTCGCCGCCGTGGGGTCGACGAGGCAGGTGACATCCGTGATAAAGGGGTGGGACATCTGGGCGCACCCGCCGACCTTCGGCGACGAGCCGGCGGTGACGGAGGCTGCGTTGCGGGCGTCGTAGCCGTTACCGGAGGAGTCGTGCGCCGTCGCCGCACCCTCGCCGAGGTGATAGACGGCGACGAAGTCCGACCAAGTGTCAGCCGCGTTCACCGCCGGCGCGGCGGAGGCGTCCTTCACGCCCCAGTAGGCGACGATCTGCGTCACGGACGAGAGCGCCGGGACGTTGACCCAGACGAGCGATTCGCCGGTGGTGCTCCAGGTATCGATCTCGTGCGAAAGGAGCGTGCCGTCAGGGAGCGCGAAGCGAAGGTCCGCGCCGTTCGTCCCGCAGTCCGCCGGG
>JAEEGJ010009329.1_pt1 | contig 26363 bp, 22 predicted proteins | sample 8958761 | NCBI WGS metagenome assembly JAEEGJ01 (sample SAMN16246546, study PRJNA631951) | gut metagenome | biome: gut microbiome; feature: rumen; material: RS-attached | host: Bos | place: Iran: Karaj | collected 2018-10 | reverse complement strand
CCTGTAATAGTTGTACCTTCACCAACCCAATACTTAAAGTCTGTAGTTGTAAGATTCTTGTTTTCATATTCGATGAGTACAGAAATTGTTCCTTTTTCATCTTTTGAATATACAACAGGAGCCTTTGTCTTAATCTTATTGAACTTGTCGTCAGTAACTACAAATCCATCAACAGCAGAAAGACGAACATCCTTGGCTTCATAAGTAGCGTTAATCTTTACAATAAAGTATCCATCTCCCTTTACAAGATCCAAAATACCATCCTGAAGTGTTCTGATTGTATTCAAATAATAATAGTTAGCTGTAAATGCAACTGCTGTTACAGACTCGCTGTTATCTGGATCATTTACAATATAAACAGGTTCATCTTTAATATATTGATATGTGCTAACAGAATCATACCATTTTCTGTCCTTACTATAACCCAATCTTGGAGTATGACCGCCATACAAATCTTTTACAAGAGCCCATTCAAGACTATTGTTTGTCTTTGTTGCAATACAATACTTTGTTCCATAAGCAACTTCTGCTTCTGCAGTATAAGTGTGATCATCAGCACCTTCTGTCCATGTAAGAGGAGTTTCTGTCCAGTTTGTCGCACCAACAGGAAGAGTTCGGAATGAATACATCTTATTAAGTTCTGCAGTGAATGCATCTTTGTCGGCATAGATAACTTTGTATCCAAGCCCATCACTATAACCTTCAGCAGGGGCATAAACTGAGTATTTTATTTTACCTGTCTGCTTTCCATCTTCTACTACAAATTCTTCATCATCTATGTCAAGATCAAAAGTTGGAGCAAACCTTTCATATACAAAAGCACCTAAAGAATCTGTTGCAGTTGTTTTATCAGATTTTGTTGTAATATTAAAATAGTCTATTAAACTATCTGATTCTTCACCACATTTTTCATTTTCATTTCCGTTAAGAACAAGGTTTCCAGTCTTTTCCTTAAGTTTTGTAGCATCTGCAACAAAAGCAACATAATCTGTAGTTACACTTGAAGTGTCTACATCAAATTTGATAGTTGTAATTACTCCAGAAGCTCCCGGATCATCTTGGTTAGGATCTGATGGATCCCAACCATATTGAGGTCTGTCATACCAACTTCCAGTGCCAAATCCAGCACCACCTGTAAAATGTTCAACATCTACAGTCTTAAGAGATTTTGCAAGTGCAGCACCTCTTACAGGTGCGTATCCTGCAGTTTCATTCTTTGTCAGTGGATACACATCAAAAGCAGCAGTTATTGAGTTTTCATCAAGTTCACCACGAGTTACAATAACAATAGTTGCTACTTCATCAGTTTTTGCAATTGCAGAATCTAAACCAACATCTACAATACTACCTGATTCGTTTACTTCATCCCAAGTTGCTTTATAGCTGTTCTTGTTTTCATCTTTAAAACTTGCGGTTGTACCATCAAACTTACAACCAGCAAGGGCTGTGGCAGCAACTAACAGAGCAGCGGCTGCTTTAATATATTTGTTTAATTTCATAATAAGTCGCCTCCTTTATTAGAATTTTACAGAGAACTCGAGCTTAACGAAAGAATTCATTAAACCATCCCAGAATTTAAGGGTTGCAAATCCTGCTGTATAAGCAATATCCAAAGAAGCTTTCTCTGTCATAAACCAAGTTGCACCAACTTTGAGAACTGGCTCGGCAGCATCTGAAACATTAAACTCTGTCGTTTTTGTTTCAGCAGTTACATCACCAGCTACAGGACCATCACCACGGTTAACCCAAGATTCAGAATCCTCCTGAACATACTTTTCACCAGCCTCTGTTGTATATTCTGAATAACTAGTTTGTTTTACAGGCTGATTTGTTTTAGTAGTATTCTTCCAAGTGAATGTTCCAGGCTTCCAGTTTACACCAATATTCAGATTGAATTTTTCTGGTTTTACCTGATATACAAGAGCAAGAGTAGTATCTGGAGTAACTTCAGTAGTTAATACTTTTTCAAGCTGCTGATTAGCAGTTCCCCACTGATTTACACTCTTACTATAACCTTTTGTAGTCAACTTAGTAACTTTATCATATGATGTAATATTCCATGTAGTAGTTCCTGTGTAAGCCTTATTATTTGTTACTCCAGAAACCTTAATACCAGCTCCAGCACTAGCTTTTACGCTCAAGCGTTCACCAACATCAAAATCAAAAACAAACTTTGGAGTTATAGTATTTTCCCAAGAAAAATCCATTTTTTGGTTGCTAACCCGAGTACCTTTTTCTGTTGTTTTTTCATTAATGTTTTCTATAACTGTTGTGCTTGTTTCATTAAATTTATGGAATCCAAAAGTACTCTTGAACTCTTCTTTTACAAGAAGCTGTGTAGTCATTGAACCAAAATCTGGCAAAGCCATTCCAAAAGTTCCTACAACTTTTGGTGTTATAGTATTATAAGTGCTAATTGTTTTTGTTTCACGGCTATTGTATCCTGCAGTAGCGTCAGTTACTGTTGCACCATTCTGTTTAAATACATCAGAAGAAGAACTGTTGCTTGCATTTCTGTACCACGCAACTTCAAACTGGTCAAGGCGAACAAACAAATCAGAATCTGTTCCAATTCCATTGAAGTATGCACCAAAAGTATTTGTTGCATTACGAGGGCTATTCTTTGTTTCTGTAGTTCTAGAAGTTCCTGCAGCCTTGTCTTCTGTATACGATGTCTGTTTTCCGTAATTTCCACTAGTTGTATCTACAATCTTCCAATAAGATTGAATACCCCAGTCGCCTGTAGAGAACGAAAAATAAAGATCGTTGCGAATTCCATTATTAGTATCGTGTGTTTTAGCAGTTGTTTTATCGTTATTTACGTAATCTGTATTAACACCATCTTTTGCCACAACATCATTTTTGACTGTTTCTGTTGTAGATTTATCCTGTTTGAAAGTTCCAGTATCATAAATAGAATACCATAATGATCCGATCCAGGCACCCGCACCAATGTTAAAATACTTGTTATTGGCTGTTGTAGTTCTGAATCCACCAAGAACAAGTCCATCTGTATCATCAAGCCCCCAGGCAAAATTATCTACCACTTCGTCTTCGAAAAGGCCAAAGGTTGTGTCCTTTAAAAACGACTCTGGTTCTGCCGCAAACAGGGATGATGAAAAACAAACCAAAACAGCGGCTAAAGCTGTTTTAACAATTTTTTTCATACTAAACTCCTTGCGGAGAAATCAAAATTTTAAAGTAATTTTAAAAAAAGGATGTTACTACTGAGGAATGTTAATTTTTGTTATAGTCTCACCGATTCTTTTCAAAAAACTTTTTAATTTGAACTCTCCACTTTTATATTGTTGTACTATAAATCCATTGTAAAACCTTACATATTTATCTGTCAAGAAAAAATCGACATTTGTTGAAAATTTGTCATTTTCATAGGGTGTTTTACCTAGGATTTTTGGTATTTTCTCTAGCTATGAAGACTTTTTTTATTTTTTCCAAAAAATTTTCTCAAAAACTTCCTAATTTCTTAAATTTTTGGCCATTAACTATATAGGAGGAATTGTTATGAATACAAACACATATAGACCCGACAGTGTCATTGCGAGCCCGAAGGACGTGGCAATCTACGACTTTTTTACAAGGAGAAATTTTCAATGAAAGCATACGTATACATTCTATATGGAAAGATTTGACAGAAGAATGGGATAGTGTATAATAAAGTCGTAGATTGCCACGTCGCTTACTACGTTCGCTCCTGTCGCGGAGCTTACCGACGTTTTGCTACGCAAAAGTCGCGCAATGACATAGCCTAACAACAGGGGGATAAAAATGGCAGTAACAGTATTGAAAAACATAAGCCAGGATGAAATTAACTGGTATCACGAAACCCGCTACTGGATGCGTATCTCTGATGAAAAAACTATGATATTCTGTGCAGAAGAACGTGGGCATGAAGCAGGTCTTAAACAGGGGCTCGAACAGGGCATACAGCAGGGCATCCAGGAAGGCTCACAGCAAAAAGCAATCGAAGCTGCATTAAAAATGATTAAAATGAAATATCCTGTTGATGATATTTCGGAAATAACTGGTCTCTCGCCTGAAAAGATTCTGGAACTTAAAGGTTAAAAAAAAAGACTGCCTTAAGGCAGTCTTACACGGCTCTTGCTGGGCTTGAACCAGCGACACACGGATTAACAGTCCGTTGCTCTACCGACTGAGCTAAAGAACCACTCACTCGCAATGCGAATGTGAATATAATATTATAGAAATAAAGAAAGAATGTCAATATCAAAACAGGAACTAAGAAAAAGTATTAAATCTCTGTGCGAGCAAAATAAGGATAGTCTGGCTGCACAAAGCAAACGAATTTGTGAGCTCATCCTCGCTTCTCCTCAATATAAAAACGCGGAACAGATTTTTGCATATATGGCTCTGGCGGATGAGGTTGACCTTGGAGAAGTAATAAAGGCTGCGCTACGCGACGGCAAAAAGGTGGCGCTTCCAAAAATTATGGATTTTGAAAAAGGACTCATGCAGTTTTTTTATCTGGATACGGTGCAGACACTCAACAGCCAGACTCAAGCCGGTACTCTTGGCATAAGCGAGCCAGATTCAAAGCTTTTGCAGGCAGCAGATGCCACCACCCTTAAAGACAGCAGCATTCTTATTCTTGTTCCGGGCCGTGCCTTTACAAAAGAAGGAGACCGGCTTGGACGAGGCAAAGGGTTTTATGACAGATTCCTTGCAGATGACTTGCTTCGTAGCGCACGAGACGCTGTTATGGCAGGTGTTTGTTTTGATTTTCAGATAAAAAAATCCCTGCCGGTTGACGACAGGGATATTAGAATGGATCTTGTGTTTTAAAGGCCCTTCGAGAGCCTCAGGGACCCCTTACTTTACAAGAATAAATTCTACGCGGCGGTTCTTCCAGTTGTTGTCAGTATCTTTTGGATTAACAACAGGCTTTGTACCACCCATACCTTCGGTTGTAATGCTTGAAGCACTTACGCCCTTCTTTACAAGGTAGGTCTTGATTGCGTCGGCACGTTCGCGAGAGAGAGGTCCAAGTGCCCTACCCCATTCGCGTGGATTATCGATTGTCTCTTCATCAAGATTGTCGGATACGCGGTTTGCGTGACCCTGAATTGTAATCTTGTAATCAGAGAACTTCTTAAGGATTTCTGCAATACGGTTCAAGATTTCGATATTCTTGGCAGCCTGTTCTGCAGAAAGCTTAGAGTTTGCATTCTGGAAGTTAGATTCATCAGACTCGAATATAATAGAAGGAACTGCCATCTTGAGTACGTTTCCTTCGCGGATAACGAGTACATCAACAGGAATCTTACCTTCTACGCGGCTTGTCATTCCAAGGTTATCTGTTACTGTAAATGCATAAGGATAATCCATAGCAGACTGAACGCGTTCTGCATTGCCCTTAGAATCCTTCTGAACATTACTCAAACCATCCCAAATAATGCGTTCTGTAATCTGGCTCTTTCCTTCGGTCTTCCAGAAGGTCTTGCCCTTAGGATCAGAAATTACAAATGACCAGTTCTTAACCTTAGCCTTTGTGTTTCCGGTAAGCTTGATAAACAGGTCATCATCAATACCATCGTTATCCGGACTAAAGTATTCTGGTGCTGTCTGAACCTTAAGCTCCGGTGGAGTTGCAGTACAGATAAATGGAGAAGAAACTGCAGTTACTCTGTTACCCTTGAGGTAAACAACATTCAAAGTACCGGTAAAGGTTCCTTCGCATACGTTGTTAGAAGAGTCTGCACCGTTCCAGGTAATGCTTGCAGGAAGGTTTGCGCTGTCCTTGTTGCTAAGTGCAAATACAGAAGTTCCGTCTTCGCGGCGGATATCAAAGTTCCATGAAAGCAAATCTTCTTTTACAGTTGTACGAATTTCGAAGTTCTGTGTATCCAGATACTTATCGTTGTTTGGAGAAATACCTTCGTGCTCTGCAGTAAGGTAAATCTTTGTTTCGCGGTTATCGAGTACAAGACCATTCAAATCTGTGCTAAAGCTGTTGCCGGCATCATCTGTAGAGAAGATTACAATGCTGTACTTTCCGTTTGCAGCAATGTTACCAGACTCGTCTGTACCGTCCCATACAAATTCTTTCTTTACACCGCTCCAGGTATATTTCTTAACGCTCTTTCCCTTTGAATCGCGAACATCGGCAGTCCAGAGCTTTTCTGCAGTTGAATTAGAAATCTTAACTGTAATGTTATCCTGATTTCCATCGTTATCTGGAGAGAAGTAAGACCACATTGTTTCGCATTCCAAAGAAGGGAACTTAGTATCAAGCTCAAAGTCCTGTGTAGCAGCAGCAGCATCTGCACCGTTTGCAGCCTTTACAGCAAGCTGTGCAGAATAGAAGCCGTCATCGCAGCGTGTATTGTCGTTGTCGTTTCCGTTCCATACAAAGTTTGCAGGAAGCTTTTTGCTTTCTTTTTTAGAGTAAACAACCTTTCCACTCTTGTCCTTGATGCTAAATTCGTAAGAAGCAATATCCTTTGTCTGTGTTACAGGTGTAAAGGTGATTGTATCTTTAACCTTGTTTCCGTTTGGAGAGAAGGCTGTATCAGACATAGCAAGCAAAAGCTGAGTTTCGGTTGTATCAAAGGTTACGAGGTCGCTTGAGCGGGCTTCGCCGGCGTTACCAGCCATATCGGTTGCAGTAAGAATAAGAACATACTGTCCCTTTTCTGCAATGCCACCCTTATCATTAATACCGTTCCAGGTAATTGATTCTGGAGGATATTCTCCAAGGTCATAGGTCTTTACAATTGTTGCACCGTCTGCAGAACGGATTTCGGCCTTCCATGAAGGAACAGGAGAACCGTTAGACGGAGTAATCATAATAGAATATTTTACATCAGTTTTTGAACCGGCACCAAATACCTTGTCGGAAGCACGAATCTGTGCGGCAGGTTTTTCGGTATCAAGAACAAATACTGGTGAAGAAATCTTTGCAGGAACATAACCGTTAAGATATTTTGCAGTTACATAAGCCTGATATTCTCCATCTTTAAGAGCTTTGCCGTTGTCACCGTTTCCATCAAATATAATAGAAGAAGGTGGAACTGCTCCCTTGTTTTTATTGTTATAAGACTTTACAACTGAACCGCTCTTGTCTACAATTCCAACTTCCCATTCTGTAAGCTTGTTTCCTGTTTTTTCTTCTGGTACAGGAATTGTTACATTAAGGGTAATTGTCTTGAGCTTGCTGTCGGTTCCTGGAGAGAAGTAGCGTGAACCGTCAATGTAAATATTTGTTGCAGGCTTTTCTGCAGAGTAGATGATGTTTGTAATATTTGCTGCAGAAGAAACGTTACCTGCACGGTCTGTTGCGCTGATTTCGTAAGAGTAAACTCCATCAGGTACTACAGATTCGTCGTCGGCAATACCACGCCAGCTGAATTCTGCTGGTTCTGCATTTGTCCACTTGTAGGTGCGGACAATTGTTCCGTCCACTGCCTTGAATACACCGAGCCATTCATCTTCTACAGAACCGGTCTGTGTAATCTTAAGGGCAGCTTTTGCACCTTCACCAAAAATCTTATCAGAAGGCTGATTCAATTCAATCTCCGGAGCAACTGTATCAATAACAACTGTGTAATCCTGTGTGCGTCCAACGTTGCCGTTATCATCGGTAGCAGTTACGTAGTAGGTGTAAGTTCCGTCCGGAGCTGTTTCACCGTTGTTCATTGCACCGTTCCAGGTAATAGATTCCGGAATCTGAACTCCCTCTTTCTTTGAAAAGAGCTGCTTAAAGAAGGATTTAAATCCGAGCTTTGCAGGAAGTGCAACCTTGTTTTCGATTGTGCGGACAACTTCGCCACCTTCGTTCATAATTACAAGGCTCCAGCCCTGAACATAGCGCTTATCAGAAATGTTCAGAGGAATTACAAGTTCATCCTGAACACCGTCGTTATTAGGAGAAATATATTTTTCCTTTGCAAAACCAAGTCCTGCACACAGGGCAAGAACAGTTATAATAGAAACAAATTTTATCTTTCTCATTTTGCATCTCCTACATCAGCAGCTGGAATAGTCTTAACTTCTGCTGGTTTTTCATCTTCGTCATCAAGCCAAAGCTGAATTACCGGAGGAGTTTCATCCTTAAGACCAAGGTTTACATCAACACCGGCAGAAAAAGCATTTACTGTTTTGTTGAACTGCTTCCAGGCAACAGAAGCAGACATTTCACTCTGGCTCCAGCCGTTCTTCTGAAGATAATCATTATTCTTTACATCAAAGGTAAAGCGGAAGGTAAGCCCTACAGAAGGCAATACATTCTTTACACCGTTAGCAAGCTCTGCAACATTGATTTTTTCTGCAACGCTAATGAACAGCATATCCTTTACAGAGAACTGAAGTCCAAGGTCTGCAATTACATTCATAAAGGCAGGAAGTGTAAGATCAAACGAAGCACCAAGCTTGATTATGTCGTTGGAAACCAAAGTTGCTGCAGTACCAGCCTTAATTGTTCCAATCATAGGAAGTGTTGCAGGGAGAGCTTTTCCTTTTTTCTCTGCGCCCTTAATTCCAACCATTGTTGTCTTAGTAAAGTTTTTACCAAGGTTGAGGATAGAAACGCCGTAGCGGAAATCCTTCATAAATGCAAGATTGCCGTAGGTGTAAACAAAACCAAGGTTTGCAGAAAGAGCCCAGTCGGTATCTGCACCCCAGAAGATTCCGGAGTTAAGGTTTGTACCTATTACAAGTTTGTCTGTAATTTCCTTTGCAAGACCAAACTTAAAGTCAAAGCTGTTTCCAAGATACATTTCCTTAAAAGGAACCATTGTACCATTTAAGTAGCCGCTGAATACAAAACGCTTGGTTGGAATGAGAATTCCTCCCTGAAAAGCGTTTCCGTAACGCATGGAATTTTCTTTGTTTGTAGAAATAAGACCTGTATAAGCAAGGTTAAGGTCTACACGCTGTTCCTTTGCAGGCAAAGCCGGATTTACCAGAATTGATTCCGGACTTGCCCAGAACAGACCGCCACCAACAACTGATGAACTGTTTGCAAGCTGTCGTGGGCTTGAAAGTTCAAAAATATCGTCTCCATATACCGGAGGATTGTAAGCACTTGCAGCAGACACAACCAATACAAGGAGTACTGCTGCACTAAAGAATTTTTTCATTTCTAAAAAATCTCCTATTTAGATGCATTTTTTCCACTTTATTACTGGCATATATTATAATTCATTTTGCTTTTTTGTACCATAGATGTATAATTATTGCTATGAAACACAAGATAAAACTTCCAATTCTGGCCCTTGAACTGATTATTGCGACTCTTTTATTTGGAACACTTATGTGCATTGTAAACAGCCTTACCGGTTATAAGGAATTTAAACGTGAACTCGAAAATATGTACGGCGATATTACTATTCAGCTTGCAAAAACTGCTGCAACCTATATTCATGCCGACAGCATTCCTTACTGGCTCAGGCACGGTACAGACGAAGAATGGGAAGAAACAAACAAAAAACTTGATATCCTTACAAACACCTCTGATCTTGCCTACATTTATGTAAGCGTTATTTCTCCGGACTACAAACAGCGCACTTATGTTTTTGATACAGTGAACCAACTTTCGCTCGCAGCGGGCAGCAAAGTTATTCCTTTTGGCACAGTGAGCTCGCTCGAAAACAAAGATGAAGAATACATCAATAATCTTAAAATAGTTCTTGAAGAAGGAAGAGACTACACCGCGTTTACCTACAAGGACGAAGGCGGTCACGTTACTACAGCAATTCCGCTTCCAAATACGGACGGAACGACAACTACAATCCTTAGTATTGTAAAACCTATGAACGAAGTAAAAGAACACAAAAGAAACTTTTTGCGTTCTATCATAATTTCGGCAACAATACTTACACTGCTGTTTATTGCACTTTATGCATTTATTCTTTACCTGGGAATTGTACGACCTATCCTTTTTGTAACTTACGAAACCTCGCAGCTTGCAGAACATCATGGAGAACTTACAGGCCTTCTTAAAAAAATTAAGCACCGCAACGAAATTGGTAAGCTGGCAAAATCTGTAGAAAAGATGAGCCACGACATGAATAAATATATAGAAGATTTAACTCATGCCACAGCAGAAAAGGAGCGTCTGGGAGCCGAGCTTAATGTTGCAAAGCAGATTCAGGCAGAAATGCTTCCGCGGGTTTTCCCACCATACGAAAATCATCCCGAAATTGAACTTTACGCATCTATGACTCCTGCAAAAGAAGTTGGCGGCGACTTTTATGATTTTTACATGCTTGATGATGACCACTTTGCAATGGTTGTAGGCGACGTAAGCGGAAAGGGAGTTCCTGCAGCTTTGTTCATGGTAATTACAAAAACACTTTTAAAAGATACCGCAGAACATGAATATAATCCTGCAAAGATTTTTGAGCATGTAAACAAGATTCTTTGCGAAGGAAACGATTCGGGCCTCTTTGTAACCTGCTGGATGGGAATCCTCACGCTTTCTACAGGCGAGCTTAATTTTGCAAATGCGGGCCACAATGCCCCGATTATAAAGAAGGGTGGAGAAATTAAATATCTTTCTACAAAACCAAACCTCATGCTGGCTGCAATGGATGGAATACCGTATACAAATCACAGCCTGACAATGCAAAGAGGTGACAGACTCTTTATCTATACAGACGGAATTACAGAAGCTACCAACGATTATGATGAGCTTTATGGCGAAGAAAGACTTTTGAATGTTATAAAATCTGTAAAGGATTCTGGAATGACTTCGCGTGATATTCTTGATATTGTGCGCAATGATATTACCGATTTTGTTCTTGAAGCCCCGCAATTTGATGATATTACAATGCTGTCAATGATATACAAGGATTAAGCTATGGAACTAACAATACCCGCAGATGATAAACAGCTTGAAACAGTTCTCGATTTTATTCACAAGCAGCTTCCGTCTTATTGTGAAACAGATTTGATGTATAAAATTGATGTTGCAGCAGAAGAGATTTTTGTAAATATTGCACATTACGGTTATAAAGATAAGCTCCCGGAGGGGCAGACCGGCACAGTATGGCTCAACTGCACCTTTGAAAACGACACTTTATGCATAATTTTCCGCGACCAGGGAGTCCCATTTAATCCGCTTGAACGGGAAGATCCTGATATTACTCTCTCTGCCCAGGACAGAAGTATTGGTGGGCTTGGAATCTTCCTTACAAAAAAATATATGGACAGCGTAGAATACCGCTACCAGAACGAAGAAAATATTCTAACAATGAAAAAAATGATTTTTAGAAACCACTAGCAAGTGCGGTCCCTGAGCCTGTCGAAGGGACTATTCAATTGACAGTATACTATCCATGCCTGTTGCAGATAAAACCTGCTTACAGAATTCCGACGGAGACTTAATAATCATTTTGCCGCCAGACGGGAGCATGAGCTTGTGTGCAAGAAGCACTACGCGGAGTCCTGCACTGGAAATATAGCTTACATCCTTCATGTTAAGATAAAGGGTCTGTGTGTCTGTTGCAATTTCCTTGAGCTTAACTTCGAGCTCCGGGGCAGTTCCTGTATCCAGTCTTCCAGCAATAACGAGTTCTATAGAAATTGGTGTTTTGTTTTCGGTAATTGTCATAATTCTTTCTTCCCTTTTAAATTACATTGTTTCGCTTACGGCACTGCAGCAAACTCTAAAGCCAAGGTTACTGCTCTTTCCGTTTGGAGCACTTCCACTGCGGTAAAAAACAGTACACTGCTGTGCATCGTCAAGCCAGCTTCCGCCGCGCTTTACGTGCATTTCTCCGGAGCTTGGTCCATGAGGATTTGTCTGTGCACCCGAAGCAAGAGTTGGTGAGTAATAATCCCAGCACCATTCTGCAACGTTTCCGCACATATCATAAAGTCCAAGACCGTTTGCATCCTTTGTAGAAACATCGTGAGTAGTAATACCGCTGTTTTCGCCGTACCAGGCAACAGCATTTATATTTGCGTTTCCCGCATAAGGAGTTGGAGAAGAACCGCGTCCATCACGGGCTGCAAATTCCCATTCTGCTTCTGTAGGAAGACGGTAACCGTTGGCAAGGAAGTTACATACAACGCGCTTCCATACAGGACTGGTTGCTTCAAAGCCGCTAAGATCTGTTGTTGTTCCAATGCTGTAGCATGGAGTAAGACCATTGAGCTTGCTTAGCATATTGCAGTAAAGAATTGCTTCGCACCAGTTTACACATTCAACCGGACGATTTTCGCCCTGCAGCTTAGAAGGATTTTTTCCCATTACATAAGAATACTGAAGCTGTGTAACAGGGACTTCGGACATATAAAAGCCTACAAGAGTTATAAGGCTGTTCATTGTACCGCCACCCATTACAAACTGGCCGCCTGGAATAAGAATCATCTTTGGACTCTTGCCAAGCTGGGCACGTGGCTCTGCAGAACCTTCTATATCAGTTCCTTCTGCACCTTCTTTGATTACCCTTACAGGTACACCACATTTAGAGCAGAATTTATCTACAGCACTCAGAGCATTTCCACATTCCGTGCAGGACCGAAAAACCTTAAGTCCTCCAACAGGGAAACCGCACCTGAAACAAAAATGAGCCTCTTCCGGAAGTTCCGTATTACATTTGTCACACTTCATAGTCTACTATTATAACACCTGTACAGTTTTTTTTCTAGAATTATTTATAATGCGTTTTATAGTTGAAAATTCACTAATTTTAACTTATATTTAAAGTATGGATGTAGGCGATATACAAGCAGAAAAAGAAGCTGAAAAAAAAGAGGCTCAGAAGGCTGAAGGCGAAAAACAGTCGTTCTTTCAGAGTTTATTTTCGAATTTGTTTAAATCTTCAAATCCGGAAGCAGAAAAAAAACGCAAGCTCAAGGCAATTGCAAAGACATTTTCTAAAACCAAGTACCACAACTTTTACAAGCCTTCTTCAATTGAGGTAATGCCTCCTTTTGCAAAGCTTTTTTATGACATTTACAAGCTCATTTCTCCGGCACAGATTCAGTTTAAGTCAAATCAGAATCCAAATCTGTACAAGACTCAGGTAATAAACTATTCACTTTCGGAAAAACAGATTGACCTTCTGGAGCATTTTGACCAGCAGAAAATTATGGAAATGGCAAGGCAGATCCCTCTGCAGCAGCTTACAACAAAAATGGAAGAAGAATTTACAATCTTCTCTGCAGAATTTGATAACGAGCGCATGAATAAGACCGAAAACATTTATAAGGCATTCAGTATTTTCCAGGAATTCTGCTGCTATGATTACTATGTTCTCATAAAGAAATTCTGTTCTGGTTTCCAGGAGTTTAACTTTAACTCACAGCCTAATTTTGAAAAAATTAATGCAGAATATATTACCGATGATCTTAAGGAATTCTGCGCTATTGCATACGCCATTACCGACGAAAATCTTTTATGGAACGAGCTGTTTACTTTCTTTAAAGAAACTCAAAGTTCAGAAACTGTGTCTTATGGTAACTGGAAAAAGGTAATTGCAAAAATAAAGAACATTCAGCAGTCAGGCGCCTTTGAACTTATGATTCGTCATATTTCGGGCAATACAGATTATGTTACCCAGGTGCCTTCTCACTATGCTTCGCTCATAGAACCTTATATGGATAAAATTTCGGAAGAGGTTCACACTACCCTTTCTAAAATCAACAGCCAGCAAAAGGAAAACAAAGCTAATCAGATTTGTGAACAGATTTTTGGCAGCACCGATTTTCAGACTCTGCATTTTTATGTTGCAACTGCAAATGACGGCTTTGCAAAAAAGGATTTGAGTACCTTTACCTATACCGAACCGCTCAATTATCTTAAAGCCTTTTTGCTTGAATATGTAAAAAAAGATATCCGCGAATTTTTTGATGTTGTTGTTGTGCGCGGTCAGTGGGATGCTTCTCTTGCAAATCCTATGTCTAACGCATACCAGGAGCTGCTTAAGATTAGTGATGAAATTACTACCTTTGATAACGATCTTTCGGAAGACGGAGGCTCGGGACTTAAGATTAAAACCCTGCTTCCAAAAACTGCACACGACCCTGGAGCCGAAAACATCATCAACCGCATTATTTCTGATTCCAACGAGCAGGCAAGAAGCTTTATCATAACTTCTGCACAGGATCTTATAAACATAGGAAAAACGCTCAAGCAGTTGATTGAAGACTATTCAAAGCAAAAGCCGGAAATTGTTCAGAACTGGCGAGAGCTTGAACGCTTCCTTGACCACCCGATGAAAGAATTTAGCGTAGGTATTTATAAAAAGATTTATCTGTTTGTACAGCTTATGCAGCAGTATCTGGCGTAGTTTATCCATGGGAGGGCCTATGGTAGAAGTCGAAAAAGAAGAAAACAAGATTCCACGTGCGCTTCTGGTGGGCGAACCGGGGAATGATTTACGTGAGCTCAAAGGACTTGTTCAAACCTTAGGCATGGACATTGTTCAGCGTCTTACCCTTAACCGCATGGAAGTTCATCCTGCATACGGAATTGGAACCGGAAAAGCAAAGGAAATTGCAGAGCTTGCAAAACAACTCCAGGTAGACTGCATCATTTTTGATTTTAATATTGAACCGCGAAAACAGCGCAACTGGGAAGAACTCACAGGCCTTTCCTGCTTTGACCGCCAGGAAGTAATCATTAAGATTTTTGCACAGCGCGCCACTACAAAAGAAGCAACCTTGCAGGTAGAGCTTGCACGGCTCAGCTATATGAAGCCACGTCTTGCACATGCAAAGAATGATTATTCCCGCCAGCGTGGTGGAGCTTTTGGCGCCAAGGGTTCGGGCGAAACCCAGCTTGAGCTTGACCAGCGAATTATAAGCAACAAGATTTCGCAGATAAAGCACGACCTTGCCGAAATTGAACTGAACCGCAAAACCCAGCGCAAACAGAGAGAAAAAAATCCTACCTGTGCGCTCGTGGGTTATACAAACGCCGGAAAATCAAGTCTTCTTAATGCTTTGACTGGAGCAGGCGCATACGTAAAGGACCAGCTTTTTGCAACCTTGGATCCTCTTACAAAAAAACTGCCGCTCAACGACAGCGCCGGAGTCATGATTACCGATACGGTTGGATTTATAAACAACCTGCCGCATCATCTTATAGACGCCTTTAAATCTACGCTCGAAGAAGCAGTTTATGCAGACTTGCTGCTCATTGTTCTGGACGCGTCGGATCCGGATGCTGCCAATCATTACGAAACTGTGTGCCATGTTCTGGAAGACATTGGTGCAAATAAAAACCCGCGCCTTGTTCTTTTGAATAAAATTGATAAGGCCGAAGATGAAGAAATTGCTGCAACCTACAAGGCACTGCGCCTTAAGTTCCCGGATGCAATAAGCGTAAGCGCAAAGGAACAGAAGGGCTTTGTAGAGCTCAAGGATAAAATTACCGAACTGCTTTACGGAGAAATAGGCGACTATGTAATTCCTGCAAGCCAGGTTGTTCTTATAAACGAGCTTCGCAAAGCAGGCTGTATAATGAACGAAGAATGGCTTGATGATGGTGTTCACATTACAGCGCGAACAGTTGGCCGCCTTGCAGTTCTTTCGGCACCGTTCCAGAGGTCAAAAAAGTGAAGCTCAAGCTAAGTAAATTTGAAAAAATCCTCACCGCCATAATTGCACTTTTGATGATTGTAATTATGTGCGTCACAATAGTTACTCTTGCAACCCAGGCAGGCACCCCCGGAAAAAACCTCCGTGATGCAGACCCCGAACCTACTCCACGCGAAATTGAAAACCTTAACAAAAAACTGGATGACAAAATTGCTGCGTACACCGGTCTTGGAACCATACGCTGCATAACCGCCCCGGACACCGCTGCTTCCGAAGAAGAAGACCAGCTTGGAACCGTCGTTGTCGTAACTCCATGGCTTTCCTATCCCGAAGGAGACACCATCTTTTACGAAGAACTCGCCCGCAAACGCATGGTAATTTCCAGCATATTTACAACCTATTTTTCCACCCGCACCAAAACCCAACTCCTGTCCACCACCGAAGACAAAATCAAATCCGAACTGGTGGATCAGATAAATGAGCAGATGTCGCTGGGGAAAATCTCGCAGATTTATTTTACAGATTACATATATTTAGAATAATAAACAAAACCAACAGATGCAGTGGATAAAACACGTAGAAAAACCACTTATGAAACGGGTGGGCGGAACCACGCTCTCCGTTGTAGGAAAGCAGCAGGGGGATAAAAAGGAACATGCCTAGCTGCCAGAGTTCCTGCCACCAATAATAATGTCTTATGCATAGAATTACAATGTCGGTAACAACCAGAGAGGCGGCGGCAAGACTGTAGAAAAGGAGAAGGCGCTTGCGGTCATCCTTGAAAATATAAAAGAATAGAACCATGACCGGTGCAAAAATTGCCCAGTCGCCAAGCATGGATAGAGCAATGAGGGTAATTATGATAACCCATTTTGGAAGGGCATCGAGCTGGGACTCAAGTACGCAAAGCATTAAGAACGAAACCAGCAGGGTGTAAATTACATTCAGGCCGGCAAAGACAGATACATCGGTACGGACAAGCATATAGGGAGCCTGGGCAACCGCTGCAAAAATTAAAAGGCGGATGGCGTAGTTTTTGCGTGAAGAAGTATGTACAAAGCCCTGGACTAAAAACCAGCACATAACGGGAGCTGTGATGCGGCCAAAAAAGCGGAAAATAAAAGTGAGCGCAAAGCCCCACGAATAATTCTGGAAAAACTTGAAAAACACATGCGCAATGTGATCCATTAGCATTGCGACAATTGCGATGTATTTAATTTGATTGCGGTTCAAGTTTTTGTAAGTCCCCGCTCTTAGAGCTGAACTCCGGTGCGGATTTTTTCATTAAAGCGGTCGAGCTTTTTGCCTTCAAGAGGATTTGGCTTACCGTCCATGATGTCGCGGAGTGCCTGCATTTCTTCGCCGCTAAAGGTTACACCGTGGTTCATGTGGTTGATAAAGCTTTCTGTAGCCATTGGAGCAACCATTTTACAGATTTCAAGAATTACTTCTGCATAAACGCGGATTTCGTACTGAGCGTGGCTGTCGAGGCGCAGCTTAAGGAAGTGGAACAGGTTGTGCAAATCCATTTCCCAGTAGAATTCTGTATACAAAGAAAGTGGAAGATTGATACGTGCAATTTCGCGTGCAAGACCACTATCAATAAGTTCGTTGTAGCTTTCGTAAGCAGCCTTCTGGCCTTCTTCGAGCTTTGTTATGATTTTATCGGCAGTTTCTTTATCGAATGCTTCTGTAGCGCGGCCCTGCTTGTTGTCTGTGCTCTGTGGAGAAACTTTGTCCTCTGCAGGAACATAGAATTCATCTTTCATGATTGAATAGCGGCCCGAAACTTCGTTCATGCGTCCTGTGCGGTGACGAACCCACTGACGGGCTACGAAAATAGGCATTTTTACATGGAAGGTCATTACAACCTGTTCAAACGGAGATGTATGCTGGTGGCGGAGCAGGTAGTCAATCAAAGCTCCATCCTGGCTCACGCTCTTTGTTCCTTCGCCATAAGAAACGCGTGCAGACTGAACAATTCTCTGGTCTCCTCCAAAATAATCAACAAGGCGAACAAAACCTTTGTCGAGGACCGGGTACTCCTTGTCCAAAATTTCTTCTGCAGCTGGAACAACGCAATGTGCCATTTTTTAACACTCCTTTTATTTGTTATGAGAATATAATAATAGAAAATACGTTATAATTCAATGGATTGCCACGCTGCGCTCGCAATGACGTGGCTGCCGGTACTATTCTTCAGGCGTATCTGTAGCAGCCGCAGTTCCTTCTTCGGCCTGAGCCTGCTGATCCATTTTCTGAGTGATGTCGGCGTCATCAGCTTTTTGACCAGTGCGTTTGCTTACGACAATTTCTACGACAATCATTATAAGACCAACCAAAAGTCCGCCAATTCCTACAACCTGAATAAAGGCACGGACAAATGAATCGAGCGAAATGATAATCATCAAAACTGCAATTGCAACACAGATGAGTGCTTCGAAAATAAGACGGCGGCTTTCCAGAGGGAAATTAGGCTTGAGCTTGGCAGCAGAATAAACGCTAACTCCGCCATAAAGAATAAGGTAAACTGCAAGTATAATAGAAATAATTTTCCAGATTGCTGCAACGGTTTTTACAAGAACAAAAGGACAGATAACTGCAACAAGACCTATAATAAAGGTAATAATTCCCTTAATAAGAATTGTCTTTTTGAAAACAGCATCTTCACTCTGTTTATAGACAACAAGAAGATTATAAACAGAAAAAGCTACAGCCGCAGCACCTACAAGAACTACGACAGCCTTAATACAAGCATCTGGAATGGCAACCATAAGAATGCCAATCAAAGCGAGAACAGCACCTAAAATAATATTCTTTGTCTTCATATATATAAAGATAATACCAACCTCCCGGAATGTCAAAGTTTTTTTTGTTGCTGTGTTTTTTAGTTGAAACTCCCCTCTTCCTCTGTTATATTTAGAAAACTATGACACAAGAAGCCAAAGACTTTTATAAAGATTTACGCCATGTGGTTACTCCAATGGCAATTCAGAACCTCATTTCGGCCGCGGTAAATTCTGCAGATGTCATTATGCTTGGCTTTGTAGGACAGACTGCAATTGCGGCATCGGCTCTGGCTGGTAATGTTCCGTTTATTCTTTTTATGATTTCTACAGGGCTTTCTTCGGGCCTGGTTATGCTTGGTGCTCAATACTGGGGAAAGAAAGACACCGAATCAATTAAAACTTTGCTTGGAATAGGTCTGCGCATCTGCTGTACAGTTGAATTTATTGTTGCCATGGTGGCATTTTTTTATCCGCGCATCCTCATGCTCATTTTTACGAACGAAGAACCGCTCATTGCCGAAGGCTGCCGCTATCTGCGTGCTGCAAGCTTTTCTTATATTTTCCTGTCCTTTTCGCAGATGTACCAGGCCGCTTTTAAAAGTATTGAACGCGTAAAGATTGTAACAATTGCTTCTTCGACCTCGCTCATTTTGAACATAAGCCTAAACGCAGTTTTTATTTTCGGGCTGCTTGGTGCACCTAAGCTTGGTATTCTTGGTGTTGGAATTGCAACCTCCATTGCACGCTTTGTAGAAATGATTGTGTGCTTTGTTTATGCTTCGCGCCAGAAGGATATACGCTTTAGCCTTGGCTGTATGCTGCGCCGCAATAAGATTCTTACAAAGGATTTCTTTAAGTATTCTCTGCCTGCTGTAGGAAACGAGCTTGTATGGGGAGCTGCTTTTTCAATGTATTCTGTAATTCTTGGCCACCTTGGAGAAGATATTGTTGCTGCAAACTCCGTTGTAAATACTGTAAGACAGCTTGGTTCGGTTTTGTGTTTTGGTATGGCTTATGGTGGTGCAATTGTCCTTGGAAAATACATGGGCTCCGGAGACCTTCCTCTTGCAGAACGGAATGCAAGCCGCCTTGCACGCGTTACAATTCTTTCGGGGATACTTGGTGCAATCCTTACAATCTGTCTTTACCCTGTGCTTCCATTTATTGCAACACTCAACGAAACTGCAGCCCATTACCGTAACGTGCTTTTGTTTATAAATTCATATTCTATCATCGGTGCTTCCATAAACACTGTTTTAATCTGCGGAATCTTCCGTGCAGGCGGAGACTCCAAGTTTGGTTTTATTGCAGATTCAATCAACATGTGGTGTGTGTCGGTTCCGCTTGGGCTCATTGCAGCTTTTGTACTCAAGCTGCCACCGTTGTGGGTTTACTTTATTTTGTATCTGGACGAGTTTGAAAAAATGCCTTTTGTTTTTATGCATTATAAGAAGAAGGGCTGGCTGAAGAATATAACACGAGAAATAAAAGAATAGATAATTTCTAAAAAGTGGTTTATAATAATAGTAATATGAAAAAAATTGGTGTGCTTGTTCACGCACTTACGGTTGAATATGCCCTGGAAATATTAAACGGCATTTTTTCGTATTTTAGCGACAAGCAGGATGTTCAGTTTTTCGTAGCACAGACAAAAGAGCCTCATACCAGTTCCGGCAATTATGAATATCAAAGCTGGAACAGTGTAAGCCTGCTTTTTTCTACAGACGTAGACCTTGTCATTGTAATTACAGGCTCTTATTCTTCTACAATTTCTACAGACGCGCTTGGAAAAACTCTCAAAAAATTCCGTGATAAACCAATTATTTCTATTGGCGCAGATTTAAAGATTCCGGGTTCATCATATCTGATTACTGAATGCGACTCTGCCTATGACAATGTTGTATGGCACATGAAGAACAAGCACGGTTGTAAAAGAATTGCTTTTTTTGGAGCAAACGGCACCGGTTCAAAAGAAAGCCGTATGCGTTATGATGCATTTGAAAGTGCCCTCAAAAAAAACAGGCTGACTCTGGATCCAAAACTGGTCTTTGATGGTGACTTTTCCATGCACACTGCAAAAGAAGTTCTTGCAAAAAAATACAAAAAAGCAGAACAGATTGATTTTGATGCAATCCTTTGTGTAAACGATCTTACAGCTCTTGGAGTTCAACAGTATCTTATAGACATTGGCATAAACATTCCCGAGCAGGTAAAGGTAATTGGCTTTGATGATTCTACCTATGCTGCACAGTCTCATCCGCGTCTTTCTACAATGAATCAGAATATTTTCCTGCAGGGAAAAATTGGTGCTGAGCTTGCCTACAAAAAACTTTGCGGAGAAGATATTCCGGAAGTAACTTATGTTCCGGTTGAGCCGCTTTACAAGCAGTCGTGCGGCTGTGTTCCTTTGACAAACAACGATGATATTTACCGCGATTCAAACGACAAGTTAGTTCATCCTAACGACTTTACCAACGGAATCAAAAAAATGACGGGCCAGTATTTTAATACGCTCAATTCCATAGAAAGCATTTACAGGCTTTTGGATCTGGCACAAACCTCCGAAACCCTGCATCATTTTGCAAATACCCTGGAAAAAATTCTTACTGCACTTAACATGCCTTTGTGTATGGTATGCTTTTATAAAAAGCCTGTGATGGTCGAAAAAGAAAAGGATTTTTCTTTACCGCATAATGCTTCGATTATGATGATGCTCGATATTGAGCGCAAGATTCATGATTACGATACAGGGCTCGAATTTAATCCTACAAAAACTCCGTTCCCGCCGGAATACTTTAATGATAATCCGGGAGCCTTTATGGTTCATCCGCTCTTTTCTGGAAGAAAGAACTACGGATACCTGGTCTGCAAAATTACTACTCCAAATTATTCAATGCACAGTGTGAGTGTTAAGATTCTTGTAAATACAATTGCAGCCAACTATGAATATACACGCTCCCTTACAAAGAGTAAGTCGCTTTCAAAAATGAACATAAGTCTGCAGCAGAGTAATTCTACTTTGGACATTCAGTCTAAGACAGATGAGCTTACACAGATTTTGAACAGGCGCGGCTTTATGGAGCTTGGACAGAAAACTCTGGAGCTTGCAGCTGATGCAGGAAAGCATGGAGTTCTGTTCTTTGCAGATTTGGACGGACTTAAAAAGATAAATGATACCTACGGTCACGATATGGGAGACGAAGCAATTAAAGCCGCAGCTGATGTTCTTTCACAATCGCTCAGATCTAATGATATTGTAGGTCGTCTTAGCGGAGATGAATTTTCTGCAATTGCAATTGGAATGAAGCTGAGTCAGGAAAACAAATTCCGCGAAAAAATCAGTTCGCTGTGCAAGATGATTAGCGACGACAGGAATTTTCCGTTTACTTTGTCCATGAGTATTGGTGCCGTTGAGTTTGAGCTTACCAATGAAAAACCAACTAAGCTTACAGCGCTGCTTTCACAGGCAGACGATAAACTTTATATAGAAAAGAAAGAAAAACATAAAAACAGGAAATAAAAATGTCAAAAACTATTCCCTCAAGAAAAGATGTACCTGCTAAAGACAAGTGGGATTTATCTTCTATTTTTAATTCAGATTCAGAATGGGAAGAAGCACTTAAAAGCCTTCCCGAATTAACAAAGGCAGCTGCTGCTTTTAAAGGCACACTTGCACAAAGCCCGGAACAGCTGCTCGCTGCACTCAAAGCTTATAAGGATGCTTTGCTCCAGATGGAGTGTGTATATCACTACGCTTCGCTGCAGCATGAGGCCGACGAGGATGACACAACCGCTACCGACCGCTATGGCCGCGCAATGATGGCTTATACCCAGCAGTCTACAGAACTGAGTTTTATAGACCCGGAGCTTATGGCAATGGACGAGGCTGTTCTTGGCGAATGGAGTGAAAGAGCAGACTTTGCCGACTACAAAATATATCTTAAAAAGCTTTTGCACTTTAAGCGCTACACTCTTAGCGAAAAAGAAGAGCGCATTTTGTCTCTACAGGGACAGCCGGCTCAAACAGCAGAGACTGCATTCAGTGTGCTCACGAATGTTGATATGAACAAAACCTTTGGAACTGTAACTGTAGACGGCGAAGAACAGCAGCTTACCGAAACAACCTGGGGTGTGTTCATGCATAACCAGGACAGGAAGGTACGCGAAGAAGCTTACAAAAAATTCTACGCAAAGTTTGAAGAACATCAGAATACTATAGCAGCCCTTTATGCGGGAAGTGTAAATCAGGATGTGTTTAATGCACGTGCACGCGGCTATGATTCAAGTCTGCATGCAGCACTTTACGGCAACAAGGTACCTCTTACTGTGTATCACAATCTGATTGACTGCATTCATAAAAATCTGGATACATTGCACAAGTATTACGGCATTCGTAAGCGTGCGCTTGGTTTGGATAAGCTTTGCCACTGGGATGTTTATGTTCCGCTGGTAAAATCTGTCCAGACAAAAACAAGCTACGAAGAATCTGTAGAAATCTGCCGTAACGCTCTTGCTCCTCTTGGAAAGGAATATACGGACAGACTCTGCGACGGCTTACTCAACGGATGGGCAGACAGATATGAAAATATCGGTAAAAGAAGTGGTGCGTTTAGCTCGGGTTGTTATGTCGGTAACCCGTACATTCTGCTTAATTACAATGATGAAACTATCCGCGATGTATTTACAATGGCTCACGAAGGCGGACACAGTATGCACAGCTGGTATTCGGTTCACAACAATCCGTTTATGTGCTACGACTACACAATTTTTGAAGCCGAGGTTGCATCTACCTTTAATGAAGAACTTGTTTTTGAATATTTGCTGAATCAGGCAGTCGAGAAAGGCGACAAAGACATGGAAAAATTCCTTCTTTCAATGCGTGCCGACGACATTCTGGCTACACTCTTCCGTCAGACAATGTTTGCAGAGTTTGAATTAAAGGCACACGAGCTGGTAGAAGCAGACACACCGCTTACACCGGAGCTTCTGCGCAAAATCTACCGTGAACTGCTTGAGTTGTACTTTGGTCCCGAAATGCATTTTGAGTCCAACAGCGATATGGAAGGCTTACGCATTCCGCATTTTTACAGTGCATTCTATGTTTATAAATATGCAACAGGTATTTCTGCAGCCCTTGCCCTTGCAAAACGCGTAACAGAAGGTGGCGACAGGGAACGCGAAGATTATTTTGCTTTCCTTAAGAGCGGTGGCTCGCGTTATCCTATTGAATCGCTCAAGGTTGCAGGTGTAGATATGGAAAGTGTTGAACCGGTTCAGGCTGCGTGTGACACGTTCAAGAAAATTGTTGATGAACTGGAGAAATTTATCTAAAGTTAGGGTAACATTCAACCGATAATATATTTGATAGAGGTGTATTTAAATCATTTAACATCTGTGGGAGGCGGCGTGTTAGATGGTTGTAAAGGAGAATGAGAAAATGACAAAATCGGAATTTAAAACTTTTATAAAGGGTGTACCAAAAGCCGAACTCCACATTCACATTGAGGCCGTAACTTCTCTAGCCGGCGTTAAAAAGCTGTACAAAAACCGCTTTGGTAAAGAAATGTCCAAAGAAGAACAGGTTGCCCTATTCTCCTATGAAGATTTGAACGGATTTATCCAGGCTTTCCTTAAGATTCAGGATATGTTCGTAAGCGAAAAAGATTTTAACGTTGTTTTCAAAGAACTGGAAAAATACCTCATCAAAAACGGAATCGACTACTGCGAAGCCTTCTTTGCACCAACTGCCTTCCTTAAAAAAGGATTCAGCTACAAAAAGATGGTAGATATTTTCCACAAGCAGATTACACGCATCAAGGAAAAAGACGGAATTACAATCAAACTGCTTATGGATGTTTCACGTACCTTTGGCTGCGAAAATGCAATGAAGAATTACGAGCTCTTAAAGCAGTATCCTTGCGAAGATATTATTGGTATTGGTCTTGGTGGTGCCGAAGCAAAGGGACCTGCAAAGGAATATGCTCCTGTTTTCCAGCGCGCACTTGCCGAAGGTTACAAGGCTGTTGCTCATGCCGGAGAAGATGTTGGTCCAGAATCAATCTGGGATTCTATCAACTATCTGCATGCACAGCGCATTGGACATGGAGTTACTGCTTACCAGGATCCAGCCCTTATTGATGAGCTTAAAAAGACAAAGCTTCCTATTGAAATCTGTATTACTTCAAATACATTTACAAAGAAAGTTGTTAAGATGGCCCGCTACCATCCTGTACGCAAATACTACGACACAGGAATTATGGTTTGTATCAACACCGACGACCCTGTTTTCTTTAAGACAACAATGCTTGATGAACTTTGGATTTGTCACAAGAGCCTTAACTTTACAATGGACGAAATTAAAGAGCTTATTAAGAACAGCTATACTTCTTCGTTCATGAGTGATAAGGAAAAGAAGGCTGCACTTGCGGCTGTTGATAAAGCTTGGAAGGCATGACCAACTTAGAAAAATATTACAACAAATTCCACGAAGAAAACCGTCTCACGACTCGTCATGGGACGGTTGAATTTTTAACTACAATGCATTACATCGAGGAGACAGCGTACGTGGTCCCTGAGCCTGTCGAAGGGCCAATAAAAATTGCCGACATTGGCGCTGGCACCGGCCGCTACAGTGTAGAGCTCTGTCATCGCGGGTACGATGTTACTGCAGTGGAGCTGGTTCCTCACAATCTGGAAATCTTACGCAGCAAGCACGAGAATATAAAAACCTGGCAGGGCGATGCACGCGACCTTCATTTTCTGGAGGACGGAATTTTTGACATTACTCTGCTCTTTGGCCCGCTTTATCATCTTCATGGCGATAACGATAAATTAAAGGCACTGGCAGAAGCCCGTCGTATTACAAAAAAAGGCGGCTATATTCTTGTTGCGTACGTCATGAATGATTACAGCGTAATTCAGTATTGCTTTAAGGATCATCACTGGAAGGAAGTTGCAGACAAAGGTGGACTTACAGGCGACTTTCACACAGTATGTACGGAAGATGATTTGTACGACTATGTGCGGCTGGAAGATATTGATAGATTGAATGCAGCCGCAGGTCTTGAACGCGTAAAAATAATTGCTGCGGATGGAGCTGCCGACTATATGCGTCGTGAACTCAACGAAATGTCAGAAGAAGAATTTAAAGCCTTTTGCCGCTACCAGCTTAGTGTGTGTGAACGCCCTGAGCTGTTGGGTGCTTCAAGCCATCTGGTAGACATTCTTAGGAATAAAATTTAATCACCTTATCCATGAATGGGTCGTCGCGGCTTGTTACATAATCCTTGTAGTGCCTGAGACAGGAAAGATTTGAGAACATAAAAAAGAGGCCTGCAGGAGCAAAAAATAGACCGCCTATAAAAAGACCGATTGCGGCAATGTTCATGGCAGAAGAACCGCCTCTTGCCAGAAGGATTCTTGCAACGACAATGAGGACAATTCCAATTACAACCTTTACCAGACTTGAAATAACATTGTCCTTAAAATATTTACGGGTCATATAGGCAAGAAAAGCACCGTCATCTTCGAGGTTTACACCTTCGTAAGCCGCAGGATTTTTTGCTTTCTGTTTTTCCTGAAACTCAACAAACTCTACAAAATATTTATTGTTGCGCGAATGCTCCACGCAAGTTCCAATTTTAGCTGAATCTTCCATAATTACCTCTTCAAATAAACCATCAACAACATAATATCGCTATTTCTAATTCCGCTGATTCTGTTGGCCTGGCCTAACGTTACCGGGCGGATCTGTTCCAGTTTGTTGCGGGACTCTGCAGAAAGAGAAGCAATTTTGCCGTAATCAAAATCAGGCGGAATACGTGTGTTTTCCATTTTGTGGAGTTTTTCTACACGCTTATCCTGTTTTTCAATGTAGTATTTATATTTGGCATCTATGCTTGCCATTTCCCAGTCTTTTTCCGGGTAGCCGGGATTTTCCATATTAGGCTTTTTGAGCAGCAGGGCTTCTATTTCTTCTAGGCGGGCATATATTTCGTTTATGGCATTATACTGTGCCTGAGTTTTTAGTCAGCATTCAAAAGCGTA
>JAEEGJ010009327.1_pt1 | contig 26368 bp, 24 predicted proteins | sample 8958761 | NCBI WGS metagenome assembly JAEEGJ01 (sample SAMN16246546, study PRJNA631951) | gut metagenome | biome: gut microbiome; feature: rumen; material: RS-attached | host: Bos | place: Iran: Karaj | collected 2018-10 | reverse complement strand
GTCGGTGCAGGTCTTATGGCATTAATGGAAAGTGCTTACGATGCTTTCATCGGCAAGAAGATTGATCTTAACATTGGTCATTCATCACCAAAGAAGGAAGAAGAGCCTAAGGAAGTAGAAGTTAAATTTGCTTATGAAGTAGATTTTACAATTAATCTTACTCATAATTTCAATATTAAGAATGAAATTGATTTCAAGGCATATATGGAATCAATCGGTGATACAATCAGCGTAGTTGTTAATGATGAGAAGGCTGATATTCATGTTAATACCAATGATCCGGGTCTTGTAATGCAAAAAGCTCTTAAGTATGGCGAACTTAATAACATTAAGATCGTTAATCTTAAGGTTCCTGACAGCAAGGAAGAGACCAAGACTGAGGAAAAGCCTAAGGATTTAGGTCCTAAGAAGACATATGGTTTCATTACAGTTTCAACAGGTAAGGGAATTAATGAAATCTTTGAATCTCTTGGCGTAGACTATATTATTGAAGGCGGCCAGACCATGAATCCTTCAACTGATGATATGCTTAAAGCCATTGATAATGTTAATGCTGAGAATATCTTCATTCTTCCTAATAACAAGAATATTATCCTTGCAGCTAACCAGGCAAGAGACCTTACAAAGGATAAGAATATTATTGTAATCCCTACAAAGACAATTCCTCAGGGTATTACAGCTGTAATTAACTTCATCGAGGATATTGCTCCGCTTGATAATGAAACAGCAATGACTGAAGGTGTTCAGGGAGTTAAGACAGGTCAGGTTACTTATGCTGTAAGAGATACAGTAATTGACGAAAAAGAAATTCATAAAGATGACTTTATGGGTATTGGCGATAAGGGCATTCTTTCCGTTGGTAAGGAAATGAATGATGTAACTGCTGAACTTATTGATAATCTTGTTGATGATGATTCAGAGCTTATTACCATCTACTATGGTGAGGATGTATCCAATGAAGATGCAGATGCATTCAAGGAAACCATTGCAAAGAAGTATTCGAGTCTTGATATAGAATTACAATATGGCGGACAGCCTATCTATTATTACATTATTTCTGTAGAATAATATGTCAGATATTAAAGAAGTATCAATTAAAAAGCTAAAAGGGATTGGGGAGAAAACCTCAGTCCCTTTAAGTCGTCTTAATATAAATTCTGTTTATGATTTATTAAACTATTATCCTAGAGATTATTCCACTTATAATCCAATTAAAGAAGTTAAGGATGCTAAAGACGGGGAGAAAATCGCCCTGTATTTAACCATATTTCAGCCGGCTTCCTTAATTAAAACATCCAAAATGAACATTATCAAAGCTGTTGGCTTTGATAATACGGGTAAAGTTGATATTACATTCTTCAGACAGGATTATTTAACAAGAGTTTTAAAGAAGAATACCATGAAGGTATTCTACGGAAAAGTAACCGTTAAGGGTACCAGTGTCAAAATGGACGCCCCTGAAATATATGATTATAACGATTATATTAACCTGACCAAAAATCTTAATCCAATATATTCCTTAACAAAGTCTGTAACAAACCGGGCTTTGATTAAATATGTCCATGAAGCATTAAATGAATTTATTCCGCTTGATGAAACACTGGATGAGAATATATTAAAGAAAACAAAACTTATATCATATAATGATGCCATTAAACTTATTCATTTCCCTAAAGACTACAGCGATGTAAGAATGGCAAGAAACAGGCTGGCCTTCGAGGAATTTCTTGAGTTTTTCAGGGAAATTAATGAAAAAAAGAAAGAACTTCTTGATAAAAAATCAGATTTATCGATTATAGAGACTGCGGAAGTATCAAGATTTATTGAGAAACTTCCTTTTGAACTTACCTCTGGTCAGAAAAGTGCCATTAATGATATAACTTCTGATCTTACAAGTGGAATTGTGATGAATCGCCTTATTCAGGGTGACGTAGGCTCAGGTAAAACGCTGGTTTCATTAATTGCAATACTTACTGTAGCATCAAACGGGCTTTCATCAGCGCTCATGGCTCCTACGGAAGTGCTAGCAAATCAGCATTATAAAACAATAGAAGAATATAATGAAAGATACAATTTAGGACTAAAACTCGCCCTTCTTACCGGTTCGGTAAGCGCTAAAAACAAAAGAGAAATCAAGGAAAAAGCCGCAATTGGTGAATATAATCTTATTATTGGAACTCATGCCCTTATAGAAGATGATGTAATAATAAAAGATCTTGCGCTTACAGTTACTGATGAAATGCATCGATTTGGTGTAAATCAAAGAGAAAAACTAAGTGATAAGGGCAATAATATCCATAATCTCATTATGAGTGCAACGCCTATTCCAAGAAGCCTTGCACAGGCGCTGTATGCAAATCTTAATGTCAGCATAATTCCTGATAAACCTGCAAACAGGCTGGCTATTAAAAATGCTGTATTATTAAAAGAAGACAGGGCAAAAGCCTATAACGTAATAAACAGGGAATTATCATCAGGACATCAGGCCTATGTAATATGTCCGATGGCGCTTGAAAATGAAGATGAAACATCCTTAAAGGATGTCGTTACATATTCAAAAGAATTACAGGAAATATTTGGTAATAAATATAATATTCAATATCTCCACGGTCAGTTATCCGCTAAGGATAAAGACAAAATAATGAATGATTTCAAGGACGGAAATATAGATATTCTGGTTTCCACCACAGTTATTGAAGTTGGTATTGATGTTCCAAATGCAACCGTTATTATGATTGAAAATGCCGAAAGATTCGGTTTATCACAGCTTCATCAGATAAGAGGACGAGTCGGAAGAGGCGATGCCCAGTCATACTGTATGTTCATTAACTGTAATCCAACTGATGAGTCAATAGAAAGACTGGACGTTGTATATCACTCTAATGACGGCTTTCATATAGCAAATGAGGACTTAAGGTTAAGAGGCCCCGGTGATGTACTAGGCGTAAGGCAAAGCGGAGTGATGCTTTTCAAAATCGCCGACATTTATACAGACAGTAAAATGCTGTTTTTGGCAAAACAAATTGCAGATGAAGAGATGAATTAAAATTTAAGCCTGTGGCAATATGCTGCAGGCTTTGATTTTGCCATTGTTCGTATACATAATGTATTTATTATGTAATCAAACCACAATACCTTGTATTTTCTTCTTTAATTTTTGAGTTATATGTGATAAAATGATTTAGTATTTTGGGCTAAAAGGCTTATTGGAATATTTAGCCTTATTTAGGAGGATTAAATTGAGTAAGAAAGATGAAGAAGTAGTATATGATTCCTCTGCCATTACCGTCCTCGAAGGACTTGAAGCAGTAAGGGAAAGACCTGGTATGTATATAGGTTCTGTATCTACCAAAGGTCTTAATCATTTAGTATATGAAATAGTTGATAACTCAGTGGATGAGCATATGGCAGGATTTTGTTCAGAAATCCATGTAACACTGGAAAAAGACGGTTCTGCTACTGTATCAGATAACGGCCGTGGTGTTCCTGTTGACATGCATGAAAAAGGTGTCAGCGCTGCAAGACTTGTATTTACCACGCTTCATGCCGGTGGTAAGTTCGGTAACAGCATTTACAAGAATGCCGGTGGTCTTCATGGTGTAGGTTCATCTGTTGTTAATGCCCTTTCGAAGAAGATGACAGTTACCATCAAGAGAGATGGTTTTGTTTATAAGGATGAATATGAATGTGGTATTCCTACAATAGAACTTGATAAGGGCTTGCTTCCTATTATCGGTAAGAGCCGCCAGACCGGTACAACCATTAATTTTATGCCAGATGATACCATATTTGAGAAGACCAGATTTAAGTCAGAAGATATCAAAAACAGGCTTCATGAAACTGCCTATCTCAATCCGGAATTAACCATTTTCTTTGAAGATAAGAGAGAAGAAAGTCCTGAGAAAATCACTTATCACGAACCGGGCGGTCTGTCAGGATTTATAAGTGATATCAATAAGGATAAGGATACAGCCAGCGATATCGTATATTTCAAAGGCACATCTGATGACATTATTGTGGAATGCGCATTTCAGTATGTAAATGAATTTCATGAAGAAGTGCTGGGATTTTGTAATAATATCTACAACGCTGAAGGTGGTACACACATTACCGGTTTTAAGACTACCTTAACTACGGTAATTAATAACTATGCAAGAATGCTGGGTACTCTTAAGGATAAGGATGCCAACTTCACAGGTTCTGAGGTCAGATCAGGCCTTGTATGTGTTATTAGCGTTAAGCATCCGGCTCCAAGATTTGAAGGTCAGACCAAGACCAAACTTGATAACCAGGATGCAGCCAAAGCAGTATCCAAGGTTGCAGGTGATGAGCTTGTTTTATTCTTTGACAGAAACCTGGAAACTCTTAAGAATATTATTTCTTCAGCTGAGAAGGCTGCTAAGATTCGTAAGGCAGAAGAGAAGGCTAAAACAAATATGCTTACAAAGCCTAAATTCTCTTTTGATTCCAATGGTAAACTTGCCAACTGCGAATCCAAGGATGCTTCAATGTGCGAGATTTTCATAGTCGAAGGTGATTCTGCCGGCGGCAGTGCAAAGACAGCAAGAGACAGAAAATATCAGGCTATTTTGCCTATAAGAGGTAAGATTCTTAATGTTGAAAAAGCCAGCATTGATAAAATCCTCGCCAATGCAGAAATCAAAACCATGATTAATGCTTTTGGCTGCGGTTTCTCAGAAGGATACGGCAATGATTTTGACATAAGTAAGCTTAGATATGACAAGATTATTATTATGGCGGATGCGGACGTGGATGGTGCGCATATCTGTACACTGCTTCTAACACTTTTCTATCGCTTTATGCCGGAACTTATTATGGAAGGCCATGTTTATATAGCTATGCCGCCTTTATATAAGGCAATTCCGTCAAAGGGCAAAGAAGAATATCTTTATGATGATTATGCCTTAAGTCAGTATAGAAAGAAGCATAAGGGACCTTTTACACTTCAAAGATATAAAGGTCTTGGCGAGATGGATGCACAGCAGTTATGGGAGACAACTCTTGATCCGGAGAATAGAAATCTTAAGAGAGTCAGAATAGAAGATGCATCTCTTGCAAGTAAGACTACGGGACTTTTAATGGGCTCAGATGTTCAGCCTAGAAAAGATTTCATTTACGAACATGCCAAAGATGCTGTTCTTGACGTATAAAAAATAAAAGAGGTTTAAGTAATGCCTGAAACAATTCTTAAAACAGAATATAGTGAAGTAATGGAGAAATCCTATATTGATTACGCCATGAGCGTTATCATATCAAGAGCCGTTCCAGATGTCAGAGACGGTCTTAAACCGGTTCAGAGACGTACACTTTATGATATGCATGAACTTGGTATTAAATATGATAAGCCATATCGTAAAAGTGCCAGAATCGTGGGTGATACCATGGGTAAATATCATCCTCATGGCGACAGTTCCATATATGAAGCCCTGGTTGTTATGACTCAGGATTTTAAGAAAGAACTTCCACTTGTAGACGGTCATGGTAACTTTGGCAATATTGAAGGCGATGGCGCTGCAGCAATGCGTTATACAGAAGCCAGACTTCAAAAAGTTACCCAGGAAGGATTTCTTGCTGACCTTGATAAAGACGTAGTTAATTTCATTCCTAACTTTGATGAAACTGAGAAGGAACCTGAGGTTTTGCCTTGCAAGATACCTAATTTCCTTATTAACGGTTCAGAAGGTATTGCAGTTGGTATGGTTACCAGTACGCCGCCTCATAACTTAAGTGAAGTAATAGACGCAACAAAGGCTTATCTTAATAATCCTGAAATCACAACAAAGGAATTAATGAAATATGTTAAGGGGCCTGATTTTCCAACAGGTGGAATAGTTATAAATAAAGATGATCTCCTTGATATTTATGAAACCGGTGTTGGAAAGATAAAGATAAGAGGAAAGGTTGATATCGAAAAGGGTAAGAATGGTAAAACCAATGTGGTTATTACCGAGATTCCTTATACCATGATAGGTATGAATATATCCAAGTTCTTATCTGATGTGGCAGCTTTATATGATTCCAAGAAGGCTCCTGAAATTGTGGATATTACCAATCAGTCTTCCAAAGAAGGAATCAAAATCGTTATCGAACTTAAGAAGGATGCTGACGCCGAGAATTTTGTAAATCTTTTATATAAAAAGACAAAACTTGAAGATACATTCGGCGTTAATATGCTGGCAATTGCAGATAATAAACCGGAAATCCTGGGCCTTAAAGGCGTAATTAAGAACTGTGTTGATTTTTATTACGAAGTTAACAAGAGAAAATATACAACACTTTTAGAGAAAGAAAACGAGAGAAAAGAAATTCAGGAAGGTCTTATAAGAGCCTGCAATGTAATCGATCTGATTATTGAGATTTTAAGAGGCTCAAAAGACAGACAGATGGCCAAAAACTGCCTTGTTAACGGTGAGACTTTAGGCATTAATTTTAAGTCCAAGGAATCCAAGGTTATGGCATCCCTTCTTAACTTTACAGAGAAGCAGGCCAATGCCATCCTTGAAATGAGATTATATAAGTTAATCGGCCTTGAAATTGACGCTCTTATTAAGGAGCATGACGAGACCATGGCCAATATCTACATGTATGAGGACATCCTGGACAGACACGATTCCATGACTCAGGTTATCATTAACGACCTTGATTATTATAAAAAGAACTTTGGACGCCCAAGAAGAACAGTTATCGAGAATGCCGAAGAAGCCGTATATGAAGAGAAGGCTGTGGAAGAGACAGATATTTATGTGCTTATGGACAGATTCGGTTATATCAAGTGCGTAGATAAGGCAACTTATGAGCGTAACATTGAAGCAATCAACGAAGAGAATAAGTATATTGTCTTAACCAAGAATACGGGCAAAATCTGCGCCTTCACAGATATGGGTAACATGTATACCATCAAGAACTTCGACATTCCGATGGGAAGAGCGAAAGATAAGGGCGTAGCCATTGATAATATAAGCCTTTATAATTCAAAGGATGAGGCAATCATATGCCTTTGCTCATTATCAGATATTAATCTTTACAGATTCTTATTTATTACAAAGATGGGTATGTGTAAGGTGGTAAGCGGTGATGAATTCGATGTAAGCCGTCGTCAGATTGCAGCAACCAAGCTTATGGATGATGATAAGGTAGCTTATATATCCGTACTTAATACCAAGGGTTATGTGGTATTTAAGTCAACAGACGGATATTTCTTAAGATTCAGCATTGATGATATTCCTGAAAAGAAGAAGAATGCTGTTGGTGTAAGAGGCATGAAATTAAATGCCGGCGCTTACCTTGAAGACATTTATTACATAAATGAAGGCGAGAGCAAAGTAATTAATTATCACGATAAAGATGTTGATTTAAGTAAGCTTAAATTATTAAGCAGGGATTCAAAGGGTAGTAAGTTAAGATAATGAGAGTAATTGCAGGTACAGCAAGAAGCCTTCCTTTAAAATCACCGAAAGGTGATAATACAAGGCCGACAATAGATAAACATAAAGAAACTTTGTTTAACTGCCTTAACAATTATTTATATGACTGTATTTTCGTTGATTTATTCAGTGGAAGCGGAGCCATAGCAATAGAGGCTTTAAGCAGGGGCGCAAAAAAGGCTTATCTGGTTGAAAGAAACAAGGAAGCCCTTAAATGTATTAAGGAAAATCTTAGTTTCACGCATCTTGATTCAAAAGCCAGTGTTGTAAGCGGCGATGTAATTGCTTTTTTAAGAGGTCAGGCAAAAGAAAAGGCTGATATAATTTTTCTTGATCCTCCTTTTAAGGAATCCTGTTATAAGGATATAATTGAAGAAATAGTAAAATCCGATGTTTGTTGCCAAAGCACCAAAATTATTGTAGAATCAACATTGGATGAGAACTTTGATTATATTGAAGATTTAGGGCTTGAAATATTCAAAGTTAAAGAATATAAGACATGTAAACATACCTTTATGGAATTTAGGAGCAGCCAATGAGTACAGCTATTTATCCGGGCAGTTTTGATCCGGTAACTTATGGTCATATTGATATAATAAAAAGAGCGAGCACGATTTTTGACAAAGTAATCGTTGCAGTTCTTGATAATCCACGCAAAAAAGCATTGTTTTTAGTGCCAGAGCGTGTTAAAATGCTAGAAGAAGTAACTAAAGATATTCCTAATGTGGAAATTGATTCTTTTAGTGGACTTTTAATAGACTATGCCCGTAGTAAGGATGTAAATATCGCAGTCAGGGGCTTAAGAGCCATGACTGATTTCGATTATGAATTACATATGGCACAGACCAATTTCCTTATTTCAGGTGGTAAATTAGAAACCGTATTTTTGACAACAGATTTAGCTTATTCTTACCTTTGTTCATCAACAGTAAGAGAAATCGCAAGCTTTAACGGAGATGTTTCACAAAGTGTTCCGGAAAGCGTCGCTAAATTATTGAAATCGAAATACGGCTATTAGTGTGGGAGGAACAATAAATTGGCCAACAAAGAGTTAAACAAAATTGAAAGTGAGATTAAGCAGTTAGAGCAGTATCTTGATTCATGCAAGCCAAAGGCTTTTTCAAATGACATTATTCTTGTTGAGAAAAGCGAAATCGAGATGTATATTGCCAACCTTCGTTCAAGTATTCCTGACGAAGTTGAATATGCTCGTAAAGTCTTAGCTAACAGAGAAGCAATTATTATCGATGCTAAGGATAAGGCTTCAGCTCATATCCAGAAGGCTCAGGATAAGGCTAAAGATATTGAGAATCAGGCAGTTCAGAAAGCAAACGAAATCGTTAGCGAAGATGTAACTACCAAGAATGCTATTAATGAAGCTAATCAGATTATTCAGGAAGCATACAATGAAGCTAATAATGTTTTAAATGATGCTCAGAATAATGCTAATGACCTTCAGCAGATGATTAATGATTATGTTACTGATCAGCTTATTTCCCTTCAGGATCTGGTTGGCAGAACTCTTAATGAATATGAATACAGAAACCAGGAAGTTATTGGTACATTAAATGCTTATTATGATACAATTACCAGCAACTTGGCAGAACTTACACAGGTTCCTGAAGAAGAGCAACCGGAAGAAGGAGTAATGGTAGAGTCAGACGAACTGCCAGATGAAGTAGACAGCTTAATTGATGAAGAGTAATAAAAGTAACAAGAGATACAAACAATATTGGCAATTAGCACCTTTGATGCTAATTGCCTTATTTATGTTTATGAGCCTTTTTACATTAAGGGTTAAAGCTGCAGACCCAAGGCCTGTAATTATTGTAATAGATCCGGGCCATGGCGGCGATAATCTTGGGGCTGAGTGGAATAATGTCATTGAAAAAGACATGACTTTATTTGTTGCCAAATGTATGAGATATGAACTTAAAAAATATGATAATGTAGAGGTTTATTTAACAAGAGAAAGCGATATCAACTTAGAACTTAATGAAAGAGCAGATGTTGCCAAGAAGTATAATGCAGATATTCTTATAAGCCTTCACTTTAATATGTCTGAAAATCATGATGGAACCGGTGCTGAGATGTGGGCTCCAATGGACAGCATATTAAATGCCAAGTCTTCATATTTTGGAAATATCGAATTATCTCTTTTAGAGAATATCGGTATTCATCCGAAGGGTATTTTTACAAGGGAAAGTGAACTTACATCCGGAGAATATTATGGAATTTTAAGATATTCAACCAATCACAAGATTCCAAGCATAATCCTGGAGCACTGTTATCTGGATTCTCCTGAAAATGAAAAATATTATGCGACAGACAGGGATTTAAATGTATTAGGCAGACTTGATGCAACTGCAGTTGCGATGGCATACAGGCTTAAATCTGATGAACTTGGCAGGGATTATACAGAATTTAAGTATAAAAAGGGAGATGAACTTTCACTTCCTTTAGATATCTTAACCAGCGACAATACTGCACCTAACTATGTTGAAGTTAAAATCTACGAAGATAAGGATGATGATTCCCTGGTAAATATTAATTTTTATGCATATGATACCCAGAGCGGGATTGATTATTATTCTTATTCGCTGGACGGAGGCGAGACTTTTTACCCTGCAAATTACCTTTATGGCTGTCCAAGCGGAAGATTTACTTTACCTAAATCTGTGCTTACAGGAACCAATTTGGTGGTCAGGGCAACCAACTTCTACAATTTATCAACTGACAGCGATGTATTTGACATGAATACGGAACTGTATGGTATTCAGAAGGCTCCGGAAGAGTTTGAAGATCCGGAAGACCTGATTAATGAGATTCCATTATATGTTTTAAATGAGGAGATGAATCCTTATGATGTACCAGCTAATGGCAAATATGCATTCGTTCTTATTTTGGGCTTAATTACCGGTATCAGTACAGCTTTGGTATTATTTGTTGCAAATAAATACAGATATAATCCTGGAACTTAGAAAGGTTTGTAATGTTTAAGAATAAAAAAGGCAATTATCAATATTTAAAAAAAGAACCGATAAGAGTTGGAATTATCACAATATTACTGTTTTTGCTGGCTGCAGGTGTGTGGTATATAGGCTATGTAATGACAAAGGATATTAAAAATATTCTTACTGTGGTAAGTATGCTTGGAATGCTTCCTGCATGCAGAAGCCTCGTTAATATGATTATGCTCTTTAAGGCTGAAAAGCACAGCTGCAAGCCGGAGGATTTTCTGGAAATCGAGAAGGCGATAGGTGATCATGAAATAATTCATGGTTATGATTTATATCTGACTTCCGAGAAAAAGTTTTTCCCAATTAATGCCTTATTTGTGGATGATAATAATCTTTATTGCTATATTCCTGATAAAAATGTAAGTAAGGAAGATTTAAAGAAACATATTGAACTTTATATGAATAAAAACGGCATCAAGGATGCTGATATAAAGTTAATTGACACCCTGGATAAATATGTGGCAAGAGTTAAGAAATGTTCGGATGATGGCTGCAAATCTACAGACATGGCTTACAGCATATATAATTTAATGCTTAACCTGTCCTTATAGGAAAAGAATGAAAGAATATATTGTTGAAAATAATGATAAAGGTCAGAGACTGGATAAATATTTATTAAAAATCCTTAACGAAGCTACATCTTCCTTTGTCTACAAGATGCTTAGAAAGAAAAACATTGTTCTAAATGATAAAAAGGCATCCGGTAATGAAATTCTAAATAAGGGAGATAATATAAAGATTTATTTATCTGACGAAACCTTTAATAAGTTTCATAAAGATGCATCATCAAATATATATATGACTGCCTTTAAGTCCTTAAAAGGCATAAAAGTTATTGATGAAAGCCCTGATTATGTCATATATTACAAGCCATCGGGAATTCTTAGTCAAAGAGACAGTGGTAACAGTTTATCCTTAAATGAATATCATGTGGGATATCTTCTTGATAAAAAAACAATCACCGAAGAGAGTTTAAATAAATTCAAACCATCTGTCTGCAACAGACTGGACAGAAATACAGACGGTCTGGTGATTTGTGCCAATAATTATGAAAGTGCCAGAATTCTTACAGGCATAATCAAAGACAGAACTGTAAAGAAATATTATAAATGTACTGTCGAAGGAAAGTGTGAGTTAGAAGGCACCTTTAAGGCTTATCTTGTTAAAGATAATAAAACTAATAAAGTTACAGTTTCTGACAAGCCATTTGATAACTCAAAAGAGATTATAACGGCTTTTAAGCCTCTTGAATATAAAGATGATAAAACTGTAATGGAAGTTGATTTAATAACCGGTAAAAGTCATCAGATCAGGGCACATTTAAGTTATCTTGGTTTTCCTATAGTAGGAGATGGCAAATATGGCTTAAAAGGGTTAAATAACGGACAGCATCTTACATGTTATAAACTTGTATTCGATAAAGCCTGTCAGATAGATAATTTAAGCGGAAGAACCATAACACTTTGATAAAACTTGACTTTAATCAGGAAACCTAATATAATCTATTTATCTTGCTAACAAATTAGCGAATTAGCACTTTACCACAATAAAGTATTTTGGAGGAATCATGATATCACAGATTTTACATACTCCTGATGGTGTAAGAGACATCTACGGAGATGAATTAGTATTAAAAAATGAGATAATAAACAAGGTTTATGATACATTCCATCTTAATGGTTTCAAGGATATAGAAACACCGACTTTTGAATTTTTTGATGTATTTTCCAAGGATATTGGTACAATTCCATCCAAGGAATTATATAAATTCTTTGATAAGGAAGGTAATACACTGGTATTAAGACCGGACTTCACACCTTCAGTTGCAAGAGCCCTTGCCAAGTATTTCAAAGAAGAGAACGGACCTCTTAAGTTCTGCTACAAAGGAAATACTTTTATCAATACCAGTGAATATCAGGGAAAGTTAAAAGAAACCACACAGATTGGCGTTGAAATGGTTAATGAGAACAGCATTTATGCTGATGCCCAGATGATATGTCTTGTAATTGATACACTTCTTGCAACAGGTTTGGAAGAATTCGTGGTCAGCATTGGAGACACAGAATTCTTTAAAGGACTCTGCTCTGAAGCCAATATCACTGAAGAAATTGAAATCAATTTAAGAGAATATATTTCATCCAAAAACTTTTATATGATGAAAGAATATCTGGCAAATAATGATATTAATTCAGATATAATTGACCAGTTCGGGTATTTTTCAAAAACTTATTTAGAGGTTGAAGATCTTAAGAATCTTAAAGATTTGGTTAAAAACGAGAATGCCATTCAGGCTTTGGACAGACTTTTGTTGCTTAAAGACATCCTTTCAAAGAAGGGGTACGATAAGTATATCGCTTTTGACTTAAGTATGCTCAGTAAGTACCATTACTATACAGGTATTATTTTCAAGGCTTACACCTATGGAGTTGGCGATGCGATAATTAAGGGTGGCCGCTACGATAATCTGCTTGAAAAATTTGGCAAAAGCGCCTCTGCCATCGGCTTCGTGGTTTTGGCTGATGAACTTCTTACATCGATTATGAGAACAGGTCACAGGGATGTGGAACTTAAGAAAAAAGTTCTGATTACCTTTAAGGAAGATTATCTTAAGGCAGATGCAAAGGCTCTGGAATTAAGAAAGAGCGGCATTATTGCTGATGTAATCAAAGAGCCTTCAATGAATAAGGACGAATTTGAATCATACGTTGAAAAAGGTGGATATTCAGAAGTAATAGCCATCTAAAAGGAGATAAAATGGACGACAATAAATATATTGTTTTTGCTCTGGCCAAGGGAAGACTTGCCAAGAAAGCAATGGAATTACTGGAAAAGACCGGTATTACATGTGAAGAGATGAAAGACAAGGATACCAGAAAACTTGTATTTGTTAACGAAGAATTGAAACTTAAATTCTTCCTTGCCAAAGCTACTGACGTTCCGACATATGTGGAACTTGGTGCGGCAGACATTGGTATTGTTGGACTTGATACGATTTTGGAAGAAAACAGAAGGGTTTATGAAGTACTTGATCTTAAAATGGGCAAGTGCAGAATGTGTGTATGCGGACCTGAAAGTGCGGGAGAGTTACTTAAGCACCGTGAGAGAATTAGAGTTGCTACCAAATATCCTGTAATTGCCAAGGATTACTTCTTTAATACCAAGCATCAGACAGTTGATATTATTAAACTTAACGGTTCTGTTGAACTTGGACCTATTGTAGGTTTAAGTGACTGTATCGTTGATATAGTTGAGACCGGAAGCACTTTAAGAGAAAACGGTCTTAAGGTATTGGAAGAAATCAGGGATTTATCTGCAAGAGTTATCGTCAATCAGGTAAGCATGAGAATGCAGAATAAGCGTATTACAGAAATTATTGACAAAATGAAAACGGAGATTGACCAATGAAAAAGTTATATTTAACTGAAGAAAACAAGAAAAATGTACTTGATGAACTTATCAAAAGAAGCCCTAATCACTATGGCGAATTCGAGGCTAAAGTTGCTGAGATAGTTAACAATGTAAGAGAGAATGGCGATGCGGCGATTTTTGAATATACTAAGAATTTCGATAAGTTTGACTTAAACAAAGATAATATTTTAGTAACAAAAGAAGAAATCGACGAAGCATATAATTCCATGGACCCTGTTTATATCAAAGTTATGGAAGAAGCATATGCAAATATTGTTAAATTCCACGAAAAACAGGTAAGAAACAGCTTCTTTACCACAGATGAGAATGGTTCGATATTAGGTCAGAGAATTACACCGATTGATAAGGTTGGCGTATATGTACCGGGCGGTAAGGCTGCTTATCCCTCATCTACACTTATGAATATCGGACCTGCCAAATGCGCGGGATGTAAGAATATTTATATGATTACACCTCCAAACAGCGAAGGTAAGGTTAATCCGGGAACTCTTGCAGCTGCAAAGATTGCAGGAGTTGATACAATATATAAAGTAGGCGGCGCTCAGGCTATTGCGGCTTTTGCATTTGGTACCGAGAGTGTTCCAAAGGTTGACAAAATCGTCGGCCCTGGAAATATCTTTGTTGCCCTTGCAAAGAAGGCTGTATATGGCTATGTAAGCATTGATTCAGTTGCTGGACCATCCGAGATTCTGGTTCTTGCTGACAAGACAGCCAAGGCTGAATATGTAGCAAGAGACCTGTTATCACAGGCTGAACATGATGAAATGGCATCATGCATTTTAGTTACAACATCAGAAGAACTTGCCAATAAGGTTGAAAGCCTTGTTGAGAAATATGTTGCAGTAGCAAAGAGAAAATCAATTCTTGAAAAATCAGTAGAGAATTTTGGATTTATTCTCATTGCAAAGGATATGGACAGCGCATTTGATGCAGTAAACGATATTGCATCTGAGCACCTTGAGATTGTAACAAAGAATCCTTGGGCTGATATGACAAAGGTAAGAAATGCCGGAGCCATATTCCTTGGGGAATATTCTTCAGAACCTCTGGGCGATTATTTTGCAGGTCCTAATCATGTGCTTCCAACCAATGGAACATCCAGATTCTTCTCACCATTATCAGTTGATGATTTCATTAAGAAATCCAGCGTAATCTGTTATTCAGAAGAAGGACTTCGTCAAATTCATGAGAAGATTGAGATTTTTGCTGAGAATGAAGGACTTGAAGCTCATGCTAATTCCATAAGGGAAAGATTTGGCAAAAATACTTTATAATGATATTTTGAATATTTTATTGTATAATTGTATTTGAGATTTTGGGAGGTAGGTATGGCAGTTAAAAAACCTGAAACTAAAACAGAAGTAAAGAAAGAAACTCCAGCTGTTAGCGGGAGAGTCGCTGAAATAAAAAGAAAAACCAAGGAAACTGATATAACCTGCAAGATTAATATTGATGGTAATGGCAAATATGACATTTCTACAGGAATCGGATTCTTCGATCACATGCTTGAAAGTTTCACCAAGCATTCAGGTGTTGATTTATCGCTTGTTGCCAATGGCGATTTAAGAGTTGATAATCATCATACCGTTGAAGATACAGGTATTGTTTTGGGACAGGCCATTGCAAAGGCTTTAGGCGAGAAGAAGGGTATAAACAGATATGCCTCTTTCGTAATGCCTATGGATGATGCTCTGGTTTTGTGTGCCATCGATATCTCAGGAAGACCATATCTTAATTTTGATTATGATTTCAAAGTTGAAAGGGTCGGGTATTTTGAAACTGAGACATTAAAAGAGTTTTTCTATGCATTAAGCTACAGTGCAGGCATGAATATTCACTTCAAGATTATGGATGGAGATAACACACATCACATAATTGAAGCCATGTTCAAGGCTTTTGCCAATGCGCTGAAAATTGCCACAACAGTAGGCAGAGATGCATCTGAGGTTCTTTCAACCAAAGGAAGCTTATAAATCTTAAGGAGGGCCATATGAAAAAGAATTTCATAGCCAGAATATATATTAAAGAGGGCATTGTTTATACAACTGCCAAAATGGATGAAACCATCATTGATTTGGAAGGTTACATTCGTAAATTATGCGATATCAATATTGACGAAATACTCATGATTGTTATGGATGAGGACTTCGACAATAAGGAACTTGCAATTAAGAGAATTAAGGAAATTGCAGCTTATGCTGAGACAGATTTATCTGTTTCCTTTAATATTGAAAGAGCCGAGGATGTTAAAAAGTTAGTTTATGCCGGATGTAAGAAGGTTATTCTTAATCTTTCAAAGCAGTCTAACTGGGAAATGCTCGAGGATGTTTCAAACAGATTCGGCAAGGACAGAATCTCTGTAACTGTGGATGATATTAATTCTCTTGGCGTATACCGTGTTAATGCTGAGAAATATTCCACAGATTTATATGTTTTCACAGAAGAAAATACAGAAAGCATCGCTGCACTTACTTCACTTGCAGTTAATGCATATCTTCCTGATGTAAGTTTGGAGAAATTCCTGATTGTTGCTCAAAATGACAATGTTTGCGGTATATTTGGCGAAGTAATTGATTTAAGTCTGACTGAAGTAAATCAGATCAAAAATGTATGCAAGGAAAAAGGCATCGAAGTTAATTCTTTTGAAGCCAAAATCAGCTGGGATGAACTTAAGGTCGGCGGTTCAGGACTTATTCCTGTTATTACTCAGGATTACAGAACCGGTGATGTTCTTATGCTTGCTTATATGAATAAAGAAGCCTTTGAGAAGACTTTGGTTACAGGCAAAATGAATTATTATTCAAGAAGCCGTAAAGGACAGTGGGAGAAAGGCGAAAGCAGCGGTCATTTTCAGTATGTTAAGGCTCTTTATGCTGACTGCGATTATGATACAATTCTTGCCAAGGTCAGCCAGGTTGGCGTTGCCTGCCATACAGGCAGCTACAGCTGTTTCTTTAATGAAATAACATCCAAGAGTTATATAGAGAAGAATCCGCTTAAAGTCTTTAATGATGTTTATGATGTAATCAAAGACAGAAAAGTTAATCCTAAGGAAGGTTCTTATACCAATTACCTGTTTGAAAAAGGTATTGATAAGATTCTTAAGAAGGTTGGAGAGGAAGCATCAGAGATTATTATTGCTTCCAAGAATCCTGACAGCGGAGAGATTAAGTATGAAATATCCGATTTCCTCTATCATATGATGGTTCTTATGGTGGATAAGGGTATTACCTGGGATGAAATAACCAACGAACTTGCATCCAGAGAATAAGGAGTTTATTTTGAGAGAACTTGCATTATCTGATGATATTTTAATGCAAATTGAAAAACCGGCCAGATACATAGGCTTAGAAATTAATTCAATAATGAAGGATATCACACCTGATACCCTTCGTTTTTGTATGTGCTTTCCTGATGTCTATGAGATTGGCATGAGCCATTTAGGAATACAGATTCTTTATGATATGTTTAATTCTTTTGAAGATACATATTGTGAAAGGGTTTATTCTCCATGGCCTGATCTTGATAAAATCATGAGAGAAAAGGATATTCCTTTATTTGCTCTTGAAAGCCAGGATCCGATAAAAGATTTTGATTTTCTTGGCATTACTTTGCAATACGAGATGTGTTATACCAATATATTGCAAATTCTTGACCTTGCCAAAATTCCAATTTTTTCCAAAGACAGAACCGAAGATGATCCGATTGTAATTGGTGGCGGACCATGTTCGTATAATCCTGAACCTATAGCCGAATTCTTTGATATGTTTTATATAGGAGAGGGTGAAACAAGATACAGAGAACTTCTGGATTTATATAAAGAAGATAAGAAAAACGGGGTTTCCAGGGCTGATTTTCTCCATCATGCAGCTAAAGTGCCGGGTATATATGTGCCTTCTTTATATGATGTTGAATATAATGAAGACGGGACAATTAAAAGATTCTTCCCGCTTTTTGATGATATTCCTACAACAATCAGAAAAGAAGTGGAAGAGGATTTATCCCATACTTATTATCCGACCAAGCCTGTAATTCCATTTATTAAGGCAACTCAGGACAGATTAACCTTAGAGATTATGCGTGGCTGCACCAGAGGATGCAGATTCTGTCAGGCCGGCCAGCTTTACAGACCAATAAGAGAGAGGGATATTGAGGTATTAAAGAAATATGCCATCGAGCTTATGGATAATACAGGACATGAGGAAATCTGCTTAAGTTCTTTGAGTTCCAGTGACTATACCGGTCTATATGACTTACTTGGTTTTTTGATTGATGAATGCAATAAAAGGAAGGTTAATATATCCCTTCCAAGTCTTAGAATAGACTCATTTTCCCTGGATGTTATGAATAAAGTGCAGGATGTTAAGAAGACATCCTTAACCTTTGCGGCAGAGGCCGGATCCCAGAGACTTCGTAATGTAATTAACAAAGGATTGACCGAGGAGGTTATTCTTGACGGCGCCAAACTCGCCTTCGAAGGTGGCTGGAATAAGGTTAAATTTTACTTTATGCTGGGACTTCCTACCGAAACAGATGAAGATATCGAAGGAATTGGTGAACTTTGCAATAAGGTTGCCGCAGTTTATTATGAAACAGTTCCTAAATCACAGAGAAACGGGCGTGTTTCCATTACTGCCAGTACATCATTCTTTATTCCGAAGCCTTTTACAGCCTTTCAGTGGAGTAAAATGTGCTCCCTTGAAGAATTCAGGGACAAGGCATTTACTACAAGGCAGGGAATACTTAAGACTCTTAATCAAAAGAGTATTAAATACATATGGCACGATACTGATGTGTCCGTACTTGAAGGAATATTCGCAAGAGGCGACAGAAAAGTTTCCAAAGCCATATATAAAGCGTATCAAAAGGGCAGTTTCTTCGATGCCTGGAATGAATTTTTCATATTCCAGAACTGGCTCGATTCCTTCGAGGAATGCGGAATTGATTATAAATTCTACATTGACAGAGAAAGAGACCTGGAGGAGATTTTGCCATGGGATTTCATTGACATAGGCGTTACCAAGAATTTCCTTAAGAAAGAATATCTTAAGGCTCAGAGAGGCGAAACTACTGTTAACTGCAAGGAAAAATGCCAGATGTGCGGCGCCAGCGTATATGGCTCCGGTAAATTCTGCTTTTATAAATAGGTATTTTTATGAAATTAAGAATCAAATTTAGCAAAATCGGCCCCCTTAAATTCATAGGCCACCTGGATATTCTCAGATATTTCCAGAAAGCTGTTAAGAGAGCCGACATAGATATTAAGTATACAGAAGGCTTTAGTCCACACCAGATTATGTCTTTTGCTTTTCCCATGGGAATCGGTTTGGAAGGTCTGGCTGAATATTTCGACATTGAGGCCAATTCCTATGATTCTCTTGAAAAGATGAAAGAAGATCTGGATGCTCAGATGGCTTACGGAATGCATATCGAGGATATTATTTTGCTTCCTGATGATGCAGAAAATGCCATGGCTTCAGTTCAGGCTGCAGGCTATATTATCAGATTTAAAGATGCTTTGCCTTTTGATATTGATAAGGCAATTTCTGATTATAATTCAAAAGATGAGATTCTCTTTACAAAGAAGACCAAGAAGTCTGAGAAAACCAGCGATATAAAGCCTTTCATTTATGAAATATGTAAAGCGACGGAACTTCCGGCGGGGATTAAGACCAATATTAAGGATAAAGGTCTTACATTATCAGATGATGATTTATATGTTCTGGTCAATGCGTCAAGTAGTGGAAATCTTAATCCTAAAGAGGCCGTAAAATGTCTTTATGAACTTGAAAATGCTGAGTATAGCGAGAATTTCAATCTTCTTCGTACGGATTTATATACAATAGAAGATGATGCTTTTATTTCTCTCGGAGCAAAAAGATGATTAAACCAATTCCAAAAGGCCAGGATGGCAAAAATATAAATAATGGTGCCTTCGCCAGGACTCTGCTTTTTTTGAATTATAAAGGAAGCATTCTGTCGATGCTGATTAAGGATGACAGACTTATAAGGATTGTTTCGAAGGCTGATAAGGTTTTGGCTGAAAAATCTGTGGTTATTGCAAAAGTAGACAGTATAAGTCCCGGAACTGATGCGCTTTTTCTGCTTGCGAAGGATAAACAGAAACTTTTTATGCGTAAGACTGATTATCTTCCGGAATGTAATTTATCAAGAGATGGCGGTGCATTAAGAGTTGGAGATAATGTTCTTGTTCAGATCAAAAGGCTTCCTTCGAAGAACAAATTATCATCTGCAACCTGTAAAATTAAAGATGACAATATAAATGAACTGATTGCCAGGGCAAAAACACTCACTGACTTTTATATTCTTAAGGAAGGTCAGTCCAATATCTTAAGTCTTATTGATTATCTTGATGAAAATGACCGTATTATCTGCGAAACAAAAGAACTTTTTGAAATGGTAAACGCTGCCAAATCAACTAAAGGTTTACATAATGTCTCTGTCTACGATGATAATCTTGTTCCATTAAATGTTGTATTTTCAGTTGAAAAACACTTAAATAATGTATTTTCATCAAAAATAAACTTAAAGAGCGGTGCATCAATATACATAGAGAACACGGAGAGCATGTGCGTTATTGATGTAAATGGTGCTAAATCCACTGATAAATTATCCGCACTTGATATTAATCTGGAAGCAGCCAAAGAGATTATGCTGCAGCTTACCTTAAGAAATATATCAGGAATAATAATCGTTGATTTTATCAATATGCCTGATAAAGAAGACAGAAATAAACTCTTTGAAGCCTTAAAAACCATGGCGACGGAGGATGATTTTGTGCATATTCACGATTTTACAGCCCTCGGTTTGGTAGAAATAACAAGAAAAAAATCAGGCTTAATGTTGTCTGAACAGTTTATAGAGATTTAATAAAAAAAACTTGAAAAATAGGTCATTTATTGGTATTATATTGATAAGTGATTTTGAACAAATTTATGTTTAAAACGCAAAATTCTTTGTGAATTTTGTTTTGTTTTTTTGACTAAAGGCATAAAAAGTTCATTATCCATATAGCGTGAATGAAAGGGAGGTTATTTTAATGGCAGCTCAAGTTTTTACTTGTAATTACAGCGGTAGCATTAAAAATAAGCTATTGAAAGGCGGAGACAAGCTTTTCTTAAAAATTGATGGGGACAGAATCTCAGGAAAGGCTTTTATCTGTAACGAAGAGGGAAGAAACGGTTACATAGACAATTTCGATTATCCTCTTACTGATGTTCGTGAAGTTTTGAAAGGTGAATATATGGGTAACCAGGCCTTGATCATGAACACAAGAATTACCAGTTTATATGGTACAAAGAAAGCACAGACTATTTTCCCTTCTATTAAGGATATAGATATAGTTATCGAGAAATTAGGTCAGTTGAAAGAGAGTTCAGGCGGAAGCAACGCAGCAGCTCCGGTTAAGCAGGCTACAACACAGAGCCAGCCAATCCAGAGACCTACAGGTACTCCTGTAGTTAAACCTGTACAGGCTCCTGAACCACAGCCAGTTAAGAAACCTGAAGCTCCGGCTCCTAAGCCAGCTCCAGTTAAGGCTGAGGCTCCAGCTCCAGCACCTGCTAAAGCACCTAAGGCTGAGGCACCTGCAGAAGAGGTTGGATCATCATTACTTAAGAGAGCAGAAGCAGTTCCAACACCAGCACCTGCTCCAGCAGCTGCACCAATTCCAAGTACACCAGTACTTAGCAGAAGAACAGCTCCTACACCTCCACCTGCTCCAGCTCCGGCTCCAGCAAAGAAGGAAGATGACAACTCAGAAGATTTCCAGAAGAGATTAGAGAAGTTATATATCTTAAAAGACTGTGGTATGTTATCTGAGAAGGAATTTGATGCTAAGAAGTTAGAACTTGTTAGCGAATTATGCGGAATGTCAGATTTCAATACCAAGGTTGAGAAACTTGTTGTTCTTAAAGATATGGGTATGCTTGATGATTCAGAATTCAACGCTCGTAAGGCTGATATTATCAAAGAGTGCTGCAATACAGATGTTAAGGATCTTAACGAATACAAGAGCAACATCGAGAAGTTACCATACCTCAAGATTGGCGGCATGATTAACGATGCTGAATTTGAAGAGAAGAAGAAATCAATTCTTGACGAAGTTGAATTTGATTACAATGATACAAATACAGTTCTTCTTCACAAGTTAGAGAGATGGCCAATCCTTAAAGAAGTTGGAATGCTTTCAGATGATGAATTCAAACTTAAGATTCAGTCATTAGTTGATATCATCGATGTAGGATTTGAAGATCCAATTCCTACACTTAAAGATAAGCTTAATAAGTGGCCAGTTCTTGTTGATGCCAAGGTTATCACAGAGAACGACTTCAGAGCAAAACAGCAGCAGGTTATCAATGATTTCGTTAACAACGCTCCATGGAGCAATGTAGATGAATTCAAGGTTGTTGTTGAAAGACTTATCGCTCTTAAAGAGTGCAACTGGTTATCAGACAGCGACTTCCATGCTAAGAAGGTTGATCTTCTTCGTAAGGTTAGCGCAATTGATGATTATGTTACAAAGGTTGAGATTTATATCGCTTCTCCTAAGATGGGACTTATCTCTGAAGAAGATTACAACCTTAAGAAAGAAGAGTTTATCGCAGACATCTTCAAACCACACGAATCAACTGAAGAGTTCCAGGTTAGCGTTAAGAAGCTTATGGATCTCGAGAAAGTTGGAATGCTCACATCTGATGAATTTACAAATTACAAGATGAAACTTATGAGCGAATTATAATTCATTCACAGCTAAATTTTAAGCAGCGTCACTTCGGTGGCGCTGTTTTGCGCGATAAGCCTGTCAAGTTCAAATCATGCTTGCATGAATTTGTATTTGACAGGCAACACAACATCGAGCCAAGGTGCGAAGCAGTTTAACTCGATGAGCGCGAATTTTGCACAAAATTACTTGACATTATCATGCTTATGATGATAATATATCAAGGTATGCCGCTTAGTTAGGTATAAGTATGTCTTTTGACATCACCAAAACTAGCGAGTAAAGTTAATAAGGAGGTGCCTTATGTACGCAATTATAGCAACCGGTGGCAAGCAGTATAAAGTTGCCGAGGGAGATGTAATTAATGTAGAGAAGTTAGACGTTGAAGAAGGTAAGGAAGTTACTTTTGATAACGTATTAGCTATCGGTGGTGACGGCTTAAAAGTTGGCAGCGATGTTTCTAATTCTACTGTATCAGCAACTGTTCTTAAGCAGGCTAGAGCTAAGAAGGTTCTTGTATATAAGTATAAGAGAAAATCAGGCTATCATAAGAAAAATGGTCACAGACAAGCATACACAAGCGTAAAAATCAATTCAATCAACGCTTAAGGTTTTGTTATGGTTAAGATAACATTTAACAGACATAATGGTGATATCAAGGCAATATATGCTTCAGGTCATGCCGGTTTTAAGAAAAATAAAAATGGTCATGATCTTGTATGTTGCGCAGTTTCAACATTATTAATTAATACTGTTAATTCCATTGAAAGCTTAACTGATGATTTAATTTCAGCTGAAGAATCTGATGGATTACTTATAGCAGTATTAAAAGATAATACCAAAGACGGAACTAAATTATTAATTGATTCACTTGAATTAGGTCTTAAGAACATCGCCAAAGAATATGGCGATAAGTATTTAACAGTAGATTATAAGGAGGTGTAAGTCATGTTACAAATGAACCTTCAATTATTCGCTCATAAAAAGGGTGTCGGTTCTACAAAGAACGGTAGAGACTCTGAATCCAAGAGACTTGGAGCTAAGAGAGCTGACGGACAGTTCGTTAAAGCCGGCAATATTATATACAGACAAAGAGGAACTAAGATTCATCCAGGTACTAATGTAGGTATCGGCGGAGATGATACATTGTTCGCTTTAGTTGATGGAACTCTTCGTTTTGAGCGTAAGGGAAGAGACAAGAAGCAGGCTAGTGTTTATCCTGTAGAGAAATAAGAAGTTATTTTAAGCCTCAATTATTAATTGAGGCTTTTTCTTTAAGGTGTTAATATGTTTTGTGATTTTGCTAAAATATATATAAGAAGCGGTAAAGGTGGCGACGGCCATGTATCTTTCAGAAGAGAGAAATATGTCCCTGACGGAGGTCCGGATGGTGGCGACGGCGGAGACGGAGGAAGCGTTATCTTTAAAATAGATAAAGGACTTAATACATTAAGCCCTTTTAGAGCTGTGCGCAAATATAAAGCTGAAAATGGCGAAGATGGAAAGAAGAGAAACTGTCGCGGCAAAAACGGCAGTGATATTATCATAAATGTTCCTGCCGGCACAGTTATCAGAGAAGAGAATTCAGGCAAAGTTATATATGATATGTCTGATACTGAAGATGAATACGTTATTCTCAAAGGCGGAAAAGGTGGAAACGGCAACCAGCATTATGCCACATCCACAATGCAGGCCCCTAAATATGCGCAGCCTGGTCAGCCGGGAAGAGAATTAAATCTTATACTTGAACTTAAATTAATTGCTGATGTAGGTTTAATTGGTTATCCTAATGTTGGAAAGTCTACTTTGCTTGCACATGTAACCAATGCAAAACCTGAAATAGCAAACTACCATTTTACAACAATTACTCCTCATTTAGGCGTTGTAAATCTTGGAGAAAACAGTTTTGTAATGGCTGATATTCCGGGTCTTATAGAAGGCGCAGCTGACGGAGCAGGTCTTGGACATAAGTTCTTAAGACATATAGAAAGAACAAGGGTATTTATTCATGTTCTTGACGCCGCATCAACTGAGGGAAGAAATCCTATAGAAGATTTCTATACCATCAATGATGAACTTAAGAAATATAATTCAGATCTTGAGAATAAACCGCAGATAATTGCCGCCAATAAAATCGATTCAATCAGCACAGAAAAAGAAGCAATAGACATTGACGATAATGGCGAGCTTATTTATGATGATTCAAAAGATATAATTACATCACTTAAAGAAGAATTCGAGCCTAAGGGAATAAAAGTTTTCCCAATAAGCGCTGTAACCGGCGAAGGCTTAAATGAGATGTTATATTATGTATCTGACATCCTTAAGAATATCGAAGAAGAACCACTGGTATTCGAAAGTGAATTCTTCCCAGAATATGAATTATCCTTTACCAACGAACCATTTGAAGTTACATATGATTCAGAAAACAAAGAATATGTTGTAGAAGGTCCTAGAATTGAAAAGATGCTTGGCTACACAAATCTTGAGTCAGAAAAGGGCTTCATGTTCTTCCAGAACTTCCTTAAGGAGAATGAAATCCTTGATAAATTAAAAGAATTAGGCATAAACGAAGGAGATACAGTCAGAATGTACGGCTTGTCCTTCCAGTATTACGAATAAGGAGACAATATGAACAGCAAACAAAGAGCATATCTTAAATCATTGGCATCAAACTTAGACTCTTTATTTCAAATTGGCAAAAATGCATTAACTCCTGATGTTACCAATGCTGTATCAGAAAGTTTTAATACACATGAACTTGTCAAAATCACCGTCTTAAAAAACTGTGATGATAATATAAACGAAATGGCTAATGCACTGGCTGACAGAACATCATCAACATTAGTGCAGGTTATAGGCCGCAAAATTGTTTTATATAAGCCTTTTAAGGATGATCCGCAGATTGTTTTACCTAAATAAGATTAGGGAGATATGATATGGAAAAAATCGGACTTTTTGGTGGGACTTATGATCCAATCCATGTTGGTCATATTGAAATAGCCAATAAAGCCATGGATGAACTTAATCTTGATACCATATATTTTATTCCAACTGGTAAATCTTATTTTAAAGAAAATGTATTAAGTTCAGACATAAGGCTGAATATGGTTAAATCAGCCATAGATTCAAATGATAAATTCAAACTTTCAGACTGTGAAATAAAAAGAGCGGGCAATACTTATTCCATTGACACCGTTAAGCTTTTCAGAAAACAGTTTCCTGATGACGAATTATTCTTTATTATGGGAATGGATTCTTTCAGATTATTTCATAAATGGAAGAGTTATAAGGAGATTCTTGAACTTGCAACCCTGGTAGTTGCGCCAAGAACCAAAACCAGATCTGATAACACTCACGAAGGCATTATAGATAATGAAGATGTTGAAGATGATACATATTTCGAAGAAATGTGCATGAATAATCCAGATGCTGCGATAGTAAGGCTTCATATGGATAAAATCGATATTTCTTCCACAGATTTACGAAATATCCTTAAAAATAAGGAATATGATAAAGCCAGAAATTATATTCCTTCAAAAACATTAGAATATATCATTAAAGAAGGTATATATAATGAAAGATAAGAAAAGATTTGAAATATTATGTAAGAATCTTAAACCTAAAAGAATCACGCATACTGAAGGCGTTATGGGATATGCCGTAATGCTGGCCGAAATCTATGGTGTTGATGAGAAAAGGGCCAGGAGAGCCGCAATGCTTCATGACTG
>JAEEGJ010009325.1_pt1 | contig 26368 bp, 25 predicted proteins | sample 8958761 | NCBI WGS metagenome assembly JAEEGJ01 (sample SAMN16246546, study PRJNA631951) | gut metagenome | biome: gut microbiome; feature: rumen; material: RS-attached | host: Bos | place: Iran: Karaj | collected 2018-10 | reverse complement strand
TGGCGGCAAGCATCCACTAGGACGTAAACGCCAGGTCGGCAGTTGTCCTGTGGGCCAGCCAGTTCTCGTGAATGGTCATGATAGCTGCCAGTTGGCTTTGGTCGGTCTTCAGCTCATCCCACAGGTTGACATACACCATAACGGCTATGGAATCTTTCAGCAGGTATCTTGCATAGTCAGTGCCGTCTGGGTTGGGCAGTCCGTCTTCCAGATTCCACTCGATGGTCTTCACACCCTTGCTTTTCACCCATTCCTGGTCGAACTTTTTGATGTCTGCCGTTGGTTTTACGCTGTCCAGGATGCTAATTAGCTCATTCCACGAAGAATTATTGTATTTAAAGGTGCGAAGATATTGTTTCAGACCTTCTCTTAATCCGTCTTCGCCCATTCTTTCCTCCAGTTTTCTCATCATGATGGGTGCCTTGTGATAGACGATGTTTCCATAGAGCAGTCCGGCCTGGTTCAGGTTGTTCAAAGGCTGCTGTATGGGGTGCGTTCCCTCTGTTCGGTCTGTTTCCAGCGCAGGGATATAGTGTGTCTTGATGAAGTTCAGGTCGTGGTCGACGTCAGGGAACTGCTCCTTGGCAATTTTGTCGGCCATGAAGTTGGCAAAAACCTCCTTGGTCCATACATCATCAAACCATCTCATAGTAACCAAATCGCCGAACCACATGTGGCTGGTTTCGTGGGCTATCAGGTTCAGGCGGTTCATTTCCTCGTCGGGTGTGGGATGCTCGCCCAGGAAGAGCGTGGCATCGCGGAACTGGATGCAGCCGGGATGCTCCATGCCGCCAAACTGATAGCCGGGCAGTGCCACGCATCCGTATTTCTCGAAGGGGTAGCCGATGCCCGTATAGTCTTCCATCCATCTGAGCGAGAGGGCAATCTCGTCGAACAGCTTCGGTATCTGTGCAACCTTCTTCGGATCGGTCTCTCTATATAATAAGGTGAGCGTCCGCCCGTCGCGTTCGGCCTGCTCCACGCTGAATTTTCCTGCCGTAAAGCTGAACAGATAGGTGGGAATCGGTTTTGTGGTCTGGAAACGGTACGTCTGGGCCTGTTTTTCACCATTCCCGTTGCTGATGGCCGTCCAACCATTTGGAACCCTGAGCGACAGCTTGAAGGTGGCTTTCAGGTCGGGCTGGTCGAAGCATGGGAAGGCGCTGCGGGCATGGTCGGGCACGAAGAGTGTGTAGAGATATTCGTCGTTGCGGTTCAGCGCATTGTCGCTGCTCACGAATTCGATGGCTATCTGGTTTTCCTTTCCCTTCTTTTTCAGGTGTTTCCGACTTACGATAAGATGCTCGTCGCGATAGGCGATGGCCCTCAGCTTGCCGTTCACAACGGCCTGAAGCTGTCCGTCTTTCAGTTTTCCCTGGAAATCGAGTTGCAAATCATCGGTCCCGTCATAGCCGAAGCTGATGACTGCCGTGCCCGTCACCGGCTCGTCTTTTTGGTCGGGAATGCTAAAACTAAGGGTGTATTGCGGGTTGGTGATGTGGGCCGCACGGTATTCGGCCAGCTTTTTCGACACTCCCGTTTCGATGTCCATGGCAAAAGCGGAGCCGCAAAGACTGGCGGCAACAAGCAGAGAAGCGAGCTTCAGGCAATGTGTATAACTCATGTTGTTTTATCAGAATTGGTCTGTTTTGCTGGCAAAGTTACGATTATATTCTTATAAAAGTACATTAAAAAAGGCATATTCACGGTTAAAATTCCATAATCATGCGGAACTTTGTTTGTTTTATTTCGTCAAATCAATAAATTTGCACCCGAAATTTGAATACTCACTAATATTTAATGAATATGAAAAAGAATGTTTTAATGATGACACTGCTGGCCGGAGCACTGCTCGTAAGCAGCTGCGCCAGCAAGAAAGACCTTGAGAATTGCCGGATGGACAACCAGAACCTGCTGAACGAGAACAAGGAACTGAACACCAGTTATCAGGTGACCAAGGAGCAGCTGGCTGCCGCCAATGCCCGCGTGACCTCTCTCGAAGAGCAGCTCGCACAGCAAAAGCAGGCTTACTCGCGTTTGCAGCGTTCGCTCGACAAGAGTCTTGCCAATAGCAGTCAGAACAATATCTCGATAGAGAAACTGGTTGACCAGATCAACGAGTCGAACCAGTATATCCGTCACCTGACCGACCTGAAGACCAAGAGCGACTCGCTGAACATGGTGCTCACCAACAACCTTACCCGTTCGCTCTCGAAGGAAGAGCTGAAGGAGGTTGACGTGCAGGTGCTGAAGGGCGTGGTTTATATCTCGCTGGCCGACAATATGCTCTATAAGAGCGGTTCTTACGAAATCAACAGCCGTGCTGCTGAGACGCTGAGCAAGATTGCCAAGATTATCAAGGACTACAAGGACTACGACGTGCTGATTGAGGGTAACACCGACAATGTGCCCATCTCGCGCGAGAACATCCGCAACAACTGGGACCTCTCTTGTCTGCGTGCATCCTCTGTTGTTCAGGCTTTGCAGAACGACTACGGCGTGGATCCCAAGCGCCTGACCGCCGGCGGCCGTGGCGAATACAACCCCCTGGCTACCAACGACACCGAGATTGGTAAGCAGCGTAACCGCCGCACCCAGATTATCATCACTCCGAAACTCGACGAGTTCATGGAGCTGATTGATAAGGCACCGGAGGAATAAGTAAGAAAAACCGGTCCAACGGACCCACGGACCCACCCCAGCCCTCCCTATAGGGAGGGGGTAATTACTAATTGAGCCTCATCTCTGACTACCCTTCTTTGGGGGAGTGGTTAGAGATGAGGCTCTAAAACTATTCGCTCCCTCCCTTCAGGGAGGGCTGGGGTGGGTCCGTGGCTGGGGTGGGTCCTTGGCTTCTACTTTTTCAATAGAGTCGGCCAGTTCTTTGTGTTCTTGTTCGAACATCGAGGGACCACCGTACATGCATTCCACCCGCTCATGGTTTCTGCAAGAGTTGAATCCTACGAGCGAAAGCAGGAAAGCACAGAAGGCACCCGCCGCAAATAACAGTTTCTTCTTCATTATATATTATTTATAATCTTCCTTCGTACTTCCCCTGCCTCCATCACTATATGCTCCCTCCCTTCAGGGAGGGCTGGGGTGGGTCCGTGGCTGGGGTGGGTCCGTGGCTGGCTTGCGTCTTTTTTATCTCCAACTTCCCAGCACAATCAGCGTGTCTTCCAGCTTGGCCCTGGTGGAAGCCTCTTCATTCTGCAGTTCTGCGATTTTGCCCTCTATGGCCTGGGCCTCCTTCCGGGCAGCCTCCTCTTTCTCCCTTACGGCCCTCATCATCCGTTCGCGCTCCTCCTGAGTCATGTTCGGTCCGCCATACATGGTAAGCATGGTTTGCTGCTTCACGGCCTCCAGATGAGCGCGCATCTCGCTGATCTGGAACATTAGTTCCGAGAGTCTGCCGTTCAGCGAGTCAACCCTCTGGCCCAGTGCTGCACGCTCGCGGGCAGCCAGCTTACTGGTCTTGCAAGAGCCGAAGCCCAGGCCGGCAATCACGGCGGCGCAGGCAATGCTGGCCACGGAGAAAAATTTCTTTTTCATATCTCAGACGAATTTTTATTCTGCCGCAAATATACTAATTATTTTTCAATCAGCAATGGATGTAAGCCAAAAGAATTGTTAGCCTACCGCCGTTCAGGCGAACCAACAGGCAGAACGGGTACAAAGTAATTTACTTTGTGTTTCATTTTCTTAAAGTACTGATAATAAGTGATTTAGGTATTTTTGAGAGTGCTCTCTTAGAGAGTTTAAGCACAACTATTAAGTACCAAAAATGTAAAGAAAATGGAACAGAGAATGTTAACAACCCTTAATTTTAACCTCCGCTCGGGAGAGGGTAAAAGAATTATTTATGCGGTGGTATATGATGGCAACCGGCAGGAAAAAATAAGCATAGGGGAAAAGGTATATAAAGACCTATGGGATGGTAAAAGACAAATGTGCCGGATAAATAAAGACCTCTCAGAGAGTGCCATAAATGAGCAAATGCGCATCAATCAGAAAATAAATGATGTGAAAATTTTGTTTTCCCAAATTTTTTGTGTACAATTGCACGGAGAGAGTGCTAACATAGTAGGATTTTTAAAAGAAAAAATTGAGAGTATGGGAAATGAAAAAAATTTAGTTGCCGGCGGAAAGTATAAGGCTACCCTTTTCATGGAAAAGGCTTTTAAAGTATATGCGGCAGATAAGAGCAGAAGTGAAGGAACCGTGAAAACATACGGTGATAAAGTTAGGGTTTTTATAAACTATATAATAGATAGTGGCACGGATGGAATGAGCCATATAACTGAGAAGGGTATAATAAAATTTAGGGATTTTCTTATAAAGCAGGGAAAAAGCCATAAAACTATAAATAACTATATAGATACCCTAACTTATATAATAAATGGAGTACGGCAGGAAAGTAGTGACTTTGACAAATATGGGCTGCAAGAAATACGTATAAAAAGGCTTAAAGAAAAGGTGAGAAAGCAGGAGGATATGCTACGGACACCGCTCACAGATGAAGAGGTTAAAAAACTCTCAGATGTGAAGGGGTTAAAGCCGCAAGAAAAGGAATATAGAGACCTTTTTATTTTTCAGTGTGGCGTAGGGTGTAGAGTGTCTGACCTTTGGAGGTTTTTTGATGAAACAGCCCATAGAATAGAAAAGGGCAAAGAAAACTCCTACGTAGTATATGACACGCGCAAGGAGGAAATAACAGGTTACTGCATACAAAGCCCCCAAATAGAAAAAGTGATGAATGAGGGCTTTAAGTATATAAAGGTGGAAGATAGCAAGAAATTCCGTGATGGCTACAATAAGGCACTGAAAAAGGCTGCAAAAATGGCAGGACTTGACAGAGTTATTAAGTGGAAAGACCCCGACGGAAATAACCGTAAAGATGCACTGCACAAGGTATTAACTTGTCACTTTGCGCGCCATACCTTTGCCACCAAAATGCTTTTGATGGGATATGAGCCGCAAGAAGTATGCAAAATGACGGCGCACGCTGATGATAAGATGGTGAACCATATATACGGCCATATATCAGACTATGCCACCATTAAGAAGTTAGACGAGGCGACAGAGCGCATAAAAGGGCAAAAAAGCCCTGACAATGATATAAATAAAGTGCATGAGTATAAGGACGTATTAGCCTTTTATGGCTGCCCATGGAAAGAGTATAAAGACATGAAAGACCCTGAGGAACTTTTAAGGCTCATAGTAAGAAAATATGAGACGGAACTTGAAAAAGAGGGGCTTAAACATACCATCCTGAAAGCCATATACAATGGAGATTATAAGGACATGGAAGAGCGCAACCGGATGGAAAAAATACTAACCACAATAAATGAGATAAATGGGAAGAAATAGACTATTTATAGGTGACATTATTAAGCGTCATCAACTTATTATTAAAAAGGGGCGTGTCTGTTTAAGGCATACCTCTTTTTTTATAAATAAATGATATTTATATTAAATAATATACTAAAAATATGGCAAGATGGGACAGATAAGAGACGAGGACATAACAAATGATATATGGTTTTCATAGTAAAGATGGGTGCAAGTGGTGAGAGGCTTGCACCTTTTTTTGTGTCGGTTTAAAAGTATATACATAGCCAAAAATGGCTATAACAAATATTTTAAAAAAAATATACTATAGCCAAAAATGGCTATGCCCATAGCCAAAAATGGCTATGCCATCTAAAGTATTACTTTAAGTAATATATAAAGAACAACTTATCACTATAAAAAGTGATAAGGGACGGGGCAGAAGTTAGGGATTTTATATAATAAAATATAGAAACCCTAACCCCATACTGAGCAAAAAGCGAAGTATGGAAAAGAAAGAAAAATAGTTAACTTAAAACTTGTTTTTTCCAAATTATTTTTGTATATTTGCACTACAATGAAAAATAATACAAAAAATTTTCATTATTTTAGGTACTTTTTGAAAGTACATAATACTTATTATTAGAAAAGGCAATAATGTTATTAAAAAGATAGGAAATGCACAACAAACCACACACAGAGGAAACTAAAAAGAAGATGAGTGAAGCCGCCAAAAAGAGATGGGCAAACATGACGGCAGAAGACAGAGCCAACCACGGAAAGAAACTAAAAGCCTTTTATGAGCGTGTTAACCGTGAATGGGAGGAGGAAACCGCAAGGCAGTGGGAGGAGAGCCATAAGGAATATATATGGAATGAGTTTAACCGCCTTTTTGGCGACTGATGAAATATAAAAAATACCCTTTTAAGTAGACTAAATTCGGATGTTCATCAAAGCGCTTTTCATATTAAGTAGGGTATTTTTCACAGGTGATGGGGTAGTTTTTTGTCGTGTACTGCCCCCACCTTTTAAAAATAAAACAAACATGACAAAAATAATACTATTAAGAACACGACAAAAAATGAATAGTTACTTATTAAAGCAAAAATTAATGGGGTATGACATAAAGGATAAAGACTTTTTACTTATAGATACCCTGCTATACTTTTACAATAAGAAAAAGGACAAAGATGGAACCGTAAAAGCACTACCTAAAACCATGTGCAAAGAATGTTTTTATGACGGAGACCAAACTCATGATACAAGGTTTTTAAAACCCATCATAAAAAGGCTAAAAGAGAAAAATCTATTAGACGGACAAAGTGGTGATACATGGGTATTAGGAAAAGAGGCTTTAAAACTCTATATAGAATTTTATGAGCCGGAGAAAAAATCAACCGGCACAAGAAAAACAACATATAAAAAGGAAAATAATAAATCCCTAACCCCATCATGCACCACAGGTGCAAATGATGGTATAAATGAATGGATAACTCAACTTAACTAACTTTTTGAAAAATGATAAAGATAAAATCAAATACAGAAATTTTAAGCGCACTTACTGAATATCAGCGAGTGAAACACTACGGCCTTAAAAGTGGTATAGAAAACCTTGACCATATCATGAGGCTTGACCGACAGAGGTTTTGCATTATTACATCAAATGAAAACCAAGGGAAAACCACTTTTCTAAATTTTTATGCCCGCATGATGGCAAAGACCCATCAGATGAAAACCCTTTTTCTGAGTTTTGAAACCTCAGAAATGAAATTTTATGACAGCCTTAAAAAGGTTTATGGTGGCAACTCCTTTGTGGAGTTTTCGCGCTATCTGCCGCATGAGTTTTCGGCACTTGATGACGTGTTTAAAGCACTCACGGAGTACAAAGAACAATGGGGATATGATATGCTCATAATAGACCCCTTTGAGAGTTTTCAGGACTTGATGAATGGAAATTATAGGAGTGAGGACTACGGAAGGATATTAGAGAGAATAAGACAATATACGCAGGAGCATAATATTATCACCATACTTGCAGCACATCAAAGGAAACTAAGTGAAGGTGAAGAGCCAACAATCAGCAATATTTTCGGCTCCGTGTCCTTTGGCAATAAGGCGGACTTTATTTTTTCGGTCCAAAATATAGGGAACTTTATGACAAAGTTAACCACCTTAAAAATAAGGCACAACTATGAGGAAGGCATAAAGGGCAGAAGCGTGTATTTTTCTTTTGACCCGAGAAATGGGGTTTATACTCCTGCGGAATATGATGAGCAGGACGGGAGTTTTGCAGAGGTGGCACTTACAGCCAAAACCGTAAAAGATGCAACCGAGAAAGCCATTTTAGAGCCCATGAGAGAAGAGAAAAGGGACATAGTGGAACAACTGCCCACGGAGCGGAAAACAAGCCAACCGGCGCAAGAAAACAAGCCCATAGAGATAGTAAGAAGTGACTATCTTTGCAGCGTGATAGAAGGCGGAAAAAGCAAAGGATTAACAAGCCTTAAAAACTGCCTTACCGGAGTACCACAATCAAAGAAAAAGGAAATAGAAAAGGTAAGGGGATATGAATATAAAAGCCCCCTCTATGATAAGGCAAAGGGATATATACCAACTTTCACACCATCCTGCACAATAGCCCCAAGCATGACGGCACAAAGGGAGAACATCATGCGCGTGAATAATATTATTTGCATGGATATAGACGGAGCCGACAATGAGGGAATGAGCACTAAAGAAATGAAAGAAAAGTTATCACTACTGCCCTTTGTGTGGATAGTGAAAAATAGCCTATCAAATAGGGGAGTTTTTGCACTTGTAAAAATAGGGATAAATGGCACAACCATTGAAGAACTTAAAAGTGAGTTTAAAGCCTACTATAAGGCAATAAGTGAGGAACTTAAAAAGGTAGGTATTAAAGTAGATGAGCAGTGCAATAATATCAACCGTACGCGCTACCTGAGTTTAGACAATGAGCCATATTTTAACCCCGTGGCAGAGGTTTATAAAATAGAAACCATAGAATCCCCGTCCCCATCATGCAGCACCGCTGCAAATGATGGTAAAAATATAGAACTCTCAAACAGAGACAAAGAGAGGTTTTTAAGAGCCATAGAGAGGATAAATAAAGACCACTTGCAAATCACTCACACACATGAAGAGAGCAGGAGCATAGGCAGGAGCCTTGCAAATGTATTTGGTGAGGACGGCAGAAAATACTACCACATCGTAAGAGCGCAAAAACCCAACTATGATAAGGTGAGAAGTGATGAGAGATATAATGAATATTTGGCGGATGGGATGAGTGAGAACTACACCATAGCCACCTTTTTTAAGTTTTATAATGAGGCAAAAACAGCATGAAAAAGAACTATATAAAACCACAATGTGAGACCATAAAGATGGACACACTTGCACCCCTTGCAGGCAGTGGCATAGGAAAAATAATATGCCCATGGACACCATGGAAAAGGAATATCCATTGGGATGATGACGGAGTGGGCGGATGGGCTTTAAATGGCTCTTTAGATTACGACAATGGTTACCCCTTCGTGAGAAGTGATGACGCGGAAAAATGGAGTTATCCCAAAGGGGAATGGTACTATACTTTGGAAATAATAGACCACTAAAAATAATAACTTAAAAATAATATGACAATGGCAACACAAAAAGAACCTATTAAGAAAAAGGACTTTTCTCGCTACTACCTGAGGAAAGCGCAGGAACTTAACCTAACCCCTGAACAAATGGAAGTAGATAGGGGTTTTCATAACTTATACAAAAAATATAGGAGGCTAAATAATGATTAAGTTATGGACAACTGAGAGAGAAGAGAGGGCAAAGAGGCCCATACCTTATGAGTATCAAATAAGGGGCATAATAATGAACCGGAAAAAAAGTGAAACTAAATGATGGCTAAAAAATGGAATGAAAAAAAGTACATAGAACTTTGCAACCAAAGGGAAATGAAAATGTATAAAATGAGATTAAGGGGCGTCCCATTTTCAGAGAGACGGGATGCCGTCAAAGAAATAACTGAGCAAATAGAGAGCCTATGAATGAACAAAGAAACCACACTGATGAGATGGCAGAACAAATCCTCAAAGGATATAGTGAACTTATAAAAGCAAAAAAGAATGCCAAAACAGACAAAGACAAAGAAATATATACACAAATAACTGACTTAATGAGAAACTTACTATGATAATATTAAGCGCGTGTGAATGGATGGCAGCAATATGGCTGACCGTGGTACTACTAAATCAAGGATGGGACTTAGTGGAGAAAATGAAAAACATGGTGAAATAAAAAATCCCCGTCCCCATCATGCAGCACCGCTGCAAATGATGGCAAAAACAAAAACTAAGGGCAACAGCCCACACAAAAAAATATATTATTAAAATGAATATCTTAGAAATAGTAAATGAAAAAATGGAGTTAAAGAAGGGAGAAAGAAAAGCCCCTTCAATAGAGACCGCCAAAATGGAAAAGAGAGCAAAGGACTCATTTATTAAGGCACAAATAACACCCACGGGAAACTTTCAGTTTAGGGCAGATGAGACCACAGAACCAACACCAAAAAAAGTGATTTATGGATGGTATGGAAAAAGGGAAATATGGCACACTCCCGCACACACTGAAAACATCTTTGATAAGTTAGGGTTAAATATCATTGAGAACTGCCAAAATAACTTTACCATGCCACTTTGGAGTAACACGGTAAATGTAAATGATGACATAGCCACCATAAATTTACAGAATGAAAATGACTTTATATATAATGTGCCGGATACAAGGGGAAACTATGAGCCAAGAAATTTTTTGAAGTTTACCGCAGAAAAGTTTTACGTAAATGTGTCCGTAAGTAATTGGGCCATTAAAGGCAGTAATACGAGCGTGCAGGAAGCCATAACAGCAGATGCGCTGAATCAGATATATGACCAAGTATTTTTTCACTCCCTTCTGCCAAAGACAAGCAATGAAAGTAACACGGCCGCACTTAACTACGTGGAGACCTTGGGAGAATTGAAAGCCTATTTATACGGAAAATCCACACAGCACAAAGGTACGGTTATCATGGGAAAAACTGCCTACGGTACACTACTAAATTGGAAGGATGACGACGGAAAGAGACTTATCAAGGATGGGCTTATCTTTGGGGATATACCTTTTATAGTATATGAAAATAGATACCTCACAACTGATGGACTTATGTACGTGAATACCGAGGATATTATCACGGCTCAGTTTGGCGGCTTTGATGCCTCTTATGATGACGTGACCGACCGCGTGCGTGACATAGTAAAAATCCGTGTGGAAGGGTATTTTTGCCTGAGAACAAAAGGCTATCCGCACCCTTCACAGCCTTATGACGTCGGCGGCGTCTATATCAGAAGAAACACAGACGGCACAGACACAACACCCTCAAGCGGTGACACAGAAAGCGGTGAGACCATAGTTGACCTGACAAGTGGAACAACTGAGCCGTAAAAGATATTTATAGAGGAATGTGATTTATCATTTTTTAAAGTTAGGTTTATTTAATTTTTCGGGTGCTTAGTAGAGATACTAAGTACCCTTTTTCTTTTGTTTTGCATAAAAGCCATTTTAAAGCCATATAAGAGCATTTTATTTGTGTGGCAGCAAGTTATCCACACAGGAAAAGAAAAGCCAACAGAGCGCATAAAAACAGCCATATATTAAAAGAAAATATACTCCCCCCATAGGTGGATATTTTTTGTATTTGCGGGAAACCCCTCGCTGCTCTTCTTCACGCAAAATCTGTTTTCCATTGTTGGGATATGCTATTTAATTGCCATAAAAAATTTATTTGCATTTGCAAAAAATAATGTGTATCTTTGTCGGCGTGTTTAACCCCTTAAAAATATGAACTTATGGTAAAAAGAAAATCACCCCTAACCGAGATTAGAAAGAAACTGAAAAATGCCAACATGACCACCTCGGAAATAGAGAATTTTCAGAAGTTACTGACCGACAAAAAGGAGGCTATAAAAGAGCATGAAAAAAAGGCTTTAGAAGATAAAATGAAAGCCTTAAATGCCGAGTATCAGGAACTAACAGGAGCCACCTACTTTGATGTAAAAGAAGAGGGATAAAAGAAACCCTAACAACCTATAAAGAGCCTTAACCATACCCCCATAAAAGGGGTATGGGGATAGGGCTATATTATGTTAAATAATGTTTTTCCGTATCCGGAACAAAAGAAAAGCACTATCTTTGCATAAGAACCGACGACAAGTACACGGTTTCTGAGTGCTCTATTAATTTACTGAAAATCAGTCAGTTACAAGGAATTGACACAAAGTAATTTACTTTGTACCCGTGCTGATGATATCTCCATACGCGAAAAAATGATTTCTACCCCCTATACCTACTACTTTGCGTGTAAGACGTTGTGTTTCAAAAAGTTATTGGTAGGGGGTAGGGGTGTTTATCCTACTACTTTCCTACTACCGAACCCCCTACTTTAGGCCGAAATCTACAATCAGACCCCACCCTTAACCCCTCCCCTACGATGAGAGGGGAGTTCGTTTAGCAGCTCTTCTACACGGGAGGCCGAGGCCTTTTCCCACTTTCTTGAACAAAAATCACCAAAAATCTAGCAAAAATGGTCCTTTTTATTCAATAATTGAACACAAAGGCACAAAGATACAAAGTTTTTTAAAAAGATTATTTCATCTTCGTTATCGTCTTCGTTATCGTCTTCGTTATCGTCTTCGTTATCGTCTTCGTTATCGTCTTCGTTATCGTTATCGTTATCGTTAAGGAACTTCCTTTCTTTGTGCCTTTGTGTTCAATTATTGGGGGAGAGGCTGGTGCTTTCTATTTCTCCACACGGATGCGGGCATCCACGGCGATGCAAGGAAACGCTAGCTACCGAAGGAATCTCACAACACCGTGAGAGAGATGCGCTTCCCCAATCCACCAAAAATACGGAAGAGGGTGGATAGTTGTACGTCGGCATGACCATTCTCGATTTTCGATATGTAGCTCTTCTTAGTGCCTATCTTGGCTGCCAACTGCTCCTGTGTCAAACCGGCCAAACGGCGCTGCTCTTTAAGACACTCTGCCAGACAGAATGCCTCAGCCTTAGCCTCAAAAATATCACGAGTCTCCGTCCCATTCTCGCCGTACTCAGCATTGAGCAGTTCGTCAAAACTCGAACACTCCATAATTGCTTCTTTCTTCTTTGTATCCATTATTCTGTCTCCTTACTTTTAAAATATTCATTCTTGATGACTTCTGCCCGTTTGATTTCCTTCTGGGGCGTCTTCTGGGTCTTTTTCTGAAAACCGTGAAACAGAACGACCACAGCTCCGCCATCCAGACAACAGAAGATTCTATAGATATTGCTCTCAATTTCCACACGAATTTCATAGATTCCATCTGAGCCTTCAATAAATCTGAAAAACTTCTTTGGAATGATCTGCTGTGTTTCCACCATCTTCAGTACGAAGTTGATTTTGTCACGTACTTTCTGGGCCTGCGATACATAGAAATCCTTGTAATAGGTCTTGAAAAGTTTTATCGTGCGAATTTTCTCCATCCTCATATTACGCTTTTTCGCCGCAAAGTTAATCAATTAATGAACATCCTCCAAATTTTTCTTCGCTTTTTGGAGTGTTTGACAGATAATTCCGTAATTAACAAGCAATTTCTCCCTTGGCACGGGGATGGTTCTTTGATTCATTATTCTATATTGAACACAGAGGCACAAAGAAAGGAAGTTCCTTAACGATAACGATGACGATAACGATAACGATGACGAAGACGAAATAATCCTTTTAAAAAACCTTTGTATCTTTGTGTCTTTGTGTTCCATTTATTAACGGAGATGCCGGCGCTTTCTATTTCTCCACACGGATGCGGGCATCCACGGCGATGACCTGATCCTGGTCGGCCAGGAGCGGATTGATGTCTATTTCCTTGATTTCGGTGGCAAAACGGAGCAGGGTGGAGAGGCGGACTATGATCTCGGCATAGCGCTGCTGGTTGATGCCGGCCTGTCCGCGCGTGCCCTGAATAATCTTATAGGCACGCAGGGAGCGAATCATGCTGTAAGCCTCGGGGTAGGAGAGGGGGGCCAGACCGCTGCTGACATCGCGGAGCACTTCCACGAAGATGCCGCCCAGACCGCAGAGCACGACATGACCGAAACGCTCTTCGTATTTTGCTCCGATGAAGAGTTCGGTGCCGCGAAGCATCTTCTGCACCATCACGGCAGTGGCGCCCTCTATCTTCATCATACGGCTGAACTCAAGAGCAAGGTGCTCGGGCGTGCGGATATTTAGGGCCACGCCGCCCACATCGCTCTTATGAACGGGGCCTACCACCTTGGCCACCACGGGATAACACACCTGCTGGGCAAAGTCGGTAAGCACGTCGAGACTGCTGCTCACCATCTCGGGCACCATCGGGATGCCTGCACTCTGCAAGAGCTGGTGCACAATGTCGGGCGAGACATAGCCGTCGGTATCGATATCGGCAATGATATTGCGGATGCGGGGAACATCGACGCCAAAGAGTTCTATCTCGGGAGCGGCAGGCGGCGGCGTGCCAATGACACGCGTCAGCATATTGGCCAGCGTCACTTCGTCGCTGAAATTAACATGTCCACGCTTCAGGAACTCAGCCACTTCGGGGCCAGCGGTGTGCACACTGGGCAGGATGGGGAAGATGGGTTTTTGGCATTCGAGTATCTTCTGGTGAAGCACGTCGTAGACGTTATAAACCGCTACCAGTCCGGGTGTACCGAAAATCACGAAGATGGCATCAATCTCCGAGAATCGTTTGTCGCAATATTCGATGGCGGTACCCAGCTGTTCGGCGTTTCCCGTGGCAAGAATGTCGATGGGATTGGCCACAGAGGCACCAGGGAAGAGCTGCGATTTCAGCTCGTCGGCAACGGGACCTTCAAGCTTGGGCACCTTCAGTCCGCCTTTCGAAAGGGCATCGGTAAGCATCACGCCGGGACCGCCTGCATGGGTGATAATAGCAAAAGAGGAATAGGGCTGAGGTGGGGCAACGCTGAATATGCATCCCGCCGTGGTGAGTTCCTCGCGCGAGAAACAGCGCACGATGCCCGCCTTGCGGAACAGTGCCTCAACGGCAGAGTCGCTGCTGGCTATGGCGCCGGTATGACTGGAGGCTGCACGGCTGCCGCTCTCGCTGCTGCCGGCCTTGATGGCGGCAATGCGGCAGCCCTTGCGGATAAGACTGCTGGCATGGAAGAGCAGTTTGTCGGGGTTGGCAATATTCTCGATGTAAAGTAATTTGATATGAGAATCGCGCTCGGCATCGAAATGTTCGTCCATGTATTGCAGCACATCCTCGATGCCTATCTGCTTGCCGTTACCCACGCTCCAAACGGAATTGAAGGTGAGGCCCTTGGTGACACCCGACTCAAGGATAAACACAGCCGTAGCACCCGATCCGCTGATGAAATCGGCTCCTTTTGGATTGAGCGTGGGAATAGGTTTGGTAAAAACGCTGTGGTGATGACTGTTGAGCAGACCTATGCAGTTGGGGCCTATCAGCGCACACTGGTATTGCTGACAAGTGTCAAGAATTTTCTGCTCCATTTTTGCACCTTCCTCGGTCTCTTCGCCGAAGCCGGCTGAGATGATGACAAAGGCGCGTACCTGCTTTTCGCGCGCCAGATAATCCACATAGTCGGGACAGAAACGGGCGGCCACCACCAATACGGCCATATCGGTGGGGGGGATGTCGCTGACGTCGTGGAATGCCTTCACGCCCTGCACCTCGTCTTCCTTCGGGTTGACGATGCGCAGGCCGGGGTCTCCCTCGGCAGGAAGAGTGCCTGCAGGAGGAAGGGGAAATCCGCCTTCGATAAGATTACGAACGAGTGCGCCACCAGGCTTGTGCACATTATTTGAGCCGCCAATGACGACGATGCTTTCCGGTTGTAGTAGTTGACGATTAATCATAGTGACAAAATTAGAATATTTCGCGCATTTTTCCAAACTTTTCGGGTGTTTTTTTGTTTTTGCGGGGAAGATTGGCGGAGATTAATGAAAGAATAAACAAAAATCTGCAAAAATCTAACACAAAATTTTAAGCTTTAATTATAGGCTCTTGAACTCCCCTCCCATCGTAGGGGAGGGGCAGGGGTGGGGTCAGTATCTAGAAAATTAAGGTTTTCAGAAATAAAGGCAGATATCTGGGTTACAGACCCCACCCCTAACCCCTCCCCTTGAGGGGCGGGGAGTAAATATGCTTTCTTTTCGCTTAATCGAAATTTTGTAGTAATTTTATGTCACTTCATTCCATGAAATTATCCTGCATTCGGAAAAATCCAAATAAATTTGGCTTTTTCACTCAATTATAGTAATTTTGCAGCCAAAAATATAATAAGTACGCGATAACATGGACTACAATTTCAGAGAAATCGAGAAGAAATGGCAAGAGCGCTGGGTGAAGAACCAGACGTATAAGGTTGCCGAAGACAAGGACAAAAAGAAATTCTATGTGCTCAACATGTTCCCTTACCCCAGCGGTGCGGGTCTGCATGTGGGCCATCCACTCGGCTATATCGCCAGTGATATCTATGCACGCTTCAAGCGCCTGCAGGGCTTCAACGTGCTGAACCCCATGGGCTACGATGCCTACGGACTGCCCGCCGAGCAGTATGCCATCCAGACAGGACAGCATCCGGCCATCACCACCGAGGCTAACATCAACCGCTATCGCGAGCAGTTGGATAAGATTGGGTTCTGTTTCGACTGGGACCGTGAAGTGCGCACCTGCGAACCCATCTATTATAAGTGGACACAATGGGCTTTCCAGAAAATGTTCAATAGTTTCTATAGCCTCACCCCCCTTACCCCCTCTCCAGAAGGCGAGGGGGAGAAAAGCACCGGAAAGGCCAGACCCATCAGCGAACTGACTGCCTATTTTGAGCAGCACGGAACTGAAGGACTTGATTCTTTCGGCATTGCTCAGAGCGAGGAACTATCGTTTACTGCCGACGAGTGGAACGCCTGGGACGAGAAGAAACAGCAGGAAGTGCTGATGAACTACCGTATTGCCTATCTGGGCGAGACGATGGTGAACTGGTGTGCCGGACTGGGCACCGTGCTGGCCAACGATGAAGTGGTGGATGGCGTCAGCGTGCGTGGCGGATTCCCCGTGGTGCAGAAGAAGATGCGCCAATGGTGTCTGCGCGTTAGTGCCTATGCCCAGCGTCTGCTCGACGGACTGGAGACCATCGAATGGACCGACTCGCTGAAGGAAACCCAGAAGAACTGGATTGGCCGTTCGGAAGGTACGGAGGTAGAATTCAACGTGGCTGATAGCGACTTGCACTTCACTATCTTTACCACCCGTGCCGATACCATGTTCGGTGTTACCTTCATGGTGCTGGCTCCAGAAAGCGAACTGGTGGAAAAGCTCACCACTCCCGAACAGAAAAAGGAAGTGGACGAATATATTGCCTACGTGAAGAAGCGTACGGAGCGTGAGCGCCAGATGGACCACAAAGTAACGGGCGTGTTCTCTGGTTCCTACGCCATCAATCCGTTTACAGACGAGAAGATTCCCATCTGGATTGCCGAATATGTGTTGGCCGGATATGGTACGGGTGCCATCATGGCCGTGCCTGCCCACGACTCACGCGACTATGCCTTTGCCAAGCATTTCAACCTGCCCATCGTTCCACTGATTGAGGGTGCCGACGTGAGCGAGGAGAGCTATGATGCCAAAGAGGGTATCGTGTGCAATTCCGAATCCAATAAATTCTCATTGAACGGCCTGACCGTGAAGGAGGCTATTGCCGCCACCAAAAAATTCGTCAGCGAACAGGGTCTGGGCCGCGTAAAGGTGAACTACCGTCTACGCGATGCCATTTTCTCGCGCCAGCGCTATTGGGGTGAGCCGTTCCCCGTTTATTACAAGGACGGAATGCCCTATATGATTCCCGAAGAGTGCCTGCCTCTGGAGTTGCCCGAGGTGGACCAGTATAAACCCACCGAAGACGGCCAGCCCCCGTTGGGCCACGCCAAGAAGTGGGCTTGGGATACAAAGAGCAATTCGGTTGTGGATGTTGCCAATATCGACCAAAAGACGGTCTTCCCGCTGGAACTCTTCACGATGCCTGGCTTTGCCGGTTCTTCGGCCTACTACCTGCGCTATATGGATCCCCACAACGAACAGGCACTGGTTTCGAAGGAAGCCGATGAATACTGGCAGAACGTGGACCTCTATGTAGGTGGTACGGAGCATGCTACGGGTCACCTGATTTATTCACGCTTCTGGAACAAGTTCCTCTTCGACCTCGGCGTGAGCTGCAAGGAAGAGCCCTTCCAGAAACTGGTGAACCAGGGTATGATTCAGGGACGCTCGAACTTCGTATACCGTGACAATGTGGCTTCAAAGGAAAAGGGACATCCTGTATTCGTAAGCTTTGGCTTGAGCAAGAACTATGAGGACGTGACGCCTATCCATGTGGACGTGAATATCGTCAGCAACGATATCCTTGACATCGAGACCTTCAAGCAGTGGCGCCCCGAATACAACGATGCCGAGTTTGTGCTCGAAGACGGAAAGTACATCTGTGGCTGGGCCATCGAGAAGATGTCGAAGTCGATGTTCAATGTGGTGAACCCCGACATGATTGTCGAGAAATACGGTGCCGATACGCTGCGCCTGTATGAAATGTTCCTCGGTCCCGTGGAGCAGTCGAAGCCTTGGGACACCAACGGTATCGATGGCTGCCACCGTTTCCTGAAGAAATTCTGGAATCTGTTCGACGGTGTTTCAGCCGAACAAAAAGAGGCTACGGCTGAAGAACTGAAGTCGCTGCATAAGTTGATAAAGAAGGTTTCGCAGGATATTCCCGCCTTCTCCTACAATACCAGCATTTCGGCATTCATGATTTGCGTGAACGAACTGTCGCAGCTGAAGTGCAAGAACCCCGAGATTCTGAAGCAGCTGGTCATCCTGATTGCTCCGTTTGCCCCGCATATTGCCGAGGAACTCTGGGAGCGACTGGGCCAGCAGGGTTCGGTTTGCGACGCTCAATGGCCCACTTGGAACGAAGAGTATCTGGTGGAAAGCAGCGTCACGCTGGGTGTGGCCTTCAACGGCAAGCGCCGCTTCGAGATGCAGTTTGCCGCCGATGCCGACAACAAGAGCATCGAGGAAGCCGTGCTGCAAAGCGAACTGTCGAAGAAATACACCGACGGAAAACAGATAGTAAAGGTTATCATCGTCCCTAAGCGCATGGTGAACATCGTGCTGAAAGGATGAACAAGAAACTGATAGAATCCGAAGCGAAAGACTACCTGGGCATTACCCTTGCCCTGGTACTCTATTCCTTCGGGTTTACTTTTTTCCTGATGCCCTACGAAATCGTGACGGGCGGTGTGACGGGTATCGGTGCCATAGTCTTTTACGCCACAGGATTCTCAAACTCAACGACCTATCTTATCATCAACGCGATGCTCTTAGTCGTGGGACTGAAAATATTAGGCGTGAAGTTCCTGATGAAGACCATCTATGCCATTCTGATGATGACGCTCATGCTCTGGCTGATGAAAAGCATTGCGCCCGTCGACGAGAACGGCAACCTGGTGAAGATATTGGGTGAAGGGCAGAACTTCATGTCGCTGCTGATAGGCTGTCTGATGACGGGAACGGGACTGGCCGTCACTTTCCTCTCGAACGGCAGCACGGGCGGTACCGACATTATTGCCGCCTCTATCCACAAATACCGCGACATCTCGCTGGGCACTATTCTCATTTTCGTCGACTTCATCATCATCGGCAGCTGTCTGTTCATTCCGCAGTTCGGCACGGTATTGGAGCGAATGACGATGGTGACCTTCGGTTTCTGTACGATGATTATCGAGAACTTCATGCTCGACTACATCATGGACCGCCAGCGCCAGTCGGTACAGTTCATGATTTTCTCAAAGCATTATGAGAAGATTGCCGAGGCCATCAGTCGTGAAACTGATCATACGATGACCATCCTCGACGGCAGCGGCTGGTATTCGGGCAAGAACATAAAGGTAATCGTGCTGCTGGCCAAGAAAAGCGAGAGTGTGATGATTTTCCGCACCATCAAAATGATTGACCCCAATGCCTTCGTTTCGCAGAGTGCCGTCATCGGTGTTTATGGTGAAGGATTTGATAAGATTAAGGTTAGATGATATGAATAAAATCGTATTTGCAACTAACAACAAGCATAAGCTGGAAGAAATAAGGAGCATTCTCGGAGATGACTTCGAGGTGCTCTCGTTGAGTGATATTGGCTGTCATGAGGATATTCCCGAGACGAGCGACACGCTGGAAGGCAACGCCATGCAGAAAGCACAGTATGTTTTCGACAAGTACGGATACGACTGTTTTGCCGACGATACCGGACTAGAGGTGGATGCACTTGGCGGAGAACCGGGCATCTACAGTGCCCGCTATGCAGCACTCGACGGTGATGATTCCATCAGCCACGACTCAGAAGCCAATATGGCAAAACTGCTCCGCAAACTGGAAGGTGTGGAGAATCGCAAAGCCCGCTTCCGTACCGTCATCGCACTCATCACCACCAAAGATAACTCCCCCTCCCTAATAGGGAGGGAAGGGGTGGGTCTCCTTCTCTTTGAAGGCATCGTCAACGGTTCCATCATACATGAGCGTAGGGGAGGAGAGGGCTTCGGCTACGATCCTATCTTCCAGCCTGAAGGCTACGACAAGACCTTTGCCGAACTAGGCAGCGAGATAAAGAACCATATCTCGCACCGCGCCCGTGCCGTGGAGAAACTTGCTCATTACCTTAAAGAAAAATAAAAACCTAAACTTTAGAATACTATTATGAAAAAAGAACTGTCAGTATTGATTCCAACCTACAATTCGAATTGTAGTGACCTGGTATTTTCCGTTCACGGAATGCTGAAACAAATGAACATCCCCTACGAGATAATCGTGGCCGATGACGGATCGACAGATGAAGAAAGCGTGAACAGCAACAGAAGCATTGAAAAGCTGGAGAACGTGAAATATATCATCAGGAAAGAGAATGTTGGACGTGCCTGCATCCGTAATTTCCTGGCACAGCAGGCACAATACAAATGGCTGCTTTTCCTGGATGCCGACGTTACGATAGACCGTTCGCGCTTTATCCAGAAATATCTGGAGCAGAACTTTGACGTGATTCTCGGCGGTATCATCGTGGTGAAGCGCGTGAAAAAACTGGAAAACAACCTGCGCTACATCGTGGAATCGAAATACATGGAAAGCAGTACCACTGCAAAACGCCTGCGGAAACAGGCCAAGGAATTCCACACTGCCAACTTCCTTGTGAGAAAAGACATTATACTGAAAGTTCCGTTCAACGAGAATTTCAAGCATTATGGCTACGAAGACGTGCTCTTCGGAAAGGAACTCAATGCCAACGGCTATCATATCCACCACATCAACAACCCCGTTACGCTGATTGACTTCGAAGAAAATGAGCGCTTCGTGGAAAAGACCGAAGAGTCGCTGCGCACCCTTCATGAATTCAAGAACGAACTGAAAGGCTATTCGGCGCTGCTGAAGTACGCCTGGCTGAAACCTGTGCTGAAACCGCTCTATCATATCATAGGAAAACCCATCAGAAACAATCTGGCAGGCAATAATCCGAAGGTTTCGCTGTTTAATATATACAAGCTGCTGTATTACTGCAATTTGTAAAGACCCACCCCTCTCTATGAGGGAAAAAGACCCACCCCAGCCCTCCCTATGAGGGAGGGAGTTATTACTTAAAAATATAATATTATGAGGAGATTCTTTGGACTAATCTTAGTCTTCATGACCATAATGACAGCACAGGCAGCCACTATCGGACAGTGGAATGCCTATCTGGCTTATCATGACATCACCGACATAGAACCTGCCGGAAAACTGGTTTATGTGTTAAGTTCAAAGGACCTTTTCTCGTATAACGTGAACGACAAAAGTGTGTATGCCTACAATAAGATGAACACCCTGTCGGACACGGAAATAGACTTCATAGCGTGGAACAACAACGCCAAGAAACTGATTATCGTCTATTCCAACTTCAATATCGACCTGCTGGACAATAACTTTAATACGGAGAATATTTCCGACTACTATTCGAAGGCAATGACGCTCGACAAGACTGTGAACAACGTCACCATTAGCGGAAACTATGCCTATCTGTCCACGGGGTTCGGTATCATCAAACTGAACATGAAAGATGCCGAGATTACAGAAACATATATTCTGGGAAAAAACACCCAAGACTGTGCCGTGAAAGGAAGCAGTCTGTTTGCAAAGACCAGCGATGGCATCTACGAAGGCAAGACAACCGATAACCTTGTAGACCCCTCAAACTGGAAACTTACCGCCGATGCCTCGGCAGTAAGCTTTGCCGATAATAACGATATCACCACCAGCACCGCCAGCGGCTACACCGAATACATCGTCTACGACCAGACCAACAAATGCTACTGGAGCAACCAGCAGAACGGTTGTCTGCAGGGATGGACAAAGAGCGATAGCGGCGAGCGCACCATCATTGCCAGCGAAATAAATGCCGACGGACCAAAATACAACTATTTCGGATTTATGAAGTTCACGCAGGGCAACCTGTATAGCTGCGGAGGAGGATGGTCGTACACAAACGACCGCTATCGTCCTGGTGCGCCCCAACAGTTTGATGGTACCAACTGGATTGTCTACGAAGACAATATTCAAGAGAAAACCGGTCACCGGTTTATTGACATGGAAACCATCGATGCTAATCCTAACGACCTCAATCAGGTGTTTGTTGGCGGCAGAACAGGACTCTATGAATTCTATAAAGGTAAATTCGTGCAGGAATTTACACCCGAAAACAGTCCGCTTCGCGGGGCTGCCAGCGTAAGCAGTACCAATAAAGACTATAACATGGTGTTTAGCATATTGTTTCAGTCGCCAGGCAACCTGATGGTCTTTAACAGCTATAATGAAGCAAACAGCATACTAAACCTTAATATTTCGAATAATTACGAATGGACCAAATACGACATTCCTGAGTTCATGATTGATAACGGAAAGTATTCGCTGTTATGGATGAGAAGTGGTTTCATCGACAGTCGTTCGATGATATGGTTCACCAATCACCATTGGGGAATGCCCGCACTCTGCAGCTATGAGCCTTCAAGTAAAAAGGCAAAAGTATATTCCACTTTAATCAACGAAGACGGAACAACTATCAATCCGAATGGAGCCATTTGCACGGTGGAAGACAAAACCCAGAACATTTGGTTAGCTACCGACAGAGGACCGCTCTATCTGAGCGCAAGTACCATCAGTAACGGCGGAGAAACATTCACACAATATAAGGTTCCCAGAAACGATGGTACCAATCTGGCCGACTATCTGCTGGCGGGAATAGATATCACAAGTATTGCCGTGGATGCCGCCAACCGCAAATGGTTTGGTACAAATGGTAATGGAATTTATCTTATTTCAGCCGACAACAACACCCAAGAACAGCATTTCCTGGCTGAAAACAGCGGTTTGCTTTCCGACAATATAGAATCCATTGCCATCAACGAAGCAACGGGAGAAGTTTTTATCGGCACTACAAAAGGACTCTGTTCGTATATGAGTGACGCCACGGTCACCAACGAAGAAATGAACAAAGATAATGTATGGGCCTATCCTAATCCCGTGAAACCCGATTATAACGGACTTATTACCATCACTGGTCTCAGCTACAATGCTGATGTAAAAATATGTACTTCGAATGGTGTATTGGTAAACGAAGGCCGCAGCACAGGCGGCAGCTACACTTGGAATGGCTGCGACAAGGACGGAAAGCGAGTGGCCAGCGGCGTCTATATGGTTCAGACAGCTAAGAGCGACGGATCTAAAGGAACAGTATGCAAGATAGCCATCGTCAGATAATAGCCATAGGTGCCGTCCTGCTGTTCACGCTTCTGCAGTTCATTGTGTTAGCCGTATTCGGCTATACACCCTATCCAGACAGCGAAGGATATATCTATCTTGCCAACGAATGTCTGCAAAAGGGCGACATCTATCCCATTGTCTCAGAACTTAACAATTATCCTTTTCTTTGGAATATAGGCACCGTAAATACCGTATATGCTTCACTAAAAATATTCCATTCCATCACGCCTCTGCTCATAATTTACTGCATCATGAAAGGAGTAACGGCATGGCTGTTTTATAAGCTTACGATTAGTATTACAAATCAAAGGACAGCATTCATTGCACTATTATTATATCTGATATATCCTGCCAACTATGGTGAAGCAACATCGGTATTAAGCGAACTGCCCTTCACTTTTTTCACCATGCTCGGATTGTGGTTGTGCGTCAGCAGGAAACTATATATAATAGGTGGAATGGCTCTGGCTTTGGCCAATTGGTACCGTCCGATGGGTATAGTTATCCTAGTGGCATTGCTTATCTATTTATTCGTTAATAAACGGAAAACTATCCGTCCTATAATAGGTTATGTTGCCGTTATTCTCATAATTGGCAGTTTAAATTATCTACGCACAGGACTATTTCTTTATCAGGCCAAGACAGGATGGATGGCTTTGGCCGATTATTCCACTCAGCAATCAGCAGAATCCATGCAAATCCGCGATAATACAAAACTGAATATCGCACAGAAAGACGCAGCCTGGCGGACGCTTTTCATCGATTGGTTGAAAGACCATCCAAAGGAATACTTCTCTCAAATGCCGCGAAAACTTGCCGATACTTATATTTCGGATAACGTTAATATGTGCACTTTCATTTCGCAGAAATCACAAAAGGAATATATGTACGAAGAGGTAAGCTTAAATACACTTATCAATCGTTTTCCAGCATTCTCTGCTGTCCAATGGCTCACTCTATGGAATCTGCTTTTCTATTATCTGCTGCTCATTACGGCATTACTTAGCTTACGTTTTTTCCGTAATAAAAGCAGTTTACTGCCATTGTCGATTATTATCCTTCAAACGCTCTTGCTGCTCTTTATGGGGCATGGAGAGTCAAGATTCCATACACCCATCATGCCTTTCGTCATTACCCTCAGCGCCCTATTCATTGCCAATAAATATAAGCACACTATGAATGAATAAGGAAACAAGCACTATAATAAAAGGTATAGCCATATTGATGATGCTTTTCTATCATTTGTTTGGCAGAGACGATTTGGGCGATTTGTGTACACCTTTATTATATATAGGCAACACACCGTTAGTGAAATACCTCTCTAATGCCTGCTATCCCGTTTCTTTCTTTATGATTCTGAGCGGCTACGGACTTACCTACTGCTATAAGGAGAATCAACTCAACCCTAGTATTCAAGGAAAAAGAATACTCAAACTCTACGTTCATTATTGGTTAGTGCTGCTCATTTTTGTTACCATAGGCCATTATATTAAGCCAGACATTTATCCCAACAACCTTATTCATATACTTATAAACATCGTCGGAATCAACTGTACTTACAACGGAGAAATATGGTTTCTACTGCCTTATGCCATCATAAGTATGCTGTCCTGGTGGATTATAGACTATATTTATAACTTGAACGACAAACGGAAAATATTCATCACACTAATAGTCTATTCGATTATTTTCCTAATTGCAAGATATATCGGCTATCATCTACCTGAAAATGAATTATTAGCCACACTGCTCATACAACTTGTCTACATCGTACAGCTAACTTTCTATTTTTCGCTCGGCATATTGCTTTTCCGACTGTTAGAAAACGAACCAACTGCTCTTAAAACCATTAAACCAACAATATACTTTATTATTATCATCGCTTTATTCATCATAAAAAGCATGATAAAAGTAACAATTGCAGACGGACTGTATGCATTCATCATTATTTTCTGCATAAGTCATCTGCAATTGCATAGATTTTTCCACAATGCATTATATAAGTTAGGACAATACTCGATGCCCATGTGGATGACACATACATTCTTTGCGGTCTATCTCTTTCAGGACTTCATCTACGGATTCAAGTATCCCTTGCTTATTTGGCTGGTTTTAATAGCGCTTAGCTATTTAGTATCCATTCCCATTCTAAAGATAGGTAACCGCATCAATACCCTTATTTTCAAATAGATAACTATTTACTCCCCTCCCTCCAGGGAGGTGCAGGGGGTGGGTCTTCTTCTTTTTTTAGCTCATTTCCAACATCCTTTCGATAGGCTTCACAGCCTCTTTACGGATGTCTTCCGGAACTTCCACGACTGGCCATTCATATTTCAGGGCATTGTAAATTTTCAGCAATGAGTTCATTTTCATATAGTTGCACTCATTACAACTGCAACCAACGCCACCTTCGCTGATTTCTGGAGGAACGGGATAAAACGTCTTATCCTTGCACTGGCGCTCTATTTCGTGCAAGATTCCGGCCTCTGTAGCAATGATAAATTCCTTCTTGTCGCTCTCTATGCAATGCTTCAGAATAACGGCCGTTGAGCCCACTACGTCGGCAATTGCCAATACCGGACCCTTACATTCGGGATGAGCCAGCACAATGGCTTCGGGATGCTCCTTCTTCAGTTTCACTATTTCATCCACCGAGAAACGCTCGTGAACATGACAACCACCATTCCAAAGCAGCATATCACGACCAGTCACACTATTGATATAACTGCCCAAGTTGTAGTCGGGACCAAAGATTATCTTCTCGTCCTCAGGCAGCTGATCTACAATTTTCTTGGCATTTCCTGACGTAACCACTATGTCCGTATAGGCTTTCACGGCAGCCGTGGTGTTCACATAACTGATAACCGTATAGCCAGGATGCTCTTCTTTATACTGACGAAGGTCTTCAGCCTTGCACGAATCGGCCAGCGAACAACCTGCATTCAAGTCAGGACACAGCACAAGTTTCTCGGGCGAGAGAATCTTGCAGGTCTCGGCCATGAAGTGAACACCGGCCATTACTATGATTTTTGCCTCGGTATCGGCAGCCTTACGGGCCAGCGCCAGCGAGTCACCAATGAAGTCGGCCACCTCTTGTATC
>JAEEGJ010009321.1_pt1 | contig 26378 bp, 18 predicted proteins | sample 8958761 | NCBI WGS metagenome assembly JAEEGJ01 (sample SAMN16246546, study PRJNA631951) | gut metagenome | biome: gut microbiome; feature: rumen; material: RS-attached | host: Bos | place: Iran: Karaj | collected 2018-10 | reverse complement strand
CGAAAGGTGGCCCTGCGCCACGACCTGGTGTGCCTGCTCCACGAGAAGCCCTTTGCAGGGGTCAACGGCTCCGGCAAGCACAACAACTGGTCCATCTCCACCGACACGGGGATGAACCTGCTCTCCCCCGGCGACACTCCCTATGAAAACGCCCAGTTCCTGCTGTTCCTCTGCGCCGTGATCCAGGGCGTGGACGACTACCAGGATCTGATCCGGATCTCTGCGGCCACCGCAGGGAACGATCACCGGCTGGGGGCCCACGAGGCGCCCCCCGCGGTGGTGTCCATCTTCCTGGGGGACGAGCTCACCGCCATCATGGACGCCATCGTGGCGGAGCGGCCCTACAACGCCGCGGAGCAGACCACCCTGAAATTGGGCGTGGACGCCCTGCCCCGCTTCGCCCGGGACAACACCGACCGCAACCGCACCTCCCCCTTTGCCTTCACCGGCAACAAGTTCGAATTCCGCATGGTGGGCTCCGCCGACAGCATCGCCTGCGCCAACATTATGATCAACATCGCCGTGGCGGAGTCCCTGCGGCTCTACGCCGACCGGCTGGAAGCGGCGGAGGACTTCCCCGCCGCCCTGCACCAGCTGATCCTGGAGACCTTCCGGGCCCACCGGCGGATCATCTTCAACGGCAACGGCTACGACCGGGCCTGGCTGGAGGAGGCCGCCAAGCGGGGGCTCAGCAACTACCCCAGCGCCGCGGACGCCCTGCCCCACCTGCTGGATGAGAAGAACGTGGAGCTGTTCAAGCGCCACCGGGTCTACACTCTGACGGAGCTGGCCGCCCGCTGCGAGGCTCTGCTGGACAACTTCTGCAAGACCGTCCACATCGAGGCCAGGACCATGCTCTCCATGTCCCGGCAGGAGATCCTGCCCGCTGTCAGCGCCTTCGGGGCCAAGCTTGCAGCGGCGGCCGCCGCGAAGCGGGCCTTCGACCCCGGCCTGTCCTGCGCCTACGAGGCCGGCCGGGTGGAGCGGCTGTGCCAGCTGGCCGACGCCATCGACGCCCAGACCCGGGAGCTGGAGCAGCTGGCCGCGGAGACCGGGGCGATCCCCTCCGCAGCGCTGCAGGCGGAGGCCATCCGCGACCGTCTGCGCCCGGCCATGGTCAGCCTGCGGGCCGCCTGCGACGAGGCGGAGACCGTGATCCCCCCCGCCGAATGGCCCTTCCCCGCCTATTCGGAGCTGCTGTTCAGCGTGTGACATAAGGAGAGGCCGCCAGGCCGACAAAAAATCTGCCGCAGAGCACTTTTGGGTGCTCTGCGGCAGATTTCCTTTCCCCGATCGTGCGGGGTAACGGGCGGGCTAATAGCCCGCGCTACAGTAGGGTGCGTCCGTGCGGGGCGGACGGCAGATAAGTGACGGCCCAAAGACGCAAGCGAAAGCGCAGCGTGTTTGGCTGCCGGAACTTATGCATAGCTGTGCCGTCCCTACGGGCGCGCATAGGGCGTTCCCTGCAGGGGCAGGGTGGTGCGGCGTTGGCCGTCCAGCCGGTAGTAGGCCTCCGCGATGGCGGGGGCTGTGGGGATGGAGGTGATCTCCCCGATGCCGATGGCCCCGTTGGCGTAGGGCAGGCCCGGCTTGTCCACCACGATGGCGGTGATCTCCGGCACCTGATCCGCCCGGAACAGGCCCAGGGTGCCGAATTTGGCGGTGGGCCTGCAGTTGTCGTCAAAGGGATAGCGCTCCGTCAAGGCGTAGCCCATGGACATCACCATGCCCCCCTCGATCTGCCCCTCGCAGGACAGGGGGTTCACAGCCTTGCCCACGTCGTGGATGCCGTAGAGATGCTTGATCCGTCCGGTCTCCCGATCCAGGACGCACATCTGCGTCGCGTAGCCGTAGGCCACGTGGCTCACGGGGTTGGGCACCTCCGCCCCCAGGGGGTCGGTCTTGGCCAGGTACTCCCCGTAGAATTCCTGCCCCTTCAAGTCCGCCAGGGTCTTGCCCTCCATGGCGGATACCAGCTTCTCGCAGGCCCGGCGCACCGCCTCCCCGGTGATGAGGGTCTGGCGGGAGCCGGAGGTGTCGCCGGAGTCCGGGGCGATCCAGGTGTTGGAGCGCTCGTAGACGATCTGCTCCGGCTTCAGGTGGGCGTTGGTGACCACCATCTGCACCAGCACCGTTCCCAGGCCCTGGCCGATGCAGGAGGCCCCGGAGTAGATATGCAGCCTGCCGTCGGCCTCCACGATGAGCTTGGCCCGGCCCCAGTCCGGCAGACCCACGCCCACACCCGCGTTCTTCATGGCGCAGGCCAGCCCCACCGGGTCTCCCGCGGCCAGGGCCGCGTCGTAGTAGGGCTTGGCGGCCTCCAGGGTCTCCACCAGGCCCGTCTCCGGGCCCACGATCTGGCCGTTGGGCAGCACGCCCCCGGGGCGGATGGCGTTCCGCATCCGGATCTCCCAGGGGGAGATGCCCACCAGCTCCGCCATTTCGTTCAGCAGGCTCTCGATGGCGAAGCAGGTCTGGGTCACGCCGAAGCCCCGGAAGGCCCCGGCGGGGGGATTGTTGGTGTAGTAGGCCGTGCCCTCGATCTCGAAGCTCTCATAGGCATAAGGCCCGGCTGCGTGGGTGCAGGCCCGCTCCAGCACGGGGCCGCCCAGGGAGGCAAAGGCGCCCGTGTCGGAGACCACCTTGGCCTTGACCCCCTGGATAATGCCGTTTTCGTCACAGCCCAGGGTGAAATCCATGGAAAAGGGGTGGCGCTTGGGGTGTACCAGAATGGATTCCGCCCGGGACAGCTTCACCTTGACGGGCACCCGGGCCACGTAGGCGATCAGGGCCGCGTGGTGCTGGACGGACATATCCTCCTTGCCGCCGAAGCCGCCGCCCACCAGCTGGTTCTCCACCAGGCAGTGCTCGAAGTCCACCCCCAGCATGGCGGCGCACTCCCGCTGGGTGGTGTGGGCGCTCTGGTCGGTGGTCAGCAGCTTCACGCCGCCGTTTTCCAGGGGGAGCGCCACGCAGCACTCCGGCTCCAGGAAGGCGTGCTCCGTCCAGGGAGTCTCGAAGTGCCGGGAAAGGACGTGGGCGGAGCGGGCGATGGCCCCCGCCGCGTCCCCCCGGGAGACGTGCTTGTGGGCCTGGACGTTGCTCTCGTCCCCCTCGAAGACCAGGGGCGCGCCGGGGGCTGCGGCCTCCACCGGATCGTGGACGGCGGGCAGGACCTCATATTCCACCTTGACCAGCTTCTTGGCCGCCTCCAGGGTCTCCCGATCCCGGGCGCAGACCAGGGCAACGGCGTCCCCCAGGTAGTGGGTGATCTCCCCCACCCCGATCAGGGTGGGCTGATCCTTCTTGATATGGCCCACGTTCACCTGGCCGGGGATGTCCTTTTGCGTCAGCACGCAGACCACCCCGGGCAGGGCCTCGGCCTCGGCGGTGTCGATGGAGAGCACCCGGGCCCGCGGATAGGCGCTGCGCACGGCGGAGCCGTAACACATCCCCTCCACATACAGGTCGTCCGGGTATTTGCCGTAGCCCAGCACCTTCTCCGCCACGTCGATGCGGTGCACCCGGGAGCCCACCTGATAGTCGTCGGCGGCGGGGGCGGGGACTTTTCCCTCCCGGAAGGCCCTGGCCGCCAGCAGGATGCCGTCCACGATCTTCACGTAGCCGGTGCAGCGGCAGATATTGTAGCGGATGGCGGCCCGGGCCTCGGCCCGGGTGGGGTCCGGGTTTCCGTCCAGCAGGGCCTTGGCGGCCAGCACCATGCCGGGGATGCAGAAGCCGCACTGAACGGCCCCCGCCTCGGCAAAGGCGTGGACGTAGACCTCCTTCTCAAAGTCGGACAGGCCCTCCACCGTGAGCACGGACTTGCCCGCCAGCTTGTCGGTGGAGGGGACGCAGGCCTTGGTGAGCTTGCCGTCGATCAGCACATGGCAGGTCCCGCAGGCTCCCTCGCTGCAGCCGTCCTTGACGCTGGTGAGCCGCAGCTCGTCCCGCAGAAAGCGCAGAAGCTTTTGATTCTTCTCCGCTCTGACCGTCTTCCCATTCACAAAAAACTCTGTCATAGCGTTTTCCTCCCCGCAGGCAGAATCGTTTGTATGATTATACCATACGTGTCCCCCGTTTGCAATCGTGAAAAAAGCAGGAGACCCACCGGCCTCCTGCTTATTACCTATTACCTATTACCTATTACCTATTACATATTACATATTACATATTACTTCCCGCGCCGTTCGGGGCGTCGAGGACGCCGCCCCCTACGGTCACTTCCCGCGCCGTTCGGGGCGTCGAGGACGCCGCCCCCTACGGTTTACGGGTTTTCCGGATACCAGGGCATTCCGCCGCTGTAGCCGCTGCTGCTCTGGCTGCTGGACTGGGGGATGGCGTCCTGGATCCGCTCGCCCACAGAGACGGTGAGCTCCAGGGTCTCGCCCTTGCGGTAGACGGTGAGCTTCAGCTCGTCGCCCACCTGGGACTCCGAAATCAGCTTGCCCAGCTCCTCGTAGGAGCTGATGGTCTCGCCGTCCACGGCGGTGACGATGTCGTTGGACTGCAGACCGGCCTTCTCGGCGGGGCTGTCCTTCTCCACGGAGCGGATGGCCGCGCCCTTGGGCATACCGTAGTCCTGGCTTTCCTGGCTGACGTTGCCCACCGTGACGCCGATGTAGGGCGTGGAGATGTAGCCCTTCTCAATGATGGAGGTCACGATGTTCCGCACCGAATTGATCGGGATGGCAAAGCCGATGTTGTCGATGCTGGCGGAGGAGGAGTAGCCGCTGGAGGAATACTTGGCGTTGGTGATGCCCACCACCTCGCCGTACATATTGAACAGCGCGCCGCCGGAGTTGCCGGAGTTGATGGCGGCGTCCGTCTGGATCAGATTCATAGTGACGTTGCTGGAGAGGGTCACGGCCCGGTTCAGGGCGCTGACGTTGCCCTTGGTGAGGGAGAAGGTCAGCTCGCCCAGGGGGTTGCCGATGGCCACCACCTCGTCGCCCACCTCCAGGGCGTCGGAGTTGCCCAGGGTCACGGGGGTCAGGCCGGTAGCGTCGATCTTCAGCACGGCGATGTCGTTGCTGGCGTCATAGCCCACCACCCTGGCGGGGTAGCTGGTGCCGTCGTACATGGCCACGGTGATGGAGTTGGCGTCCTCGATGACGTGCTCGTTGGTGAGGATATAGCCGTCCTCCGTGAGGATGAAGCCGGAGCCTGCCGCCGCGCCGGTGGACTGGAAGCCCCAGTAGTTGGTGGTGACTTCGGTGGTGATGCCCACGGTGGAGTTGACGTTGCTCTTGTAGACCTGGGGGGCCGTCATCAGCTTGCCGCTGTCCACGGTCACGATGTTCAGATCCTTGGTCTCCCGGGGGACCGCCACCTGGACGTTGGTGGAGCTGTCAGAGGAGCCGTTCTTCTGCAGATGGTTCATCAGTGCTGCGCCGCCCATGCCTGCGCCGCCGCCCAGCAAAACGACGGCCAGGGCCGCGGCCACAGCCTTCTTCCAGAAGCCGGAGCGCTTCTTCTTCGGCGTCTGGGCGGGATGGACAGGGGGCGTCGCCGGGGCGCTGCTCCGCTGGGTGTAATAGGGTTCGCCATAGCGCTGTGCGCCGTAGCTCTGCCCGCCGTAGCTCTGGCCGCCGTAGCTCTGGCCGCCGTAGCTCTGAGCGCCGTAGCTCTGGGAACCGGGCTGGGAGTTTTCGTTCTGGGCGGGCCGGGCCGTGCGCATGGGGCCGGAGGCGTAATAGTAATCCTGGAAGGAGGGCTCTGTGGCGTGCCGCTGATACTCCGGCTCTGAGGGAGACACCGGCGGTGCCTTGTATTCCGGGTCGAATACCGGTGCCTGGGGGATCTGGCGCTCCTGGGCGCTCTCCGGGGCAGCCTCGGCCTCCGGGCGGGCGCCGGCTTCCTGCTCGGCCCCCGCCGGGGCTTCCTGCACAGGCTCTGTTACGGTTTCGTTCACAGGCTCCGCTGCGGTTTCGTTCACAGGCTCCGCTGCGGTTTCGTTCACAGACTCGGGGGGCATGGTCGGCGCAAAGCGCTCGTCGGAGAGGGCGGCCTTTTCCGGCTCGTCGTTCCGCATTCTGTCCTGTTCAAATCCGTTCAATTCGTATTCATTCATGCTTCAACGCTCCTTTGCTGTGGTTTTTTTCTTGATCCACCGACATTGTATCGCGTATTTTTGAACATAATTCGTGAATAATTAAAAGGAATTATGAACTTTATCCAATCTTTTTTTGAACGCAAACACAGGCAGACCGGTGGCCTGCCCCAGACTGTCAAAGAGCTTCCTGCATTCATTTTTCCCGGATGCAGGCAGAATTGAGAATTGAAAGTTGAAAGTTGAAAATGAAGGTGTTTTTTAAATTGCCATTTAAAAAAGGAAATCCAAGCTGCAAAAACAGGCTTTTTCCGCTTTTTTGACCTGTAATTACACAGCAACCCGTAATTACACAGTAAAAAGAATCATTGAGCTGGAATTCTTCGCTTTTCTTCTCATCGGTCAAATGGCAATTTGAACGATACCACAACTTTAAACTTTCAATTTTCAACTTTCAACTTCTTTGACGCGCTGAGGTGGGCTGTCCGCCTGCCCGTATTTGGGTCGCCTATTTCAGTCGTCTATTTCAGTCGTCTATTTCAGTCGTCTATTTCAGCGGAATGTGCCGCTCTGCAAAGGCCTCCAGCAGCCGGCCCAGATCCGAGGGAACGGAGATGGGCTCGCCGCAGGCCCGGATGGCGTTGGCCACGTCCTTGAGGCCGTTGCCGGTGACCACGGACACCGCCGTGGCGTCGGGGGGAAGCTTCCCCTGGGCGCAGAGCTTTTTCAGCCCCGCGGTGCCGGTGACCCCGGCGGGCTCGCCGAAGACCCCGCAGCGGGTGCCCAGCAGCTTCTGGGCAGCCATGATCTCCCCGTCGGTAACCTCCACGGTCAGGCCCTTGGACTCCCGGATGGCCTGGATGGCCTTGTCCGGGTTCCGGGGCACCCCCACGGCAATGGAGTCCGCCAGGGTGTTTTCCTCCATGGGCCGCCAGGGGGCGTTCTCCTCCACGGCCCGGTTGATGGGGCAGCAGCCTGCCGCCTGGACGGCGATCAGCCGGGGCAGGCGATCGATGAAGCCGATGGCGTAGAGATCCTTGAGGCCCTTCCAGAGCCCCGCGATGGTGCAGCCGTCGCCTACGGAGATGGCGATATAGTCCGGCACCTGCCAGCCCAGCTGCTCCATCATTTCCAGGCCCACGGTCTTCTTGCCCTCGGAGAGGTAGGGGTTGATGGCCGCGTTGCGGTTGTACCAGCCCCAGCGCTCGATGGCCTGCCTGGACAGCTCGAAGGTGTCCTCGTAGCTGCCCTGGACGGAGATCACCGTAGCCCCGAAGGTCATCAGCTGGGCCACCTTGCCCTTGGGGGCCCGGGCCGGGACGAAGATGTAGGTCTTGAGCCCTGCCGCCGCGGCGTTGCCCGCCAGGGAGGAGGCGGCGTTGCCGGTGGAGGAGCAGGCGATGACCTCCGCCCCGGCCTCCCGGGCCTTGGCCACCGCCATGGCGGAGGCCCGGTCTTTCAGGGAAGCGGTGGGGTTGATCCCGTCGTCCTTGATCCAGAGCTGCCGGATGCCCAGCTCCTTTGCCAGCCGGGGGGCCTCATAGAGGGGCGACCAGCCCACCCGCAGTTCTGTGTCCGGCGTCGTTTCCTCCACCGGAAGCAGCTCCCGGTAGCGCCACATAGTGGGATTGCGGCGATTTGCCAGGGTCTCCTTGGTCAGCTTCGTTTTGATGTAGTCGTAGTCGTAGATAATGTCGAGAATACCGCCGCATCCGCAGTTGGTGAGATTCGGGACGGCCTCGTATTCCCTGCCGCATTTCACGCAGCGGGCACAGATGACGTTACGCATGGGGGTTCTCCTGTTTGTGTGTGGTTGGGCGGGCTGAACTCGAAGAGTCACGGAGTATAGCCCGCGCTACAGGTGGGTGCGTCCGGACGGGGTAGGGGCTGGCGTCCCGACAGCCCGAAAGTTTCCGTTTCGGCATGGTTCGGGGCGTCGAGGACGCCGCCCACCCTGCGCTGGCACCTATTACTTATTACCTATTACCTATTCCTTATTCCCTGTTGATTATCCCTTCGGGCCGTAAACCTTATACAGGAAGGTGATGATCTGCTCGCGGGTGCAGGTGACGCCCACGCCGAAGAGGCCGCCGCCCATACCTGCGGTGATGGGAGGCGTCTGCTGGGAGGCCCAGAGGACGGCCTTGCAGTAGTAGCTGCCGGCATCCACGTCGGTGAAGGGATTCTCCATAGACTGGGGCTCCGGGGAGCCCTTGGACTTCCACAGGAAGGTCATGGCCTGCTCTCGGGTGCAGGGATCGTTCGCGCCGAAGCGGCCGTCGCCCACGCCGCGGGTGATATGGTTCTCCACCGCCCAAAGGACGGCCTTGTAGTAGTAGTCGCCGGGCTTCACATCGGAGAAGGGACTCTCGGTGGTAATGGGATCCGGCGCGTCGTTGGCCTTCCAGAGGAAGGTCATGATCTGGGCCCGGGTGCAGGGGCTGCCCACGCCGAAGAGGCCGTCGCCTACGCCGCGGGTGATAACGGGATTGTGGTTGACGGCCCACATAACGGGCTCATAGAAGTAATCCCAGGCTCCCACGTCGTCAAAGGACTTCTTCACGAAGCTGGCGACGATATTGACGTCGTGATCCACGTCGAAGGTGTACACGGGATCCTTGCTCAGGGTCTCATAGCTGGTGGCGTCATACCACGACTTGAACATATAGCCGGGCTCCGCCTTGGCGTAGAGGGTGACGGGGCCCTCCTCCGTGTCGGCGAAGTCCATGGTCTTGACCCACTTGGACATCCTCCGGTCGGAGCGGAACTTGCCGCCGCCGTATTTGACGCTCACAGTGAAGTTGTAGGTCCGGGGAATGGTCACGCCCACCACGGCTCCAACGTGATTGGGCATAACGTCGGACAGATCCACCATGCGGATCAGCTCGGCGTTCTTGCCCAGCAGCTCCAGGGACAGGTTGTTGGCGGAGAGCATATAGTTCCCGGTCTCGTCGCCCACGTTGATCAGGGCGTAATAGGTCTTGCCGCCCTCCAGGGCGTCCTCACAGATCTCCGTGCCCAGCTCCGGGGAATCGAACCAGCCCTGCACGCCCGCCTGGACGCCGGGGGTCAGGCTGATGACCTCGGGGTGGTGCTCGATGGCGTTCTGGCCCGCTCTGGGGGTGTTGATGGCAACGGAAGCCTTGGTCACAGCGCTGTCGTCCTGGGGGGTCACGCTGTAGATGATGTCCAGCCAGCTCTCGTGGCCCTCGACGCTGACGAGCTCCGCCCCGTGCAGGTGGATCGCGGGCAGCTGACCGGCCACTTCCGCGTACACCGTCGCCCGGCTGTAGTAGGTCACGCCCCTCTGCAGGGGATCGCAGTAAACCAGATCCGGGTGCGGGCAGCCGTCCACCAGGCCCACATAGAGATTATCAGAATACGCTGCGTAAGAGGCACCCTCCGGGACGGTGATGGAGGGTTTGTCCACGCCGTCAGTCATGCAGCCTTCCGGCAGCTCCACGTAGAGCTCTACCTCCCGGGGGCAGGGGATCCACATGGCGTAAAGGGTCAGATCCTCGGTAACCGGATTGACGAAGTAATAGTTAGCGCCAAAATCGGTAGCGAAGGGATCCAGACTCCAGTCCCAGAAATATTCCCAGGGTTGATCGGGCATTGCCACGGCCTCAAAGTTTCGGATCACGTCCCAGACCGTAGCGCCGTAGGGCACCCGAATGGGAGCGGGGGGTGCGTCCTTGCTGCCGTTGGCGTCGAAGGTGACGGTGCAGTACTCAGCAGCACAGGTGAGATAGACCGTCAGGACAGCCGTTTCGCTGTCCAGCACGTTCAAGTCGGCATACCGGTTATTGACGTAGCCGTCCGTATTTTCGCTGTCAAAGCGGTAACCGGGCTTCGCGCTCATCAGAACCTGGCAGGCGTATTTCTGACCGGCCACAAAGCTGTAGTTCTCGTTCAGGAACGCGCCGATGGGTTGATCGCTGCTGTTCAGTTCAAAGAAATGGACCTCGTCCACCACGCAGGGGTCTGTGTCATACTCGGTCATGCCGGTCAGATTCGGGTGCGCCCCGGCCATGGGGTAGCTAACGAAAGCGGAGGCAAGCCAGATCGTTTCTTCGTCCCCTCCGGCCAGGACTGCCATGGGCAGCAGGCCCACAGCCAGCGCCAGGACCAGCAGCAGGGACAGTACGCGAGTGATGGATTGCTTCATAAGTAATTCTCCTTTCGCGATTTAAGTTAAAAATTTCGGTATCGTTCAAATCGTCATTTTGCAGATGGCAATCTGCAAAATACCACAATTTTGCGTTTTGCGTTTTGCGTTTTGCATTCCGCGTCAGGGCGGGGGAAAGCGGACGGCAGATAAGTGACGGCCCAAAGACGCAAGCGAAAGCGCAGCGTGTTTGGCTGCCGGAACTTATGCATAGCTGTGCCGTCCCTACAGGCGGGGTTACAGGCGAGCCAGCAGACCGACTTCGTCGTTGAAGGCCTCGATGAGCTTGTCCAGCTGGGCGGCCTGGGCGTGGACCTCGTCCCAGACCTGGGGCTTGTACCACTGGTCGTTCAGATCCTCCACGTCCATCTGCTGCTGCTCTACCCAGGTGTAATACTTCAAATTGTGGACCCGCTTGCGCTCCGGGTAGGTCAGCTCCAGCATATTGTCGGTCTTGAGCCCCAGCATATGCAGGGCGTGATCCTTGGCAGCCTCGGTGACGCTGTAGGGGCCGTACATTTCGTTGAGCTCGGCCACCCGGGACTTGTACATCACAGCGGAGTCGGTCAGCACGGTAACCAGCACGTCGTCCTCAGTCAGCTCGTACCACTTGGCCATCTTGATGCAGCACAGCACGTTGGCAATGCCGGAAATGCCCATCCAGGTGAATTTCCCGATCTGCTCGTCGCTCATGTGCAGCTCGTCCCGCAGGTACTGCTGCCCCTCGGGGGTGTTGAACAGCCGCAGCAGGCGCTGGGAGTCCTCGTCGTCGATGGCGATGCCCATGTCGGTGTTGCGGACGTTGTGCACCCAGGGGATGTGCTTGTCGCCGATGCCCTCGATCCGGTGGCCGCCGAAGCCGTTGCAGACGATGGTGGGGCACTGCAGGGCCTCGCCCACCGCCAGCTTGGCGCGGGGGTAGCGCTCCTTGAGCAGGTCGCCGGCGGACATGGTGCCCGCGGAGCCGGAGGTGAAGGCCGCGCCCGCCAGCCTCTGGCCGGGCTTCTTCGCCGCCTCAAAGAGCTCCGCCAGGGCGGTGCCGGTGACGTTGTAGTGCCACAGGGGGTTGCCCATCTCGGCAAACTGATTGAAGATCATCATGGTGGGATCCTGCTTCAGCTCCCAGGTCTTATCGAAGATCTCCTTCACGTTGGACTCGCAGCCGGGGGTGGCGATGATCCGTCCGGCGATGGATTTCAGCCAGTCGAAGCGCTCCTTGGACATATCCTGGGGCAGGATGGCCACAGAATCGCAGGCCAGCAGCTTGGAGTTGAAGGCGCCGCCCCGGCAGTAGTTGCCGGTGGAGGGCCAGACTGCGTGGTGATAGGTGGCGTCAAACTGGCCGGTGACCAGCCGGGGCACCAGGCAGCCGTAGGACGCGCCTACCTTGTGGCAGCCCGTGGGGAACCACTTGCCCGCCATGGCCAGGATGCGGCAGGGCACCCCGGAGAGGGCGGAGGGGATCTCCACGTAGTTGGGCACCTTCTGGAACAGGCCGCCGGACTCCTTAGCCTCGTTGTGCCAGTTGATCCGGAACAGATTGACGGGATCCACAGCCCAGAGCTCCGTCTCGGCCAGCTTGGCCTTGATCTTCTCGGGGATCTTGTCGGGATCCTGCATCTGGGCGATGGTGGGGATGATGACGTTGTTCTCCCGCGCCTTTTGGATGTTGTGGGCAAGGCCCTCCTTGTGGATGGAAAGGTCAATCATGCTTTTTGTCCTCCTGCTTGGTGTCTAAGTATGAATAGAGCGTATACTTGGAGATGCCGAAGAATTTTGCGATCTTGTCGCCGGACTTGGTGATGAGCATGGCGCCGCTGTCGGCCAGGAAGCGGATGGCGGTGATCTTGTCGTCCTTGTTCATGCGGCTCACGGGCTTGCCCACCAGCTTCACGGAGCGCTCGATCAGATCGTCCAGCAGGGCATTGACGTTGTTGGGGATCTGGGTGGGCTCCGTCTGCCCCTTCTCCTCGGGAGAGGTCAGCTCCGAGAGCACCCCCTCGGCCAGCGCCAGCGCGGAGATATCGAAGTTGATGCCGAAGATGGCGCAGACCTTCCCGTCCTCCCCCCGGAGAAAGACCGTGGAGGATTTCAGCAGCTTGCCGCCGGGCGTCCGGGTCAGGTAGCTCAGCCGATCCACGGTGGGATCCGACCCTGCCTTTTTCAGCTGCTCCAGAACCACCTGGCTGGGGCCGTCTCCCGGCTTCCGGCCGGTGACCTGCCCGTTCTCGATGGCCACCAGCGAGTGCTCCGCGGCCTCGGGAGAGATTTCATGCACAACAACCTCGCAACCGCTGCCAAATTCGGCGGCAACGCCCTTGGCAACATTGCGAAGCATTTCCAATTCATGCGGTTTCAGCATAGCGAACCTCCTGTTTCAGACTTGTTCTATCCTTATTATCATATCACAGCTTTTCGAGAAATCAACAAAGAATCGTCCTGTTTTCAAAAATTTTTTCTGGATGGCTGACTTTCTTTGGAAAATGGGTTGACTTCCGAAACACTTATGCTACAATAGCATTCGGTAAATTGTTTTTTCGGATCAACCACACCCCCACGAATCGAGGTACGCCATGGATTACGAACAGATTCGGCGCGCAGCCGAGGGCTATCAAACGGAAATGACCCGCTTCCTGCGGGATATGATCGCCATTCCCTCCGAATCCTGCCAGGAGGAGGGCGTGGCAAAGCGCATCGCGGCCGAGCTGACCAAGCTGGGCTACGACAAGGTGGAATTCGACAAGCTGGGCAACGTGATCGGCTGGCTGGGCGAGGGCGACAAGATCATCGCCATCGACTCCCACATCGACACCGTGGGCATCGGCAACCGGGACAACTGGGAGGCCGATCCATACCAAGGCTATGAGACCGACACCGTCATTTACGGGCGGGGCGGCTCCGACCAGGAGGGCGGCATGGCCGCCGCGGCCTACGGCGGCAGGATCATGAAGGACTTGGGGCTGCTGCCCAAGGGCTACAAGCTCATGGTGGTGGGCTCCGTCCAGGAGGAGGACTGCGACGGGATGTGCTGGCAGTCCATCGTCAACGAGTACTTTGACGGGCCCGAGGACGCCCGGAGCAAGATCGAGTTTGTGATCTCCACCGAGCCCACCGACGGCGGCATCTACCGGGGCCACCGGGGCCGCATGGAGATCCGGGTGGACGTCCACGGGGTGAGCTGCCACGGCTCCGCCCCGGAGCGGGGGGACAACGCCATCCACAAGATGGCGGAGATCCTGCTGAACGTTCGGGATCTGAACGAGAACGACGCGGGGGACGACAAAGAGATCAAGGGTCTGGTGAAGATGCTGGATCCCAAGTACAACCCCCAGCACTTCGAGGACGCCCGCTTCCTGGGCCGGGGCACCTGCACCACCAGCCAGATCTTCTACACCTCTCCCAGCCGCTGCGCCGTGGCGGACTCCTGCGCCATTTCCATCGACCGGCGCATGACTGCCGGAGAGACCTACCAGTCCTGCCTCAAGGAGATCGAGGAGCTGCCCGCGGTGCAGAAGTACGCCAAGGACGTGAAGGTCTCCATGTATATGTACGACCGTCCCTCCTGGACCGGCCACGTCTACGAGACGGAGGCCTTCTTCCCCACCTGGATCAACAAGGAGACCGCCCCCCATGTCCGGGCTCTGGTGGAGGCCCACAAGGCCCTCTGGGGAGACGAGCGCCTCTGGGTGGACGAGACCGCCCGGGCCAAGCGGGAGGGCCGTCCGCTGACGGACAAGTGGACCTTCTCCACCAACGGCGTGTCCATCCAGGGCCGCTACGGCATCCCCTGCGTGGGCTTCGGCCCCGGCGCGGAGAGTCAGGCCCACGCCCCCAACGAGATCACCTGGAAGCACGACCTGGTGGTCTGCGCCGCCCTCTACGCCGCCGTGCCGATGCTCTATCAGCCCGGCGACAAATCCGAGTCCGCCACCGCCTTCCGCCAGGAGCTGACGGGGAACGACATCCGCTGACCCCGTAGGGACGGCACCTTGCCGTCCGGTTCACCGCAGGCGAACGATCGCCCGCAGGGCGATCCCACGTTTTGTATTGTAGGCGGATACATTTCATCCAAACAGGTCGGTCATCGTGATTTGCCTGCGGCAAATTGCGTTCGTGCCGAACGCCGGACGGCAGAGTGCCGTCCCTACACGCCTGCCGCCAGTTGCCCATTTGCGGGCAGATTGCCCGCGCTACAATTAAAAAGGAGCCTGATACCATGAGCAAAGCCTTTGAGCTGGCCCGCGAGCTGGAAAAGCTGCGGATCAACAATATGTATAAGCAGGACTTCTACTGGACCTGGGACAAGACCGACGACGAGATCGCGGCGGTCTTTGCCGTGGCCGACGCCCTGCGGGATCTGCGGGAGCACAACAAGTCCACCCGGATCTTCAACTCCGGCCTGGGCATTTCCCTCTTCCGGGACAACTCCACCCGCACCCGCTTCTCCTTTGCCTCGGCCTGCAATCTGCTGGGTCTGGAGGAGCAGGTGCTGGACGAGAAAAAATCCCAGATCGCCCACGGCGAGACCGTCCGGGAGACCGCCAACATGGTGTCCTTTATGGCGGACGTCATCGGCATTCGGGACGATATGTACATCCACCAGGGCCACGAATACCAGAAGACCTTCATGGACGCCCTGGAGGACGGCTACCGCACCGGCATTCTGGAGCAGCGGCCCACCCTGGTGAACCTCCAGTGCGACGTGGATCACCCCACCCAGTGCATGGCGGACCTGCTCCACGTGATCCACCACTTCGGCGGCGTGGAGAAGCTCAAGGGCAAGAAGGTGGCCATGACCTGGGCCTACTCCCCCAGCTACGGCAAGCCCCTGTCGGTGCCCCAGGGCGTGATCGGCCTGTTCACCCGCTTCGGCATGGACGTGGTGCTGGCCCATCCCGAGGGCTACGACGTCTTCCCCGAGGTGGAGGACATCGCCCGGAGCAACTGCAAGAAGTACGGCTCCAGCTTCTCCAAGTGCAACAGCATGGAAGAAGCCTTCCGGGACGCGGACATCGTCTACCCCAAGTCCTGGGCCCCCTTTGCCGCCATGGAGGAGCGCAGCGCCCTCTACCTCAAGGGCGACCAGGCCGGCATCGACGCGCTGGAGCAGCGGCTGCTGGCCCAGAACGCCACCCACAAGGACTGGACCTGCTCCGAAGACATGATGAAGCTGACCAAGGACGGCAAGGCTCTGTATCTCCACTGCCTGCCCGCCGACATCTCCGGCCTGAGCTGCCCCGAGGGCGAGGTGGACAACTCCGTCTTCGACCGCTACCTGGTGCCCCTGTACAAGCAGGCCAGCTACAAGCCCTACATCATCGCGGCCATGATCTTCCTGGCCCAGGTGAAGGACCCCGTCCACGCCCTCATGGCCCTGGACGCCGGAAGCGACAAGCGTAAAATCTTTTGACCCCGTCCGTAGGGGCCGGCGTCCTCGACGGCCCGTGCGTATCCGTAACCGATCAGGTCGGGGCGTCGAGGACGCCGCCCCCTACGCGTCTTTCAAACAACTGGCAGAAAACGGCCGACTGAGGCCACGAAATAACAGGAGAGGTAACAATCATGAGCAAACGCATCGTCATCGCGCTGGGCGGCAACGCCCTGGGCAACACCCCCTACGAGCAGCTGAAGCTGGTGGAGGAGACCGCCAAGTCCATCGTGGATCTGATCGCCCAGGGCAACCAGGTCGTCATCGCCCACGGCAACGGCCCCCAGGTGGGTATGATCAACCTGGGCTTCAGCACCGCCGCCGAGGCCAAGGCCATCAAGTCCGATATGCCCTTCCCCGAGTGCGGCGCCATGAGCCAGGGCTACATCGGCTACCACCTGCAGAACGCCATCGGCAACGAGCTGGCCGCCCGGGGCATCCAAAAGGACGTGGCCACCATCGTCACCCAGGTTCTGGTGGACGAGGCCGATCCCGCCTTCCAGCACCCCACCAAGCCCATCGGCGCCTTCTATGACAAGGAGACTGCCGAGCGCATCGCCGCAGAGAAGGGCTACACCATGGTGGAGGACGCGGGCCGCGGCTATCGCCAGGTGGTCCCCTCTCCCAAGCCGGTGGACGTGATCGAGAAGAACATGGTCAACGCTCTGGTGGATCAGGGCTTTGTGGTCATCACCGTGGGCGGAGGCGGCATTCCCGTCATCCGCAAGGACGGCAAGCTCTACGGCACCCCCGCCGTCATCGACAAGGACTTCGCCTCCGCCAAGCTGGCTGAGCTGGTCCACGCGGACGCTCTGGTGATCCTGACGGCAGTGGATCGGGTGGCCATCAACTGGGGCAAGCCCGATCAGAAGTCTCTGGACAGCATGACCGTGGCCGAGGCGGAGCGCTACTGCGAGGAGGGCCATTTTGCCCCCGGCTCCATGCTCCCCAAGGTGAAGGCAGCCATCTCCTTTGCCAAGACCGGCGGCGAGGCCATCATCGCCTCCCTGGAGAACGCCGGCAAAGCCGTCCGCGGCGAAAGCGGCACTGTGGTACGGAAGTAAAAAGCACCGGGGCCGGCAACGGCCCCGGGCTTTTTACAGTTTAGAATTGAAAGTTGAGAATTGAAAATTTTGCGCCTGTCAACCGATCGCCCTTGGCTCACGGCTCGTGGCTCGTAGGGACGGCACAGCTATGCATAAGTTCCGGCTGCCAAACACGCTGCGCTTTCGCTTGCGTCTTTGGGCCGTCACTTATCTGCCGTCCGCGCTCCCCCCCCGCGTAGGGGGCGGCGTCCCGACGCCCCGGGCTTTTTACAGTTTAGAATTGAAAGTTGAGAATTGAAAATTTTGCGCCTGTCAACCGATCGCCCTTTGGCTCGTGGCTCGGAGCACCCGTAGGGGGTGTTTCGCCGCATTTTGTCACTTTCAACTTTCAATTTTCAACTTTCAACTGCATTGCAACCGTCAGTTGCGGGATTTCCAAGGCAAATTGGTGGTCTGCAACCGGGTTTTCGGCTATGCTTGAGCCATCAATAAATCCTTCCGAGCCGTGCTCGAAAGGAGAAGGAGGAACATCATGATACTTGCAGACAAGCTCATTGACCTGCGGAAGAAGAACGGCTGGTCCCAGGAGGACCTGGCCGACAAGCTGGAGGTCAGCCGCCAGTCCGTCTCTAAATGGGAAAGCGCCCAATCCGTTCCCGACATGAACCGCATCCTGAAGCTCTCGGAAATCTTCGGCGTCTCCACCGACTACTTATTGAAGGACGAGCTGGGCCCCGAGGCCATCGGCGGCGAGACCCTTCCCACCCCGGATACCGACCTGCCCGTGCGGCAGGTGTCCATGGAGGAGGCCGCGGATTTCCTGAACTACCGGAGCCTCGCCGCCAAGCGCATCGCCCTGGGCGTGATGCTCTGCGTCCTCTCCCCCATTCTGCTGATCGTGCTGGGGGGCGCCATGGATGCCGGGAAGGTGGCCCTGACCGAGGCCCAGGTGGGAGGCATCGGCCTGGTGACTCTCATCCTGCTGGTGGGCTGCGCCGTAGCCCTCTTTGTCACCACCGGCCTGAAGGGTCAGCGCTTCCAGTACCTGAATGACACCGGCTTTGAAACCGCCTACGGCGTGGACGGCATGGTAAAGGACCGCCGGGAAAAGTACCGTCACAGCTTCAACACCCTGCTGACCGTGGGCATTATCCTCTGCGTGGCCTCCGTGCTGCCCCTCTTCCTGACGCTGATTTTCTTCGGAGAGGGGGCAACCCCGGAGGAGTCCTTCCCCCACGTGGCCTCTCTGGGTCTGCTGCTGGCCATTGCGGCAGGCGGCGTCTATCTGATCGTCCGCAGCTCCACCGTCTGGGGCGGCTATCAGATGCTTCTGGAGGAGGGCGGCTACAGCCGGGCTCAAAAGGAAGAAAACAAGCGCGGCGAGCCCCTGGCCGCGATCTACTGGTGCGCCGCCACCGCAGGCTACCTGGCCTGGAGTTTCCTCACCAACGACTGGCAAAAAACCTGGATCGTCTGGCCCGTGGCCGGCGTCCTCTTCGGCCTGGTGCTGGCCATCGCCCAGGCGGTACGGAAGAAATAAGCAAAAAGCAGGCGACCCCGGGATCGGTTTTGATCCCGGGGCCGCCGTATTTACGCCTGCGCGTTGAACACGTACTTGTCCATTCGGTCGAAGGCCTCCTGCACCACCCGCAGGGGGAGGGCCAGGTTGAGGCGGATGCCCCAGGGATCCTCGAACATTCGGCCGTCCTGCCAGGCCACGCCTACGTCGGTGCCCAGCTTTTGCAGCTCGTCGATGGTCTTGCCGTGGGCCTTGCACCAGTCCTCGCAGTGGAGGAAGAGCATATAGGTCCCCTCGGGCTGCATCAGACTGACGCCCCGGAAGTGCTCCCGGATGTAGTCGCAGGCGAAGCGCACGTTCTCCGTCAGCACCTGCCGCAGCTCGTCCACCCAGAGCTGGCCCGCCTCGCCGTAGGCCCCGATCAGCGCGTGCATGGACAGCACGTTCATGGAGTTGTAGTGGCTGAGGGAGCTCTCCTTGTCCTGCCGATCCCGGAGCCAATCGTTATAGATGATGTGGTAGCTGCCCACCAGGCCCGCCAGGTTGAAGGTCTTGGAGGGGGCGTACATGGCCGCCACGTGCTCCCTGGCCCAGGGGCTCACCGACTGGGTGGGGATGTGCTTATGCTCCCCCAGGATCAGATCAGACCAGATCTCGTCGGAGACCACCCAGACATCGTGCTTCTCAAAAATGGCCATGGCCTTTTCGATCTCCCAGCGCTCCCAGACCCGGCCGCAGGGGTTGTGGGGGCTGCAGAAGATGGTGGCGTGGATGTGCTTCTCCACGATCTTCCGCTCCATGTCTTCATAGTCCAGCCGCCAGACCCCGGCCTCGTCCCGGTACATGGGGTTGTGGACGATCTCGTAGCCGTTGTTTTTCAGCGCGTGGGTAAAGCCCACGTAGGTGGGGCTCTGCACCAGCACCGCATCGCCCCGGGAGCAGAGCACGTTCAGGGTGGAGACCACGCCCCCCAGGACGCCGTTCTCGTAGCCGATGTGCTTCTGCTCCAGGCCCTCCACCCCGTTGCGGATCCGCTGCCAGTTGATGATGCTGTCATAGTATTCCGCCGAGGGCATGAAGTAGCCGAAGGCCGGGTGCCGGGTGCGGGCGATGATGGCCTCCTGGATGGACGGGCAGGCCAGGAAATTCATATCGGCCACCCACATGGGGATCACGTTGAAGCCCTCCTTGGGCCCCGCAGGCGCGAAGCCCCCGGGCATCCCCACCATGTCCACCGCAATGGCGTCCTTCCCTCGCCGATCAGGCCAGGTGGTAAAATCGTAACGCATAATACTCCCTCGTTTCTTTTTTCTGCGTAGGGCGGGCAGACCCCTGCCCGCCGTGTTGATTGGTCGGACGGCGGCCTGCTCGCAGGCCGCCCTGCGGAATTAAAACACCATGGGCCAAAGAAGATTCAGCCCGACGCCGCCGATGAAGGACAGCAGATTTGCCAATAAGGCATACGCAAAAACGCGGCGTTTGTGCGGATGCTCCGGGTTTGTCTGGGGCAGCTTATAGCTGTAATAACACCATTCCGCCAGAAAGACAAGCAGCTCCAGGAACAGATACGCAAGATAAAAAAAGAACCAGTTGCCGCCGATAAAGTGAATGCAGACCGCAAGTCCGGCATTGAGCGCGAGCTGCGTGACCACGTTGGCCGCAACCACGTACCGAAGTCCCTTCCTGTAACCAAATGTGATCGCAAGCCAGCATTCCAGAAGCAGGGTCACCGCGACCCGCGCCAGAAAGCCCAGCGCCTTCCCGGGAATATCCAGTTGTTTCTTCGCGCTCAGTCTGCCGTCGGCGAAGCTCACTTCAAAGGCGGATTCAAAGGCATAGCAATCCAGGCTCTCAGAACAGACAAGCTCCCCGGTGTCCGGGAACCAGAGCAAAACCTTGAAGGTCTCCGGCGGGTAATAGTTCCATTTGAAGCCGCCAGTCTCGGACGTGAAGATCCTGCACACATAGTTGTAGCCGTCCGGATCCCGGAAGTTTAAAAAGGCGTACTCAGCTCGTTCCGCCTCCGTCTCGGGTTCGGATCCGCTGTCGGCGTTCGGGTTGGGCTCCATCACGCCGTGTGGTCCGAATTGCTTTGTGTTTACCAGAATAGCCGCGTAGAACGCGCGCTTTTCCCCCTCGATCTCCACCCGAACCTCCAGGGAGGGCTTCGGCCCCATGTCCGCGAAGGCCGTGGTCGCCAGCATCACGCTGAGCAGTAGAAACACGAACAGACGGCAGAGGTGTTTCGAAAATTTTGTTTTCATGGTCCCATTCCTTTCCCCGGCCGCCGCCTTTGGGGGCAGCCGCGCCATACTGTAACATTATACATGAACACAGTCGACTTCGCAAGAAAAAAGTTCCACGAAACGATGCAGATTCCATACTGTGTCTTGACAGCCGCGTCCTTCTTTGCTATGATGCGGAAAAAGGAGGGAGTCTCATGAAGCTGATTGAGCCCAGCATGGAATATGACAAAGAAATACAGGCCTACCGGCGGGAGTTTCTGGAGGCAGGGAACTCCATGGACGGCTGCGGCGCTCTGCGCCGCTTTGAACGCACCGAGGATTGGCTCGCCGCCGTGGAGGCCTGCAAGCACCCGGAGACCGTCCCCGAGGGGCTGCTGCCGGCCACCCTCTATCTGGCCGTCCGGGAGGACGGCAGAGTGTTGGGGATGGTGCAGTTCCGCCACGAGCTTAACGAGTACACCGCCCAATATGCGGGCCACATCGGCTACTCCGTCCGGCCCTCCGAACGGCGCAAGGGCTGCGCCACGCAAATGCTCCGGGACGTGCTGCCCATCTGCAAGGCCAAGGGGCTGGATCGGGTGCTGGTCTGCTGCCGGGTGGAGAACGAGGCCAGCCGCCGGGTGATCCTGAAAAACGGCGGCGTCTACGACGGCACCGTGGACGAGCCCCACAGAGGCGTCCGGCTGGAACGGTACTGGATCAACATCGACAAGTAATAAGTAATAAGTAACAGGTAATAAGTATCTTTGACCGTCTGTAAATTTGCTGCTTATTACATATTACACATTACATATTTTTTTTCGTTATATTTTTCTCCTTTCCGGGCAAAATACGCTCGGAGGGATGAAATATGTCGAAAAAGAATCACAGAAAAACCCCGGAGATCCCCCAGGTGGGCAACGCCCTGGAGGTCCCCAACTATGTGACTCCCACCACCGATCTGGAATACAAACGGATCAACGACCAGGTGGATCGGCCCGACGCCGACTGGGAGGACTGCAAACCCGAGCACTGCGGGCATTGACCGAAAAGCTGCCGCCGATCCAAGGATCGGCGGCAGCTGTTTCCCCTGTTTTGCATTCGTGTTGGCTGCAATTTAGAACCTGGGTGGAAAAAACGCCCGGTGCGTTGATCATACCGGGCAATAGGCATCAGGCATCAGGGGACGAGAAGTACGTAGGGACGGCACCCTGCCGTCCGCGTTCCCCCGTAGGGAGCGAACTCGAAGAGTCACGAAGTATGCCCACATCGCTCCGGCGTTCGGCACGAACGCAATTTGCCGGAGGCAAATCCAACCGCACCGCAACGCTGTGACCCGGTTAAAACAACGCACCCGGCTGGATCGCCCTGCGGGCGATTGTGTGCTTCGCAAACCTGACGAGCACAGCTCGTCCCTACGAACTCTGAACCATGAACCCGGAACCGTGGCGCACCGGTTAAGTGACGGCCCAAATATGCAAGCCGTGGCGCAGCATATTTGGCTGCCGGAACTTATGCAGAGCTGTGCGCCGCTACGGAACCTTGAACCCAGTACGCACAACCTATACTGATCCCCGAAAGGAGCCGAACCATGTTTTCCTTCACCCTCACTCTCGATCCTAAAGGCAAGACGCCCATGTACGACCAGCTCTATGCGGCCGTGGCGGCTGCCATCCGGGAGGGCGCGCTGCGCTGCGGGGAAAGGCTGCCCTCCAAGCGGGAGCTCTGCGCCCAGCTGGGGGTCAGCCGCGCCACGGTGGAAACGGCCTACGAGCTGCTGTGCGCGGAGGGCTACGTGGAGTCCCGGCCCCGGAGCGGCTACTATGTGGAGGACTATCTGATTTCCGGACAGGGGACGGTGCCCAACTGTAGCGCCGGCAATCTGCTGGCAAACCAGGTGCGTTATTCGGATCGTTTCCGGCAGCGAGACCTGCGGGGCGTCGAGGACGCCGCCCCCTACGGCTCTCTCCTGTCCACCTCCGCAGTGGATGTGTCCGCCTTTCCCAACGCCTCATGGGCCAAGCTCTACAAGGAGGTGGTCTACAACTCCCCGGAGCTTTTGCAGCGGGGCGAGCCCCAGGGGGAGCCGGCGCTGCGGGCGGCCCTGGCGCGGCTGCTGAGCGAATACCGGGGCGTGGGCTGCGCGCCGGAGCAGGTGGTGGTGGGCTCCGGCATGGAGACCCTGATGGGACAGCTCATCACCCTTTTTGGCCCCGACGCCGTCTACGCCATGGAGGATCCCGGCTACCCGGCCATGGAGCGGAGCCTCTCGGCCCGGGGCCGGGCGATCCGCTGGGTGCCCATGGACGGCAGCGGCATGGACGCGGAGGCCCTGGAGGCCGGCGGGGTCACGGTGGCCTATCTGACCCCCTCCCACCAATTCCCCCTGGGGATTACCATGCCCGCCTCCCGGCGCTCCCAGTTGCTGCACTGGGCCGCGGCAGGGGAGCGGTGGATCATTGAAGACGACTACGACAGCGAATTCCGCTACGGCGGGCGGCCCATCTCCTCCATGCAGGGCATGGATCGCCACGGCCGGGTGATCTACGCCGGGACCTTCTCCCGGAGCCTGGCCCCGGCCATCCGTCTGGCCTATATGGTGCTGCCCGGGGCGCTGCTGCCCCGCTGGCAGGCCCTCTACGGACGGCAGCAGCCAACAGTGTCCCGCTACGAGCAGACGGTCATGGCCCGCTTCCTGGCGGAGGGCTATTACGGGCGCTATCTGCGCCGGGTGGGGAAGCTGTACGCCGACCGACGGGCCGCCCTGCTGACCGCCCTGGGGGAGATCCCCGGCCTGGAGGTCTCCGGGGCCGACGGGGGGATCCATTTTCTGCTGTGTCTGCCCCGGCACAGCGAGGGGGAGCTGCTGCGACGGGCCGCGGAGGCGGGCCTGCCCCTGCGGGGGCTGTCGGAATTCTGCCACCGGGTCAGCCCCCCGGCGTCCACCCTGGTCCTGGGCTTCGGCGGCCTGCCCACGGAGCGGGTAGGAGAAGTGGCGATGAGGCTTAGGGCGGCGTGGGAGTAGAGAATAGGGAATAGGTAATAGTGAATAGTGAATAGTGAATAGTGAATAGGCAATAGGAGAAAGGACGCGCTACCGTAGGGTACGGTTGTAGGGGGCGGCGCCCTCGACGCCCCGAACGTTCCAACGCCGCGACCGGGTCGGAGCAACGCACCCGGCTGGATCGTCTGCTGACGAATACGATTGTTTGCTGCGCAAACGGCGGGCTGATAGCCCGCGCTACGACATGGAACGCCATTCCCCGCGTAGGGGGCGGCGCCCTCGACGCCCCGAACGTTCCAACGCCGCGACCGGGTCCGAACAATGCACCCGGCTGGATCGCCCTGCGGGCGATTGTTTGCTTCGCAAACCGGGCGGCCAATGGCCGCCCCTACGACATGGAACGGCATTCCCCGTGTAGGGGGCGGCGCCCTCGACGCCCCGAACATTCCAACGCTGCGACCGGGTCCGAACAACGGACATGGCTGGATCGCCCTGCAGGCGATTGTTTGCTTCGCAAACCGGACGAGCAATACCCATAAAGGGCACAGGTGCTCGTCCCTACGGGCGGTGCGGAACGGGGCAGCCCCTACGGGGGGCGGGCGCACACTACCCATGAAGGGCACAGGTGTGCGCCCCTACGGCGGGCACGGAACGGGGCGGCCCCTACGGTCTTATTCCTCATTCCCGGTTCCCTACATTTTGCATTTTGCATTTTGCATTTTGCATTCCGTTCCCCGGGCCTGCACGAAAAAGAGCGCCCTTGCGGGCGCTCTTTGCTCAATTCTGCGAATCCTTCCTTTTCCGCACAAACAGGGCGATGAGCCCTGCCGGCACTGCGAGGCTGCTCAGGCACAGGCCTGCTCCCATCACAAAGGACGAGAAGTTGTCGCCCTGTCCGCCGGAAATGATAAATCCGGCCAGAAGCAGCGTGATCGCAATGGCGAACAGGATCAGAATCTTCAGCAGAAAAATGATAAGTTCATCTGATTTCAATTTGCAATTCCTCCGGGAATTGCTTCAGCCCCAGAGGCTGAGCGGCTTTGGGGTCAATCCTTGACGATCTCCTTCAGACCGCCGGCCAGAGCTGCCAGACCCTGCATATCGCTGGGGATGATCAGCTTGGTGGCCTGACCGTCAGCCACCTTCTGCATGGCCTCCAGGGCCTTGAGCTTGATGACCTGGTCGTTGGGATGGGCCTCGTTCAAAAGCTTCAGGGCGTCGGCGGTGGCCTTCTGCACCGCCAGGATGGCGGCAGCCTGGCCTTCGGCCTTCAGGATGGCGGCCTGCTTGTCGGCCTCGGCCTTGAGGATGGCGGCCTCCTTCTCGGCGCTGGCCTTCAGGATGGCGGATTCCTTTTCGCCCTCGGCCACCAGAATGGCGGAGTGCTTCTGGCCCTCGGCCTGCAGGATGGCCTGACGGCGGTCACGCTCGGCCTTCATCTGCTTCTCCATGGAGTTCTGGATGTCGGAGGGAGGCAGGATGTTCTTCAGCTCCACGCGGTTGACCTTGATGCCCCAGGGGTCGGTGGCCTCGTCCAGGATGGCCCGCATCTTGGTGTTGATCACGTCGCGGGAGGTCAGGGTCTGGTCCAGCTCCAGGTCGCCGATGATGTTACGCAGGGTGGTGGCGGTGAGGGTCTCCATGGCGATCATGGGCTGCTCCACGCCGTAGGCGTACAGCTTGGGGTCAGTGATCTGGAAGTAGACCACGGTGTCGATCTGCATGGTGACGTTATCCTTGGTGATAACGGGCTGGGGGGGATAGTCCAGCACCTGCTCCTTGAGGGAGACGATCCGGGCGATGCGGTCAATGAAGGGGGTGAGGAAGTGCAGACCCACGGGCCACACAGCACGGAACGCGCCCAGACGCTCGATGACGTAAGCCTGGGACTGCTTGACAACGCGGATCCGCTTGAGCAGATAGCCGATCACGATCACAAGAACGGAAAGGAGAATGATGGTTCCGGTATCCATGAAATATAACCTCCTGAAATAATAAATTCTTCTTTTCTTCAAATTGTTTTTGTTTGGGGGACACGCTCTGGGATTACTTGGAATTCGGGGAAACGATGAGCTTGACGCCGTCGACGCGACGGACGGTGACGACGGTGCCGGATGCGATCTTCGCGCCGCTCTCGGAACGGGCGCTCCAGGGCAGGCCGTTCAGCTTGACGGTGCCTACGGCCTCGAGATTGTCGATGGCCTCGGTGACGATGCCTTCCTGGCCGATCACGGCGTCCACGTTGGTGCGGACCTTGTGGGGATCCACATACTTCCGCAGGAAGGGCCGCAGCAGCAAAAGCATCCCGGCCGAGACCAGCGCAAAGATCAGCACCTGCAGCCACGGGGCCGCGCCCAGCACACAGGCCAGCAGCGCAGCCAGGGAGCCTACCACGAACCAGAGGCTCACCAGGGCCACCGTGGCCAGCTCCGCGCCGAGGAATACAGCGGCCAAAGCGATCCAGACGATCAACATAGTTTTCTCCTCCTTTCCAGCTTATTTTACAGTGCTTTTGCGGGGATGTCAATGGAGAGTTTCCGGGGGAATGTGTGGAGTTCTTGAGGAAATGTGCCGTTTCCCGCGGGGCGGGGCGGAGGGAGGCGGCAGGAGCCGCCGTTTTGGGCCCGATCATACAAAAAAACCCATGCAAAGGACAGATCCTTCACATGAGTCTTGCTTTTCAAGGCAGCCCGGCGGGAAAACCCGCGTGATGACGTACTGCCTCCGCAGCCGAAGCCGCGGTACTACTCCCTCAAGAGCGCGTTCACTTGTACTTCCCTTATACCACCGTTTTGAACATTTGTCAAGTGCTTTCCGAGAAATTTTTGGCGTAAGTTTCAAAGTGAGGACCTGAGGCTCATGGCTCAGAGCGCGTAGGGGGCGGCGTCCCCGACGCCCCGAACCTTTCCCGTTTCGATACGGTCGGGCTGTCGAGG
>JAEEGJ010009320.1_pt1 | contig 26378 bp, 27 predicted proteins | sample 8958761 | NCBI WGS metagenome assembly JAEEGJ01 (sample SAMN16246546, study PRJNA631951) | gut metagenome | biome: gut microbiome; feature: rumen; material: RS-attached | host: Bos | place: Iran: Karaj | collected 2018-10 | reverse complement strand
CTCCGAGTTCGATTGGAATTTCTCCGCTATCCACAGTTCATCCGGTGCCTTTTTAACGACAATCAGTTCGGACCTCCACTGAATTTTACTTCAGCTTCATCCTGACCATGGTTAGGTCACTCAGTTTCGGGTCTATTATATATGACTTAATTCGCCCTATTAAGACTCGCTCTCGCTTCGGCTCCATGTCTTATTAACATTTAACCTTGCCATATACAATAACTCGCCGGACCGTTCTTCAATAAGTACGATATCGCACTTTAACGTGCTCTATCTGTTTGTAAACATAGGGTTTCAGGTTCTCTTTCACTCCCCTCCCGGGGTTCTTTTCACCTTTCCCTCACGGTACTGCTCCACTATCGGTCACCAAGTAGTATTTAGCCTTATGGGATGGTCCCCACATATTCACGCAAAATTCCACGTGCTTTGCGTTACTCTGGATACTGCCATGTAAACTTTCCTTTCATATACTAGACTTTCACTATCTATGGTTCTTCTTTCCAAAAGATTCTATTAGGATTGTTTAATCAATTATGCAGTCCGAACCCCAGAAGTATTACTACCTCTGGTTTAGGCTCCTCCTCTTTCGCTCGCCACTACTCAAGGAATCGATTGTTTTCTTTCTTTTCCTGTAGGTACTAAGATGTTTCAGTTCCCTACGTTCCCTTCTCATATACTACTTTACTCATATATGGATAACTAGACTATTTTCTCTAGTTGAGTTTCCTCATTCGGAGATCTATGGATTGATGGATATTTGCTCCTACCCATAGCTTATCGCAGCTTATCACGTCCTTCTTCGGCTCTTGGTGCCAAGGCATTCACCCTATGCTCTTAGTAGCTTAACCTAATTGTTAATCACATTTACAAACTTACTTTACAGTAAATTCAAACGATCAAAATACATTATTTCTCAGTTTAACTTTAAAATAATTTCGGTTCAATTGTTTTCATACTATTAATTAGTATGCTAGTTTTACCTAAATATTTTCATATTTATCTATATATTTTTCAATGTACTATTAGGTTTTAGACCTATGGTGGAGGTAAGGAGAGTCGAACTCCTGACCTCCTGCTTGCAAGGCAGGCGCTCTAGCCAAACTGAGCTATACCCCCATATGAAGGTCTAAACCTTATTTAGTGTACTAACTAAGTACACTAAAAAATAAACAATAAACTAATATCCTTCTAAATTCTCCTTAGAAAGGAGGTGATCCAGCCGCAGGTTCTCCTACGGCTACCTTGTTACGACTTCACCCCAATCATTGGCTCTACCTTCGACTGCTGCCTCGATAACTGTTAGCTCACAGGCTTCGGGTATTTCCAACTCTCATGGTGTGACGGGCGGTGTGTACAAGGCCCGGGAACGTATTCACGGCAGTATGCTGACCTGCCATTACTAGCAATTCCGGCTTCATGAAGGCGAATTTCAGCCTTCAATCCGAACTGAGACTACTTTTTTGGGTTTTGCTCCAGATCGCTCCTTCGCTTCCCTTTGTTATAGCCATTGTAGTACGTGTGTAGCCCAGGACATAAAGGGCATGATGATTTGACGTCGTCCCCACCTTCCTCCGATTTATCACCGGCAGTCTTCCTAGAGTTCCCATCTTTACATGCTGGCAACTAAGAATAGGGGTTGCGCTCGTTGCAGGACTTAACCTAACATCTCACGACACGAGCTGACGACAACCATGCACCACCTGTATAAGCGTCCCGAAGGACTATATTATCTCTAATATATTCACTTATATGTCAAGCCCTGGTAAGGTTCTTCGCGTTGCTTCGAATTAAACCACATACTCCACTGCTTGTGCGGGCCCCCGTCAATTCCTTTGAGTTTCAACCTTGCGGCCGTACTCCCCAGGTGGGATACTTACTGCGTTTGCGACGGCACAGACCGTTTATCACAGCCTACACCTAGTATCCATCGTTTACAGTGTGGACTACCAGGGTATCTAATCCTGTTTGCTCCCCACACTTTCGTGCCTCAACGTCAGTTTCTGTCCAGAAAGTCGCCTTCGCCACTGGTGTTCCTCCTAATATCTACGCATTTCACCGCTACACTAGGAATTCCACTTTCCTCTCCAGTACTCAAGAAAAACAGTTTTAGTTGCAGTTCCTCAGTTAAGCCGAGGGATTTCACAGCTAACTTATTTTCCCGTCTACGCACCCTTTACACCCAATAAATCCGGATAACGCTTGCTCCCTACGTATTACCGCGGCTGCTGGCACGTAGTTAGCCGGAGCTTATTCTACAGGTACTGTCCTTTTTCTTCCCTGTCTAAAGCAGTTTACAATCCGAAAACCTTCTTCCTGCACGCGGCGTCACTGCGTCAGAGTTTCCTCCATTGCGCAAAATTCCCGACTGCTGCCTCCCGTAGGAGTCTGGGCCGTATCTCAGTCCCAATGTGGCCGTTGAACCTCTCAGTCCGGCTACTGATCGTCGCCTTGGTAGGCCATTACCCCACCAACTAGCTAATCAGCCGTAAGCCCATCTATCAGCGGATTACTCCTTTCCCACTGTAACCATGTGGTTACTATGGCATATGCGGTATTAGCAGTCATTTCTAACTGTTGTTCCCCTCTGATAGGCAGGTTGCTTACGTATTACTCACCAGTCCGCCACTAAAGCCATTGTTATATATCTTCATCATGTCCCTTTGAACAAGTTCTCCGTTTTCTTCAAAATCAATATAACGACTTCCGTTCGACTTGCATGTCTTATGTGCGCCGCCAGCGTTTATCCTGAGCCAGGATCAAACTCTCTTGTTAAAATACTGTGTCTTTTATAAAACTTCGTATTACTTCGTCAATGTTCCTCGAAGTACAATGAGTACATCTTCGTCACATTTCCTTATACTACTCGTTTTCTAAAATCCACTTTAATTATTTACAAAAAATTGTTTAATCTGGTCTCTTAATAAATACTTATTAAGCACCTTTAAAAATTTACTTTTGGTACTGTGTTTTAGGTTAAAAACACATACCGTTTGGTTTCATCTCTAAAGAATTTATTGTTTACTTTTCAATGTACTTTTTTAATTATGTCACCCTGTTTGCAAGTGACATTTTTTATTATACTATGACAATTTTAAATTGTCAATACCTTTTTTGAAAATTTTTAAAATATTTTTTTATGTGTTTTTTCGCACAAAAAAATTAGTAATTTCGGTCTCTATTTTATTATATGTTTTCGCTTGTTAATTAATTACTAATTTAATAAAATATTTATCTTTTCTAATTGGTACGTCTTTTATAATACCACCTTTGTCGAATTTTGTCAACAGTTTTTGTTAATTTTTTTTAATTTTTTTGAATTAATATAAAATAAATACTCAAATCATTTGATTCTTTTAACACTTTTACAAGATTATTATGTTGACACGAACTTTCTTTTATGATATATTTATATAAATTGCTAATGTGCTTATCTGCAAAAGGAGGTTATAATGAAATTGCTGATTATGATTATGATTATTTTTATGATTCTATTGGTTGGTGTAACAGCAATCCTCTTTAAACTATTCTTCTCTAAAAAATTCGACAGATTTGAAGAAGAGTTTGAAAGAACACACAGAGAAAATTTTATCAACAGATTTCATTGTGATGCGTTTAATTTAACTCATCACAATGATTAAAGGAAAAGTGCAAATGGTTTAAACTATTTGCACTTTTCCTTTTTATCTATTTACAACCTTACTATTCTATGCTTCTGGTTCAACTAGACCATAATTTTTTCCATCTTTTAATTTATAAATTACATTTACTTTATTTGTATCCACATTTATAAATGCTAAAAAGTTATGTGTTGGATATTCTTGTAATTTAAACATAGCATCTTCTGGTGTTAATGGTTTTATTTCATAGTATGAAGATTTAAGTATTTCGTTTGTTATTTCTTTTTCTTCTTTTACTTCTGAGTTTAGTTCTTTTATTGAACCTTCTCTCATCATTTTGTCTTTTATTGTTTTTGTTTTTCTAATTTGTCCTTCTAATATATCAATTACTTTATCTATAGAAGCATATAAATCTTTTTCTTCAGCTTCTGCTCTATACTTATCTCCATTTGCATTTACCATAACTTCTGCAATTTGCTCGTTTTTCTCTGTTTTTACAGTCACTTCTGCTGATGCATCTTCAAAATATTTGTCTATTCTTTCTAATTTTCTTTCGATGTAGTCATTAATCGCTTCTGTAACTTTCAATTCCTTTCCTACTACATTAACTTTCATAATAATTCCTCCTTTAGTCTATTTGTTCTCTTATTATATATGTTATTTATTTTTTTTGCAAGTATTTTTGTAACATTTTTATTCAAACAAACTCATTATCTCATCTCTACTCAATTTATTAACAAAAGAAGTCTTTGTATCTAGCATATTATCAATTAATTCTGCTTTCTTGTTTTGTAGTTCATATATTTTTTCTTCTATAGAATTAGAAGTAATTAATTTATATACCTGAACATTGTTTTTCTGTCCAATTCTATAAGCCCTGTCTGTTGCTTGATTTTCTGCAGATTGATTCCACCATGGGTCATAGTGTATTACCATATCTGCACCTGTTAAGTTAAGTCCTGTTCCTCCAGCTTTTAAAGAAATTAAGAATACTTTTATTTCCGGATTAGAATTAAATTCATCTACTAAACTAATTCTTTCATCAACTTTTGTACTTCCTGTAAGTTTAAAATATTTTATATTTTGTTTTTTTAATTCTTTTTCTATTATATCAAACATTGAAGTATATCCTGAAAATAATAATATTTTATGTCCTGCTTCTATTGCATCTGAAAGTATTTCAATACATTGGTTTAGTTTACTACTTTCATCCTTATAGTCTTTTATAAATAAACTTGGATGACAACATATCTGTCTTAATCTTGTTAAGGTTGCTAAAATTTTAAATTGACTTTTCTCAAATCCATTTATATTAATTTCATCTGCCACTTCTTGTTTTGCTTGTGCTAAGTATGATAAATAAACTTTTTCTTGTTCTTCATTCATTTGATTGTTTAATACTGTTATTGTTTTTTCAGGAAGCTCTGTTAATACTTCTTTTTTATTTCTTCTTAATATAAATGGTGCAATTAGCATTTTTAATCTAGTCATTGCTTTTTCATCATTATCTTTTACTATTGGCACTTCATATATAGATTTAAACTTTTTATATCCAAACAAATAGCCAGGCATTACAAAATCAAATATTGACCATAGCTCAGCTAATGAATTTTCTATAGGCGTTCCTGTTAACGCATATCTTGTTGTTCCATTTAAGGCTTTTATTGCTTTTGCATTTTGTGTTGTACTATTTTTCATATATTGTGCTTCATCTGCAATTATATATCTAAAATTGTAATTTCTTTCTTTATATATATTTATATCTCTTTTTAAAGAATCATATGATGTTATAATCAAATCATATTTTTCTAAATTATTAATTATTTGTTCTCTTTCTTTTGCTGAGCCTTTTATAACAGATGCCTTTAAATCTGGCACAAATTTTCTAGCTTCATTTAGCCAATTTAAAGTCAAAGAACTTGGGCAAATGACAATAGATGTTCTTCTTTCTTCATCGCTTTCTTTGTATTCTAATATAATTGAAAGAACTTGCAAAGTTTTTCCAAGTCCCATATCATCTGCTAGTATTCCCCCAAAATGATATGAATCTAGTACTTTTAGCCATTTAAATCCTGTTTTTTGATAATCTCTTAAGATATTTTCCATTTTTATAGGAATATTAATTTCTTCATTTATATTATCTTGTTCTAAATCATTAACTATCTTTTGAAATTCTCCATTTTTTGATACATTTATGCTGTTCTCTCTTTGCAATAATTCATTTAAATATAAGCTTCGATTTACAGGTAGTAAAATGTTTTCTTTTTCTAAATCTTCATACTCTAAGTCCATGCCTTTTACAATTTTGTCTAGAAATTCGATATCTTCATTTTCGTCTAAATTCAAAAAGCTTCCATCTTTTAATCTATGATACTTTTTCTTAAGCTGGTATTTTTGCATAATATCTTTTAATTCATCTATATTAACATTAAGCTTTTTTAAATCTATAGAAAGTAAGTTGTTTTCTACCTTTACTCCTATTGTACCTATTTTAGGCTTTCTTATTTCTTTAGATTTGAAATTATCTGTTGCTAATATCTCAAATTTTTTCATATATAATTCTATATCATTAGAAAGAAAATTATATATTCTATCATTATCTGGTAAAATAAATCTTAAATTTTGCATATCTACCATGAACCCGGTTCTTCTTAAAATATTAAGATTTTTATTTTCTAGCAACATATTTCTTGTATTTTTTATTTTTATATTTTTTTCTAGTGGATTAAATTCTTCATCTCCATAACAAAACTTAACATCTGCAATTATATAATCATTATCATCAAAATCTAAATATACCTTAACTCCTAAGTTTTTTGGTTTGTATTGTTCAATTTCTTCTTCATTAATATTATTTAGTTTTATGCAATTTCCTACCCTAGGCATTATTATAGAATACAAATCTTTTAAATCTTCTTGTCCAAGATCTAATTCTGTTATATAAGATTCTTTAAATATTTTCATTAATTTTATTGTTGTATTTGCATATTCTTTAGTACATCTATATAATTTTGAATTTTCTGATATATAGGTGTATTTCTTTCCATTATATATATGAATAGCAAATAGTTCTTTATTTGGTTTTATTTCATATGTTCCATCATTGTTTTTTGTTAATTCAAATACAATATCAGGATTAGTTTCTATTAATTCTAACTGTGTTGAAACCCTATCATTATCTGTAAGCACCTTTTTATTTTTTAATATATCGAAAGCTTCATCTATTGTGCTTTCTCCTAATGTAATTCTTGTATTATTTAATGTGTTTCCATAATATGTATATTTATTTCCATTTTCTGCATATTTTAACATTTCTGCATATCTTAAAACGAAATCTAATAATGGTCTACTTTTTTCTGTAAAATTTTCTCTTGTGTGAACAAATTCAAGTTTTTCTCCATATTTATAAAATTCATTTCTTGTCATTCTTGTATAAAATTCTGATAAATCCTTTATTTTATACATTCTTGAATTTCCAATTTTTAATTCTAATTTTAATTTTGAATCAAATCTGTCAAATATAATTCTTGGCTCTATTTTTATTTTTTTATCTTCTGGTAGTTGCTCTAATTCTTCTGTATTGATCTCTTGCATTTCTTCATTATATAAATCTGTTACAATTTTTCTAAAAGTTGCAAATCTATTAGTCTTGTGTTTTGATTTATGAGACTCATCATATTTGTCCCAGTATTTTGTCTGCATAAATTTTAATAAAGTGGCTGCAATATGTTTACATGCAGCATATCTATTAAAGTAATCTTGACATTCACATTCTGCTATTTGAAGCTCTGCATCTTCTACTTTTATTCTTGTATTGTAATAATCGTAGTTCCCTTCTACTTCTGCTGAAATCTCGAAATTATTTTGATTTTCATATTCAACTTTTTTTATTTCGACTTTTCCTTCATTGACAATTTTCTTAGCTTTTTCTAGTCTCATAGAACCAACATCATTATATATTTCATCTGCTAATTGCGAATTAACTTGCATTTGTCACTACCCTTTCTTTCTCAATTTTGCCTTAAAAGATATTTTACTATAAAAATCAAAAAAAAGCAAGTGATATCTTGCTTTTATTCATCATAATATATAGATTTTGCAACTACATCCATTTCTGCTACATTCATTGCAGTCCAATTTTCAATTTCTCTAATAGCTTTTTGTTTAAAGTCTTTTAAAGTTTCAACTACATTGCAACCATATTTAACTTCAACTTCCATATATATTACTGCACCAATATCCGAACTTCTTACTCTTGTTTTTAATACTCTAGTTACTTCTTCTTGCTTAATAGCAAGATATTCTACTAGTTGTTTAAATACATTGTCTGAAATTGTGAAATTACCCATATAGCTAAAAGTTGGTCTTATAATAGATTTCTCAGATATGTATGGCTTTTGTCCATTTCCTCTTGATTTAAATATTTGTAATGGATCAAGTAAATATCCTGAAAAATCTTTTTTTATTTCAAATGTAGGGACTGGAATTACGTGTTTTCCTTCTGTTACTCTAATTCTTCTAGCTGTTTCCATTTCCTCTTCTGTTGCAACATCTGTTATATATATTGTTTTTGATATTTTGGGAAGTTTAAGATTTTCTGCAATCTTCTCTACCATTCCATCAGATGTTCCAAGTAATAAAATACTATTAGCTTTATATTTTTTTAGAGCCTCTTGAATTTCTTTTGACTGACCTTCTTGTAAAAATAAAGCTTTTTTTACTGTTTCAATTTTTGTTGCCGCTTTTTTTGCAGAATTTCCTGCAATAACTTCATTGTCTTTGATTAACAAACCATCATCTATTATAAAATGTATGTCATTTTCTGCAGCCACCATTTGTGCTCTATAACTTTTACCAGTACCTGATGGTCCTACAAAAGCATATACTTTTATTTTTTCTAGCATATTATCATTCCTTTTTTATTCTAGCTATATATAAGATATATACGCAAAAGTACCAAAAGGCTTTTCATCCTATTGGTACAATTATAATCTTAAGCTATCTCTTTTATTTTAATATCTCTAACATGTTCAATTTTTTCCCATTTTGTATTTCTTTTGAACAAGCACTTAAAGTTAATTGCAAGCCATGATCCTAAAAATAAAGGATAATAGAATAACCATTTTGCCATAGGCTTAATAGGCTTTTTCTCTAAATACATTGCAAATACTGCAGTTGCTATTGGTAATAAAAATGTTGGAACAACGTATTTTAAAATATTAAAAATAAGTTCTTGTGTTGTCATTGCATTTGCAGCATACACTACAAAGTTTGAGAATAAAAGTAATAATGTTGCTACAAATAGTGGAATACTACCAATTATATATAAAAGTCCATCAAAATTCATTAAAGTTTTGTGTTCTTTTACTGCTAAAGCTAAGTCTTTAGTATAAACTTTCATACATTGAATATGTCCTACTGTCCATCTACTTCTTTGAGACCATGATGCTTTAAATGTAAGAGGTTGTTCATCATAAACAATAGCATCTGTAGCCCATCCTAATCTTCTTCCTTTTATTATTCTTTTCAAAGAAAACTCTATATCTTCTGTTAATGTAACTGTATCCCATCCTGTATTTTTTACTACATCAAATTTTACCATAAATCCTGTTCCATTTAATAATGGTGATAATCCAACATTATATCTTGCTAAATGGTAAAATCTGTGCATTGTCCAATAAAACAATGCATATCCTGCTGTTACCCAGCTATCTGTAGGATTTTTTATATCTCTATATCCTTGAACTACTTCTTCACCTTGGCATAGTTTTTTATTCATATTTTTTGTAAAGTCTTTATCAACTATGTTATCTGCATCAAATACAAAGAATGCATCATAATCTGCATTTTCTTTGATTTTTTGTTGTAAAAACCAATTTAATGCATAACCTTTTGTTTTATGTGCTTCGTCGAATCTTTCAAAAACGATTGCTCCATGTTCTTTTGCTATCTTTGCTGTATTGTCTGTGCAATTGTCTGCTATTACATATATATCTAGTAAATCTTTGTCATAATCTTGATTCATTAAACTATCTACTAAATTTGCAATTACCGCTTCTTCGTTATGAGCAGGTAATATTGCCATAAATTTGTGTTTTTTATTAACTTTTAAAGGACTATCTTTGAATTTTATTAATGAGCATAAGCTTATTATAAAATTATAAACCCAAAATATTGTGATTATATATACTAGTGCTTCTCTTAATATATATATATATTCCATATTTCTCTCCTTCTCATATTATATTTATATTTACTCACTTTTTCTATTATACTATATTTTGGAAAATTTTGCAACTTTTTTCCGTATTTTTTTTAATTTGTACTACTCGGTACAAATTAATTAACTTTACTACTATAAAAATTAAAACAACTTGCTTTCACTGTAGTAATGAATAAATATAAAAATATTCCTATAAAATGCTATTAAGTTTCATTTTATAGGAATGATTTAATATTATTGTTCATTGTCATAACTTGAGCACATTGATTCGTCAGGATTAGCTGTATTTACTCCTTCTACTGGTGTTACAATTATAGATTCTAATTGACATTTTTGCATTTGATTATTGTTATATTTGCAACTTGAAACTGTACAATTTATTTTTTGATTTTTATTATCCATTTTGCATTCCTCCTTATGTTTTTGTATTTATTTTAACCATTTTTTTGTTTTTTTATTCATTTTTTAAAAATTTTACTAAATTTCTGTTTTATTTTCATTTAGACAATATTTTTTTGATTCCTTAAATGATAAATACCAACTAAAAGCATTGTTTTCTTCTTCGTTTTCCACAATTCGTTCTTGTAGCTGTGGATAAGTTTGTGGTGATTTAATAATTACAGGATCTCCTGGTCTCCAATTTGCAGGAGTTGATGCTTTTGAACAATCTGCCATTTGCAAAGCTTGAACCGTTCTTAATATTTCTGGTATCCACCTTCCTACATTTAGTGGATAAATTAGTATTACTCTTATGATTCCTTTTTCATCTATTATATATACATTCCTTACAGTTTCAGTGTTGCTTATGTCAGATGCTATCATTCCATATTTTCTTGCTATTTCTCCACTTCTATCTGCTATTATTGGAAAAGGTAAAACAATTCCTGTTCTGCAATAAATATCATACATCCAAGCTAAATGTGAAGGATTACTGTCTATACTTAATCCTAATAATTCTGTATTTAGTTTTTGAAAGTATGGATAAGCTCTAGCAAATGCAATCATTTCCGTTGTACATACTGGGGTAAAATCTCCTGGGTGTGAAAAAAATACAAGCCACTTTCCTTGGTAATCTGATAATTTTTTATTTCCATATGTAGTTATTGCATCAAAATCTGGTGCATGCTGACCTATCTTAACATTTCCATTCATCATTAATTCATAATCCATAATAAAACTCCTCACATATTTTTCTTTATAATATGTAAGGAATTTTATTTTTGTTAATTTTTTATTTCATCTTGCGACTTCATTTTTCTTTATTTAATCTATATAACATTTAAGTAATGGTTTAAATATTTAAACTACGCTATAATCTAACAATTCAATGTTGTTAGAAATAAATTTATTATTTGTATCAATATCTCTTGATAATTCAGTAGATAAATATTTCTTATTATCATCTGCAAATACTGTTACAACTTTATCTTCTATTTCATATGCTAACAAAACACTACCAATAAAATTAGCACCAGATGAGATTCCAATTCCTATGCCTAACTTTTTAGAGATTATTCTAGACATATTAATTGCATCATCATCATTTACTAAAATTATTTTATCTATCTTATCTCTATCTACTAAATCTGGAATAAAATCATCACCTATACCTTCAATTTTGTGTTGTGAAAGTGCTTTTCCTCCTGATAATAGAGGCATTTTATCAGGCTCTATTGCTACAGTAAGCATATCTTTAAATTTCTCTTTCAATCTTTTACTAGTTCCCATTAAAGTTCCTCCTGTTCCAACCCCAGATACAAATCCTCCTATCTTTTCAGAAACATTTTTTAATATTTCTTTCCCTGTTGTTTCATAATGTGCTAATTCATTATCCTTATTCGAAAATTGATTAGCCAAAAATCCATTAATTTCTTTAGCTTTCTTTTTTGCTTCTTCTATACATCTAATAAATCCACCATCTTCTTTAGAAAACAGATATACTTCTGCTCCATACTTTTTCATAATATTCACTCTTTCTTGACTCACCCAATCAGGCATAAATATTTTAACCGGATGATTATAGTAGCTTCCTAAAGCAGATAATGCTATTCCTGTATTTCCACTTGTAGCTTCTATTATTGGCATTCCATTCTTTAGTTCACCTCTTTCTTTTGCATTATTAATCATATAATATGCAACTCTATCTTTTATACTTCCTGTTAAACTAAAGTATTCTAATTTAACATATACATAATTCATTTTTCCTCTAAATTTATAGTTTATTTTTATCATGGGTGTATTTCCCAAAACATCTCCATTCTTAAACATATTAATTCCTCCTTAATAAAAATCTATGCTACACAAAAAAACTATGTGTACAAAATGCCCATATAGTTTATACATATATTATAATTTTATTTTACAATAAGTTTACTATACATAAAAATAGTGCCTACCATATAAGTAAGCACTATTCAAAATCAATCAGCTATATTTCTTAAGCAGAGCATTAAAGCTCTTGTTTATTCGATCTTTTCTTGCATTATAAGTTAATATTAATAATTTATCATAATTCTTAACTTTTAACATAGAAACTATTTCTTCAAGATTCACCTTTTCTTGTAAAGCTTCTATGATAATGCATGAATGTATTTCATCAAAAATTTCAGGACAATATTTTGCATACTCAGCAGGCAATCCTGCTTCAAAATACTTATAAAGCAATTCATACTCTTTTTCTTTCAGAAGTACTCTTACCTGTTCGTCAGAAAAATTCTCGTATATAATAGCATTCAATATAGTATAAACCCGACTTTCTTCTATACTGTTAATCTCCTCATATAAATCAACTACTCTTCTTACACTCTCCGGTGTAATTAAGTCCGCTTTTCTCCATGCAAAAAATTCAATAGCTTTCGGATGTAAATGATCATTTTTTAATAAAGATAATTTCTCTTTTGGGAAATCGTTTTTTACAGCATCCAAAAATCCAGAAAACTGTTCATAGCAATAATTGCCTTCAAGAAAGAATGACAGGTTTTCAAACAAACTATCATACTTCGGAAACATTTCAAAAACTTCTTCTGCTCTTATTCTGTAACCATTTACTATATGATTTTTAAGTTTAAATACCAATTCAACCTGTTCACATATTATTCCTTTTTTCAAATACCATATAGCACTTGCAAATTCGTTTTCACCTTCTAAACATCCTTTGCTTTCATGATACAAAAAATCAAGCATTTCTTTGTTGAAGTTTTTTATATCTTCACTAGCATCAATAATTGTTTTTTTCCGCTCTAATGATATTTCTTTCATTTTTCCTCCTTTACTTAGAAATAAAAACTGATTGTTTCTAAAGATAAATGGACTTTGCCAAATAACTATAGTATATATCATATCATAAATTTACATAAAATGCAATAAATTCCATGATTAATATTCTATATTTCAAAGAATATTATAAAATAATAAGTAGCAACCGTATGAATTAACCTTGTTGTTCTTTTATTTACTTAATACTTTCTTATTCCAACTCTTTTGTCCACATTGTGGGCATTTCATATATCTTGTTCTTCCCATATGCATTGCCCAAAATACACTTTTATATTCTGGCACATATTTATGATGACATTTTGCACATTCATAATATCCAGCTGTTTGTTCTATTCTTATTCCATGTCCCATTCCTACTACAAATGAAATAGCTCCAAATACTATTAAAATAATTCTAAGCCAATTAGCCATTTCCACATAAGACGCAACAAATACTAAAGTTAAGAATGTTAATGAAGCCATATATCCTATAACCCATTCTAATTGCAACATTTTTTTATCTGCCTCTTCTTTTTGTTTTTTCATTTCTATTAAAAGCTCTTCTGCTTTTTCATTGTAATTATCCATTTTAATTACCTCCCCACTTAATAATTCATTTACATTTATTTTAAGCTCTTTGCATAAATCAAGCATTATGGATGAATCTGGCATTGCCTTTCCATTTTCCCATTTTGATATAGCTCTATCAGTGATGTTTAATTTTTCTGCTAACTGCATTTGAGTTAAATTATTCCTTTTCCTACATTCGGCTATAAATTTTCCAATTTTAACTTGATCCATTTTATTACCTCCTTCAATTCTAATTTTAAAATAAATTATATTTTAAGTCTACATACCATTGGTTGAGTGGGGTATTTTTTATATCAACTAATGGTTGAATAATTGCAATTTATTTATGGAATTACTATTATTAAACGATAGTTATACATTTATAATATTTAATCCTCCACTTTATTTCCTTGCTGTTATTCCATAATATCTTCTTATTAATAGTATCCCTTTTTCATAACTATGCGTTTTTATATATTCATCTAGTATGTTCATATTTAGTTGTTCATTTTTTTCTGTATCAGAAAAATCACATAATATTGGTGTTTTTAATAATAATGCTAATAAATCATTCTTTGTTTTGTAATATTCTCTAATATGTATTGGAACTAACTCAACTTCTTTAAATCCTGCATCTAAAATATTTTCATAGTCTATTAAACTAATAGGCTTTGGATCTTTGTATGCTTGTCCTTTTCCAAATAATCTTTTTAATTCCCAACAATCTAATTTATCTACTCCTCTTAAGATTAACATGCCTCCGTATTTTAAAGTATTATAGATTTGCTTTGCATCAGTACATGTGTGTCTTGCAACAACAATGTCAAAATAATTACTAGGTGTATCCATATTTAAATTGTCCATTTGTCTAAAAGTAATATTTTTTCTATTTGACTTCTTTAGATTTTCATTTGCTGTTTTTATCATTTCTTCTGAAAAGTCAGTTGCAATTATTTCTTTAGTTTCCGGAAAATACTTTAAAACCTTCTCTCCTCCACCTGTTCCTAAGTCTAGAATTTTTGATTCACTATTTAAATTATTTCTTAATATTTCATACATATCCCAATTTGTAAAATTTTCTTCTGTACGATTAATATCACTAAAATCCCAATTTTTTATTTCGTTGTAAAAATCATGTTCTTTATTTAACATATTTATGCACTCCCTTTTTAGAATTTTAATTCTTTAAACTCTGTAGTTTTTGGATATCCATACATTTGATAAACCTCGTCTACAACACACGAAACTACATTTTTATCTTTCATACTGTATCCCAATAATTGTAAAATTTCTTCTATATCATTCTCATTTTTTCCTTCTAATTCAAAATATGTAGGAATTTTAGGCCAAGTATCTATTTCTATCAAATGATTCTTTAGCATATATGTTGTTCTTTTCTTTTCCAGATATCCTTTATGTGACAATCCTATTGCTTCTAAAAAATCATTCGCTTGTTCTCTTGAAGGAACTACCATCTCTGTTTCTTTCATTTGTTGTAGAATTGTGTCTTTTTGAGGAGCAAGTATATGTTTAACTGTCAATGTAGTTTTATTATTAGAAGTCCTTAATCTAATCCATTTATTTTCATTATTTCTAAATTTTGAAATAAATGATTTTAATCTTGAATCATTTAATATTTCTAGTAAATTCGGACTATTTAAAATATCTTCCAAACTATATTTTCCTATTATTTTCTGTAAATCTTCTTTAAGTTCATTATCAAGCAAATTATCTATTTCAAAAAATAACAATTTTAATTTATCAATAGCTACATCATATTTTATCGAATTTTCAGGTTCATTTAGTTGCAATAATAAATCATTATATCTTCCATAAATAGTTGGTAAATCATATGTATAAAAATGTTGTTCTTCTTCGCTCACAAATTCTCCACCTGCAGATATAATCTTGTTTATTAGTTCTTCCTTATCTATATCTAAAACTTTTACTTCCAATTCCATATTTTCCATATTTTTGTTTCCTTTTAAAACTCTTTTTTATACCATTTTGCAAATTCTGTCATCGCATTTACAGATTCATATCTTATCCTTTTTTCTCTTTCTTCGTTTGTCATTTCTGCTAAAGTTTTTTCATAACCTAAAGGTTTAAAAACATACCATAAATCAGACCACTTCTTTTCTGAATCATTGCCCAATACTTTTTCAGATAAATATCCTTCGTGTTTCCCCATAAATTGATGAACTTCTTTTCCATCATAATATGATAAACATTCAGTAAATCTACACTTTCTATTTTCTTTATTTTCCATTAATTTTAGCATACCATCTATTCCTATTGTATCTAATGCAAAATTCACAAAAGCTCTTGGGAATCCATCTAATTCATCAATCCAGAATCCACAATCTAAAGATATACATGGTTTATTCACTAACTTGTATGCTTCTTTCACTTTATATTCCGATATGTATTTTATATCGTCACTTCTTGGCTCCTCTAAATCATATTCAAATACCTTAAAATTTACGCCTTCCATTTCCCTACTAGCTGATGCTATTTTTCCTTTATTATGTGTTACAAATATTATTTCTTCCATTAACTCTCCTCCTATAAAAATCTTATATATATATTGTATCATGTAATGAGGAAATATTCTTGTCACAATTATTTTTTTATATATTTTTCTTTTAAAACTTCATATTCTTTTATATCATCTAATTTAAAAAGTCTTATTTCATTTCTCAATTCACAAAAAGCAGCTATATACCATTTATCTCCATACATAAATAATTCTGCTGGATGTATGATTCTTTGTGTTATTCCTGAATTAACTGACTTAAACGTAATTCTAACTTTGTTTTTGTTTGCTATTGCATCTTTCATAATTACATACATTTTTTCTTTAATTTCATTTCTAATTTTCAAAAAGTTATTGTTTTCCTCTATTTTATATCCACCATATTTGCCTGTATATGATTTTAAATATATTCCTGCTTGTTCTAATTCTAACTTATATTGTCTTACCATTCTCTCAGATACTTCTAAATCTTCTGCTAGACTTGATATACTATGTATTTCTTTATCTTTTAATATTTGTAACATATTTAACATATTCGCTATTTTACTCATCTTCATTCCTCTGTCTTTTTAATTTCTACTATAAAAATATCTTAGTATTAAATTCATTTTCAAACCATTCGTTTAATGTTATTCTCCTATTTTATCTTTCAGGTTCTTCTTCAAATTCTTTAACTCTTGTATTTACACCGTTTATTACTTTGTATTCCCTTTTTGAGTTTTTATAAACTTTCTTTTGAATTTCATCTTCCAAATCTATACCTAAAATTTCAGATAGTCCCAGTAAATATATTGCCACATCAGCTAATTCTTCTCCTAAATCATCTTTCTTCTTTCTCCACGCCTCATAAGCTTCAGCAACTTCTCCATATGTTAAGCAAAATTCCTTGTTAATATCTGTTACATTAAATCCTTTATCTACCTTGTTTTGATATATCTCTTTTTGCACTTTTTTTAAATCTACCATAATTATTGCCTCCATTATTAATTATTTTTCCGTGTCAACTTTTATTTTTATACCTAATACACCATATTCATCTTGTTTCTCTTGTGAATAGAACTCATACATACGTTCTGTTTTTTCTTGAGGCTGCTGAAAAAGTAACAGTTTTCAAAAATGCCAATCCACTTTTATATAAAAATTAAATAAATTTTAATATTTAATTACCACATTGGTATTAATTTAAAACAATTTTTAATTAAAAAGTGGGATTGGCTTATTCAAAAAATAGTTTTTCAGCAGCCTCTTTTTCTTCAATTTCTTTTTTGTCTTTATAAAGTGTTTTAAATAACTCATTAAAAGATTTTTCATGGTATAAATCTAATACATCAACTGTTATTTTTTCTTGCAAATCAGGTAATTTAGAAAATTCTATTTTATCTCCAATTTTTATTTTCCTTCTTTTTTCATCATATAGCCTAAATTCAACTGTTTTTGTTCCATTTTTTATTCTTTCAAATGGACTTTCTTTTAATTTCATTTTATGTAACATAACTAATCCTCCTATTTTCTCATTGCTATAATTTCAAATACATGCCAATTCTTCTTACCTCCAATTACTGTATCTTTAACATATTTCTTTTCAGCATAGTATTTAATTTCAAAATCTTTAAAATAAGATAATACTTTTTCTTTTGATAAAAAAGTCATCGTTTCATTTCCACACCATCCGTCTTCTTCACCTAAAAAATTTCCAACAAAAAATCCATTTTTATTAATGTTATTTGTTATTTCATTCATCATATTGTCAAATTTATTAGGTTTACAAAAATGCAAACTAAGACACGAATATATTAAATCAGCTTTATCAAGTTTTAAGTTTTCAAATTCTTGTAATTCGAATTTAATATTCTCATTTTGGTTGATTTGACTCATTATTATTTCTTTAGATTTTTCTTCTTTGTCTATACAAGTCACTTTAAATCCTTTTTCCAACAAATACTTTGCATCATTTCCTGCACCAGCTCCTAAATCTATGGCTGTTTTTCCATTTAATTCTTTGTCAAAATTCATAAAGAAAAAAGTTCTTATTAATCCTGATGGATTGTTTCCTTTTGTTTTATTGTAATATTCTTCACTGTTTTTCAAATTCATCACTCCTATATAATTTTTACTTAAGAGATTCTTCATATTTTTTAGCTATGTCTCTATATGGCATTTGTTTTCGTTCTAAGTTTCTACATTCAAAATCATCAATAAAATCTTCCAGCTCGCTTAACATTTTTTGTTTGTCCTCTTTCTCTGACAGAACTTCTAATTCAATAAATTTCCCAATACCTTTTAATTCATCTAACATTATATTTCTTTCAATTCCATTAATAGTTTTTGTATATGTGGTTCTATGCTTTTTGAATGATACATATTCTATATATCCTAATTGTTTTATTATATATTTTATATCATCATAATCTTTAACTTTCAACTCAATATTTACTTCTTTTTTGCCATATTTTTCAGTTTCTTCTGTTGATTTAGGTTTATATGTTAATTCTAAATAATTATCATTTATTTTTCTGGTTCTTAAACATATTCTATTTTTTACAAAATACATATCTTCATCTGAAAAATATGTATCTTCTTCTACTTCTTCACTCACTAATTTGAATTTTTCTTGTTTTATTTTCTCCATTATTCTTTTTTCTTCTACTTCATCTAAAATATAGCTTCTTTCTAATTCTATTCTATTTGACATATTTTTCTCCTTTTTCTAAACTATTCAGATCCAATATTTCCTTTTTCAAAAAATCGTTTTTCGTATTTTTGTAACACTTTAATTAAAGCATTCGATAAATTTATATCTAAACTGTTTGCAATACATATTAACGAATAAAGAGTATCTCCTATTTCTGATTCTAAGTTATCTGTTGCACTAAATTGATTTTTCCCATACTCAGTACTTAAAAGTATTTCTTTGCCTAATTCTCCCACTTCTGAAGTCAAGTCTATATATCTTAATTCCGGTGATATTTCTAAATTATATTTTTCTGTCATTTGTGCTACATTCTCTTGCACTTTTCTAAAGCTTAAATCTTCGTTCATTTTCAACCTCCTATAATTAAACATTAGTAATACCATATTCAAATGCAACTTCTTCATAATCTCTGTTTCCAATATGTATTAATCTTTCTTTTATTATTATGCCTCCCATTTTCTCATAAAATTTTCTTGCTAAAACATTATCTTTCAAGCACCAAAGTACCATTTTTGTTTTACCAATATTTTTAAATTCATTTACAGCGTATTGAAACATCTTCTTACCAATTCCATTATGCTTTAGTTCAGGTTTTACATATAAAGCTCTTAATTCACAATCTGCTTTTGGCGTTTCAGGTGTTTTTTCTATATTATCTGTATATCTGCAAAATCCAACCACTTTATTATCGTGTTCTGCCACAATAAATCCGGTTTCTTTATAATCTTTCTCTCTCATTTTTATTTTATTTTCTACATTCATATTTTCTAAATATTCATCATCTATCATACCTTTGTAAGCTGCTCTCCATCCATCTATTTGAATATTAACAACTTGTGGTATATCTTCTTTTTTTATATTTCTAATTTTTATATTATTCATATATATCACCTGCCTAGCGTTTTTATTATTTAAATCGTAATTTCGATATTTTTAAATATTGCTTTTTTTCTTACCTCATACAAAGCTCCTCTAATCACAAAACAATCCTATCTTTTTTCATCTTATCTATTATTTTAGAATAAACATTATCTCTTACCCATTTTTCTGATGATACTTCTAAAATTTCGTCTATTGGTATCCATTTAACTCCACTATTTTCATCTTCTTTTATTTTAATTTCTTCTGTTTCATCAGCTTCTAATAAATATGTTACATTTAAATGAACATGAGAACCTACATACTTTCCTCTTTTTACATGACCATTTACAGTAATTATTTCAAGAGAATAAATATCATCTAAAATTGGTTTAACATTTTTTATTCCCGTTTCTTCTTTTGCTTCTTTCATTGCTACATGTAACAAATCTGCATCTCCATCACTATGTCCACCAACCCATGCCCATGATTTATATTATGATAAATCATAAGCATCTTGGTTCTTTCTTTATTTAAAACAAATGCCGAACTAGTAAAATGTCCATACTCATTTTGCCTTGTTAAAACATCATCAAAGTCATATATATATTTTAACATTATTCTTTTATCAACTTCTTCTTGTTCATTAAAAGGTTTAAATTTTTCTATATTGTTTTTTAGATTTTCTATTTCGTTCATTTTCTCCTCCTCTTTTCCACAATTATATCACCTTTTGTGTATAAAAACCACATTTCTTTTTAATCAATCTCAATAGCAATTAATGGTACCAAAATCTCATCATCAGTATATCCTGAATGTTGAGATAGAAACTACTTTACTACTTTTACTTATATTCTACTACTTTAGCATTATTTATCCAAAAATCCTTTGCAAACATATTATAATTATTCTTATCAAAGTTATCTTTATTTTTTGCATAATACAACATCATACGTAACGATCCACCATGTGTAACAACAAGAACATTTTCATCATCTTTTATTTCATCTATAAAACTTTTTACTCTATTATAAACTTGTTGTCTAGACTCTCCTTTTATTTTTTCTGGCGTTTCATTAAATATCTCCCACTCTTTATCTGTAAATTTATCAATTTGAACACCTTCAAAATCTCCATAATTTACTTCTCTTATCCTTTTATCAAAAGTTATTTTAGCTCCTACTTTTTTGTTAATTATTTCTGCTGTTTCTTTTGCTCTTGATAAATCTGAAGAAATAATTCTATCAATTTTTAAATTTGCTATTTCGTTCGCTGCTTCTTCAGCTTGCTGTTTTCCATTTGAATTTAGTGGAATGTCAGTTTGACCTTGTATTTTTCTTTCTACATTCCAATCAGTCTCTCCATGTCTAATTAAATATATCATTTTTTACCTCTTTTTCCACAATTGTTTAACAAATTGTTGATAACTACTTTATATTTTTGTTTTTTATATAGCTTTCTTTAAACTCTTCAGCTAAAATATCCATTTGAATAACATCGTAATATTTTCCATTTAAAAAATATGATTTTCTTCTTCTTCCACATTCTTTAAAACCGCATTTTTTGTAACATTCTATTGCTCTTTCATTAAATTCCATAACATCAAGTCTTATATTATTTAAATTCATATAATTAAAACCATAATCTAGGATTAATCTAATTGCTTCTGTTCCATATCCATTACTTCTGTGTTCTTTGTCTCCAATAAATATTCCAAGAGTTGCAGTTCTATTTATATGGTTTATATCTTCTAATCCAATAGTTCCTATTAATTTATCTTTTTCTAATGTAACAATTACAAAGGTTGCTTCTTCATTATTTCTTTCTTCTAAAAATTTCTTTTCTCCTTCTAATGACATTATGCTTCCGCTTCTACCTGTATAATCAGTTGTCTCAAAATCATTCATCCATTCTGTAAAAATTTCTGCATCCTCGGTACTTCTTGGTGATAAATATATTCTTTCTCCTACTAACTTTTTAAAATATTTCATATTAATTCCCCCTTATTTTAATTAAAAAAGCCTCACAAAAGAATCTTTTAAGACTCCTTTGCAAGACTTGGATAATCTCATCTTCTAAGTGTAGGCAACTCTTCTATTTAAGCTACCCTTTATCGCTCAAGCTTAATTGCTTTAGATAAACTCTTAAATTATATTATGTATTTTACCATATTATCCTATATTTGTCAAATTCATATTATTTATTCAAAAAATCATCTATACCATTAGCAATTCCATTTACTATCTTTTTTTGATATGCTTTTGTTGCTAATAATTTATCTTCTTTTTTGTTTGTTAAAAATCCCATTTCTACAATAGTTACAGGAACTTGTGCCCAGTTTATTCCACTCATCTTGTCTGTTCTTTCTACTCCTAAATCTTTTGCCCCTGTTTTTTTAGATATGTTTTTTACTATTGACTTTGAAAGCTTATAGCTTTTTTTATATAACTTTTTATTATACTTATTGTTTTTTGTTTGGCATAAAGTAAGAACTCCGTTGGTTTTTGATGATGTATCAGCATTTGCATGTATTCTAATAAATGCATCTGCCTTTGCTTCATTTGCAATTTTTGCCCTTTTGCTATTACTTATATTTACATCATTTTTTGTTCTTATCATTATGACTCTATATCCTTTTGCTTTAAGCTTTTTTTCTAATAATTTGGCAACTTTTAGATTTAAATCATATTCTTTTTGTTTTGTGTATTTTCCTGTAGCTCCACCTGCAACCTTCCTCTTTTTTTGTTTTGCTCCATGCCCTATTGGTTCTAATTTAGTTTTTGCCTTTTTTTGATGTCCTGCATCTATTACAATTACTTTTTGTCTAGAATTATAATTTACAACTTCAGTAGGAATTCTTTCTATTTTTTCTTCTTGAAAATTAAAACAAAATAAACTAAATAATAATATATTAATACATAAAATTGATAATATCTTTGTTTTCATTTATTACTCCTTTATTGCCACTCTGTTGTTGCTGGTGGCTTACTTGTAACATCATAGATAACAAATTCAATTTTGTCTCCAAATTTGCTTTCTATTTCATTTACAATTTTTTCGATATCTGCTTTTTCTACTTCTTTACCTATTTCTCCTGGTCTTCCTGTCATAAAGTCATTTGTAACAAAAGTTCTAATTGCTACAGAATATTTTTTTGTTATTCCTATTGGAATTAATACAGCAAATGTCTGATTTACTTTTGCATTCTCAAGCGTTGTTGTTACTATATAATCTAGTTCTCTAAGTAATTCTACATTTTCGTCTTCAATTCTCATATTGAAACATTTTATTTCATCATTGATTTCTGATTTATTTAAAATGTATCCTACTCTATTTATTGAATTTATTCTGTCTGTTATTTCTTTTGCATTTGTAGTTACTTCTTTCCAATCGAAGTCTGTTTTTCTTCCTGCCATTAAGCATAAATTTCTGTAGCTTCTTGCATCTCCTTGAACTCCAACAGATTTAATTGGTAATATAAATCCTTTTTCTGGAGTTTGTCCTAAAATTTCATTTAATTTTGCTACTTCTTCAGATGTAATTTCTACTTCTTCATTTTTATCATGACATATTAGTCTTATAGCAAGTCCTGGCCCTGGGAATGGTTGACGAGATGCTATTGCTTCATCTAGTCCAAGTTTTCTTGCAACTCTTCTTACTTCATCTTTGTGCCAATCTGCATTTGTTTCTACTATTAAGCCTTTCTTTCTTGCTTGTCTTACGATTTCAACATCATTGTGATGTGTTTTTATTTTGTGTGCAAATCCACTAATATCTGGATTTCCACTTTCTATTAAGTCTGGTCTTAAAGTTCCTTGTGCAATAAATGTATTTTCTTTATCTAATCCTAGTCTTTCAATTACTTGGTTTGCTATTTGAATAAATATCTCTCCAATAATTCTTCTTTTCTTTTCAGGATCTACTGTATCTACAAGCGGACCAATTGGCCCTTCTTCTGTTTCTACAATTGTATTCATAAAGTAATCTTTTGCATTTTCTCTAATTAAGTTTTTCATACCTAATTCTTTAAGATTTTCGCAAACAATATCACTTTCATTTTTTCTCATAAATCCTGAATCTATGTGTATTGCATATATGTTTTCTGCTGGTAAGGCTTTAACAAGTAGAGCTGCTGTAACAGCAGAATCTACTCCTCCACTTACTAAACAAATTATCTTTTTATCTCCAACTTTTTCTTGAATCATTTTTATAGAGGTTTGAATTCTATCTTCTAATGCATATACTTCTTTGTATTCTGCAACTTTTCTAATGAAGTTCTCTAACATTTTCATTCCATTTTCTGTTAAATCAACTTCTGGATGAAATTGAAATCCATACATCTTCCTTCCAACATCTCCAATTGCAGCGATTGCGTCACCTGATTTTGCAATTACTTCAAATCCATCAGGTTTAACTTTTACTGTATCTCCATGGCTCATAAGAACTTGCTCTTTTTCAGATAGTCCATCAAATATTGGTGCAGCCAAATCAATAGTTACTTCGCATTGACCATATTCTTTTTTTACATCACTTGCAACTATTCCCCCAAAATGGTCTGACATAAGTTGCATTCCATAACATATTCCTAAAACTGGAATTCCAAGTTCAAAAATTTTGTCATCAAAATTTAATCTTTGCGCTTCTCCAATATTGTTTGGTCCTCCTGATAAAATTACAGATTTGTAATCTTTTAAGTCTTCACTTTTTACATTGATAGGAAATATATCTGATTTAACTCCAAGCTCTCTTACTCTTCTATCAATTACTTTTGTGTATTGTCCTCCACAATCTAGTATAGCTAATTTCTCCATTTCAAACCTCCTTTTATTTTTTATGTTTATTATTATATAAAAAATCTAATTATAGAACGAAGCGTAAAGCGGGGTTGAGTGATATAATTAGATTTTTTTGTAACTAAACTAATATAATGCTTTTAAATCCCATGTTGTACCATTTATAGTATCATTAAGAATGATTCCTTGTTCATCAAGTTTTGCTCTTATACCATCTGCTGTTTCAAAATCTTTTTGCTTTTTTGCTTCTGCTCTTTTTGCTATTTCTGATTCAATATATTCTGTATTAAGATTAATTTTTTTACTATATTTTTCTCTTAATACTTTTGCAAATTCTTTAGGATTTTGTTCAAATAATCCTAAAACACCATAAGCTTCTTTTACTTCTTCTAAAATATTGGCTAGAGTATTTGCAACCAGTAGTCTATTTCCTTTATTTGCAGTTTTTATCAAATTATTCACATATTTAAAAATTCCATGTAAATTTGCAAGTGCGGCAGTAGTGTTAAAATCATCATCCATTACTTCTATAAATTTTTCTTTAATTGTGTTTGAAATATCATCTTGAACTTTTTCGCCTTCAGCATTTCCTTCATATTGGCTTATAAATTCATTCATTTTAGCTATTGTGTTGTAAAAATAGTATAAATGCTTTTCTGCTAATGTGTAGTCTTCATCTAAAATATCTACATCTGATCCATAATGTTTTGAAAGCATTACATATTTTATAACTTCATAATTATACATTTTTAATGCATCACGAATTGTTAATGAATTTCCTAAAGATTTACTCATCTTTTCACCATTAATTTTAATCAATCCGCAATGTGACCAGCATTTAGCAAAAGGTTTTCCTGTAAGAGCTTCACTTTGTGCAATTTCATTTTCGTGATGTGGGAAAACTAAATCTCTTCCTCCACCATGAATATCTATTGTTTCGCCTAAAGTATTTAAAGCCATTACAGAGCACTCTATATGCCATCCTGGGCGACCTTTGCCCCATGGAGATTCCCAATAAATTTCTCCTGGTTTTGCAGACTTCCATAATGCAAAATCTATTGGATCTTCTTTTCCTTCTTCAAGCTCAATACGTACTCCATTTAACATATCATCTACATTTCTGTGTGAAAGCTTTCCATATTCAGCAAATTTTCTTACTCTATAATATACGTCTCCTTGCTCTGTAGAATATGCATATCCTTTATCAATAAGCCCTTGAACAAATTCTATAATTTGATTTATGTATTCTGATGCTTTTGTTTTTTCATCTGCATCTGTTATATGTAATGCTGACATGTCTTTTTCTGTTTCTGCAATTTGCTCTCTTGAAAACTCTAATGCATCTTTTCCAAGCTCATTTGCTCTTTTAATAATCTTATCATCAACATCTGTATAATTTCTTACATATTTAACATTATACCCTCTATATCTTAAATAGTCTGCTATCATTGCATATACTATCGCTTGACGTGCATGACCAATATGGCACAAATCATATACTGTTACTCCACATGCATACATCTTTACGTTGTTCCCATCTATTGGTTTAAATTCTTCTTTTTTTCCTGTCATTGAATTGTATATTTTCATATTCCATTCCTCCTTGTGTAATGTTTATTCATTTAAAAACTTATTAATACCTATTTTACTATATTTCGAGAGATTTTTCAATAGAAAAAGAAAAAAAGCTAATTTTAAAATTAGCTTTTTTCAGATTGTTGACAAAGTCCAGATTTGTTTCTGGGCTTTTCACTTTTTCAAAAAATTTTAATAATATTTTTGAATTTTTTCTGTATTTTTTGATTTTTATATTTTTTGAAGGAGAATATGTGGA
>JAEEGJ010009319.1_pt1 | contig 26379 bp, 19 predicted proteins | sample 8958761 | NCBI WGS metagenome assembly JAEEGJ01 (sample SAMN16246546, study PRJNA631951) | gut metagenome | biome: gut microbiome; feature: rumen; material: RS-attached | host: Bos | place: Iran: Karaj | collected 2018-10 | reverse complement strand
GCCAAGATTCATGATGAAGAATTAAAGGGGCAGGCGGACATTCTTTTACTGGATCTTCCCTGTTCCGGACTTGGAATCCTTGGACGTAAAAATGACATTAAGCATAACGTAAAAAAAGCAAGCCTGGAGGAACTATCAAGGCTCCAGTGGGAAATCATCAAATCATCCTGGGATTACGTAAAGGTGGGAGGAAACCTTATTTATTCCACCTGTACGGTCAATAAGGGTGAGAATGAGGAAATGGTCAAAAGAATCTGCAACGAGCTTCCTTTTGTTACGGAAGACATTTCAGATAAGCTTCCAAAGGCACTTTCGGAAAAAGGGAAAAATGGCTATATTCAGCTGATTCCGGGAGAATTTGGAACGGACGGATTTTTTATCGCTAAGCTAAAAAGAGTTTGAGAATCGGGTGATAAACCTGGAAATTATTAAGTTCTTTTGACTAATGAGTTATAAACGAAATTGAGGAATTAAGAAATTGGATTATATACAGAGTACAAATGGCAAAATAGATATAAAGTCACTTACCCTTGAGGAACTGACAGCTTCTATCAAGGATATAGGCGAGCCTGCCTTTAGGGCAAAACAGCTATATGAATGGATGCATGTTAAGCAGGCGAGAAATTATGAGGAGATGACCAATATTTCCAAGGCACTTAAGGAAAAGTGTGCTGAAAAGTTTGACTATACATCTCTTCAAAGTGTCACAGTTCAGGAATCAAAGCTTGATGATACCAAGAAATTTCTTTTTGCTCTCTCAGATGGGAACATGATCGAAAGTGTTTTTATGAAGTACAAGTTTGGTGTCAGCGTATGTATTTCTTCCCAGGTGGGATGTCGTATGGGCTGCAAGTTCTGCGCATCAACCCTGGATGGTGTGGTAAGAAATCTTCTTCCTTCGGAAATGCTGGATCAGATTTATGCTATTTCCAGGATTACCGGGGAAAAAGTTGGCAGAGTCGTTGTAATGGGTAGCGGCGAACCGCTTGATAATTACGACAATATCCTTAGATTCATCAGGCTTCTTACTGATGAAAACGGTCTTAACATGAGCCAGAGAAACCTCACTGTTTCTACCTGTGGAATTGTTCCTAATATCAGAAAGCTGGCAGATGAGAAGCTTGCAATTAATCTGGCACTTTCTCTTCATGCTTCCAATAATGACAAGCGTAAAGCGTTGATGCCCATAGCCAAGCAGTATGAGATCCATGAGGTTTTAGATGCCTGCAAATACTATTTTGAGCAGACGAAAAGACAGCTTACTTTCGAGTATTCTCTTGTGGCAGGTGTCAATGATACTGATGAAGATGCCAAAGAACTTACGGATTTGTTATCGGGATTTAATTGCGTTGTAAATCTGATTCCCGTAAATCCTATCAAAGAGAGAGATTTTAAGCCCACAGACCGCACTAAGGCTAATGCTTTCAAAAATAAACTTGAAAAAAGCCGAATAAATGTTACTATAAGAAGAGAAATGGGCAGGGATATTGATGGAGCCTGTGGACAGCTTCGCAGGAGACATTTGGAGGAGAAATAGTAGTACCTGCTTATTTTGTTGATGAAAAAAGTTGATCCCCGGGGAGGAAGATTTTGTTAAAGACTTTTTCCGTTACGGACATTGGAAAAAAGCGAAAACTGAATCAGGACTATGTCTTTTCATCCGATAGTAAGATCGGAAATCTTTCCAACGTGTTTATCGTAGCTGACGGTATGGGCGGTCACAACGCCGGAGACTATGCGTCGAGATACACGGTAGACACTATGGTTGAAGAAATCGAAAGGTCTTTTGAAAAGAGTCCTGTCAAGATATTGGAGAAAGCGATCAAGACTGCCAATAAGAAGCTCAGAGAGAAGGCAGCGGAGAATCCTAATCTTTTTGGTATGGGTACGACCGTTGTTGCTTGCACCGTGCTCGGCAGGTATCTGCAGGTTGCCAATGTCGGAGACAGCAGACTCTATGTCATCAATGATAAAATCACACAGATAACAAGAGATCATTCGCTGGTTGAGGAAATGGTCAGGATGGGCGGAATTGACAGGGAAACCGCAAGAACGCACCTAGACAAGAACATCATCACCAGGGCGATCGGTGCCACCAATACTGTTGACATCGACTTTTTTACCGTGGAGTTAAATCGCGGAGACATTGTACTTATGTGCTCTGACGGACTTACCAACATGCTTGACGATGAAGAGATACGCATGATCGTAAGCGGCCAGAGAGATATTATAGAAAAAGCCCAGAAGCTGGTTGTTGCAGCAAACAATAACGGCGGCAAAGACAATATAGCCGTTATTTTGATCGAACCGTTTGCTGAAGAACGCGTGCGCGATGGAGGACTTGAATGATTAAGATAGGAATGGTGATCGGCGATCGCTATGAGGTACTTGAGAAGATAGGTACCGGCGGAATGTCCGATGTGTATAAAGCCAAAGACCATAAATTAAATAGACTTGTTGCTGTTAAGGTTCTGAAGCAGGAGTTTTCGGAGAATGAGAACTTTGTATCCAAGTTTAGGGTAGAAGCTCAGTCTACCGCCGGCCTTATGCACCCCAATATCGTTAACGTGTACGATGTCGGCGATGAAGATGGTATCAACTACATTGTAATGGAACTTGTTGATGGCATCACTCTCAAAAAATATATTGAGAAAAAGGCTCGTCTTTCCGTTAAAGAGGCTGTCAGCATAGCAATCCAGGTTGCTATGGGACTTGAGGCTGCGCACAACAACAATATCATTCACAGAGACATTAAGCCTCAGAATATCATGATATCCAAGGACGGTAAGGTTAAGGTTACAGACTTTGGTATTGCCAAGGCTGCAACCAGCAACACCATCACATCCAATGTTATGGGATCCGTTCACTACACATCACCCGAGCAGGCAAGAGGCGGTTACAGTGATGCCAAGAGTGATATCTATTCACTTGGTATCACACTCTTTGAGATGCTCACGGGAAGAGTTCCGTTTAACGGAGATACTACGGTAGCTATTGCTATTAAGCATATTCAGGAGGATTTACCCACTCCTGCGGATTACAACGATGAGATACCTATAAGTGTTGAGAAGATCGTTCTTAAGTGCTGTCAGAAGAGCCCTGACAGAAGATATCAGAGCGCTGCTGAGCTTATTACAGATCTTAAGAGATCGCTCATCACACCCGATAAGGATTTTGTTACGCTTACAGATCCCGACGAAGACGGTGCTACAAGAGTAGACCACGAGGAGTCTCTTGCGGGACATGTCGACACAGGAAGTATGCGTTTGTCTGAGACTGAGCAGATGAGACTCAGAGAGACTTCCTACAAGAAGGATCGTCGTGACGACCGTTATGAAGATGATTACGAGCCCAGAAGAAAGAGACCTCAGAGAGATTACGACGATGAGCTCGATGACGATTATTATTATGAGAGAGACAGAGAAAGAAGAAGGAGTTCTTTTGACCCTCAGTCGGGCAAGATAGAGAAGATGACTATCGGAATGGCTATTTTCTCTGCATTTATCATCGGACTTATTGTTATCATGATTGTTGCAAGAGGAATGGGATTGTTCGGAGGCGATGAGGAAGCATCCGCAACCGCTTCATCCTCTGCATCGACAGAAGAAAACGGTGATGAAAACAGCAACGGAACTATGCAGGTTCCGGATGTTACCGGTAAGTCTTATGCGGAAGCCAAGCTTATACTTGTAGATGATAAGCATCTTAAGATTGAGAAAGAAGCCGATCCCGATAATAAGGCACCCAAGGATACAGTTGTATCAACCAAGCCCGAAGCCGGTAAAAAAGTTAAAAGAGGAGATACCATAACCGTTTATGTAAGTGACGGTTCCAACTATCAGGCGTCAGCAGAAGCGGAAGCTTCCACAAATGACGAAGGAAAGGTTGCGGTACCCAATGTTATAGGTATGGATTCAGAGGAAGCCGTGCTTACACTTATCGAAGCAGGACTTCAAGAAGGAAGAACTACCGACGTTAATAACAATGACCCTAATCTTACGGACAAGATCTGTGCACAGAGCGTTCCCGTGGGACAAATGGTTGATAAGGGAACAGCGATCCACTTGGAGCACTCTATAGGACCTGCCAATGTAAAGTACAGCTTTAAGGGCAATATTGATGCTCCGCCACCCGGAAAAGGTTATACTCCGGGTATTCCCGTCCATGTACAGCTTATTTCGTCGGACGGAACGGTTATAACGGACTCACAGTATACAGATTTTCCAATATCTGTTACATACAACGGTATTGCTTCTCCAACCGGAAGAATAGTATATAAATACACCGTTACGACTCCGGTGGCTACAAACCCGGAAACAGGTGAGCAGACCGGCGGACAGACTACAGAAGTTGTCGACGAAGTAGCTGTGAATTTCACACAGGGGAACTGAGAAATTTGAACAAAGGAAGAATTGTTAAAGGGATAGCCGGCTTTTACTACATAGAAACGGAAAATACCAACATCTATGAATGTAAGGCCAAAGGCATCTTCAGAAAAGACAATATCAAACCGCTTGTCGGTGACGTTGTTGGCATCGACATTATTGATGAAGAAAAAAAGCTGGGTAATATTACCGAGATATTGCCCAGAAAGAACCTACTTATAAGACCGCCTGTTGCCAACGTTGACCAGGCGGTTATTTTGTTTGCGATCGTTAAGCCAAACCCCAATTACAATCTTTTGGACCGCTTTCTTATCATGATGAGACAGCAGAATCTTCCCGTTATCATCTGCTTTAACAAGCAGGACATCGCATCGGAAGAGGAGCAGAAAGAGCTCTATGATGCGTATGAGAAATGTGGCTACAAAGTTCTTTTTATCAGCGTCAAAGAGGAAAAGGGACTTGATGAGTTAAAAGAGCTTTTGAAGGGCAAAACTACGACTCTCGCGGGTCCTAGCGGCGTCGGTAAGTCATCTCTTTTAAATAAGCTTGTTCCCGATGCGCAGATGCAGATAGGAGAGCTCAGCAGGAAGATCGAGCGAGGCAAGAATACGACAAGGCATTCGGAGCTCTTTTACGTAAAAGAATTATCGAAAGGCGGCGAGCACACATTTGTCATAGATACGCCCGGATTTACATCGCTTGGGATGTTTGATCTTACGACGGACAATCTCATGAATTATTATCCCGAGTTCGAAGCCTTTGAGCCTGAGTGCCGATTCGGGGGCTGTTCTCACATCGCAGAGCCTGATTGCGGGGTCAAAAGAGCTGTCGAAGAGGGCAAGATCGCCAAGGTGCGATACGACAACTACAAGATTCTCTACGAAGAACTTAAAAATTTAAAGCCCGACTACGGGAAGAAGACTAGGTAAAAACATGAAGATATACATTACAAGACACGGCCAGACAGATTACAATAAGCAGGATCTCATGCAGGGAAGGAGCGACATCCCCCTTAATGAGACCGGAATAGCTCAGGCCGGAGCAACCAAAGAAAAGATCGGTGACATTAAATTCGATGCTGTTTATTCAAGCCCCCTTATCAGGGCAGTGCAGACAGCTTCCGTTATAAGCGGACTTCCGCAGGAAGAGATCATAAAGGATGAGCGTATCATTGAGGCGGATTTTGGAAAGTACGAAGCCCGCAGCTACTTTAAAGTCGGACTTCCAATGACACTTTTCTGGACACATCCCGAGATATTCCCCGCTCCCAAAGGAGTAGAGAATATAGAGAGCATGATCACAAGAACTTCCGAGTTCCTAAAAGAACTTGAGCAGAAGGACTACGAAAACGTCCTTGTAGTCTGCCACGGCGGAATAATAAGACCTATAAGAGGTTATCTTGAGGATGCCAAAAGGGGCTTTATCTGGAGACCCAGGCCCGTTAACTGCGAAGTGTTTGTGTACGAATCCATTGATGGAAAACACAGACTTGTTGATGATATAAAATGATAACAGCGACTAATCTAAAATATGATTTAGGTTAGTCGCTGTTTTATTATTTATAATTTTATGTTGTCTCACAAAGTAAATCTTGTATTATTGCAAAACTGCTTCAGCTTCTTCTTCCTCAATGATATTGGTGGCAAATCCCAAAGGCTTGAATAACTGCTCGATCCTCAGGAAACCGGCTGTCTTTGCAGGCTCTTTATCAAGCATATCAAGACCGTCTTTGTATGCAGGAGCGGAGATATCAAAGGCAGGGATGAAAAGCACGTAGTGCTGATCTTTGTAATTAAAGTGGCATCTCTTAGGAAGAGAGATCTGCTCGCAGAGATATCTTATAAGCATAGGGTTTATATCTATCTTTTTATCAAAATAAATATCAAGGATCTGCAGTGGCGTACCGGTTTGCTCTGCAAGAGAAGCTTGTGCCTGTGCCTGAGTCTGAATACTGTTAATTGCTTCCTGTGTAAAGTTTGGTGTCGCTACTCCTGATTCATTGTTTGATGAGGCAGAAGCGTTATTTGACGAACTATTATTAGCAGGAACTTCAGCAATATTTGCTTTTGTGATCGTTATAGGTGTTGTACTGCCACCGGTTATTCCCGGTGTATTATTCTGATTTTCAATGGCAGAAATAATAAGATGAAGATTTGCAGGAGTAACTGTCACGTTTCCGTTGAGATTCATAAGAGTTACAGTATAAGAACCGTCGGTATTTCTGTTTAGAGTATAAGCAAGCTGACCGATCTCATTATTCATTACGCCTTCATCCGAGATCTTGTAACCGTTTTTAGCTTTAATAGTTATGGATCCGCTTATGGATTTAGGTGCGCCGTTCTCTTTGACCTGTACATATTCTTTGTTGTTGTAGTCATTATGTATGAATTCAGGTCTGCTGTATGTGACGTCTGCATTATTGGCACCTTCTACTGTTACAGAGTGGAATTTATTTGCATAAGAAATTTTATATGAATTAAATGCAGTGTCAGAGTAGTTGTTGGTGATTATGATTTCGTCATCCGTTTCGCTAATAATATCTAAATTTCCTGAATAATAATTGGTGATTTTTATTTGCGATGCGGAATTACCTAACGTTGCCACATCACCTCCATCATTATTTATTATGGTTCCGAAGCCCTGTACTATACCGCTTTTGTTGTTCTCTATAGTTCCACCGAAAACATGGATAGAACCGGTATTATTTCCAACGTATCCATAGTTTTTTGAGATGTCATTTGAATTATCATTAACAGTTCCATTATTTTCTGAGATAGAACCGGAATTGCTCTCAACGGTTCCATCGTTTTGAATGATTGAACCGGAACTATTATTGTGTTCGACTATTCCACCGGACTCATTATCATTAATTTTTCCATTATTATTATCTACAGTTTTAAAGTTATTGTTAAGCTGACCATCATTGTTTTCAACAGTGCCATAGTTATTTACCATAATTTGATCTTCTTCAATATTTCCTCTTTCATTTTCGACCAGATCAGGAACTGTTTGAGCCGAAATAGAGGCATGTGCTTTTGTTGGAGTGGTTAAGCTGACTAAAATTGGTACTAGAAGCAAGATTGAACTAAGTAGAGCTACAACTGTTGGATTGTTATTATTTCTTTTTTTCATACGTGTCTCCTTGGAATCCTGATTAAATATTTTCATATATATAGACACAGATAATCTCAAAATTCCTAAGTGACATTTCAAATTTTTTGGATTTTTTCATGACAGAAAAAACCTCCTTACCGGTTGTCCGGTAAAGAGGGCACATATCATAGCAGAGCGCTTATCTTATTCTGTCGGAAGAGTCTCGGCTCTTTCTGCGATGTTCTGTTTGAAGTTTATGACATCGTGATCGTACTCTTCATCCATAAGTGTTGAGTTGATGAGGAAGTCCGCTGTCGCTTTGTTGTTTGCAAAAGGAATATCGTAAACCTGTGCGATCCTCATAAGAGCCTTTACGTCGGGATCGTGAGGAGCCGCTGTTAAAGGATCTGAGAAGAATACAACGAAGTCGATCTTTCCTTCCACTATCTTAGCACCGATCTGCTGATCGCCACCGAGAGGGCCTGAATTGTAACCTCTTACCGGAAGGTCGGTTGCGTCTGTTATCATGCGGGCTGTAGTTCCCGTTCCGCACAGAAAATGCTTTTTAAGTGTATGAGCATTGGCTTTGCACCACTGAATGAGCTCTCCCTTTTTGCCGTCATGGGCTATGAGAGCGATGGTCTTTTGCCTTGGTATTGTAAGTGTTATAGTCTCTGACATATTATTTCCTCCTGTGTCCAAAATACAACAATATAGCCGCTGTGTAAAGGATTATATTCTTTAATAGTAGGACGATTTTGACCTTTTTTATATGACGGAATATAATTACGCTATGGCTAGACGAAGAATGAAGAAAAAAACAAAAAGCAGAATAAGTTTATATTTTAAGACACTGGCAATCTTTCTTGCTATCTCTTTTGCTCTTATAGGTTGCGGACTGGTATTTACCAATGCACTTGATGAAAACGATAAGGAAAAAGCATCCAGGCTTGTTTCAAAGTTTTCTTCCAAGGTTGAAAAGCTCATATCATCCGATGACGAGGAGACTGACGAAAATAATGAGCCTGAGGGAGAAGCAGTCGTGGAACCTGACGCGGAAGAAAGCGCAGCTTCCGAAAATGCGGATAATGCAGGAACAGAACCCGGAAAGACACAGGCGCGGAGCGATTCGGGAAGTGCTGCCTCTTCTTTTGGTGCGGGAATATTAAATAGTACTTCCGACATCAATCTCCACAGCGTTGACGGCGGAAGCAAGAATTACGCTTTTTCTTACAACGGATCGGAATTCTCGGCAATCTATACCACAGATAACTGGAAGATTATTGATTCATATCTGATAGATAATACAGCAGATATCACTATTATCTGCGAGGCACTTATCGCAGAACATCCTATTCACGGAAGCGATATGCAGTCATACAGAACTGCGGAGGATATGGCCTACGAGTGGGAACAGCATAACCTCGCATACACTTTCCTTCCCGAAGGAAACAGATGGAAAGGAAAGACCAAAGACGTTGACCTCAATCCTGCCGATCAAGGACTTTCATTTGATGAGATCTATGAGAGGCAGACCGGTAAAAAGCTCTCTATAGAGGAACTCTTAAAACATCTATCAAATTAGTGAATAAAAAAATGCGAAATTATCGTTAAACTAATGACAAACATTATCATCTTCCTTTATAATGGATATATCTAGCTTGGGGTATTTATGGACTTAATAATGTAAAGGAGGGAAATAATGAAAGGTTTTGCTATGCTTAAGATCGGGGAGGTCGGCTGGATAGAGAAGGACCGCCCGGCATGTGGACCCATGGACGCGATCTGTCGTCCGCTCGCTATCGCCATCTGTACATCGGATGTGCACACTGTTTGGGAAGGTGCTGTTGGCGATCGCCACAACATGATTCTCGGACATGAGGGTTGTGCTGAGGTTGTTGAAGTCGGTTCTATGGTAAAAGACTTCAAACCCGGCGACAAGGTTCTTGTTCCCGCTATCACACCTGATTGGAATTCACTTGAAGCTCAGGCAGGTTATTCTATGCACTCAGGAGGAATGCTTGCCGGATGGAAGTTCTCCAATTTCAAGGATGGTCTCGATTCTGAATTTTTCCACGTTAATGATGCAGACGGTAACCTTGCACACATGCCTGAAGGAATGTCACTTGAAGATGCATGTATGTTGTCTGATATGGTTCCCACAGGTTTCCACGGCGTAGAGCTTGCCGACGTTCAGTTCGGTGATACGGTTCTCGTTATCGGAATAGGACCTGTAGGACTTATGAGTGTTGCCGGCGCGAGACTTCGCGGCGCTTCACGTATAATTGCTGTCGGAACACGTCCAAAATGTGTTGATGCAGCTAAGTTCTATGGCGCGGATGAATTCATCAGCTACAAGAATGGAACTATTGAAGAGCAGGTTCTTAAAATGACAAACGGAGTCGGCGTTGACAGAGTTATCGTTGCAGGTGGCGGTGTTCAGACCTTTGAGTCTGCAGTTAAGTCACTTAAGGCAGGCGGTAAGATCGGTAACGTCAACTATCTCGGAAGCGGTGATTATATCACAATTCCTCGTGTTGAATGGGGCGTTGGAATGGGCCACAAGCAGCTTGCAGGCGGACTTATGCCCGGCGGAAGACTTCGTATGGAGAAACTCGGAGCACTTATTTCATCAGGTAAGCTTGATGTAAGTAAGCTTTCCACTCATGTATTCCATGGTTGGGAGCATATTCCCGAAGCACTGCAGCTTATGAAAGATAAGCCCGCAGATCTCATTAAACCTGTAGTTATTCTTGATAATCAGCCGTAAGCGTAATGAAGATACTTATTATATCCGGATTTCTCGGAGCAGGAAAAACAACTTTTATAAAAGAACTGATACATAAAACAGACATTCATCCCGTGATCATGGAAAATGAATACGGAGACAATAACATAGATTCAAAAGACCTGCAGCAAGAAAACTCCCAAGGTGAAAGCCTGCAGATCCTTGAATTTATGGAAGGCTGCGTATGCTGCACCATGAAAGACAGTTTTGTTAATTCGGTATTGTCTGTCTATGCATCTCTTTCACCGGAATATCTGGTAATAGAACCTACGGGAGTAGGAAAGCTTGGAAGCATCCTTGACAATCTAAAACCGATCCTTCACGGTGATATTTCGCTCCTTAAGCCTGTAACGGTTCTGTCTCCTTCAAACTTTGAAGACAACATGAGGAAGTGGCCGGAGCTATATAAGAATCAGATAGAAGCGGCACAGGTAATTGTTTTTTCAAAATGCGAGCACGAATCATTAGGTGTCATAAAAGCAGTTTCGGATAAGATACATGCGATAAATCCAAATGCAGAGCTTTTACCCGGGCATTACAAAAACATGGATGCCGATTGGTGGAAAGAGCTCATGGAAGCGGGAGCTTCAGAGACAAAGAGCAATACCGTAGATACCAAAAATCCAAGCAGCTCTTTTTCTCAGGTAACATTTGACGGTGTCGGATTTCACAGTCCGACCGAGCTTGTCATGTTGCTGGAAGATTGCCTTCACGGAGAGTTTGGAAATATTGCAAGAGCCAAAGGAACACTTTGGGCCGGAGGTGAACTTATTCGTTTTGATCTTGCAGACAGAATGTATGAAGTCGGTGCTTCTCCGGTTGAGGATTGTCAGTGCGTCTTTATAGGTGAGAATCTGGATAAAAACAGACTTAAAAAGCGCCTTGCGTTTTCTGAGAAAAGCCACAGAGACAGAGTGAGACTTAGAAAAACTGTATAAAAAATAAGAGAAGTAAAGCCTCTGTTTATTTTTCAAGAAAAGAAAAATAAGCAGAGGCTTTTTGCAAAGGTCACTATGTATCCCGCATGTAGCCTACAATACAATGTATTCATACAAAACAACATGTTTCAATTAAAGGAGGAACAGTATGAATACCATTAGTATTATTATTATCGCAGCAATTATTGCCGTGCTTCTTATCGTAGTTGCGGCAGGATATGTGAAGGCGCCTCCGGACAAAGCATTTATCATTTCAGGTATGCGGAGGGCGCCAAGAATCTTGATAGGTCGTGCAGGCGTCAAGATCCCGTTCTTTGAAAGAGTCGATAAATTGTATCTTGGACAGATGACTGTTGATATCAAGACAGAGCAGTCGGTTCCTACAAATGACTTCATCAACGTAAATGTTGATGCGGTTGCAAAGGTAAGGATCGGTACAAGCCAGGAAGCTATACAGCTTGCAGCTAAGAACTTCCTTAACAAGGCACCCGAGCAGATCACAAATGACCTTAAGGATTCATTACAAGGTAACATGCGTGAGATCATCGGTACACTTGCTCTTAAGACCATCAACACCGACAGAGACAGCTTCTCCGATCAGGTTATGGAGAAGGCTTCAAGAGATATGAACAAGCTCGGTATCGAGATCCTCTCTTGTAACATCCAGAACGTTACCGATGAGAACGGCCTTATAAATGACCTTGGTATGGATAATACAGCTAAGATCAAGAAAGATGCCGCAATTGCTAAGGCACAGGCAGACAGAGATGTAGCGATCGCTCAGGCTGAGGCTGACAAAGCAGCCAACGATGCAAGAGTTATTGCACAGACAGAGATTGCCGAAAAGAACAACGCACTTGCCATCAAGCAGGCTGAACTTAAAAAGCAGGCCGATACCGCAAGCGCTGTAGCAGACGCAGCTTATTCAATTCAGGAGCAGGAACAGCAAAAGACCATTCAGGCCGCAACTGTTAATGCCCAGATTGCAAGAGCGGAGCGCGAAGCAGAACTTAAGCAGAAAGAAGTTATTGTAAAGCAGCAGGAACTTGCAGCTGAGGTTGAGAAAAAAGCCGATGCCGAGAAGTACCAGGCTGAGAAAAAAGCTGAGGCTGAACTTATTCAGCGTCAGAAGAAAGCTGAAGCTGCCAAGTACGAACAGGAGCGTGAAGCCGATGCTAAAAGAGCACAGGCTGAGGCTCAGAAGTATGCTGCAGAGCAGGAAGCTTCAGGTATCAAAGCTAAGTACGATGCTGAGGCAGCAGGTATCGCAGCCAAAGGTAAAGCGGAAGCCGAAGCCATCAAGGCAAAAGGTATCGCTGAAGCCGAGGCAATGGAGAAAAAGGCAGAAGCCTACAAGAAGTACAACGGTGCTGCCATGGCTGAGATGATGATCAAGATCATGCCTCAGATGGCTGCAGAGATTGCAAAGCCTCTTTCTCAGATCGACAAGATCAACATCTACGGAACAGGCGACGGAACAAACGGCGCAAGCCAGATTTCAGGAAATATGCCTATTGTTATGAAGCAGGTATTTGATACCATGTCGGAAGCTACAGGCGTTGATTTCACCGAGATCATGAAGGCCGGCACATATGATGCCAAGGTTAATAAGAACATTAATCTTAACGGCGCAGGCGTAGATATCAAGGTTGATAAGAACGAATCAAAGTAATCTAAAAAAGCTTTGACAGATATAGGTGGACGGTGTACACTGACTTTGTTTCAGTGAACATCGTTCACTTTTTTTTGACACCATTGTTAGCTATTGCTAACTGATAATTATTATCATTATCCACATAAATAAGGAGGAGACTTATATGGGAGGTCAGACCAAAGAAAAGAATATATTGCATTATATATTCAAGTATGCCGGCATATATAAAAGTAAGTATATTACCAGCATGATCGTAGCCTTTATCGGCGTTGTTTTTGCACTTGCACCATACATACTTATGGGACAGGTGGTAAGGAATCTTGTGAATGGAAATAAAGAGATTTCATTCTATATCAAGATGGCAATCTTCATCTCGGCTTGTTGGGTGCTGAGACTTCTTTTCCATACTATATCTACCAACATTTCACACAAAACTACATTTAAACTTATAGGAAACGTAAGAAAGGCGCTCTGCGACAAGCTTTCGAGACTTCCCTTAGGAACTGTTCTCGATACACCTTCGGGAGCAATGAAGAACATAATAGTTGAAAGAGTTGATTCTACAGAGACAACTCTTGCTCACCTTGTTCCCGAATTCACGGCTAATATCAGTGCGCCTATTATCATGTTCATTTTCATAATAAGACTCGATTGGAGAATGGCGCTTTGGTCACTTGCAACACTGCCTATAGCATTTGCAGCCATGGCTTATATGTTTAAGGACTATGAGACACCTTTTAAGAGAACTCAGGATTCAACCAAGGCACTCAATGACACGGCTGTTGAGTATATCGGAGGAATTGAAGTCATAAAGGCCTTTGGAAAAGCAGAGAGCTCATACGAGAGATTTGTCTCCGCGGCCAATGAAAATGCGGCGAGCTTCGTTGATTGGATGAGATCCTGCATAGTTCCTCATGCTTTTGCAACGGCAATAGGGCCTGCTACGCTTCTTGCGGTTCTTCCCGTCGGAGCTCTTTATGCACTAAACGGAAGCCTTGATTTCGTGGATTTCATCAACATCCTTATTCTTGCTGCAGGCCTTGCTTCACCTCTTGTTGTTGCGATGGGCTACAGTGACGATATCGGAAAAGCTACGGCTATCTTTGGAGATATTGATAAGGTACTTGAGGAAAAAGAACTTGCAAGACCCGAAAAGAGTAAAGCTTATCCCGCAGATAACGGCATAGAACTCAAAGATGTGAAATTCGGATACAAGGACGAAGAAGTTCTTCACGGAATAAACCTTGATATCAAGCCCGGTACGATAACAGCCTTGGTAGGTCCTTCAGGAAGCGGCAAATCAACCGTTGCAAGACTTATCGCATCTCTTTGGGATGCTGATGAGGGAAGCATCAAGATCGGTGGAGTCGACATCAAGGATATGTCACTTTGCGATTACAACAACATGGTCGCATATGTATCTCAGGACAATTTCCTTTTTGATACAACTGTAAGAGAGAATATCAGAATGGGCAATCCGAGCGCTACCAACGCTCAGGTTGAACAGATAGCCAAAGACAGCGGCTGCTATGACTTTATCATGGGACTTGAAAAAGGATTCGATACCGTAGTCGGAGGCTCGGGCGCTCATCTAAGCGGCGGTGAGAGACAAAGAATAGCAATTGCGAGAGCAATGATGAAAGATGCCAAGATAGTGATCCTCGATGAAGCAACTGCCTATACCGACCCCGAGAACGAGGCGGTTATTCAGGCTTCCGTAGCGAAACTTGTCAAAGGCAAGACACTTATCGTTATCGCACACAGACTTTCAACTATTATTGATTCCGACAATATCGTTGTGATCAACGACGGAAATATTGAAGAAATGGGAACTCACAAAGAGCTACTTGATAAGAAGGGACTTTATTCCAAGATGTGGGAAGCTCATATTTCCGCCAAGGACAGTGATGCGGAAGGAGGTGTCGCATAATGATAGCAACGCTCAAAAGATTTTTTGCTTTTTGTTCCGAAAAAAACAGAAAGAGATTTTATATAGCACTTGTGCTCAGTATAGTCGCAGCACTTTGCGGAGCGATGAAATTCCCCGCAATGGGATATATCCTCATGAATTTCATTAACGGGACTATAGATAAAAAGACAATACTCATCGGCTTTTTGATCATGACTGTTCCGCTTGCTTTGGAAGCAACTTTAAAAGGCTTTTCAACAATGCTTCAGTGCAGAGGCGGCTATGGTGAATGTGCAGATAAAAGAATCCATATCGCCGAACATCTCAGATTCATTCCTATGGGATATTTCAATGAGAACAGTCTTGGACAGATAACTTCCGTAACCACCAACACGATGGAAGCACTTGGAGACGTTGCGACAAGAGTTGTTATGGTCACGACGCAGGGTATCCTTGGAACAAGCGTCATCATGCTTCTTATCTTTATTTTTGATTATCGTATCGGACTTATCAGCTTGGCCGGAATAATTATCTATGCATTTATCAACTATGCAATGAGAAAGCACGGCGAGAAGATCTCCGCAAGAAAGATAGTTGCTGACTCGACACTTGTTGCCAATATAATCGAATACATTCAGGGAATTCCCGAAGTTAAGGCATATAACCTTATCGGAAACGCTCGCAAGAAACTCAACAATAGTATTGATGAGGCCGCTAACGTATGCACTGATCTTGAGATCTCAGCCAATTCTTTTGTTCCCTATGAAAGAGGCGTACTTAAGATAACGGGAGTAGCAATCACACTTGCTTCATGTATCTTTTATATAAACGGAAGTATGGATCTTGTAACCGCGATAATCATGATGATTATGTCCTTCCAGGTATTTGAGGGGCTTGAGGCGACGGGAAGCTTTTCCGCCCTTCTTAGAATTGTAGACATGTCCGTTGCAAGAGCAAATGAGATTCTTGCAATTAAGCCTATGGATATTGAGGGCGATGATATCGTAGCGGATAACAGTGACATCGATGTAAACGATATTGACTTTGCTTATGATGAAAAGAAGATCATCGATGATATTGCGCTTTCTATTCCTTCGGGAACAAGCGCTGCATTTGTCGGTCCTTCCGGCGGCGGAAAGACAACTCTTTGCCATCTTATCGCAAGATTCTGGGATGTAGATAAAGGTAGGGTTGAACTTGACGGAAAAGATGTAAGGAAATATTCGATGAACTCACTTATGAGCAACTACAGCTTTGTATTCCAGAATGTATTCCTTTTCCATGATACGATCGCCAATAATATTCGTTTTGGAAACCCCGATGCTCCTTTGGAGGAAGTGATCAAAGCGGCCAAGAAAGCCTGCTGCCATGACTTTATCATGGCACTCCCCGAAGGCTACGATACAGTCATCGGCGAGAACGGAGCTTCTTTATCGGGCGGTGAGCGCCAGCGTATCTCTATCGCAAGAGCCATCATGAAGGATGCGCCGATCATTATTCTCGATGAGGCGACCGCCAACGTCGATCCCGAGAATGAAAAAGAGCTTATGACAGCTATCAAAGAGCTTACCAAGGAAAAGACAATTCTTATGATCGCGCACAGACTTAAGACAGTTAAGAACGCAGATCAGATCTTTGTCGTTGACCATGGAAAGATTGTTCAGAGAGGAAAGCACAGCGAACTTGCTGCAGAGGATGGTATTTACAAGAGATTTATCGACTCGCGTCGTCAAGCGGTAGGTTGGAAGATTTCATAATACATTATGAGTAAATAGTAGCGTGAATATTTGTAGTATAATGAATACAAATATTCACGCTGTTTTTACGTAGAGGGAGATCCTATATGACGTATTTCACATGCTTTTTTCTTGATAATGAAAAAGATATTATCGTAAGCCTTTATAAGGACTTGGATAAGCTCTTTTACATATTGTCAACGCCCAATCATCACTCGGGAAACCTTATAAGGAATCTTGCGAGAACCTTTAAGCTGCCGCTTTCCGAGGACGCGAACAATATGCTTATCATAAAAGGCGAAGTTCCCTGCTATATCGACGGAAGTAACGAAGAGAGCTATATCTTTTCCCTGGGAGATACGGAAGTGGCAAGGATATATCCCGACGGAAGCGTAAATGTTGTTGCAACGATGCCCGCCATCGCCAAGACTTTGATGAGTCAGTCCAAAGAATACAGTCTTGAAAAAGATAAGATCATATTCAAGACTTTCATAAATAAAGATCTCAAATTTCGCTCCGATCTGCACACACACATGAACGGCAATCTGCCTGCGGATGTGCTTATTGCGCTCGGAATCTATCATCAGATACGTTATCCGCTATATTATGTCAAAAAACTTGATCTAAAGCTCACCGACGAGCAGTGGGAAAGAGTTAACGCCCAGAGAGAAAAGGTTGCAAGACAGTTCGTTTATTCGGATCTTAAGGGCAAGTACCTCGACAGAAAGATCAACGACAGGACCTTCATAAATTTCGCGGATCTTATCCTTAATAACTTGGACAATGCGGAGCTCAACATCGTTAAGATAAGAGGCTCACTTTCTGTGATCAAAGACGGACAGGCTGTTTTTACCAACCTTGAGAAGGTCTATCTCTACAGATATGTTTTTACAAAGGGAGAAGAGAGTGAGGATAAGATAGACATCGGCGATGTTTCACAGATTCCCGATGAAGATGTGAAAAAGACATTGCGCCGGATGCTTCGTGATAAGGAAAGTCCCGATTATTGCAATAATACCGTCTTTCAGGATAAGCTCCTTTGGATAGCGCGCAATTATAAAAGATATGGCATAAAGTACGCCGAGATCAGTGACACGACGCTTGTTAAGAAGTATGAGTCGCTTGAGATGCTAAGACAGGTTCATGATGTTATGCCCAAGATCTACAAAGAGACGGGTGTGATGATCCGTTTCCTTGCCGCAATGCGAAGGATTCCTCTTACCATCATAAAAGACGCCGTGACACCGGCCGATTATCTTGCGCAGAATCTCGAAGTGCTTAAGGCGACGGCGCTTGATCCGTACGTTGCCGGCTGCGACTTTGTCGGAGAAGAGATCAACGACATCATCACTTTAAAGCCTGCGTTTAAAGAGATAGTTAAGATAGCTGCGAAAGATCCGTCTTTTGTAATAAGAGTTCATGCGGGTGAGAACGACAGCCAGAAGGACAATATCGCACACAGTATTTCTTGCGTAAAAGATTCTTTGGCGCCCGGACAGAAGATGCCGTACATGCGCCTGGGACACGGACTTTATACATACAGCCCCAGATCCGCCAAGGGAAAAGCCGTGCTTAAGCAGCTAAAAGAAAACGGTGTGGTACTTGAGTTCCAGCTTACAAGCAATGTCAGATTAAATAATTTAAATTCACTTGATAAACATCCGATTAGAGCGTATCTTAAACAAGGCATAAAATGCGTTCAGGGAACGGATGGAGCAGCGCTATACGGAACCAATTCGATAGATGAAGAGCTTTCTTTGCAAAAGCTCTTGGACCTTTCCGAAGAAGATATGCTTCTTATGAAGCGGTCGGAGGAAGAAGTTATAGAAAGAAGTGAGAAGGCTTTTTTTGAAAAGTCGGACAGATACAATGCGCTTCTTGACGGACGTGATATGGAAGAAGTTCTTCTTGAAAAAATGAAGGCCGTCAAGATAGGTAAGAAGCTTGCCAAGACCGGAGGTCTTGATGCATATACTGAGTTAAAAGAGCATGTGAGCGAGATAACATGGGATTGCACTCCCGTTGTTCTTCTTGGGGGAAGTTTTAATACAGAGAAGAGAGCAACAAGAGTTACACCCGAAGGAAAGGCGCAGCTTGACGCTCTGATCAAACACTTTTCACCCGAAGAGATATGCTTTGTTATAGGTCATAAGCTTTCGGGATATGAGAAATATCTGGTTGATCACAACAAGAAAGGTTTTAAGATATATGCTGTTGTTCCCGCCGTTATTTCCAAAGCTGAAAGAGATAAGCTGATCGCAGCGGGCGTTAGCATACGTGTTTCGCCGGAAGCTCAGGGCATGGGAATCTACAAGAGCTTTAACTACGAGATATTTGAGAGAAGACCGTCCATGGTCGTTGCTTTTGACGGCAACAGTGCGGCAGCCAATCTCATTCAGGAAGCCAAGAACGGCAAAGGAAAGGCACAGATACTTGTCTGGGGCAGATCCAAAACGCTTCATCAAAAGGCGTTGTCTTTAAAGGGATACGTCAATCTGTTTGATGAGATAGTTCCTATCGGCTCATATCTCAAGGACTGGGATATATTCCTGGATGCGCGAAGGAATATGCCAAAAGAATAAAAGAAGTTTTAAGGAATTAGGTAAATGAAAAAGAAAATAGTTGGTATTGTATTGTTGTGCGCAGTGGTGCTTTCGGCCTGCAGTTCTACAAGCCGCATTGATGAATCTTATGAAGGCGGCCAAAATGCAGACAGCATCAATGCGATGGTTGAGCAGCTTGATGCTCAGAGCGGTCTTGAGCCGGTTTCAGAGTCTTCCGAAACGGATGAGAATGTTTTATCCGATGGTTCTGTTTCAGGTGATGAGCTTGAACTTGATGAGTCTCAGGCTGAGAATTACAGTGACGGGGAGGGACATTATCTTTTTAACCCTCATGTCTTTGTGGCAAGCTTGTATCCGACTTATCCCATGGATTATTGGGAGTCCTTTTATAAGCTTGTTGATGCGTTGAGATCCGGAGAAGATACATTTGAATGTTCAAGTGAAGGGGCATTTAAATGGTGCACGGATATGGGTGTTCTGGGAAATCTTTTCCCTGTTGCGACCGAGTTTATCAAAAGGGGTACATATCAGGACGGAAAAGGAACTATATCCTATTCGATATCTGTCGATGAATTCCTTGAAAAAGAAAAGGCGTTTGAGCAGGACATAGAAGGAATCTTAAGAGACTGCGTCAAAACCGATTATACGGATTTTGAAAAATGTCTGGCTATATATGATTACGTGGCGCATCATTTTGAATATAATGACGATATGAACGGCGACTTTGCGGAAGGCGAAGGAGACGGACTTTTCGGAACATATAATTGTTTTAAAAACAGATCCGGAATCTGTTCGGGGCTTGCTCCTGCATATGCATATCTTTTGATGCAGTGTAATATCGACGCTTTTACTGTCGGTGCTGATAATAAAGCTCATGCGTGGGTATATTTAAAGTTGGACGGTGAAGGTTATTTTTCCGATGTGACTTATGCAATCCCTTATGCTTCAGAGGGAAATTTAGTGTTGGATTACTTCCTGATGAACACTAAGGAGCGAAACAGCAGCGGATTTGATGTTCCGAGAGACCTTAATTCAATTCTTATTCGCGGTATATATGACGGTGATTTCGATTATTCTTCGCTCACCGCAGACAGTGATAAATACAACTTCTTCAAATATACCTGCCTAGAAAACTTTGATCCTGAGCAGAATGTCGTTAAATATACAAACGGTCACGGAGAGCTGGTGGAGTATAAATATTGATATGCGGCCGACATCTTTTTCTTTTTTGCAAAAGTTGTGCTATTATATGTTTTGAAAATTACATAAAGCGGAAGGTGTCCGCAGTTCTTGGAACCGGATTCGGTTTTTGGAGAAGGGCAACATAAAAGAGCTGTGGGTGAAAAGGGAAGCAGGTGTAAGTCCTGCACGAACTCGTCACCGTGATTCGAAAGTGTTTAAAAAATCCGCAAAGGGAAGGCGCTGGGCGCCGCGGATTTTATGCAGAGAACGCTTCGATCAGCCGGGAGACCTGCCTGTCGCTGTACATGGGATATCCAAGCCACGAGGAACTGGTTGTACGAAGATAGCACTGCTGTAGAACGCAGCAGATGTGCGTTTTGTGCGCATTTTTATATCTTTGAGATTATGGGCTCGTGCTTAGGCACGGGCCCTTGCTTTTGCTATACACCTCTCAAAGAGAGGTGTGAGTTCCACATTCCTCCCGGCTTTTGGATTCATAGATATCTAAATGGAGGATCATTATGAAAAAGAAAACACTTGCATTAGTTCTTGCAACAATGATGTGCGCATCAATGATCGCAGGATGTGCAAAGACACAGGGCGAGCAGCCTGCAGCGGAGTCTAATGTAGAGGCATCTGCAGATGCGGGAGCAGAGACTACCGAAGCTGCAACAGAGGCTACAAGCGCAGAGGCAGCAGAAGACGGAACACTTGCTGACGGAACATACACAGCTTCTTTTAGCACAGACAGCTCAATGTTCCATATCAACGAAGCTTATGACGGAAAGGGCACACTCACTGTAAAGAACGGCGAGATGACTATCCACATCACACTTCCTTCCAAGAACATCGTAAATCTGTTCCCCGGAACAGCAGAGGATGCTCAGAAGGACGGTGCTGTTTTACTTGAGCCCACAACAGATACAGTAACTTATGACGACGGAACAACAGAAGAAGTATTCGGCTTTGATGTTCCCGTTCCCGCTATTGATGAGGAGTTTGACTTGGCACTTATCGGAACAAAAGAAAAATGGTATGACCACAAGGTAACAGTAACTGACGTTAAGCCCGAGGCTTCAGAGGAGGATCAGGCAGCAGCGGATGCGGTTGCAGAGAAGATTGATGCCATCTATGTTCAGGAGTGGACAGAGGATACAGATAAGCAGTGTGAAGAAGCCAAGAAGGCTTGGGATGCCCTTACGGATACTCAGAAAGAACTCGTTGAAGGTGAGGAAGCAGATCCCGATTACTTCGGAAGAGATACAGGCGATGCTTCCAAGGACGATGCTCTTAACACCGACAACATCGGCGACAAGGAGATCCTTGTAGTGAGCTTCGGTACTTCTTTTAACGACAGCAGAGCTCAGGATATCGGCGGTATTGAGAAAGCCCTTGCGGCAGCTTATCCCGACTGGGCAGTAAGAAGAGCGTTCACAGCTCAGATCATCATCAACCACATCAACGCAAGAGAAGATGTTGAGATCGATAACGTTGAGCAGGCTCTTGAGAGAGCAGTTAATAACGGTGTAAAAGAGCTTGTTGTTCAGCCCACACACCTTATGCACGGCGCAGAGTATGATGAGCTCATGGATGAACTCAAGAAATACGAGAAGAAGTTTGATAAGGTAGCTGTTGCTGAGCCCCTTCTCGGTGAAGTAGGTAAGGATGCATCAGTTATCAATGCAGATAAAGAGGCAGTTGCCAAGGCAGTAGTTGCAGAGGCAATCAAGGATGCAGGCTTTGACAGTGTTGATGCTGCAGACAAGGACAAGACAGCAATCGTTCTTATGGGTCACGGCACATCACACACCGCAAACGTAACATACAGCCAGATGCAGACACAGATGGAGAAGCTTGGTTACAAGAACGTATTCATCGGAACTGTTGAGGGTGAGCCTGAAGAGACAGAGCTTTCGGTTGTTATCGACAAGGTTAAGGATGCAGGCTATACCAAGGTTGTTCTTCGTCCTCTTATGGTTGTTGCAGGCGATCACGCCAACAACGACATGGCAGGAGACGATGAGGATTCATGGAAGAGCGGCTTTGAGGCATCAGGCGCATTCGAGAAGGTTGACTGCCAGATCAGCGGCCTCGGAAGAATCGCAGATGTACAGAAACTCTATGTTGAGCACACAGGTGCGGTTATCAAATAAAACAGGTATTAAATGAACAGACAGGAAAATATTCTTTTTAACAGCATAAAGAGTATGGTGATAATCCTGTTCTTTTCCATAAGTGTGATCGGATGCGGCAGTATTTCAGATGGGGAATATGCCGCATCTGTTACTCTTACGGGAGGGAGCGGAAGAGCAAGCATTGACAGCCCTTGCACGGTCACCGTAAAAGACGGAAAGGCTACTGCGGACATTTTCTGGAGCAGTCCCAATTATGATTACATGATCGTTGACGGAACAAGGTATGAGCCAGTTAACGAGGACGGGAATTCCGAATTTATTATTCCCGTTAAGCTTGATAAGAAGATGAAGGTTCAGGCGGATACCGTTGCGATGAGCACGCCCCACCTGATCGACTACGAACTATTTTTTTCGGTAAAAGATGCAAAGTCCGGCGACAAAGCAGGTGATCCCGAAGAATTCGGTGAAGAACCGGGCGACGCCGATGATGAAAGCGCAGACAGCGCAGATATTGCGAACAAGGCGCTGGTTAATAAAGCCCCCGATATCGAAGGGCTTGAATATTTAAGTACAGACCAAAACGCGTACGCGGATTGCTACGCTATACATAGATATAAAGACGATTACGCTGTTATCAGCGTTTATGACGGCAGGAATTACCTCCTTGTACCTGAGGGAAAAGAACTTCCAAAGGACACTTTAAAAGCGGTGAAAAAGGGCCTTGGAGACGGCAGAAGTATTACCGTGATAAAAAAGCCCGTGAATAAGATATACCTTGCGGCTTCAAGCGCGATGTGCCAATTTGATTCCATAGATTCGGTCGATAAAATTGCACTTTCCGGAATAGAAAGAGATAATTGGTATATAGACGCCGCAAAGAAGAGCATGGACGACGGAAAGCTTGAATACGGCGGCAAATACAGTGCTCCCGATTACGAGAAGATAGTTAATAACGACATTGATCTTGCAATAGAATCGACGATGATCCTTCATACACCCAAGGTCATGGAGAAGCTTGAAAAGCTTGGAGTTCCTGTGTTTGTGGATAGATCGAGCTATGAGAGCGATCCGCTTGGAAGGTGCGAATGGATCAGGGTTTACGGACTTATCTGCGATAAGGAAGATGAAGCAAAAAGAGCTTACGACGAGCAGGTAGAGCTTGCAAAGACCTTTGAAAGCTCGGATGTTTCCGGCAAGAAGATAGCTTTTTTCTCCATTAATTCCAAGCACCTTGTTCACACAAGAAGAGACGATGACTATTTTGCCAAGATGGTTGAGAAGGCAGGAGGAGACTATATTGCTCCCGGAAGCGGCGATGCAAAGGGTAATTCCTCATACATATCGGTCAGCATGGAGGCTTTTTACGATTATGCCAAGGACGCTGACATACTAATATATAACTCGACCATAGAGGATAGCCCTGAGTCACTCGATGCGCTTAAGAGTGAAGATGCCATCCTGGCGGATTTTAAAGCGGTTAAGGATGGAAATGTATGGTACACGGATAAGTCTCTGTATCAGTTTACAGATAGAACAGGAATGATAATAAGTGATCTTTCAGGCATCTTTACAGGGGATCTGGAAGATACGGAGTTTTTCCATAAGCTTAAATAAATAATAAGACAAGGTGGGCGCATGCAGATAGAGCACATTCTTCCTTCGGATATAGAAAAAAGAAGCTTTGAGATCATAAGAAAAGAGCTGGCGGAAAGCGGCGTGAGCGTTCCCAAAGCCGTTGAGCAGACCGTTGTGAGAGTTATTCACACCACGGCCGACTTTGAGTACGCCAATACTTTAATGTTTTCCGATGATGTTATCGAGAAGGCAAGAAAGGCCATTTATGAGGGCGCCTGCATTGTGACTGACACAAACATGGCTCTTTCGGGGATTAACAAAAGATCGCTTGCAAAATTCGGAGGCGAAGTTTTCTGCTTTATGGCGGATGAAGAAGTTGCTGCGGAAGCATCAAATAGGAAGGTCACAAGAGCTTACGTCAGCATGGAAAAGGCTTCGCGCATGGATAAGAAGCTGATCTTTGCAATCGGCAACGCGCCGACTGCTCTTATTAAGCTTAAAGAGCTTATGGACGAGGGTTATAAGCCTGAGCTTATAATCGGCGTTCCCGTGGGCTTTGTGAATGTCGTTGAGGCAAAAGAACTGATAATTGAAAGTGATGTTCCGTATATAGTAAACAGAGGAAGAAAGGGCGGAAGTGGCGTTGCGGCTGCAATCGTCAACTCCATACTTTATTCCATGGATGAAAAAAGAGGGAAATAACCCGCGGAGGGCATATGAGCGGAACAGGAAAAAGAGCCGGCTCAAATCCCGGCGGCAAAGATGATCATATGGGCGCAACTAAGCTTCGAAGCGGTTATACAACGGGAAGCTGCGCAGCTGCGGCGGCGAAGGCGGCCCTTATAATGATGGAAACGGGCGAAGATATCTATAACGTAAGTATAGTTACGCCCAAAGGTATCATATACAACGCAGAGATTGTTGACATTAAGAAAAGCGAAGACAACAGCGAAGTAACCTGCGCGGTTATTAAAGACGGCGGCGACGATCCCGATGTCACGACGGGTGCTTATGTCTATGTGACTTTAAGAAAGTCGGACAAAGAAGGCATTAGGATAGACGGAGGAGAAGGCGTTGGAAGAGTCACAAAGCCGGGGCTCGATCAGCCGATAGGAGAAGCTGCCATCAATTCAGTTCCGCGCAGAATGATAAAAGAAAATCTTGAGCAGGTTCTTTTGACAGGAAAATCAGATATAAAGGGACTCGATGTTATCGTAAGCGTTCCCGGCGGAGAAAAGATCGCGCAAAAGACATTTAATCCGATGCTTGGAATTGTCGGAGGGATATCGATCCTTGGAACAACCGGGATCGTTGAGCCTATGAGCGACAGCGCGATCGTCGAGACTATAAGGACTCACGTCAGGGTAAAAAAAGCCGAGGGAAAAGAGATCTTGCTGGCGGCGCCCGGAAACTACGGAATAACTTTTTTAAGCGAGAGATACAAGCTTGAAGACAGTAGTGCTGTCATGACTTCCAACTTTGTCTACGACGCGGTGAGAATCGCGCTTTCTGAAGGCTTTTCGAAGATGCTGTTTGTCGGACACATCGGTAAGCTCGTAAAGGTCGCGGGAGGAATAAAGAATACGCATTCAAGGTACGGAGACCACAGAATGGAGATCTTATCGGACATCGCGAATGATGATGGTATCAGATCCGAATTGTCTGAATGTGTAATGACGGATGAAGCCGTAAGGATCATAACGGAGAAAGGCCTTGCGGACAAGGTTTTTCCCAAGATGGCGGAGCTTATTAAAAAGCACATGGAAGAATGGGCTGAGGGAAAAATACAGATAGAAATTATAGTCTTTTCCAATGAGTACACGGAACTTGTAAGCACGGCGGGTGCGCACGGGTTCATGGAGGGAGTGTGACTATGGTACATTTTGTCGGAGCGGGTCCCGGAGCGGTGGACCTCATAACCATAAGAGGAAAGAAGCTGTTAGAGAGTGCGGACGTGATCATATACGCGGGTTCACTTGTTAATCCAAAGCTTTTGGATTACGCCAAAGAAGGCGCGCAGATTCATGACAGCGCCAAGCTTACGCTTGAAGAAGTGATTGCTATTATGAAGGAAGCTGAGGAAAAAGGCTTTGATGTTGTGCGGCTTCACACGGGAGATCCGAGCATCTACGGCGCAATAAGAGAGCAGATGGATGAGCTTGATAAGCTTGGAATAGCCTATGACGTAACGCCCGGAGTGAGCTCTTTTTGCGGGGCGGCGGCAGCGCTTGAGATTGAGTACACACTGCCGGGGATCACACAGAGCGTCATTATTTCGAGGATGGAAGGAAGGACCAAGGTTCCGGAAAAAGAGTCGGTTGAGAACCTTGCTTCTATCGGCGCGACCATGGTGTTCTTTTTGTCCGCGGGCGATATAAAAGGACTTAAAGATAAAATATTGAACGCAGGGAGAGATCCGA